>Ga0160459_100058_pt1 | contig 168909 bp, 158 predicted proteins | sample HID1973K_E6MG_FD_108208 | JGI IMG/M metagenome (GOLD analysis project Ga0160459, IMG submission 108208) | Enriched mosquito-associated microbial communities from UW Madison campus, WI, USA - HID1973K_E6 MG | ecosystem: Host-associated > Arthropoda: Insects > Digestive system > Unclassified ...
ACCGAAACGCTCGGCACCAACCTTGGTCAGCGCAGCGGTCAAAGTGGTCTTGCCGTGGTCGACGTGACCGATGGTGCCGACGTTGACGTGCGGCTTGGTGCGCTCGAACTTACCCTTAGCCATGGCTGCTTCTTCTCGGTGTGCTCGTTGAAAGGTATGGCGACTTGTAGATGGTGCTCACGAAAGGAATCGAACCTTCGACCTCCTCCTTACCAAGGAGGTGCTCTACCGACTGAGCTACGTGAGCGAGTTGCGTATTGTGGCACGTTTTCCGTTCAATGGAGCGGGAGACGGGAATCGAACCCGCACCATCAGCTTGGAAGGCTGAGGTTCTACCGTTGAACTACTCCCGCAACGGGAATGAACTGCCACAACGTGAAACTGGTGGAGGGAGGTGGATTCGAACCACCGAAGGCGTAAGCCAGCAGATTTACAGTCTGCCCCCGTTGGCCGCTTGGGTATCCCTCCAATCCCACCCCGTCATTGCTGGCCGCGAAGCCATTCATGCCGGTGTGGAGAGCCCGCAATTTTGGTCGGGGCACCCGGCCTTGTCAACACTAATTTAGAATTTTTCCGCGTTTTCCGGCCACGGCCGGCCGCTGGCATCAGACGTTGAAGCGGAAGTGCAGCACGTCGCCTTCCTGCACCCGGTATTCCTTGCCTTCCAGGCGCAGGCGACCGGCTTCCTTGGCACCCGCCTCGCCCTTGTACTTGATGAAGTCGTCGAAGCTGATCGTCTCGGCGCGGATGAATCCCTTCTCGAAATCGGTATGGATCACCGCCGCGGCCTGCGGCGCGGTCGAACCGGCCTTGACCGTCCAGGCGCGCACTTCCTTTACCCCGGCAGTGAAGTAGGTCTGCAGTCCGAGCAGCTTGTAGGCGGCGCGGATCACCCGGTTCAGGCCCGGCTCGGCCAGGCCCAGGTCGGCCAGGAACACGTCGCGATCGGCGTCGTCCAGTTGCGCGAACTCTTCCTCGATCGCCGCCGACACCGGCACCACCTCGGCACCTTCGGCTGCCGCATGCTGGCGCACGGCTTCCAGGTGCGGATTGTTCTCGAACCCGTCCTCCAGCACGTTGGCGATGTACATCACCGGCTTGAGGGTGAGCAGGAACAGGTCGCGGACCAGGCCCTTTTCCTCATCGTCCAGGCCGGCGGCACGGCCCGCCTTGCCCTCGGCCAGCGCAGCCTGCAGCTTGGCCAGCACCGGCCTGCGCGCGGCCGCTTCCTTGTCGCCGCCCTTGGCCGCGCGCTCGGCGCGGTTGAGCGCCTTCTCCACGCTGTCCAGGTCGGCCAGCGCCAGCTCGGTATCGATGGTCTCGATGTCCGAGAGCGGGTCGACCTTGCCGGCCACGTGGACGATGTCGCCGTGCTCGAAGCAACGCACCACGTGGGTGATGGCATCGACTTCGCGGATATGCGCCAGGAACTTGTTGCCCAGGCCCTCGCCACTCGCCGCACCGGCCACCAGGCCGGCGATATCGACGAACTCGACCGCCGTCGGCACGAGCTTCTGCGGCTTGACGATCTCCGACAGCTGGTTCAGCCGCAGATCCGGCACCGGCACGATGCCGACATTCGGCTCGATCGTGCAGAACGGGAAGTTGGCTGCGGCGATGCCCGCCTTGGTCAGCGCGTTGAACAGGGTCGACTTGCCGACGTTGGGCAGGCCGACGATGCCGCATTTAATTCCCATGGGTTGCTCCGGCGGGACTCGGGACTCGGGACTCGGGACTCGAGAGGCCGAAGGGGTCTGATAGGTTCATGTGCAGAATTCCAATATGAAATGAAGGGGCAACGACGCGTCCGAAGGCTCAGCCTTTGCGAGTCCCGAGTCCCGAGTCCCGAGTCCCGCCACCAGTATTCAGACGCTTGGTCGCCTCGTTGAAATTGCCCGACGCAGCCAAGGGCAACACGTCGATCGCCTCGTCGATGCTGCGCCCGATCAGCACATCGTCATCGCGATTGGCCCGGCCCAGCACCCACGGCACCACCTTGTCCTTGTGGCCGGGATGGCCGATGCCCACGCGCAGGCGGTGAAACCTGCCATGGCCGAGCAGCCGGATCGTATCGCGCAGGCCATTTTGGCCGCCGTGGCCGCCATCGAACTTCAGCCGGGCCACGCCAGGCGCCAGGTCCAGTTCGTCGTGCGCGACCAGCATCTGCTCGGGTTCGATCTTCCAGAAGCGCAGGGCCGCGGTGATCGACTTGCCGCTCAGATTCATGAAAGTGGCCGGCTTGAGCAGCCACACCGGCTGGCCGCCGATGTCCACGCGGGCCACCTCGCCGAACAGCTTGGATTCCAGGTTCCAGCGCGCGCCCGCGGATTCGGCGAGGGCGTCGACGAAACGAAACCCGGCGTTGTGCCGGGTTTGGGCGTGTTCGGGACCGGGATTGCCGAGCCCGACGATCAGTCGCAGTCCAGACATGCGGAAGCCATCACCCACCTCCTCCGTGCCGTTGGCACGGAGGAGGCACGGCGATTACTTGGCCTCGTCCTTGCCCGCCTCGGCGGCCGGGGCTTCGGCGTCTTCGCGGCCATGCTTGGCGATCACGATGGCGACATCGTGTTCCTTGCCCTGCTTCAGTTCCGGGATTTCCACGCCGGCCGGCAGCTTGACGTCCGACAAGTGGATGACGTTGCCCACTTCCAGCGCCGACAGGTCGACCTCGATGAACTCCGGCAGGTCCTTCGGCAGGCAGCTGACCTGGACTTCGTTCAGCTCGTGGGTCACGACCACTTCGGCCGACTTGCCAGCCGGCGACTTGTCTTCGTTGACGAAGTGCAGCGGCACCGAGGCGTTGAGCTTTTCGTTCTCGTTCACGCGCTGGAAGTCGATGTGCATGATCAGCTGCTTGAACGGGTGGCGCTGCATGTCACGCAGCAGCACCTTCTGCACGTCGCCGTTGAGGCTCAGGTCCAGGATCGAGGAGTAGAACCACTCGTTCTGCTGGGCCAGCCACACTTCTTCGTGGTCGAGCTGGATGCTGACCGGCTTGAGATCGCCACCGTAGACGATCGCGGGGATGACGCCGGCGTGACGCAGGCGGCGGCTCGCACCCTTACCTTCGTCCTCGCGACGCTGCACCTTGATTTCGTGAGTCTTAGCCATTTCGTTTACTACCTAGGTTGAATGAACCGCCTCGCGGCGGTTTTGCGACTTCCCCGCGACCAGGGAAGCCAATGAAAGCCGGCGAAAACCGCCGGCTCAATCCACGTACAGCGAGCTGACCGATTCGCCGAAGGCGATGCGCCGGATGGTCTCGGCAAGCAGTTCGGCCACGCTCAACTGGCGAATCTTGGTGCACACGCGCGCCGCGTCGGACAGCGGGATGGTGTCGGTCACCACGATCTCGTCCAGCTGCGAATTGTTGATGTTGTCCACCGCCGGGCCCGAGAACACCGGGTGCGTGCAGTAGGCCACCACCTTCACCGCACCGCGCTGCTTCAGCGCGGCGGCGGCGGCGCACAGGGTGCCGGCGGTGTCGACCAGGTCGTCCACCAGCACGCAGGTCTTGCCCTGCACGTCGCCGATGATGTTCATCACCGTGGCCACGTTGGCGCGCGGGCGGCGCTTGTCGATGATGGCCAGATCGGCGTCATCCAGGCGCTTGGCGACCGCACGGGCGCGCACCACGCCGCCGACGTCCGGCGACACCACGATCAGGTTGTCGGTGCCGTAAGCGCGCCAGATGTCGGCCAGCAGCAGCGGCGAGGCGTACACGTTGTCGACCGGCACGTCGAAAAAGCCCTGGATCTGGTCGGCATGCAGGTCGACCGTCAGCACGCGGTCGGCACCGATGGCGCTGACCATCTTGGCCGCGACCTTGGCGGTGATCGGCACGCGCGAGGAGCGCATGCGGCGATCCTGCCGCGAATAGCCGAAGTACGGGATCACCGCGGTGACCGAGGCGGCGCTGGCGCGCTTGAGCGCGTCCACCAGCACCAGCAGCTCCATCAGGTTCTCCGCGCTCGGCGCGCAGGTCGGCTGCACCACGAACACTTCCTGCCGGCGCACGCTCTCCTCGATCTCGACCTGCACTTCGCCGTCGGAGAACGTGGACACCAGCGCCTTGCCCATGCGGATGCCCAGCTCCTTGCAGATGCTTTGCGCCAGCGGCTTGTTGGCATTGCCGGAGAAAACCAGCAGGTTGCGTTCGTCTTGCATGTGGGAGGCTCGGGCGGCGGCGGGAATGCGGGACATGCAACGGTCCGCGGCGCGCTGGCGGGCGCGCGGCCGCGAATGGCAGGGGCGGTAGGATTCGAACCTACGAATGCCAGGATCAAAACCTGGTGCCTTGGGCCTCTTGGCGACGCCCCTGCATCAAAACTTCGCCGCTTCCAGACGATCGAGCAACGGAGACCGAACGGCCCCGCCGACCACCCAGGCGTGCCACCCCGCCGGCAACTCGGCCAGCGCCTGCTCGGCGGCAGCACGCGTGTCGAATTCGACGAAGCAACCACCTCCCGACCCGGTCAAGCGAGGCGAGCCGACCCGCGCCAAGACCTGGAACGCCGCCTCGATGGCGGGTTCGCGGCGGCGCAGCACCGGCTCGAAGGCATTGCCGAGCAGGGATCCGGAAGCGAAGTCCGCTATTTTCGCGGGCGCAGCATCGCGCGTCAAATCCGCAGCGCGAAAAAGTTCAGGCGTGGGCACGTGGACGCCGGGGTTGAGCAGCAGATACCACGCTGGCGGCAGGTCGATGGCGGTCAGTTGCTCGCCCACGCCCTCGGCCCAGGCATTGTGGCCGCGGACGAAGACCGGGACGTCGGCGCCCAGGCGCAAACCCAGCTGCGCCAGCGCATCCACCTCCAGCCCCAGGCCCCACAAGGCATTCAAGGCCACCAGTGTGGTCGCGGCGTCGGACGAGCCACCCCCGAACCCCCCTCCGGCGGGGATGCACTTTTTGACGCGGATCTCGGCCGATAGCGTGCAATTGGCCGATGTTCGCAACAAATCCGCGGCGCGCACGACCAGATCGTCGGCCTCGGCGACGCCCGGCACGCTGGCGCCCATCCGCCGGATCGGCCCGCCCTCCGTCACCCGCAGATGCACGGTGTCGCCCCACTCCAGCAGGCGGAACACGGTCTGTAGCGCGTGGTAGCCGTCCGCGCGGCGGCCGACGATGTGCAGGAACAGGTTCAACTTGGCCGGCGCGGGCCAGGCCGTCCAGCCCGTCGCGCCCGCCGGAGCCGACGCGCTCATGGCGTGTCCACGCTCCACTGGTCCAGCAGCAGGCGCACCTTGGCGTCGCCGCTGCGCGCCTCGATCCGCCGCGGCAGCGCCGGCCGGCCGTCCTGCGCCGGGAACCAATCCTGGTACTCCACCCGCCAACCGGCCTGCTCCAGCACCGCCGGCCGGCCTTCGGCATCGCGCACCAGGCCCGCCTGGCCCTCATCGACCAGGCCGCGCACCCAGGCCGGAAGCCCATCGACCGGAATCCGCCAGCCGGTGGCCTGCAGCAACAGCTCCTCGGCGTCGCCGCCGCCCCGGGGGCCGCCCTCCACGCCCTCCAGGCGCGCGCGCCCGGTGGCGCCCTCGCCGGTCAATACCCAGCTCTGCCGGGTGACCGGCGCGCTCAGCTGGATCCGGTAGTCACGGCCGTCCTGCCGCCAGTCGACCCGGCCACTGCCGCCGTTGCGGCCCTTGCTGATCGCCGCGCGGCCCTGGAACGACCAGTCCGGATGCGCGCGCAACCATGCCTGCCGCGTCGCCTCTGCCTGGCGCGCCTCGGCGCTCACCGGCCCCGTGACGGCGGGCGCGGCCGGCCGCGTGCCGGTGGAAACGCACGCCGACAACAAGGCAGCCGCCAGCAGCGGCAACGCCCGACAAAATGACTTCATAGACCGTATTTCTCCTTCACCCGCTGCAGCGCCCGATTCTCCGGATCGATCCTGCGGGCCTCCTCGAAATAGCGCCGCGCCTCGTCCTGCTGTCCGCTGACCCACAGCACTTCGGTCAGGTGGGCGCCGATCTCGGCATCCTTGGCCAGCCCCCAGGCCCGGCGCAGCTGCGCCAGCGCGTCGCGGTTGCGGCCCAGGCGGTAGAGCACCCAGCCGTAGCTGTCGATGATCGCCGGATTGTCCGGCTCGGCGGTCCGCGCCCGCTCGATCAGGGCCAGGGCCTCCTTGTAGCGCGTAGTGCGGTCGGCGAGCGTGTAGCCCAGCGCATTGAGCGCGGCCACGTTCTCCGGCTCGGTCACCAGGATCTTGCGCAGGTCGGCCTCGGCATGGGCGATGTCGTCGCGCCGCTCCCAGGCCAGCCCGCGCGCATAAAGCAGGGCGTTGTCGTCCGGGTAGGCGGCCAGGCCGCGGGCGAAAGCGTCGAGTTCGCCGGCCGCATCGTCGTCCTGCTGGCGCAGTTCGGCCTCCAGGACGTAGGCGTCGCGGCGCGCCTGCTCGTCGGCATCGGCATCGCCCTGCAGGGCATGCACGGCGTCGTACGCCTCCTGCTTGCGGTCCAGCTTGAACAAGGCGTTGACGGTGCGCAGCCGCGCCTCGCTGCGCTGCGGACCGCCGGGCACGCCGCGATACCAGTCCATCGCTTCCTGGTAGCGCTCCAGGTATTCGGCCATCTTGCCCAGCAGCAGGCGCCGCTGCGGGTCCGGCGCGGCGGCGTCGGCGCGGAGTTCGTCGTACAGCGCGGTCAATGCCTTGCCGTCCTGCTGCTTGGCCAGCATCGAGGCGCGCAGGCCGTAGTTGTTGGTGTCCTGCGGCCCCACCGCCAACACCCGCGCCGCGGCCGCCGGCTCGCCCATGCCGTCGTAGATGTAGGCCAGTGCCGCACGCAGTTCCGGATCGGTGCCGGCCTGCGGTTCGACGCCCTGCAGCAAGGCATTGGCCTCCTCAGGCTTGCCGGCCTGCAGCAGCTGGTTGGCGTGCAGCAGGGCCACGCGCGGCTCCTGCGGGAAGCGTTTGACCACTTCGTCGACGATCTGCTTGGTCAGCGCCGGGCGCTCCATCCGCAGCGCCAGCCGGCCGAATTCCTGCCAGGCCTCGATCCGGTTCGGGATCGCCCCGCTCGTCACCAGCCCGCCCAGCACGTCGGCGGCCACGTCCGGTTCGCGCGCGGCGCCGGCCAGCGCCACCAGGGCGAAGCGCCAGCCGCGCGGGTCGGGGTCGCGCAGCAGTATCTCCAGTTGCCGCCTGGCCTGGCGGCGCTGGCCCTTGCGCAAGGCCAGCGTGGCCTCGGTGCTGCGCATGGCCAGCGACTGCGGGGCGCGCTGGCGCCACAGCGCCAAGGCCTTGGCCGCGCTGGCATCGTCGTCGGCCAGCATGGCGATGCGGGCCGCGCGCTCGGCCAGGCCGGCGTCGCCCGGCGCCTGGCGCGCCGCCTGCAGGTACCAGCGGGTGGCCTCGTCGAGCTCGCCGGACTGCAGGGCGAATTCGCCGGCCAGCACCGGTTCCAGATCGCCCGCCTCACCGGCGGCAGCGGCCGGCGGGCGGGGCGCGGCGGCGGTCGCCGAAGACCACGACACGCCGGACAACATCAGAAGAACACTGAGGACTCGGAGGAAAGCGGGCATCGGGGGCTGCCGGGCCGTAAAATGGGGGCCCTGAATGGCCAGCAGCTTATCGCAAGCGACCAGATAGATGAGTTTGTGGGTGCTCGGAATGAACCACCAGACCGCGCCAGTGGAGCTGCGCGAACGCGCCGCTTTCGACGGCGAGGCGCTGCCGCGCGCGCTCGAATCGCTGCGCGCCCTGCCGCAGGTTTCCGAAGCGGCCCTGCTGTCCACCTGCAACCGCACCGAGCTGTACGCCGTGGCCGACGAAGGTGCCGCGCTCACCGCCTGGCTGGAATCGCACGCCCCCGGCCTGCAGACCTATCTCTACCAGTACCAGGATGGCGACGCCGTGCGCCACCTGTTCCGCGTCGCCACCGGCCTGGATTCGATGGTGCTGGGCGAGCCGCAGATCCTCGGCCAGGTCAAGGACGCCTGGGCCGCGGCGCGCCTGCAGGGCGTGCTGGGCAACCGGCTGGACCGGCTGTTCCAGCAGACCTTCTCGGTGGCCAAGCGCGCGCGCACCGACACCCGCATCGGCGTCAACCCGGTGTCGATCGCCTCCACCGCCGTGCGCCTGGCGCAGGAATCGTTCACCCGCCTGGACGAATCGACGGTGCTGCTGGTCGGCGCCGGCGAGACCATCGAACTGGCCGCCCGCCACCTCAGCGAAGGCAAGGTGAAGCGGCTGCTGATCGCCAACCGCACCCTGGCCCACGCCCAGGCGCTGGCCAGCCAGCACGGCGGCTACGCATTGCCCTTGGACGAACTGCCACGCCACCTGGCCGAGGCCGACGTGGTGTTCTCCGCCACCGCCGCGCGCGAGCCGGTGATCAGCCGGCGCCTGGTCGAAGACGCCCTGCGCGCGCGCAAGCGCAAGCCGGTGCTGCTGTTCGACCTGGCGGTACCGCGCGACATCGAGGCGGCGGTGTCCGAACTGGGCGACGCCTACCTCTACACCGTCGACGACCTCGAACGCGCGGTCGAGGACAACCGCCGCAGCCGGCGCGAAGCCGCCAGCGCCGCCGAGGCGATCATCGAACTGCAGGTTGCCCGCTATCTGGAAAGCCAGCAGGCCAGCGCCCACCACGCCCCGCTCAAGCGCCTGCGCGCCTTCGGCGACAGCACGCGCGAAGAACTGCTGGGCAAGGCCCGCGCGCAGCTGGCCAATGGCCGGCCGGCCGACGAGGTGCTCGAGCAACTCGCCCACGGCCTGACCAACCGCCTGCTGCACCCGCCGACGGCGGCCTTGCGCGAGGCCGCGCTCAGCGGCGATGCCGAACTCCCGCGCGCGGCCGATCGCCTGTTCCCGGAAAAGCCGGGCTACGCCCACTCCTCCCCGGCCTCGCCCGTCGCGAGCCCACCCCTCGTGAGTCCGAATGACGCCGACCCTGCGCCGTAAGCTCGAAGCGCTGGCCGAGCGCCGCGAAGAACTCGAACGCCTGCTCTCCGACCCCGACGTGCTCGGCGACAACGAGCGGTTCCGCAATTTCTCGCGCGAATTTTCCCAGCTCGAACCCGTCGCCCTGGCCATGGCCGAAGAACGCCGCGCCAAGGCCGACCTGGCCGCCGCCGAGGCGATGCGCGCGGACCCGGAACTGCGCGAAATGGCCGAAGAAGAAGCCGCTTCCGCGCAGGCGCGCCTGGCCGAACTGGACGAGCAGCTGGCGCTGTTGCTGGTGCCGCGCGACCCGCGTGACGAAGGCAACCTGTTCCTCGAAGTGCGCGCCGGCACCGGCGGCGACGAAGCGGCGATCTTCGCCGGCGACCTGTTCCGCATGTACGCGCGCTATGCCGAACGCCAGGGCTGGAAGGTCGAGATCGAATCCGACAGCCCCGGCGAACACGGCGGCTACAAGGAAGTGGTGGCGCGCATCGTCGGCCGCGGCGCCTATTCGCGGCTGAAATTCGAATCCGGCACCCATCGCGTGCAGCGCGTGCCGGCCACCGAGTCGCAAGGCCGCATCCACACCTCGGCGGCGACGGTGGCGATCATTCCCGAGGCCGACGACGTCGAGGACATCGAGATCAATCCGGCCGACCTGAAGGTCGACACTTTCCGTTCCTCCGGTGCCGGCGGCCAGCACGTCAACAAGACCGAGTCGGCGATCCGCATCACCCATGTGCCCAGCGGCGTGGTCGTCGAATGCCAGACCGAGCGCAGCCAGCACGCCAACCGCGACAAGGCGATGAAGCGGCTCAAGGCGCAGTTGCTGGAAGCCGAGCGCAGCAAGCAGGCGGCGGCCGAAGCCGAGTCGCGCCGCCTGCAGGTCGGCAGCGGCGACCGCAGCCAGCGCATCCGCACCTACAACTTCCCGCAGGGCCGCATCACCGACCATCGCGTCGAAGGCCTGACCCTGTACGACCTGCCCAACATCATCGAAGGCAGCCTGGACGATCTCATCGGCCGCCTGCAGCACGAACACCAGGTGGACGAGCTCGCGCGCCTGGCCAGCACGTGAGCACGCCGCCCTCGCCCGACCAGGAACGCCAGCAGCTGCGCGCCGCCGTGCAGCGGCAACCGCAGGATTTCATCGCCTGGCTGATGCTGGCCGACGCCGAAATGGGCGCCGGCGCGCTCGACGCCGCCGCCCAGGCGCTGCAACGCGCGCATGCCTTGCGCGGCGAGCACCCGGAAACCCTGGCCAGGCTCGGCCGGCTGCATTGGATGCACGGCCGCCACCCGCAGGCGATCGCCCTGCTGCGCCAAGCCCTCGCACTGGCGCCGCAGCATCCGGGCATGGCGTTGTGGCTGGGGCACGCGCTCGAAGACGCCGGCGAAGCCGAGCCGGCCGCGCAGGCCTACGCGCTCGCCCACCAATTGCTGCCGGACGACCCGCACATCGCCGCGCAATGCCTCAACTGGCGCCGCCGCCTGTGCGACTGGCAGGGCCTGGACGCGCTGTCGCGGCAGGTCCGCGCCGCGGTGGCGCAGGGCCATCCCGGCGTGGAGCCTTTCGCCTTCCTCAGCGAAGACAGCAGCGCGCAGGAACAGCTGGCGTGCGCGCGCTTGCGCGCCTCGTCCCTGGCCAGCCTCCGCCCGTTGCCGCCGGCCCGCGTCCGCGCCGCCGGGCCGCTGCGGCTAGGCTTCCTCTCCAATGGGTTTGGCGCGCATCCCACCGGCCTGCTGACCGTGGCGCTGTTCGAAGCCTTGCGCGCCCACGCCGACGTCGAGGCGCACCTGTTCGCGCTCAACCGCGACGACCACAGTGATATCCGCCGCCGCCTGGCCGCCGCCACGCGCCTGCACGACGCAGCGGCGCGCCCGCACCGCGAAGTGGCCATGGCGATCCGCGAGGCCGGCATCGACCTGTTGTTCGACCTGCGCGGCTGGGGCGGCGGTGGCGCGCCGGAAGTACTGGCGCTGCGGCCCGCGCCGGTGCAGATCAACTGGCTCGCCTACCCGGGCACCTCGGGCGCGCCGTGGCTCGACCATGTCATCGGCGACGCCTTCGCCCTGCCCGACTGGCTGGCCCCGCACTACAGCGAAAATGTGCTGCGGCTGCCGCGGGCGTTCCAACCGTCCGACACCACGCGCGAAGTCGGCACCCCGCCGCCGCGCGAGGCCTGCGGCCTGCCGGCCGAGGGCGTGGTGTTCTGCTGCTTCAACAACAGCTACAAGCTCAACCCGCGCAGCTTCGCGCGGCTGCTCGCGGTGCTGCGCGGCGTTCCCGGCAGCGTGCTGTGGCTGCTGTCCGGGCCGGGCCAGGCCGACCACCGCTTGCGCGCCGCCGCGCAGGCCGGCGGCGTATCACCCGCGCGGCTGGTCTTCATGCCGAAGCTGCCGCATCCGCAGTACCTGGCGCGCTACCGCCATGCCGACCTGTTCCTCGACACCGAACCCTACAACGCGCATACCACCGCATCCGATGCGCTCTGGGCCGGCTGCCCGGTATTGACCACGCCCGGCCGCACCTTCGCCGCGCGCGTGGCCGGCAGCCTGAACCACCACCTGGGCTTGGCGGCGCTGAACCTGCCCGACGACGACGCCTTCATCGCGCGCGCCATCGCCCTGGGCAATGAGGCCGAGCAGCGCGCGGCCTTGCGCGATGAACTGGCCAAGCGGCGGCAGGACAGCGGTGTGTTCGACATGCCAGGCTTCGCCGCCGATTTCGCCGCGCTCGCGGTGGCAGTGGCGCAACGCCACGGCTGGCGCCAAGGCTGAGGCGCGGCTAGGCTGGCGGCATGACCGCGAACGCCGACCTCATACCGCTGCACCTGTGCGTGCTGACCGTTTCCGACAGCCGCACCCTGGCCGACGACAAGTCGGGCGACTACCTCGTCCAGGCTCTGGCCGATGCCGGCCACCGGCTGCACGAACGCACGTTGACCGCCGACGACCGCTACCGCCTGCGTGCGATCGTCTCGGCCTGGATCGCCGACCCCGCCGTGGACGGCATCCTGGTCACCGGCGGCACCGGCTTCACCGGCCGCGACAGCACGCCCGAAGCGCTGCTGCCGCTGCTGGACAAGACCATGCCCGGATTCGGCGAGCTGTTCCGCGCGGTCTCCTTCGAGGAGATCGGCACCGCCTCGCTGCAATCGCGCGCCTTCGCCGGCCTGGCCAACGGCACCTTCCTGTTCGCCCTGCCCGGCTCGACCTCGGCCTGCCGCACCGGCTGGGAGCGCATCATCCGCGAGCAACTCGACGCCCGTACCCGCCCCTGCAACCTGGCCACGCTGCGCCCACGCCTGCGCGAGTAACCTGCGCGCTGCCTTCCGGAGGATCCGCGATGTCGCTCAAGCGCAAGCAGTACGAGCAACTCCTCAAGCCGCTGCAACTGGAACTGGTGGCGATGGCGCGCTGGCTGCAGCACACCGGCCAGCGCGCGGTGGTGCTGCTGGAAGGGCGCGACACCGCCGGCAAGGGCGGCGTGATCCAGGCGATCTCCGAGCATCTCAACCCACGCCAGTGCCGCGTGGTTGCCCTGCCCAAGCCCAGCGACCGCGAAAGCACCCAGTGGTATTTCCAGCGCTATGTCGCGCACCTGCCCGCCGCCGGCGAGCTCGTGCTGATGGACCGCAGTTGGTACAACCGCGCCGGGGTCGAGCACGTGATGGGCTTCTGCAGCGAAGAGCAATACCTGGCCTTCCTGCACCAGGCCCCGCGCTTCGAACACCTGCTGGCCGAAGACGGCATCCTGCTGTTCAAGTACTGGCTGACCGTCGACCAGGAAGAACAGGAAGAACGTTTCGCCGAGCGCCACGCCGACCCGCTCAAGGGCTGGAAGCTCTCGCCGGTGGACCTGCAATCGCGCACCGCCTACGTCGCCTACAGCCACGCCCGCGAGGCGATGCTGCAGGCCACCCACACCGAGTGGGCGCCGTGGACGCTGGTGGACTTCAACGACCAGAAACGCGGCCGCCTCACCCTGATCCGCAACCTGCTCGACCGCCTGCCGGATGTGTCCCTGCCGGCCGACGACGTGCCGCTGGCGGAACTGCCCGGCAAATTGCACAAGGAAAAGTTCGGCGTGCTGAAACCGATCCGCCGCTACCGGCTCGACGACTGACCCTCGCCACCGGCTTCCAGGCTCGCCACGCGCTCGCGCTGGCGCGCGGCGGCCTCCAGCACGACCAGTGCCGACTCCTGCAGTTGCAGGAAGGCCGGCCACAGCGGCTGCGCGGCCTCGACCTGGGTGATGTCGTCGCCGCCGTCGCGGTGCAGGTTCGGGCAGCGCGCCAGCAGCCAGGTCTCCAGGGTCATCCCGTCGGCCATCCGCACGGTGGCGGCCATCAACAGCCAGTCCCGCAGCAACTGGCGATAGTCCGCGGCCAACGCGTAGGCGACATCGACCTGGTCCAGGTCGGCCTGCGGGTTCCAGGCCAGGCGGCCGATCCGCCAGGCGCGTTCGCGCAGATGCACGATGCCGGGCACCAGCGGCCGCAGCGCGCGCAACACGCGCCAATGCCCTTGCAGCACGTCGCGCTCGCCCACCGTGGCGGCGGCGATCGCCAGCGCATAGCGCCGCGCCTGCAATGCGGGAACCTCGTCGAGCACCAGCGGGCCCGGATCGGCCTGCAGCAGCAGCGCTTCGGCACGCAGCGCGGCGATGTCGGGCAGGCCATCGTCGCCGCTGCGCAAGGGAACCCCATGGTCCACCAGGGCCAGCGCCAGGCCCAGCGCGCGCTGGCGCTGCTGTTGCTGCGCACGCCGCTGGTCCGCCTGGCGCCACGCCTCCTGCTGCTGTTGCAGGCGCCGCCCCACCTGCGCCGCGTCGAGGTCGCGCCACGGCCGGCGCTCGGCGTCGTCAGGGTCGAAGCGCAGCGGGTCCGGTAAGCCGGTGTCCTTGGCGGCAGTCTCGTCGAGCGCGCCGGCGCCCAGCGCCACCAGGCTCATGAAATCCACGCCGGACACCGGGCTGAAATGCATCCGCGCCCATTGCGCGCGCCAGGCCGCCAACAGCAGCAACACCGCGAACACCAGTGCCACCCCGACCTGGCGGGTAGCCGGCTGTCCACTGGCGATCATGCCGGCCAGGCTGGCAAGCGAGAGCCCCAGCAGGATCCAGAACGTGCGCGCCCGTCGCCCTTCGCGGGCCCGCCTGCGTCCCAATGCCGTCATTGCCGTTCCCCTGTGGCGAATCGATGCCGGGATATCGGCCCCGGCGGGCCCCGCTTGCGCGCGGCGATGCGAAAGCGCTTAGCCGATCAAGAAACCGTCGGCGACCGGTCCGGCATAGGCCTGGCGCTCCAGCCGCGCCACGCGCGCGGCCGGTGGCCCCTGGCGCAGGCGCGCGGCCAGCTCGTCGATCGCCTCCGGCGCGCCGTCGACAATCACCTCGACATCGCCATCGGCCAGGTTGCGCGCCGAACCGGCCAGCCCCAGCGCTCGCGCCTGCACGTGCGTCCAGGCGCGGAAGCCCACGCCCTGCACCCGCCCACCGACGCGGAAGGCCGCCTGCGCCATCAGCTTGCCTTGCCACCCGCCGCGGTGATGGCCGCCTCGATGTCGCGCGCCTCCACCGGGCCGAGGAACTGCTTGGCGACCTTGCCGTCCGGGCCGATCAGATAGCTCATCGGCAAGCCGCGCGGCACCGCGAAGTCCGCCGGCGGCTGGTAGGTATCGACGATGGCGATCGGGTAGGCGACCGGGTGCGCCTTGAGGAAGGCCTGCATTTCCGCCGGTTCGATGTCCTCGTAGGCCAGGCCGACCACCTCGATGTTGTCGCGCATGGCGTGCAGCGCCGACAGTTCCGGCATCTCCTTCAGGCACGGCGCGCACCAGGTCGCCCAGAAATTGACCACCACCCACTTGCCGCGGTGGGAGGCCAGGTCGTAGGTCTGCCCGTCCACGGTGGGCAGCTTGAGGCTCGGCTGCTCGGCGGTGATTTCGCGCGCCGGCGGCACCGGCTCGGTGCCGGCCGGCGGGGCGGCCGGCGGGGTAGCCGGGGCCGGGCCGGCGGTGGGCGCGGCGGCCGGCTCGGGCTGGCGCTGGCAGGCGGCCAGGGCCAGCAGCAGGGAGACGACAAAGGCTCGGCGGATCATGCGGGTTCTCCGGGCAGGGTTCGATAGAGGTCGCCGACGCGGCGCTTGAGCATGGCGCGCAGCGGTTGGCGCAATTCGTCCAGGGCGCGCGCGGCCACTTGGCCGAGCGCATCTTCGCGCCCGGGCAGCGCGCATTCGTCGACCGGAATGCGCAGTTGGCAGTGCTCGTAGAGCTCGAGCAGCGACACATCGTCCAGGTCGCGCGCCAGCAGCCAGTGGCCGCGCTCGTCGCGCCGCGCCAGGCGGATGCGCTCCAGCTCGCACAGCATCTGCTGCAACAGCGAGTCGGTCAGCATCGGCTCCAGGGTGAGGATCTGGTCCTCGTCCAGGCCATGGCCTTCGCGGCGCGCGGCCTGGAAGCGTCCCAGCAGGCGCAGCAGGCTGTAGATCTCGTAGCCGGGCGGCAGGCGCATCGAGGCCGGCTGGTAGCGGAAGGCGGCGATCGACGACGAAAGCGAGGCGCCGAGCAGGACCGAGACCCAGCACAGGTAGATCCACAGCAGGAAGATCGGCAGGAAGGCGACGGTGCTGCCGTAGATGCGCTCGTAGGACTGGAACCCGCCCAGGTAGGCGCTCAGCCCCCAGCGCACCAGTTCCAGCATCGCCACCGCCAGCAGCGCGCCGGGCGCCGCATGGCGCATGCGCACCGGGTGATGCGGGACCACGCGATACAGCAGCACGATGGCGGCGAATTCGATCACCACCGGCGCCAGCGCCAGCAGGCTGCTCGCCAGGGCCTGGCCTTCGACGGTCTGGAACAGCGGCAAGGCAAAGAACCGCACCGACATCGCCAGGCTGGCGGCGGCCACCATCGCGCCGAGCGTGAGCACGGTCCAATACACCAGGAAACGGGCGAACTTCGGCCGCGAGGAAGCCACGCGCCAGATCTGGTTGAAGATCTGCTCGACGCTGTGCAGCGTGATCAGCAGCGAGACGACCAGGGCGATCAGGCCGGCGGCGGTGAGTTGCCCGGCCGCGTTCGCCGCCTGCAGCAGGTAGCCCTGCACCGCGCTGGCCGCGCTCGGCACGAAGTGGGCGAAGATGTACTCGCTGAGGCGGTCGCGCCACTCGCCGAACACCGGGAAGGCCGAAAGCACGCCGAACACCACGATGGCGGCCGGCACCAGCGCGAACACCGTGGTGTAGGCCAGCGAGGCGGCGGCCTGGAACAGGCGGTCGTCGAGGAAGCGGTGCCAGAGGAAACGGCCGAAGCTCACCGCGCGGGCGCGGTCGCGCAGGCGTTCCCCCCACAGGTTCAACGTATCCCTTGTCGCCATCGCGCAAGCGTACCCGATGCGCGATGACCTCGGCATGGCCGATACTGCGCGCTTACCGCAGGCGGGCGACCCAAGACGATGAGCGAGATCCTGGTGCTGTACTACAGCCGTGGCGGTTCGGTGGCACGGCTGGCGCGCCAGATCGCCCGCGGCATCGGTGAAGTCCCCGGCATGGCGGCGCGCCTGCGCACCGTGCCGGCGGTGACCGCGCTGACCCAGCCCGCCGCGCCGCAGGTGCCGGACGAGGGCGCGCCCTACGTGGCGCCGGCCGACCTGGTCGAGTGCAGCGGCCTGGCCCTGGGCAGCCCGACCCGCTTCGGCAACATGGCCGCGCCGGTGAAGCACTTCCTCGACGGCCTGGGTGCCGAGTGGGCCAGCGGCACCCTGGTCGGCAAGCCCGCGGCGGTGTTCACCTCGACCGCGACGATGCATGGCGGCCAGGAGTCGACATTGCTCTCGATGCAGGTGCCGCTGCTGCACCATGGCTGCGTGATCGTGGGCATTCCCTATACCGAGCCGGCCTTGAGCCACACGACCGGGGGCGGCACGCCGTACGGTGCCAGCCACGTCGCCGGCGCGGCGGACGACCCGCAGCCCAGCGAGGACGAGGTGCAACTGGCGCGCGCGCTCGGCCGCCGCCTGGCGACGATCGCGCGCAAGCTGGCCGCGCCATGAGCTCCCCCGCCTCGCGCTGGCCGCTGATCGTCGCCCTGCTGGCCCTGGCCGCGCTGTACCTGTTCGTCTTCCATGACGACCGCCACCGCACCGCGGCCTGGCTGGTGTTCGCCCTGCCGCCGCTGTGCCTGGCGGCCGCCTGCCGCGGCCGTTCGCGTGCGCCGTTCTGGGCTGGCGTGCTGGCGCTGTTCTGGTTCAGCCACGGGGTGATGGCCGCCTGGACCGGTGTCTATGCGCGCCCCTTGGCGGCGCTGGAAATCTGCCTGGCGCTGGCGATCATCGCCGCCGCCAGCCTGCCTGGGCTGCGCGCCCGCGCCGCAGCGCGCGCGGCGCGGCGCACGACCGGGTAAGGCGGCGGCGCGGGTATCATGGCGCTCTCGCGCGGCGTTGGCGCCGCGCCTCCGTCCGCAGCACAGGCAACCGCAATGGAAGAGCTCCTGATCGTCACCACCGGTGGCACGATCGACAAGATCTACTTCGACGACAAGTCGGACTACCAGATCGGCGATCCGCAGATCGGCCAGATCCTCAAGGAGCTGGGCGTGGCGTTCCGCTTCACGGTGATCCCGATCATCCGCAAGGATTCGCTGCACATCACCGATGCCGACCGCGAGCTGATCCGCGCCACCGTGGCCGCGCAGCCGGCGCGGCACGTGTTGATCACCCACGGCACCGACAGCATGGTCCAGACCGGCCGCGTGCTGCAGTCGATTCCCGGCAAGACCATCGTGATGACCGGCGCGCTGAACCCGGCCCGGTTCCGCGGCTCGGATGCGGAATTCAATATCGGCTGTGCCGTGGGCGCGGTGCAGAGCCTGCCGGCGGGCGTGTACATCGCCATGAACGGGCGCATCTGGAACCCGGACCACGTGCGCAAGAACGTGGCCGCCAATCGCTTCGAAGAAGCCTGAGCACACCATGTCGCGGGCCACGCGCGCGACCCGGGAACTGGACGGCGCCGGCATCGCCTATCGCCTCCATGCCTATGACTTCGATGCCGAAGCCGCGGCCGGCAAGGGCATGCATGCGGCGCAATCGCTGGGCGTGCCGCCCGCACGCGTGCTGAAGACCTTGATGGCGTGGGTGGATGATCGCGCGGTGTGCGCGGTGATCCCGTCCGACCGCCAGCTGCAGTTGAAGCAGTTGGCCGCTGCATGCGGCGGCAAGTCGGCGCGGATGATGGAAGTGGCCGAGGCCGAGCGCCGCAGCGGCTACAAGGTGGGCGGCATCAGCCCGTTCGCGCAGCAGCGGCCGGTGCCGGTGTGGATCGAAGCCGAATCGCTGCAGGCCGAATCGGTGTACATCAACGCCGGCCAGCGCGGCTTGCTGCTGGCGCTGGCGCCGGCCGATGCAGTGAAGGTCCTCCAGGCCAGCGCCGCAAGAATTTCCGGGTAAACACCCGCGCTCCTCTGTAGGAGGGGCTTCAGCCCCGACGAGCGGAGCCGCGACCTGCCGGAGGGCAATCGCGGCCCCGCCCCCCGCCTCAATACGTCGCCGTCAGCGTCACGCCCGAGAACGTCGAATACGCCTTGATCCGGATGTAATACGTCCCGGTCGACGGCGCACTGATCGTGCAGGTTTCGTTGTTGCCGCTGAGGTAAGGCCGGCACGCATAGGTCGTGTCGGTCGGCGCGCTGCCGAAACGCACGTACAGGTCGGCATCGCCGCTGCCACCGGCGATCTTCACCGTCAGCGTGCTGCGCCCGGCCGGCACGGCGATGGTGTAGTTCAGCGAATTGCCGCTGCTCGCCGACAACCCGCTCACCGGCACGCCGCTGGTCAGCGTACTGCCGCCACCACCGCCCCCGCCGCCGCCCTTGGCGGCCGTGACCGCGGCATTGGCATTGACGATGCCGGCGCCGCAACCGCCACTGCATGCGCCCGGCAGCGCACTGGCCGTGCTCTTCAACATGGCCTCGACCGTGGCCGGGGTCAGCGCGGCCGGCGCGACCGACTGCATCAGCGCCACCACGCCGGCCACGTGCGGCGAGGCCATCGAGGTGCCGTTGTAGGACGCGTAGCTGGCCGAGCCAGGCGTGGTGGTGCCACTGTTGAGCGTGGACAGGATGCTCTGGCCCGGCGCGGAAACGTCGATGCCCGCGCCGTAGTTGGAGAAGCTGGCCTTGGCGCCCGCCGAAGTGACGGCAGCCACCGCCACCACGTTGGCGCAATTGGCCGGCACCGAACCGGAGACATTGGCCGCCGAATTGCCGGCCGCGACCACCACCGTCGTGCCGCGCGATACCGCGCCGTTGATCGCGTTCTGGTACGTCGTCGAGCACGTGCCGCTGCCGCCCAACGACATGTTGATCACCTCGGCCGGATTGGCATTGGCGGGCACGCCGCTGACCGTGCCGCCCGACGCCCAGACGATCGCATCGGCGATGTCCGAGGTATAGCCGCCGCAACGGCCGAGCACGCGCACCGGCACCACCTTGGCGTTGAACGCCGTGCCGGCCACGCCGACCGCATTGTTGGTGACCGCCGCGATCGTGCCGGCGACATGGGTGCCATGCCAGCTCGAATTGCTCACCGGCGAGCCGCTGTAGCACTCGTTGGCGACCGGGTTCCAGTCGCCCTCGTCGTTCGGGTTGGCGTCGCGGCCGTCGTTGTCGCGCGAGACGAAGGTGTCGCTGATGAAGTCGTAGCCGGGCAGGAGGTTGGCGTTGAGGTCGGGATGGTTGGTGATGCCGGTATCGATCACCGCCACGACCACGCCGCTACCGGTCGCCTGGTCCCAGGCCGGCCGCACGTTGATGCCGGCGCTGGTGGTGCCGAAGCCCCACTGCTCGGACAGGCGCGGGTCGTTCGGGGTCAGGGTGGGCCTGAGCAGCTGGTCCACTTCGACACTCACCACGTTGGGGTCGGCGGCCAGGCGGCGCATCAGCACTTCGGCCTCGGCACGGTCGAGCGGACGGTCGGCCTTGACCAGCTCCGGCCCTACCGCCAGCCGGCGCACGGAGTTCAAGCCCAGCGCCGTGCCGCCCTTGGCCGAGACCGACGCAGCGGCCGCGCGCAGGGCGGTACCCAGCACATTGGCGCTGGCCAGCTCGGTACTGCCATCGCGATAGGTGACGATGAAGCGCTGGTGGGTCGGCGCGGAGGCCAGGCCGTCCAGGTATACCTCGCCGGCGAAGGCCGGCATTGCCAGAAGCAGGGAGGTCAGTGCGCTACCGCCCAGCACGACCCAGGCGCGGCGACCCGCGCGGAGTTGGTCCTTGGACATTCGGGTTTCCCTTCCAGATCTAGAAAGCCGCAATGCGCGGCGATGGCCCGACCGGGACCGTGAGGCGTCGAAGTTGGATCCGGAACCGGCCGGAGTGTCGGGACGACGCCCCTGGAAGTCGTCCTGAAGGGAAACTAACCAAAGATCCACGCAGGTAGTACCGGCGGAAACGGTTTCCGTTGTCAGGAGTTTCTGGATGTGTGACGCCGGATGTCAAAATTCAGACATGTGGAGACATGAATGGGACAGTGCGGGACAGCGGGGTCGGCTGGCGGGTGCTGTTGCGCCCCAAAACTCCACGCAGATCGGCGAAGAACAAGAGGCCCCGAAGTTCGCGTGGCGAACTTCGGGGCCCGGTTACCGCGAAGACGAGCGGGCGTGCCGCCGTCCTTACCCCAAACGTACCAGCCAGTTATGGCGGTCCGGCAGGCGGCCGTACTGGATGTCGGTCAGTTCCTTGCGCAGGGACATGGTCACTTCGCCGGCCGGGGCGTTGAGGTCGCCGACCGAGAAGCCCTCTCCCTTCAGCTCGCCGATCGGGGTGATGACGGCGGCCGTGCCGCAGGCGAACACTTCGACGATCTCGCCCGAGCTGACGCCCTGCTTCCATTCGTCGATGCTCACCTTGCGCTCTTCGACCTGCATGCCGCGGTCGCGCGCCAGTTGCAGGATGCTCTCGCGGGTGATGCCTTCGAGGATGCTGCCCGACAGCGCCGGGGTCACCAGCGTGCCGTCCTTGTAGACCAGGAAAACGTTCATGCCGCCGAGCTCTTCGAGGTACTTGCCCTCGACCGGGTCGAGGAACAGCACCTGCGAACAACCCTGCGCATAGGCCTGCTGCTGCGGCAGCAGCGAGGCGGCGTAGTTGCCACCGCACTTGGCCGCGCCGGTGCCGCCCTTGGCGGCGCGCGCGTAGTCGGTGGACAGCCAGATCGCCACCGGCGCCACGCCCTTGGCGAAGTACGGGCCGGCCGGGCTGGCGATGACGTAGTAGCCGGCCTTCTGCGCGGCGCGCACGCCGAGGAAGGCCTCGTTGGCGATCATGAAGGGCCGGAAGTACAGGCTGTTCTCGCCGGCGCCGGAAACCCAGTCGGCATCCACGGCGATCAGCTGACGCAGCGATTCGACGAACAGCGCCGCCGGTAGCTCCGGCATGGCCAGACGGCGGGCCGAACGCTGCAGGCGCGCAGCATTGGCCTCGGGGCGGAAGGTCCAGATCGAGCCGTCGGCATGGCGGTAGGCCTTGATGCCTTCGAAGATCTCCTGGCCGTAATGCAGCACGGCGGCAGCCGGATCGAGCTGCAGCGGCCCGTAGGGACGCACTTCGGCGTCGTGCCAGCCGTGCTCCTTGTCGAATTCGATCGCGACCATGTGGTCGGTGAAATGGTGGCCGAAGCCCGGCGCGGCGAGGATGGCCTCGCGCTGCTGCGCGGTGCGCGGCGACGAAGAGCGGGTAACGCGGAAAGCCGTGGACGGCTGGGAAGCGGAAGCGGACACCAGAGGATTCCTTGCGGTTTAGCGGAAGACGGGGGCGCGCCGGCGGGGGCGGCGCCGGGATCCGCGGGCCAGCGGATCCTTACAGCATCCCGGTTTCGAGCCGGGCGGCCTCGGACATCATATGACGGCCCCACGGCGGATCGAAGACCAGGTCCACGTCGGCCTCGGCCACGGTGGGGATCAGCTCGAGCTTGCTGCGCACGTCGTCGACCAGGATCTCGCCCATGCCGCAGCCCGGCGCGGTCAGCGTCATCTTGACCTCGACCAGCCGCTGGCCGTCGTCGCGATGCTTGAGCTCGACCTCGTAGACCAGGCCCAGATCGACGATGTTGAATGGGATTTCCGGGTCGAAGCAGGTCCGCAGCTGCTGCCAGACCAAGGTCTCGACCTCCTCGTCCGTGGCATTGGCCGGCAGGTCCAGGCCCGGCGGCGGCTCCTTGCCGATGGCGTCGCCGTCCTTGCCGGCGATGCGGAACAGGTTGCCCTCGACGAACACCGTATAGCTGCCGCCGAGTGCCTGGGTGATGTAGCCATAGCTGCCGGCGGGCAAGGTCACGGCGTCGCCCTGCGGCACCATGATGGCGTCACAGTCGCGTTCGAATTGGACAGGTTCGCTGCTGCGGGAATACATGCGGGACAGATGGGGCCGGAGCCCAGCGGGGCAAGTCGTACATTTTAGGGTCTATTTCATTCCGCGCGCATCGCGGCAGCCGGAATGCGCTGTCGCGCCAATGCGCGCTGTGGCGTAAGGATGGCGCCCGTCGCGGCAGGCCTTATGCTGTAGGCCGATCTCAGGAATACCCGATGCCGCCCAAAACCGCGTCTGCCAGGACCCCGCACTGGCTCTGGCCCCTGCTCCTGCTGCTGGGATGCATCACCGCCCTCATCGCCTGGCTGATCGTCGCCCTGGCCCTCGGCCGGCAGGCCGGCTGGATGGCGATCCTGGTCGCCCTGGAATCAGCGTTCATGTTGCGCCTGGCCGGCTTCCGCCCCGGCCCTGCCCGCGCCAGGACGGCCCTCATCGCCACCGCCATCGTCATCGCCCTCGCGCAATGGGCGATCGCTTCGGCGCAGATCGGCGCCGTGATGGGCCTGGACGTACTGGCCTCCGCCCTCCGGATGGGGCCGCGCCTGGCGTGGCAGCTGACCGCATTGGCGAACAACTGGATCGACCTGGCCTGCTGGGGCGTCGCCTGCGTCGCGGCCTGGTTCGCCGCGCGGTAGAAGGTGCCCCGAAGGGGCGGACGCCGGAAGGATCTGCCCCCGGGCGCCGCGCGACCAAACCCCGACCGCCGCCGCTCTCAGTGCCCGCCCCCTTCCAACGCCTTCAACTCACTCACCAACGCCCCAGCCGCCTCGGCCCCATCCCCGTAAAGCATCCGCGTATTGTCGGCATAGAACAGCGCATTCTCGATGCCCGCAAAGCCCGTGCCCTTGCCGCGCTTGATCACGATGACATTGCGCGAATCGACCACGTCCAGAATCGGCATCCCATAGATCGGACTGGTCGGATCGGTCTTCGCCACCGGGTTGACCACATCGTTCGCCCCGATCACCAACGACACATCGGTACTGGCGAACTCCGGATTGATATCGTCCATGTCCGCGATCAGGTCGTAAGGCACGCCGGCCTCGGCCAGCAGCACGTTCATGTGCCCCGGCATGCGCCCGGCCACAGGATGGATCGCGAACTTCACCTTCACCCCGCGCGCGATCAACCGCTGCGCCAGCTCCCAGATCTTGTGCTGCGCCTGCGCCACGGCCATGCCATAGCCCGGCACGATCACCACGCGCTCGGCATAGGCCATCATCGCCGCCGCATCGCCCGCTTCGATCGGCTTTTGCGCCCCCTCGATCGCCTGCCCCTGGCCGCCACCGCCGAAATTGGAGAACAGCACGCCGCTGATCGGCCGGTTCATCGCCTTGGCCATCAAGCGCGTCAGCAGGATGCCCGCCGCGCCCACCATCATGCCGGCGATGATCAGCGCCTCGTTGCCCAGCACATAGCCTTCGAACGCCACCGCCAGGCCGGTGAACGCGTTGTACAGCGAGATCACCACCGGCATGTCGGCGCCGCCGATCGGCAAGGTCATCAGCACGCCCAGCGCCAGCGCGAACACGAAGAAGGCGACGATCGCCAGCGGCTGCAGCGAGAACGCCGCCCACAGCCCCAGCACCACGACCAGCAAGGCCACGACCAGATTGAACGCCTGCTGGCCGGGGAAGGTGACGCGGCGGTCGAGCCGGCCATCGAGCTTGGCCCAGGCGATGATCGAACCCGATAGCGACACCGCGCCGATCGCCGCGCCGATGACGGCCAGCGCCAAGGTGGTCGCCGCCGGTTGCCGCGCCGCCAGCTCGGCGATCGCGCTCTCGCTCCAGTGGCTGGTATCGCGGCGCATCAGGAACGAAAAGCGCAACAGCTCGGCGGCGCCGATCGCCGCCGCCGAGCCGCCGCCCATGCCGTTGTACAGCGCCACCATCTGTGGCATGTCGGTGATGGCCACGCGCCTGGCCGACCACCACGCCGCGCCGGTGCCGATCGCCACGGCCGCCAGGATCAGCGGGAGGTTGTGCAGGCCCGGCAGGAAGAAGCTCGCCACCGTGGCGATCAACATGCCCAGGCCGGCCCAGCGGATGCCGCTGCGCGCCGTCAGCGGCGAGGCCATGCGCTGCAGGCCGAGCAGGAACAGCGTGGCGGCGATGAGGTAGCTGGCTTTCACCAGCCAGTCGAGCAGTTCCACCGTGGTCACGTTCAAGCGCGATCCCCCGGCTTGCCGGCCTGGCCGTGGCGGGCGCTGGGCTTGAACATCTCCAGCATGCGCTCGGTCACCACGTAGCCGCCAGCGGCATTGCCGGCGCCCAGCAGGACCGCGAGGAAGCCCAGCGCTTTTTCCAGCGCGGTATCGGCATGGCCGAGGACGACGATGGCGCCGATCAGCACGATGCCGTGGATGAAGTTCGAACCGGACATCAGCGGGGTGTGCAGGATCACCGGCACCCGCGAGATGATGACGTGGCCGGCGATCGCCGCCAGCATGAAGATGTACAGCGCCACGAAACCGTCGCTCATCGTCCATCCACTCGTTGCCGGGGTGGCCTGCATCATAACCATGAACGGGGGCCGGCCACGCCGCTGCCCCTGGCACGCGCGCCCAAACCCGTGTCAACCCATCGGCCGGCCGCGCGTTGACCAGGTGTTCCCCTGCGGAAGCTACGCTGTGTTGGTGGGTACATCGCTAGATCCCCAAACCCGGACCCCGGCCCCGCCGGCCTCGCTCGATGCCTTCCTGGCCGGGGTGGGCCCGCGCGCGTTCCGCTTTGCCGAGGCCGGGCTGCGCCACCGCGAGGATGCGCTGGACGCGGTCCAGGACGCGATGGTCAAGCTGCTCGCCTACCGGGACCGCCCCGCCGGGGAATGGACGCCGCTGTTCTGGAGCATCCTGCGCAGCCGCATCGTCGATGTGCAGCGCCGCCGCAGCTTCCGCCTGAAGTTCTGGGCGCCGGCCGACGACCACGACGAAGGCGGCAGCATCGACTGGGCCGATGGCGCCGCCGGTCCGGCCCAGTCGCAGGAGCAGCGCGAGGCCTATGCCGGCCTGGTAAAGGCGCTGCGCAAGCTGCCGGCACGCCAGCGCGAGGCCTTCACTTTGCGCGTGCTGGAGGAGTTGGACGTGGCCACCACCGCCAAGGCGATGGGCTGTTCCGAAGGCTCGGTAAAAACCCATCTTTCGCGGGCCCGCGAGGCCCTGCAGGCACAACTCGAGGATTTCCGGTGAACACCACGGATCATCACAACCAGACGTTCGACTCCCAGGCCCGGCAACTGCACCAGGCCGCGCTGCACGCGCTCGACCCGGCCACGCTGGCCCGGCTACGCAGCGCCCGCCACGCGGGCACCGAAACCCGCCGTTCGCGGCTCGGCCAGCGCGGCGGCTGGGTGCTGGCCACGGCCTGTTCGGCCCTGCTCGCGATCGGCCTGGGCGTACACCTGAATCGCCCGGCCCCCGCGCCGAGCACCTCGACCACGTACGCCCTGGTCGCCACGATCGATGGCGACGAAGTACTGGACCAGAATCCCGACCTCTACGTCTGGCTGGGCTCGGAAAACGCCCTGGCCATGGAGCAGACCCGATGAAGACTTCCACCCGCCTGTTGCTGATCGTCCTGCTTGCGGTGGGCGCCGGTTCGGCCTGGGCGCAATCGGCCCCGCGCCCGGCCCCGCCGCTGCCGCCGGCCGGCGCGCCGCCGGCCCCGTTGCCGGATTGGGACCACCTCACCCCGCAACAGCGCGAGACGATGATCGCCTCCCTGCGCCAGCGCTGGAACGACGCGCCGGACCAGCGCCCGCGCATGCTGCACCACGCCGAGCGTTGGCAGTCGATGACGCCGGAACAGCGGCGCCAGGCGGCGGACGGCGTGCGCCGCTTCGAGAACATGTCGCCGCAGCAGCGCCGCGAAGCCAAGGCGTTGTTCGCGCAGATGCGTAAGCTGGACCCGGCGCAGCGCGACGAATTGCGCCAGCGCTGGGAGAAGATGAGCCCGCAGCAGCGCCAGGAATGGGTACGTGCCCACGACGATGGGGATGACCGCTGACGCGGCTCGGCGATCGCCGCTTCGTTCGCCGGGGCTGAAGCCCCTCCTACAGTGCAATCGCCCGCATCAAAGATGATCGGAAAAACTGTAGGAGGGGCTTCAGCCCCGACCGCAAACCTTCAAAGGCCCTCAGCCCTTCCGCAAGCCCTCAACGCCACCGCGTCTTCGCCAGCAGCTCATCTTCCCAATCAAACACCAGCTCCCCCCCACGCACGAACAACGCAACGAAATTCAGCACATTGCGCGAGAACATCTCGCTGGCATGCACCGCGCCCAGGCTGGCCAGGTTCAGCGGCCCGGCGACGGTGACCCCGTCCTGCTCGAAGGTCTCGCCCGGCCGGGTCAGTTCGCAATTGCCGCCGGTCTCGGCCGCCAGGTCGACGATCACGCTGCCCGGCCGCATGCCGGCCACCATCGCCGCACCGACGATCTTCGGCGCCGGCCGGCCTGGCACCGCGGCGGTACAGATCAGCACGTCCACGCCGCGCAGGTGATCGGCCAGGCGTCGTTGTTGCTCGGCGCGTTCTTCATCGGTCAGCGCGCGCGCGTAGCCGCCTTCGCCGGCCGCGCTCACCCCGAGGTCGAGGAAGCGCGCGCCCAGCGATTCGATCTGCTCGCGCGTTTCCGGGCGCACGTCGAAACCTTCCACCTGCGCGCCGAGCCGGCGCGCGGTGGCGATGGCCTGCAAACCCGCCACACCGGCGCCCACCACCAACACTTTCGAGGGCCGGATGGTGCCGGCGGCGGTGGTCAGCATCGGGAAGAAGCGCGGCGCCAGTTCGGCGGCAATCAGCGCCGCCTTGTAGCCGGCCATGCCGGCCTGCGAACTGAGCACGTCCATCGCCTGTGCACGCGTGGTCCGCGGCAGGCGTTCGAGCGGAAACACGAAGCGCTCGGGGCTGCGCAGCGCTTCGGCGCGCAAGGGGTCTGCCTCGGGCTGGAGCAGGCCGACGAGCGTGGCGCCGCCGGCGATCTGGCGCAGGCGCGACACGTCGGGTGCCTGCACGCACAACACCAGCGCCGCCTCGGGCAACGTGCCGGCATCGGCAATCGTGGCGCCGGCCTGGACATAGCTGTCGTCGCTGATGCCGGCCGCGCTGCCCGCCCCGGCCTCCACCGCCACCTGCGCGCCCAGGGCAAGCAGTTTCTTCACCGTTTCCGGCGTCGCCGCCACGCGGCGTTCGCCCGCGGCGTGTTCCTTCAACACTCGCACCTGCACGGCCATGCCATCCCCTTGCGAATGATCGCGTCGCGCCGATCCTAGCAAACGCCAGGGCCGCCGCCGGCTTTCAGCGGCGGCGGCCGGGGCCATGGGCGGCGTCAGTGGACGGTGCTGGTCTGCGGGTCGAGGCGGTCGATCACGCCCTGCATGGCGCTGTCGAAGGCACCGTCGTTGACGTGCGCGCGCAGGCGGCCCAGGCGCACCATCACCGCCAGCTCTTCCGGCGAGGCGACGCAGAAGCGCACGCCGCGGCGGTTGACGAACAGCAGGCGCGAGGAGATCGGGCTGACCCACGAGAGCTTGCCGGCCTGCATCTTGCCGTCCTTGTCGATGAAGTCCAGCCAGGTCCCGATGGCCATCTGCCGGAAGCGGTCGGCGTCGGCGTTGTCGAAATCCTCGACCGCCGGGTCGGCGCCCAGTTCCACCGCCGCGCTTTCGGTCGTCGGCGGCTGTGGCAGGCTGACCTGCGGCAGTTCGGGCAGCGCCTTCTCCAGTTCCGGGCGCGCCTCGGCCACGGCCTGCAAGGTGTCGTGCAGGGCGCCGATGGCCACCAGGGCGGCATCGCCATGCAGGCCGACGCTGGCGAACACCTTCTGCAGCGCCGGCTCCCACGCCTGCAGCCAGGGCTTGCCGATGATGTGCCGGCGCGCCTCGGCCACTTCCTCCAGCACGCCATCGGCCAGGGCCATCGATTCGGCCAGGGCCGTGCCTTCTTCGCCATCGCGCAGGATCGACATGGTCACGTGGTGCAGCCACGGCTGGCGCAGGAAGTCCTGCACCGCCTGCGGCAGCGTGTCGTCGACCCGCTTGTCCAGTTCCTGCAGCGCGCGGGCGCGCGCCAGTTCCAATTTTTCCTGGCCGCGCTGGGTCTCGGCGGCGCGGCGTTCGGCGATCTCGATGCGGCGCCGGTGCTGGGCGAGGAAGTCGCGGAACTCTTCCTCCAGGGTGAGGAAGATCGCCAGGTTCTCGTTGAACTCGGCCACCAGGCGCTCGATGATTTCCTCGACCTTGCCCATCAGCACGCGCTCGGCCGGGCTGTCGCCGCCATTGCCCTCGCAGGCTTCGGCCAGCGAGTTCAGCAGCCGCCGCGCCGGGTGGGTCTTCTGCACGAACATCTTGCGGTCCAGCATCGCCACCTTGACGAAGGGCACCACCAGCTTGCCGATCAGCTCGCGCGAACGGCCTTCCAGTTCGCGCTCGTCGAGCATCACGTCGAACAGCATGCCGACCAGGTCGATGGCATCCTCGTCCATCGGATCGAGGCGGGCGCTGGCCGGGTCCACGCCCAGCCGGGTCGCGCTCGACAGCACCTCGCTCTTGAGCCGCTGCGCCAACGATTCGCCATCGTCGCCGATGGCCGCGTTGAGCGTGGCGCTGGGCGTGGCCTGCAGCAGCGACAGCACCGACATCATCTCGCGCTGGCTCAGCGGCCGCTGCTGGCCCACCGCCACCGAGGCGGCACTGGTCGCGGTCTCGCGCACGTTGCGCGTCTGCTGCAACAGTTCGTGCAGCGCTTCCAGCAACATGCCCTGGTTGCCGCCCGGATGCGCTTCGCCGCCAGCGCCAGGGTCACCGCCGCCTTCGCGGCCGCGGTGCGCGGCCTGCATGCGGCCGCGGCTCTGCGCCCAGCGGTTGACGAAGCGGTCGGCCCAGGCCGGCGCGTATTGCTCGTCGAATTCTTCTTCGATGCCGGCGTTGAACGCCTCGGCACTCGCGCCCTCGCGCTGCGGCGAACGTTGCGGCGGGCGGCGTGGCTGGGAGATCTCCGGCATCACCCCGGCCTTGGCCAGCAGGTCGTCCAGTTGCGCGTACAGCCGGCAGATCGGCTCGGACAGGTCGCGCTCGCACAGCTTGATCAGCACCAGCCGCACTTCCGGGGCCAGGTCGCTGGTGGCGAATGCTTCGTGGATGGCCACACCGATATGCTCGGGCGCGATCGGATCGGTGTCGGCATCCAATTCCATGCCGCCGGCGATCCAGCCCAGGCGGCGGTCCAGGTGCGCCAGCACCGGCTTGCACTCGCGCAGCAGCACGCTGGCCAGGTTGCGCACGGCCAGGCGCGATTCCAGCTCGTGCTCGGGAACCAGGCTGAGGCCGGCGCCGCCTACCGGCTGGCCCGACAACGCGGCCTCGGCCGACAACGGCGTGCCCTGTTCCAGCGACTGCCAGGAGGTTTCCATTTGGCTGCGGAAGCGGCCGATGATTTCCTCGCGGCGGCGGCGCAGTTCGCGCATGCCGTCGAGGAACACCAATTGCGAGGCACCAGCGTTCTCCGCGCGGTCGAACAGCACGTCGTCGAAGCGCGTCACCGCCGCGGCGAAGGCCTGCGACAGCGCGGGCAGGAACGCATCCCGCGCTTGCGCGAGCAAACGCGGATCACGCCCGGGGTGACCCAGCGGGCTGGGGGTGGACATCATGCGCAAAGGCTCCCCGCCCTTGCAGGCGTTTTGATAAGGATTGCTTGGAGAACTGCAGATGCGGCCCCTGTTTCCGCCTGCGCATGGTAGGCGGGCCCGCGGGCATGCAACAGTGACGAGAATCGCATTTCCATTCCTGGCGGCCGGCGCTACATCGTAGCGCGCCTGGTGCCGCAACGCCTGTCAGGCCAAGGCCTGGCGTCGTGTCAGGCTTGGCGGCGGGACGGCGCCAGCCCGTCGACTACTTCCTGCATGGCGCTATAGAAGGCGTCGCCCTCGCGATGCAGGCGCAGCCGGTCCAGCCAGACCATCATCGCCAGCTCCTCGGCCGGGGCCACGCACAGGCGCCCGCCGCGGCGGTTGACGAACATCAGCCGCCCGGAAATCGGGCTGATCCACGACAGTTTGCCGGGCTGGATCTGGCCCTGGCGGTCGATGAAGTCCAGCCAGGTGCCGATCGGCAGCACGCGGAAGTACTCGGCGGTGATGCGGTCGAACTCGGCCCCGGCGTGGTCGTCGAGCATCGGCGTGAGGGCTTCGCTTTCCGGCTCGACCGGCTCGGCCAGCACCGGCAGCGGCACGCTGGCCCGGGTCCCGGCGGCCGGCAGGGATGCCTGTTCCAGGCTGCGGCGCAGGCCATCGCAGGCAGCGGCGGCTTCGCCTTGGGCCAGGCCGGCCTGGGCGAAGACCTGCAACAGGCCCGGGCGCTGCTCGGCCAGCCAGCCGGCGGCCGGCGCGGCGTGCCCGGTGCATGCGAGCCGCCATTGCGCCAGCACCGCGTCGCCCAGGGCCAGCGCCGCCTCCAGCGCCGGGCCGGCAGCGTCGCCGCGCAGCGCGGCCTGTTGCACGTACTGATACCAGGCACGGGTGAGGAAATGTTCCAGCGCCGGCGGCACATCGTCCTGGCCCGCCAGGCGTTCGGCGACCGCGGCCCGGGCAGCACCGCGCGCCCGCTCGCGGCGCTCCTCGGCGCGTTGCAACTCATTGGCGCGGCGCTCGGCGATCTCGACCCGGCGCCGGTATTGCTCGTAGCTGGCGCCGAACTCGGCCTCCAGCGACAGGAACACCGCCAGGTGTTCGTCGAAGTCGCGCACGATCTCGTCCACCGCCGCCTGCACCTGGGCCAGCAACGCCTGCTCGGCGGCGGTCTCGCCGCTGTTGCCGTCGCAGGCGTCGACCAGCAGGTTTAGCAAGCGCCGCGCCGGATGGCTGTCGCGCACGAACAGCCGCGAGTCCAGCAGCGCGACCTTGGCGATGGGCACCAGCAGTTGGCCCAGCAGCGCACGCTGCCAGGGCTGCAACAGGCTTTCGCGCAGGATCGCCTCGAACAGCATCCCGACCAGGTCCAGCGTGTCTTCGTCGGCCGGGTCCAGGCCGCTGGTGGTCGTATCGATCCCCAGCGAAGCGGCGGTCGCCAGGATTTCGCGGTGCAATCCGCGCGCCAGCCCCTGGCCGCCGTGATCGACCGCCTCGAAACCGGCTCCGGCCGTGGTCTGCAACAGCGACAGCACCGACAACAGTTCGCGCGGCGACAACGCCTGGGCCGGCGCGGCACCGCGGCCGCCGCGGGCGCACTGCAGCAGTTCGCGCAGGGCCGGCGGCAGCACGTCGTGTTCCTCGCGGGCATGCGCATCGATGGCACTGGCCGCGGCCAGGGGGCTGCGCGCGCCGGACCAGTCGGCGAAGAAACGGGCGATCCAGTCCGGCGTCTGCTCGGGTTCGTCCCCCTCCGCCCGCGGAATCGCCTTGCGCCGCGCGCGCGCCGCCGGCAGGTCGCGCAGGCGCGTGACCTCGGCCAGCGACTGCTCGAGCCCGGCATAGAGCTCGCCGATTCGCTCGCCGAGCTGCTGTTCGCAGATCTTGATCACCGCCAGGTGCACCCGCGGTGCCAGCGGCAGGCCCTGGAACGCGGCATAGACGGCCGTGCCCAGATGCTCCGGCCCGAACGGATTGTTGTCCGCATCGATGCGCAGGCCGCCGGCGATGAAGCCGATGTAGCGGTTCAGGCGCATCAGTTCCGGGCGCCAACGGTGTTGCAGGGAGCCGGCCAGGTTGCGCACGGCCAGGCGCACGTCGAGCTCGTGTTCGGGCACCAGGGTCAGGTCTTGCGGGCCGCGCGCCAGGGTCCGCTCCACCGACAGCGGCCGGCCACTTTCCAGCGCCTGCCAGGCCTTGGCCAGATGGCCGCGGAACGCCGCGGTGATGTGTTCGCGCTGGCGGCGCAGCAGTTCGATCGCTTCGAAGTAGTCGTTCTGTCCGGCGCTGGTGCGCTCGGCCTGCCGGAACAGCGCTTCGGCCAGCACGCCCTGCACTTCCAGGAAGGCCGAGGCCAGCGGCACCAGCACCGCCTCGCGCACCTGCTCGAGCAGTTGCAGGTTGCGGTTGGGAAGGTCGTCGGACAGCGAATGGATCGTCATAGCGCGGGGACCACGGACACGGTGGAAACGACCGCCCACCGGGACATCCGCACGCCAACTGGCTGCCGCTGTCCCCCGATAGCGGTTCCCGATGGCCGTCTATAATCGGGCCATTGCGGTTTCAAAGTGAGATTATGCACACACTTTTTTCGTTGCAAGCGCTGGACGAGCGCCGCTCGACGCCGTCGCGCCAGCTCGGCGAGCCCGGCCCGGACGAGGCCACCTTGCTGCAGATGCTGCGCTCGGCCGTGCGCGTGCCCGACCACGGCAAGCTGGTGCCGTTCCGATTCCTGCGAATTACCGGGGCTGCGCGCGATGCGCTGGGCGAATTCCTCGCCGCGCGCACGCGCGAACGCGACCCCGGGGCGCCGCAGGCGGCCCTCGACAAGGATCGGCAACGATTCAGTTTCGCCCCATTGGTGATCACCGTGATCGCCCGCCTCCAGCCCGGCCACAAGGTGCCCGAGCAGGAACAACTGCTCACTGCCGGCTGCGTATGCTTCGCCCTGCTCCAGGCCGCGCAGGCCTACGGCTTTGGCGCGCAGTGGCTGACCGCCTGGATGGCCTACGACCCGGAAGTCGCCGCCCACCTCGGACTGGACGCGCACGAACGCGTTGTCGGTTTCATCCATATCGGTACTCCCCGCCTGGCCGCGCCCGAGCGCGAGCGGCCGGATCCAGCGGCACTGCTCGAAGACTGGGCGCCATGACCCACCCAGACCTATCGGCCGTGACGGCGCCGCGCTTGAGCCCCGCGCGCAAGCCGCTGTACCTGGTCGACGCCAGCCTGTACGTGTTCCGCGCCTGGCATTCGATGCCCGACGAGCTCCGCGACGCCCAGGGCTGGCCCACCAACGCCGTGCACGGCTTCGCCCGCTTCCTGCTGGAGCTGATCGAGCGCGAGCGGCCGCAGCACGTGGTGGTGGCCTTCGACGAAGCGCTGGACAGCTGCTTCCGCCACGGCCTGTACCCGGCCTACAAGGCCAACCGCGATCCGGCACCGGAGGAACTGCGGCGCCAGTTCGCCCACTGCAAGGCCTTGTGCGCCGCGCTCGGCCTGGCGGTGCTGGCGCACAGCGAATACGAAGCCGACGACCTGATCGGCAGCGCCCTGCATGCGGCCCGCGCGCACGACTTCCGCGGCGTGATCGTCTCGGCCGACAAGGACTTGTCGCAGCTGCTGTTCGAACACGACGAGCAATGGGACTTCGCCCGCGGCCAGCGCTGGGGCATGGACGGGGTCAAGGCGCGCCACGGCGTGCACGCGCACCAGATCGCCGACTACCTGGCGCTGTGCGGCGATGCGGTGGACAACATTCCCGGCGTGACCGGTATCGGCGCCAAATCGGCGGCGGTCCTGCTGGCGCACTTCGGCAGCCTCGACGTACTGCTGGCGCGCATCGACGAAGTACCGTTCCTGCGCCTGCGCGGGGCCGCGCAGATGGCCGTGCGCCTGCGCGAGCAGCGCGAGCATGCGCTGCTGTGGCGCCAGCTCACCACGGTGGCGCTGGACGCACCGCTGGGCCTGCCCGCCTCGGGCTTCGGCCGCGCGACGGGCGATGCCGGCATGCTGGCCGGGCTGTGCGAGGCGCTGCGCTTCGGCCCGATGACCCGGCGCCGCCTGCACGCCGCCGCCGGCATCCCGCTTTCGACTCCCTCCGCCACGGAAGATTTCGCCCCATGAGCCACGAACCAGCAGGCCGCCATGCCGAACCGCGGACCGTCTACGAAGGCAAGTACCAGCGGATGGTGGTGCGCGGCACGTGGGAATACTCCGAGCGCGTGCATGCCGGCGGCCTGGCCGCGATCATTATTGCCGTCACGCCGGACGACAACGTGCTGTTCGTCGAACAGTTCCGCGTGCCGCTGCAGGCGCGCACCATCGAGATGCCGGCCGGCCTGGTCGGCGATGTCGAGGCCGGCGAGTCGATCGAAGTTTCGGCGGTGCGCGAGCTGGAAGAGGAAACCGGCTGGACCGCCGAGCACGCCGAAGTGCTGATGATCGGCCCGACCTCCTCCGGCGCCAGCAACGAGAAGATCGCCTTCGTGCGCGCCACCGGGCTGCGCCGCGTCGGCGCCGGTGGCGGCGATGAGAGCGAGGACATCACCGTGCATGAGATCCCGCGCACGCGCGCCGCCGCCTGGCTGGTGGAGAAGATCGGCGAAGGCTATGAACTCGATGCCAAGCTCTGGGCCGGGCTGTGGATGATCGAGCACCACCTGGACGGCACGCCGCGTGAGTGAAGCGACACGCTTGCTGGGCGAAGGCGATCCGCCCGCGTTCGGCGTCCACAACCCCAACGGCCGCTCGCCCTGGCTGCTGATCGCCGACCATGCCGGCCAGCGCGTGCCGCGCGCCCTGCATGGCCTGGGCCTGGCGCAATCCGAGCTCGACCGCCATATCGGCTGGGACATCGGCATTGCCGGCGTCACCGCCCGCCTGGCCGCAGCGCTGGACGCGGTGGCGATCACCCAGACCTATTCGCGGCTGGTGATCGACTGCAATCGCCCGCACACCTCGCCAACGCTGATCGCCGAACGCAGCGACGGCACCGACATCCCCGCCAACGCCGGTCTCGCGCCGGCGCAACGGCAACAACGCATCGACGAGATATTCGCGCCCTACCATGCGCGCATCGTCGCCGAACTCGACACCCGCCTGGCGCAGGCGCGGCCGACCTTGCTGGTGGCGATGCACAGCTTCACCCCGGCAATGGGCGGTGTCGCGCGGCCCTGGCACGCCGGCGTGCTCTACCACCGCGACACCCGCCTGGCGCACGCACTGCGCGATGCATTGCAGGCCGAGGGCGACCTGGTGGTCGGCGACAACCAGCCCTATGCCGTCAGAGACAGCAGCGACTACGCCGTACCGGTGTACGGCGAAGGGCGCGGACTGGCGCACGTGGAACTGGAGATCCGCCAGGACCTGATCGCCGACGAAGACGGGCAGGTGCTGTGGGCGCAGCGGCTGGCGCGGCTGTTGCCGCCGTTGGCGGAGAAGTTTGCTTGATCGATCAGGCGCGAATGCTTGCAGAAGCGGCTTGAGCTGCGGCTCGGTCGGACCTGTGAGGGGTGCCCGCGGCTGACGGTCCGTGGTCGCGGCTGAAGCCGCTCCTACAGGGGAGGCAGCGTCTGATCAGCGCACTGCGCCGCCAGGACGATAAAGCCGCTCCACATCGAAGCGACTGCCTGGCCGCGGCACCGGGCCTTCGGCATGCACGCTGACGCGCAGTGCGCCGGAAGGGTCGGTCGCGTAGCGGTAGGTGACGTGGATATCGTTGCTGGTCGCCACTTCCACGCGCAGGCCGTCGCTGCCTTCGTGCAGGGCGGCCTGCACGCCGGGTGCCAGCGGCACGGCGGCACCGGACAACGGCAGCATCACCACGTCCTGCGATCCCTTGCGGCCGAAGACGATTGCCTCGCGGCTGCGGTAGAGGATGAGCGTGTCATCCAGCGGCGCGGCGAAAGCCATTTCCGGCCGCAGCATCTCTGCCGCCGAACCACCCCCACCGCCGCCACCGCCCGCGCCGTGCTTGCCATGCCGGCCGTGGCCGCCGCCGTGGCCGTGCCCGCCCATGCCGCCTTCACCCATGCCGCCTTCCGGGCGACCACCTTCACCACCGGGCGGACCACCGTGGCCGCCACCGGGGCGAGGCGCGTCCTCGGCCAGCGCGCCCTTCGCGGCCGGTGCTGACGGGCCGGCAGCCTTTTCCGCCGCCTTCTGCGCCTGTTTGTTGGTCCTGGCGTCGGCCTGCCATTGCTGCGGCGAGCCCGGTGCGACGACGTCCTGCGCGAGCGCCGGCAATGCCAGCGGCAGCAGGATCAGCAACGGCAGGACAGGTTGAAGGAACGGCACGGCAGACTCCGGCGATGCGATGGCCGGATGCTAGGCCGCGCGCGGCCGGCGAATTTGCCAGCCGCGACACACGCCGCACGCCGTAACGGCGGCGTACAGGACGCCGGGGTTCAGGCGAAGCGGTCGGTGGCACGCACCAATGCGTCGACGTTCTCGGCCTCGAACGCCGAATGGCCGGCGGCCGGGCTGATCTCCAGGGTCGACTTCGGCCAGGCCTTGTGCAGGTCCCAGGCACTTTGCAGCGGGCACACCACGTCATAGCGGCCATGCACGATCACGCCGGGGATATCGGCGATGCGGTGCACGTCGCGCAGCAGCTGGTCGTCGGCCTCGAAGAAGCCGCGGTTGACGAAGTAGTGGTTCTCGATGCGCGCGAACGCCAGCGCGAATTGGGCGTCTTCGTGCCCGCTGACGAAATCGGCGTCCACGTGCAGGAAGCTGGTGGCACCTTCCCACACGCTCCACGCGCGGGCGGCGGCCAGGCGCACGGACTCGTCCTCGCTGGTGAGGCGGCGATGGAAGGCCGAGATCAGGTCGTGCCGCTCCGCCGGCGGGATCGCCGCCACGTAGTGTTCCCACGCGTCCGGGAACAGGCGGCTGGCACCTTCCTGGTAGAACCACTCCAGTTCCCAGCGGCGCAGCATGAAGATGCCGCGCAGCACCAGTTCGGTCACCCGTTCGGGATGCTTCTGCGCGTAGGCCAGGGCCAAGGTCGAGCCCCAACTGCCGCCAAACACCTGCCAGCGCGCGACACCCAGCTTTTCGCGCAGTTGCTCGATGTCGGCCACCAGGTCCCAGGTGGTGTTGTCGACCAGATCCGCATGCGGCGTGGAGCGGCCCGAGCCGCGCTGGTCGAACAGCATGATGTGGTACTTGGCCGGGTCGTGGAAACGCCGCATCTTGGCGCTGATGCCGCCCCCCGGCCCGCCGTGCAGCAGCACCACCGGCTTGCCCTGCGGGTTGCCGCACTGTTCGTAGTAAAGCGTGTGGCGGTCATCCACCTTCAATGTGCCGGTGGCGAACGGTTCGATCTCCGGATACAGCGTGCGCATGCTTGGCAAGTCCACGTCGGAAAACCCGATTTTAGCGCGCCACTCAGCCCGGCCAGCGGCCCAGGGTGACGCGGTCGCGCGCTTCGAGGTCCTGTTCGGTGCGCACCGCCTGAAAGCCGCGCTCGCGCAACAGGCCGGCTACCGCTTCGCCCTGGTCCCAGCCATGCTCCAGCAGCAGCCAGCCACCGGGCCGCAGGTGGGCGGGCGCGCCTTCCACGATCTGGCGAATGTCGTCGAGCCCGTCGGTACCCGCGGCCAGGGCGGTGGCCGGTTCGAAGCGCAGGTCGCCTTGGTCCAGGTGCGGATCGGCGGCGGCGATGTAGGGCGGGTTGCTGGCCACCAGGTCGAAACGCTCGCCCTGCAGCGGTGCCCACCACCCGCCCTGGCGGAACTCGACCTGCGCGAGCCCGTGGCCGGCGGCGTTGGCCCGCGCCACCGCCAAGGCATCGGCGCTGGCGTCGGTGGCGACCACGCGGGCCTGCGGCCGTTCGCTGGCCAGGGCCAGGGCAATCGCCCCGCTGCCCGTGCCGAGGTCGGCGACCTGCCGGCCCGGCGCGTTGTCCAGCCGCTCCAGGGCCAGTTCGACCAGCCGCTCGGTTTCCGGGCGCGGGATCAAGGTCGCCGGCGACACCGCCAGGTCCAGGGTCCAGAAGCCGCGCCGGCCGGTCAGGTAGGCCACCGGCTCGCCTGCCACCCGCCGCTCCACCAGCGCGAGGAAGGCCGCGGCCGCTTCATCGCCGGCCGGGTCCCGGGCGTGGGCGAACAGCCAGGCCCGGTCGCGGCCGAGGGCGTGCAACAGCAAGGCTTCGGCGTCGGCGCGATCGATGCGCGCTATGGCCTGGCGCAGCAGGCCCTCGAGCGGGTGCGACATCGGGTCACTCTTGGGAAATGCAGGATCGCCATTATCCCTGGCGGGAAGGCGGGCATTCGCCGGAATGAGTTGATTCCTGGATTCTTGATAGGCATAGACTATCTATCCAATGTCATTAATCGATTTGAGCAATCTATCGATCCTTCCTAGAATGGCCCCGTTCCACTCTCCCCGCCCCTTGGCAACAAAGAGGAAGTTCAATGTCCGTCATCAACACCGAAATCAAGCCGTTCAAGGCCACCGCTTACCAGAATGGCGAGTTCGTCGAAGTCTCCGACGCCAACCTGAAGGGCAAGTGGTCCGTGGTGGTCTTCTACCCGGCCGATTTCACCTTCGTCTGCCCGACCGAGCTGGAAGACCTGGCCGACAACTACGCTGAATTCCAGAAGCTGGGCGTGGAGATCTACTCGGTTTCCACCGACACCCACTTCTCGCACAAGGCCTGGCACGACACCTCCCCGGCGATCGGCAAGATCAAGTACCCGATGATCGGCGACCCGACCGGCACCGTCACCAACAACTTCGAAGTGATGCGCCCGGGCGTCGGCCTGGCCGACCGCGGCACCTTCATCATCGACCCGGCCGGCGTCATCCAGGCCGTGGAAATCACCGCCGAGGGCATCGGCCGTGACGCCAAGGAACTGCTGCGCAAGGTCAAGGCCGCGCTGTACGTCGCCGCGCATCCGGGCGAGGTGTGCCCGGCCAAGTGGAAGGAAGGCGAGAAGACCCTGGCGCCGTCGCTGGACCTGGTCGGCAAGATCTAAGCTGCGCCTTCGCCCCGCTTGCGGGGCGGAACAGGCAGTACACCCCTCCCCTGCCCAGCAGGGGAGGAGGTGAACCGGAACCGGTGCGCGCCGGCAAGGCGCTCTCTCTCCCGTCCTGCCGGCACGTCGCCGGTTGCGGTTCACCCCCTCCCCACGTCGGCGTATGCCCTGCGGCATCGACGCCATGCCCTCCCTTTGCCGATCAACAGGAGCCTCACCCATGTTGGATACGAATCTGCAGACCCAGCTGAAGTCCTACCTCGAGCGACTGACCCGGCCGGTGCACATCACCGCGCAGGTGGACGACGGCGAGAAGTCGCAGGAAATGCTGGAGATGCTCAATGAGATCAAGGCGCTGAGCAACGTCATCGGCCTGGAAGTGCGCCGCGATGACGGCGCGCGCAAGCCCAGCTTCAGCCTCAACAGCCCCGGCCAGGACATCTCGGTGACCTTCGCCGGCCTGCCCATGGGCCACGAGTTCACCTCGCTGGTGCTGGCCCTGTTGCAGGTCGGCGGGCATCCGTCCAAGGCCGCGCCGGAAGTGATCGAGCAGGTGCAGAACCTCGAAGGCGAGTTCCTGTTCGAAACCTATTTTTCGCTCTCGTGCCAGAACTGCCCGGACGTGGTCCAGGCGCTGAACCTGGCGGCGGTGCTGAACCCCAACATCAAGCACGTGGCCATCGACGGCGCGCTGTTCCAGGAAGAAGTCGATGCGCGGCAGATCATGTCGGTGCCGACGGTCTATCTCAACGGCCAGGTCTTCGACCAGGGCCGCATGAACCTGGAGCAGATCGTCGCCAGGCTCGACAGCAACGCTGGCCAGCGCGATGCGGAGAAGATCAACGCCAAGTCGCCGTTCGATGTGCTGGTCGTCGGTGGCGGCCCGGCCGGCGCGGCGGCGGCGGTGTATGCCGCGCGCAAGGGCATCCGCACCGGCGTGGCGGCCGAACGCTTCGGCGGCCAGGTGCTGGACACGATGGCGATCGAGAACTTCATCTCGGTGCCGGAAACCGAAGGCCCGAAGATGGCCGCCGCGCTCGAGCAGCACGTGCGCCACTACGACGTCGACGTGATGAACCTGCAGCGCGCCGAACAGTTGGTCCCGGCCGGCGCCGATGGCCTGGTGCAGGTGCAACTGGCCAACGGCGCGGTGCTGAAATCGCGCACGGTCGTGCTTTCCACCGGCGCGCGCTGGCGGCAGATGAACGTGCCCGGCGAGAACGACTACCGCAACAAGGGCGTGGCCTATTGCCCGCACTGCGACGGCCCGCTGTTCAAGGGCAAGCGCGTGGCGGTGATCGGCGGTGGCAACTCGGGCGTGGAAGCGGCGATCGACCTGGCCGGGATTGTTTCCCACGTCACCCTGGTCGAGTTCGACGACAAGCTGCGCGCCGATGAAGTCCTGCAGCGCAAGCTGCGCAGCCTGGGCAACGTGCGCGTGATCACCAGCGCGCAGACCACCGAAGTACTCGGCGACGGCAACCGCGTCACCGGCCTGGTCTACAAGGACCGTCTCGGCGGCGATTCGCACCGCGTCGAACTCGAGGGCATCTTCGTGCAGATCGGCCTGCTGCCCAACACCGAGTGGCTCAAGGGCGTGGTGGCGCTGTCGCCGCGCGGCGAGATCCTCGTCGATGACCGCGGCCAGACCAGCGTGCCGGGCGTGTTCGCCGCCGGCGATGCGACCACCGTTCCCTACAAGCAGATCGTCATCGCCATGGGCCAGGGCGCCACGGCCGCGCTGAGCGCTTTCGACCACCTGATCCGCAGCAGCGCACCCAGCCCGACCGGTGCGGTGGCCGAGGCAGCCTGAGCACGCCGCTGCCCCAGCCGCTGCCAGTGCGACAGGAAGTCGCTGGCCGCTGCGGCGCGCCCGGGCGTAAGCTGCTCCCGGGCGCGTTCGCCATCCGTCGCGGCGCGCCCATTGCCAGGAGGCTCTGCAGATGAACCTGCGTGATCTCAAGTACCTGGTCGCCCTCGCCGATCACAGGCATTTCGGCCGCGCTGCGGCGGCGTGCTTCGTCAGCCAGCCGACGCTGTCGACCCAGATCAAGAAGCTGGAAGACGAGCTCGGCGTGCCGCTGGTCGAACGCGCGCCGCGCAAGGTGATGCTGACACCGGCCGGTCGCGAAGCGGCCAGCCGCGCGCGTGGCATCGTCGCCGAAGTCGAGCAGATGAAGGAGGCGGCGCGGCGCAGCCAGGATCCCGAGGCGGGCACGGTGCGCCTGGGTATTTTCCCGACCCTGGGGCCCTACCTGCTGCCTCATGTCGTGCCGCGCATCCGCGAGCGCTTCCCGCAACTGGAACTGCTGCTGATCGAGGAGAAGAGCGACCAGTTGCTGCGCCAGTTGCGCGAAGGCCGGCTCGATGCCGCCGTGCTCGCGCTACCGCTCCACGACGACCAGTTGCACACCGAGTTCCTGTTCGAAGAGCCCTTCGTGCTGGCCGTGCCGGGCAACCACGCGCTGTCCAAGCGCACCTCGCTGACCCTGGACGAATTGTCCGAGCAACGCCTGTTGCTGCTCGAGGACGGCCACTGCCTGCGCGACCAGGCGCTGGATGTCTGCCACCTGGCCGGGGCCCTGGAGAAATCCGAGTTCCAGGCCACCAGCCTGGAAACGCTGCGGCAGATGGTGGCGGCCAATGTCGGCGTGACCCTGTTGCCGCTGCTGGCGGTGAAGCCGCCGGTGGCGCGTTCGGAAAACGTGCAGCTGATCGGCTTCGACGCCGAGCGTCCGCCGAGCCGCCGCATCGGCATGGTATGGCGGCGCAGCTCGGCGATGAACGACTTCCTGGAACGGCTGGCCCAGCTGTTCAAGGAACTGCCGTCGCACCTGCTGCGGCTGGACGCCTCGCTGACCGGCAGCCGTAGTGCCGCGCCAGCGCCGCGCGATCGCGTGGCCGATGCCGTGGTCACCGTCGCCGCCAGCGAATGACGCCCCCCGGCGGCTGACTGTTGCGACAACGCGCGGCACGACGGCTTTCTTCCGCGCGCGATTGTTTGGACAATGGACTGGGCGGCTCCTGCGAGCCGCCCACTTCATTTCATTTCAAGGGAAACCACCATGAGCCACGAACACCACAGCGGCCTGCCGCCTTCGAACCCCACCGCTTCGCTCGCGCCACCCCCGATCCTTGTCTCCAGCCGCGACCTCGCCCGCCTCGAGGCCTTGCTTGAATCCCCCGCGCTGAGCCGGCTGCCGGCCGCGATCGCGCTTTCCGGCGAACTGGGCCGCGCCCAGGTCCTGCCGCCCGAACACATGCCGCCCGGCGTCGTCACCCTGCACTCGCGGGTGGACTGCATCGACGAACTGCGCGACGAACCGCATCTACTCACCCTGGTCTATCCGCACGAAGCCGACGTCGAACGCGGCCGCGTGTCGGTGCTGGCGCCGGTCGGCAGCGCGCTGCTTGGCCTGGCGGTGGGCCAGTCGATCGACTGGCAGGCCCCGGGAGGCCGGGCCCTGCGGCTGCGCGTGCGCGCCGTGCACTACCAACCCGAGGCGGCCGGCGACTTCCATCGCTAGGCGCGCTAACGTATCGCCCCTGCTCGCTTCTTCCTTCCGTACCGAGAACCGATGATGACTTCGCAACTGTCCAAGCTTGCCCAACTCCGTGAACTGTCCGTGGTCGTGGCCGACACCGGCGACTACGACGCGATCAAGCGCCTCAAGCCGGTGGACTGCACCACCAACCCGACCCTGGTGAAGAAGGCGCTGGACCTGCCGGTCTACGCCGAGCTGATCGAACGCGAACTGGCCTGGGGCCGCGAGCAGGGCGGCGGCGAGGCGGTGGTCAACGAAGTCGCCGACCGCCTGACCGTCGGCGTGGGCGCCATGCTGGCCGCGCTGGTGCCGGGCCGCGTCTCCACCGAAGTGGATGCCGACCTGGCGCACGACACTGCCGCCACCATTGCCAAGGCGCACAAGTTCATCGCGATGTACGCCGAGCGTGGCGTGCCGCGCGAGAAGATCCTGATCAAGGTCGCCGCCACCTGGGAAGGCGTGGAAGCCGCGCGCCAGCTGCAGCGCGACGGCATCGACTGCAACCTGACGCTGATCTTCAACCAGACCCAGGCACTGGCCTGCGCCGAAGCCGGGGTGTTCCTGATCTCGCCGTTCGTCGGCCGCATTCTCGATTGGTACGTGGCCAACGGCCAGGCGCCGGCCAACATCGACGAGGACCCGGGCGTGAGCTTCGTGCGCGGGGTGTATGGGGAGTTCAAGAAGCGCGGCTCGCAGACGGTAGTGATGGGCGCTTCGTTCCGTTCGACGGCGCAGATCGAGGCGCTGGCCGGTTGCGATCGTTTGACGATTTCGCCGGACCTGCTGGAGAAGCTCGATGCCGATCACGGCGAGCTGCCGCGCAAGCTCTCGCCGCTGGCGGCGGATGGCGCGCAGGTGACGTTGATCGATGGCGCGCGGTTTGCGAAGGATCTGGCGGCCGATCCGATGGCGACGGAAAAGCTGTCGACCGGCATCGAGACCTTCGCCAAGGACCTGGACGCGCTGCGCCAGACGATCCGCGGCAAGCTGGGGAGCTGATCGGCCTTACGCCGCGCGCCGCGACCCGCGTGTCCCGGCGCGCCCTTTCCGGCAGCGGCCGCTGGCAGGACGGCGAGCGCCCCGGCCTGCCCGAGGCGCGCCGCCTACCACCAGGTTTCCAGCTGGACGCCAAAAGTGCTGCCTTGCGTGGGCAGCGCCGTGTGCGCCGCGCCCAACGGCAACGTGTTGGAACGGCCGGCCAGCCGCGCCGCGCGGTTCCAGTCGGCGTAGGTGTAGAACACCCGCAATTCGGGACGTTTGTAGAAACCCGGCGCACGCGCCGGGATCACCGCCAGGGTGGCCTTGTTCAATCGTTGGCGGGGACCGTCGAGCGGACGCACGCGATCGGCGCCCACTTCCAGCGCCAGCTTGACATGCTCGGCCAGCGCCAACACCGGCCGCGCACCCACCGACCACCAATCCTGCGCCGGTGCCGAGCCGCCACGGTCGCGCTGCCAGGCCACCATCAACTGACCGCCGAAGCGTTCGGTCGGCTGCCAATCCACGCTGTCGAGCACGCGAAAGCGCCAGGCCGAGTGGCCGTCGGCCAGGTTGCCCACCTTGCTCAGGCCGGTGCCTGAGCCGCGCCCGTACTGCAGCGCCAGGCGGTGGTGGCCACCCAGCACGCCCTGCTGTTCGTGTTGCACGCCCAGCGACCACCCGCTGTGAGTGCCTGCCGCGCCGGGCGCCGGTATCAGGCTCAGGCCGACCTGCAGGCTGCCGTCCGGATGGGTCGGGATCTTTTCCAGCATCAGGTCGTGGCGGCTGACGTAGCGCCGGTCGCCAATGTCGCCGCGGCGGAAGAATGCGTAGCTGAACCGCATGCCACGCGCGCCGACGGCTACGTCTTCGATGCCGGCGCCCACGCCGGTCGGATTCCAGTAAAAGAAGTCGGCGATGTGCACATCGCTGCGCTTGTAGAAACGCCGTCCCAGCCACAGCGAACCATCGGCCAGCGCCGGGATGGCGCGCCATTGCGCCCACGCCTCGCTGGTCTTGTGCCAGCCGTCGCGGCCGGAGAAATCCGGCCGGTCGCCGTAGCGGTTGTAGCCGCTCTCGCGGCCCACCAGGCGTAGCGCGCTGCCGTTGTCGAAAGCAGCGAAGCTGTGTTCGACCTCGACCTCGGCATAGAGCTCGCACTCGTTGCCCAGGCGATACTTGGACGGCGCGGCCTCCAGGCCAAAGCATTGCTGTGGGCCCCCTTCGACGGTGCTGCCGGCACCGCCGCGCAGATAGCCCTTGGATTCCAGTGCCTGCGCCGCACCGGCAAGCAACAGCAGCGGCAACGCGCGATGCAGCGGCCAACGCCGCGGCACACCCCGCCGACCCGCGAGCGGGGAAACCACCATGGTGGAAGCGGGAATCTCCTCCCGGCCCGCGCCGGTGGCAGCATTGTGCATGGCCTTGCACCCGTGTTGAGCGACGATCGCGGCCAACAAGGGCGCGCCAGGACGACGCTAGGAGCGGGTGCGCAGGGAAACAGCGATAAAGCGGCACGACCCGCCATGACGGGCGAAAAATCGCATTCAGCGACGCGGGATCCCGCGTCGCAATCCGCAACGGCGGGGCGCGCCGCGGCCAGCGCCGGGCGCGTGGGAGCGCCCGGCCAGGGGTTCAGGTCTCCAGTCCGATCGGGCAACTGACCCCGGTACCGCCGATGCCGCAGTAGCCGTTAGGATTCTTCGCCAGATACTGCTGGTGGTAGTCCTCGGCGTAGTAGAACGGCGGCGCCGGGTAGACGATCTCCGTGGTGATCGCGCCGTAGCCGGCGTCCTTCAACTGGCGCTCGTAGGCGTCCCGGCTCGCCAGCGCGGCTTCGTACTGCGCCTGCGTGTGGCAGTAGATCGCCGAGCGGTACTGGGTGCCGGTGTCGTTGCCCTGGCGCATGCCCTGGGTGGGATCATGGTTCTCCCAGAACGTGCGCAGCACCTCGTCCAGCGCCACCTTCGCCGGGTCGAACACCACCCGCACGACCTCCGCATGCCCGGTCATGCCGGAGCAGGCCTCTTCATAGGTCGGGTTCGGCGTCTGCCCGCCCTGATAGCCCACCGCCGTCGTCACCACGCCCGGCAGCTGCCAGAACTTGCGCTCGGCGCCCCAGAAGCAGCCCATGCCGACGTCGAGCGTTTCCAGCCCGGCGAAGTCGCCCTGCAGCGGCTGGCCGTTGACGAAATGGACGTTGTGCAGTGGCAGCGGGCTTTCGCGGCCCGGCAGGGCCTCGCCTTCGCGCGGCAAGCGCTGCTTGAACGCACCGATGCCGAGTTTGATCGCAGAACCAATGCCTAGCATGGGGGACCTCCTCAAGCCGGCAGGAAGCCGGGATCCGGGTCGCCGCTGGATATGGGGTCGCCGGCCGCGCCGGCCAAGTCCAGCGCGGCCACCACGTCCAGGGCCTGGGGCAGCAGTGGGTCGGGTACGCAGACCCGCAGCACGCCGAACAGCGGCAGCTCGCCGCCCGCCCCGAGCAGGGATTCCCCGAACACGAAGGCCGGGATCTCCGCGTCCTCCAGGGCGTGCTTGACCAAGTGGGCATCGAACAGGTTTTCGGCGCGGTAGGCGACCTGCATGGGCGGTTCCCCGGGGAGCGAAGCGCCAGCATAAGCCCGGTGCCGGCCCGCCTGGCGGCAAGGCCTTGTTAAACTGGCCGTCTTCCCGATTTCCTGCCCGGCATGTCCACCTCCCCCGATTCCTCCGCAGCGCCCGCCACCTCCCCGGAAAGCACGACGCCGGAAAAGCGCGATTTCATCCGCCAGATCGTCCGCGACGACCTGGCCCACGGCCGTCACACCGCCATCCGCACCCGCTTCCCGCCCGAGCCCAACGGCTACCTGCACATCGGCCATGCCAAGGCGATCTGCCTGAACTTCGGCATCGCTGGCGAGTTCGGTGGCCTGTGCAACCTGCGCTTCGACGACACCAACCCGGCCAGGGAAGATCCCGAGTTCGTGCAGGCGATTGAGGACGACGTGCGCTGGCTCGGCTTCGACTGGGCGTCGCTGCGCCACGCGTCGGATTATTTCGAGGTCTACTACCGCGCCGCGCAGAAGCTGATCCGCGACGGCAAGGCCTTCGTCTGCGACCTGAGTGCCGAGCAGGTGCGCGAATACCGCGGCACCCTCACCGAGCCGGGCCGCAACTCGCCGTTCCGCGAGCGCAGCGTCGAGGAGAACCTGGACCTGTTCGCGCGCATGCGTGCCGGCGAGTTCCCCGACGGCGCGCGCACGCTGCGCGCGAAGATCGACATGGCCAGCGGCAACATCAACCTGCGCGATCCGGCGCTGTACCGCATCAAGCACGTCGAGCACCAGAACACCGGCAACGCCTGGCCGATCTACCCGATGTACGATTTCGCCCACTCGCTGGGCGATGCGGTGGAAGGCATCACCCATTCGCTGTGCACGCTGGAGTTCGAAGACCATCGCCCGCTGTACGACTGGTGCGTGGACAACGTCGACCTGGCCGGCGACCCGTCGCTGCTGGAATCGCTGCTGGCCAGGGGCTATCCGCGCGAAGCGGCCAAGCCGCGCCAGATCGAGTTCTCGCGCCTCAACATCAACTACACGGTGATGAGCAAGCGCAAGCTCACCCAGTTGGTGGCCGACAAGCTGGTCGATGGCTGGGACGACCCGCGCATGTACACCCTGCAGGGCCTGCGCCGCCGCGGTTACACGCCAGCCGCGCTGCGCCTGCTGATCGACCGGGTCGGCATCAGCAAGCAGAACTCGGTGATCGATTTCTCCGTGCTCGAAGGCTGCCTGCGCGAAGACCTCGATGCGCACGCCGCGCGCCGCATGGCGGTGATCGATCCGATCAAGTTCGTGCTGGCCAACCTGGACGAAGGCCACGAGGAATCGCTGGAATTCTCCAACCATCCGAAGGACGAATCGTTCGGTACGCGCCAGGTGCCGTTCTCGCGCGAGCTGTGGATCGAACGCGAGGATTTCGCCGAAGTGCCGCCCAAGGGCTGGAAGCGCCTGGTGCCGGGCGGCGAAGTGCGCCTGCGTGGCGCCGGCATCGCCCGCGTCGACGAAGTGGTGAAGAACGAAGCCGGCGAGATCGTCGAACTGCGCGGCTGGCTGGATCCGGAATCGCGCCCCGGCATGGAAGGTGCCAACCGCAAGGTCAAGGGCACGATCCACTGGGTCAGCGCACGCCATGCGGTGCCGGCCGAGATTCGCCTGTACGACCGCCTGTTCTCGGTCGAAAAGCCCGACGACGAGTCCGATGGCAAGACCTATCGCGACCACCTGAACCCGGAATCCAAGCGCAGCGTGCAGGGCTATCTCGAGCCGGCCGCCGCACTGGCGGCGCCGGAACAGTCGTTCCAGTTCGAGCGCACGGGCTACTTCGTGGCCGACCGGCGCGACCACACCGCGTCCAGGCCGGTGTTCAACCGCAGCGTCACCTTGCGCGATACCTGGGGCGGGCGCGACTAACCCGGCCTCACGCCGGCGAACACGATCGGCGCGACGGGATGCAGCAGCGGAAAGCGATCGTGTTCGCGGCACCACACGGCCGCCGGTGGCGAAAGCCATTCGATCATCTCGAGCATCCGCTCGTGGTGCTTGTGCAGGTCCCAGCCCAGAATCGGCTCGTGATGCGCGATGCGGTTGCGCAGGAGCCGAATCCGGGTCAACGAGCCGGAGAAGCTTTTTCGCTTCAACCCGCGCGGTGCGCTGGCGTCGGCGATGCGATGAAGCCCTTGCTGCCAGAGCGTCTCGTAGTCCTTGTGGAACATCGTGGTCCAGAAGCTGAAGGTCAGGCTGGCCACCAGGGCACTGGCGGTGATGTCCTTGCCTTCCTTGCGAAGCTCTTCCATGGCCTTGGCCACCTGCCCTGCCTGGTAAGGGCCGATGACGATGCCGGAGGAGGCATGCAGCCAATCCTCGCCGCGGCTCTCGGCGAGGACCACGTGGATGCGGTTCCTCAGCACCACCTCCAGCGTCTGCAGCGGCGTGTAGAGCGCTTCGGAGAGGCGGGTATTCAACCCGTAGAGATCGAGCGCGGCGGCACGGTTGCCGTCGGCCCAGTCGAGATAGCGGCCAAACCGCTCAAGTGAAAGCGCTTGTTCGAACCTTTCGTGTCTCATTGTCTGCTGTTTGCTCCATCCTTGGGTTGCGCCGGTCCGCCAACAGGCGTAAGGTTGCTTTCGTACACCCCGGTACCGTCTCTGCCCCAGGCACGCGGCCGGGGTAATTTTTTTTTTATGGCTCCATCGCCGGCCGGCGCGCTCCCCCGTGCAGCGCTCGCGCCAGTTCACTGCCAGCGTGGAGGCGCCGATGCGCTCCGTCCAGCGGAAAGTGACTGCTTTTGCTTCGTAGCCAAATCCGCGCTTACGCTCGCCGTGTCATCGCAAGCCCCCTAAGATTGTCGGCGATTCCCTATCCCTCGTGCCTCCATGCATCCCGCCGCCGCCCTGACGTTGCGCAGCTATGGCCCAGAGGCCTGTACGCATGCGCACGATCATGTGCAGGTGGTACTGCCGCTCGCAGGCGGCATGGCGATGGAGGTCGGCGGCCACGGTGGCGAGGTGGACCTTTGCCGCGGCGCCTTCATCGCGCCGGGCACGATGCATACGCAGGCCGCGCACCGGCACAACTGCTTCGTGGTCCTCGACTGCGGACTGCAGGACATCGGCGAGGCCGGCTGCGAGCGCCTCGCCGCGCAGCCGTATCTAGCGGTATCGCCCGCCACGCGCCGGCTCCTCGACTACATCGAGTTGCGCCGCGCCGGCGGCGCGCTGCCCGTCGCGACGGCCCGCCACTGCCTGCCGCTCCTGCTGCAGCAACTGGCGCCCGACGCGCCTGCCGCCGGGCGCCTGCGCCGCTTGCTGCAACGGATCGAGGCTGCACCCGGTGCCCCGTGGCCCGTCGAACGCATGGCCGCCGCGCTGCACTTGAGCAGCAGCCGCCTGCACGCGTTGTTCAAGCGCGAACTGGATACGACGCCGCAAGCCTGGCTGGCGGAAGTACGGTTGCGCAGCGTCGTCGAGGCGCTCGCCCATGGCGATCGGCCGGTGGCTGCGCTGGCCGTGGAAGGCGGCTGGTCGGACCAGACCACCCTGACCCGCGCCATGCGCCGTGCCACCGGGCAGACCCCGGCCGCCTTTCGCCGCGCCCGCCGCGCCATCCAGTAGTCCAGGCCAAGATTCGCCCGGCACCGCCGGGCATGCTGCGGCCATGTCCGATCACGCTCCCGCTCGTCCCCTGGCCGCCGGCATCGGCAGCGGTATCCTCGCCGGTGCGTTGTGGGGCCTGGTCTTCCTCGCCCCGCAACTGCTGCGCGACTTCACTCCGTTGCAGATGTCGGTGTCGCGTTATCTCGCCTATGGGGCGATCGCCGTGCTGGTGCTGGCGCCACGCTGGCGCGCCGCCATCGCGCCCATGCGCGCCGCCGACTGGTGGACGCTGGCGCGGCTGAGCCTGCTCGGCAACCTCGTCTACTACGTGCTGCTCGGCGCGGCGGTGCAATGGGCCGGCGGGGCGGCGGCCTCGCTGATCATCGGCCTGTTGCCGGTGTCGGTGACACTGGTCGGATCGCGCGCGGCCGGCGCGCTGCGGTTGCCGGCGCTGGCCTGGCCGCTGGCGCTGTGCGTGCTCGGCGTCGGCCTGGTGGGCGTGCAGGCCTTGGCCGGCGGCCACGCTACCCAGCACGATCTGCCGACGCGCGTGGCAGGCCTGGCCTGCGCTTTCGCAGCGCTGCTGTCCTGGACCGCCTACTCGGTGGGCAACGCGCGTTGGCTGTCGCGGCGGCCGGACATTTCCAGCCAGGACGGCTCGCTGCTGACCGGCGTGGTGACCGGCGGGCTGGCGCTGCTCGCCGCCCTGCCCGCTTTTGCCGGCGCCGGCGGCCATGCACTGGACGACTGGGCGCGCTTCTGGGGGATTGCCGTGGTCCTGGCGCTGTTCGCCTCGGTCATCGGCAACGCGTTGTGGAACCGCAGCAGCCGGCTGCTGCCGTTGACGCTGGTCGGGCAGATGATCGTGTTCGAGACCGTCTTCGCCCTGCTCTATGGCTTCCTCTGGAAACAGCGCTGGCCGAGCCTGCTGGAAGCGTTGGCCATTGCCTGCCTGCTGGCCGGGGTCTATGGCTGCACGGCGGCCCACGTCGGGCGACGCCCGGCCCAGGCGTAACGAAGGCTTGCCGGGCCGGGGCTTAAGATCGCGGGCACATTCGGATCACGGAGCCCGCCATGCGCCTTTCGATCCTCCCGTTCGCCTTCCTGCTGCTGTCCGCCCTGCTCGGCTGTGCGTCCGCGGCCCCGCCCGCTGCTTCGCCCTCGCCCTCGCCTGCGTCCGCGCGCGCCGCCACCGTGGCCCCGGCGCTGGACCTGCGCTGCCACAGCGATGCCGATTGCACGGTCAAGAACGTCGGCAATTGCTGCGGGGCCGCGCCGGCCTGCGTGAACGTAGACAGCCCCACCGACCCCGCGGCGGTGATGGCGCAGTGCCGCGCCAGCGGCCGCATGAGCGTGTGCGGCTCGGCGCAGATCACCGGCTGCCAATGCGTGGCCGGCCAATGCAGCGCGAAACCCGCCACTGCCGATACACTGCGCCGCCCGATCGACACCACGGAACCGGTTCGCTGATGCTCTACGCGCAAGTCCACCTCACCCTGCCCGCCTGGGTCCACGACCATGTCGACCCCTCCGAGCGCTACGCCGACGATGCCGCGAAAGTGGCGCTGGCGATCGAGCTATCGCGGCTGAACGTGGAAGCGCGCAGCGGCGGTCCGTTCGGCGCGGCGGTCTTCGGGCCGGACGACCGCATCATCGCAGTCGGCGTCAACCGCGTCGTGCCGCACGCCACCTCGCTGGCGCACGCGGAGAACATGGCCTACATGCTGGCCCAGCAACGCCTGCAGACGCCGCGCCTCAACGATGTCGTCAAGCCGGTGACGCTGGCCACCTCCTCGCAGCCCTGCTGCCAATGCTACGGCGCCACCGTGTGGGCCGGGATCGACCGGCTGCTGATCGGCGCCCGCGCCGAGGATGTGATGGAACTGACCGAATTCGACGAAGGCCCGCTGCCGGCCGACTGGGTCGGCGAACTCGAGCGCCGCGGTATCGCGGTGGTGCGCGACTTGCTGCGCGACGATGCCCGTGCCGTGTTGCGCGCCTATGGGGAAGCCGGTGGCGATCATTACTGAGGCTGGCCGTTGAACGGCCTGCTGTGCTATTGCCGCCAGGGTTTCGAACCCGAGCTGGCGGGCGAATTGAGCGAACGCGCGGCGCAGGCGGGCGTACCCGGTTATGCCCGCACCCAGCGCAACGACGGCTACGTGCTGTTCCTGTGCGAGGACGCCGCCACGCTCTCGGCGCGGCTGCCGTGGCGCTCGCTGATCTTCGCGCGGCAAAAGCTCGTGCTGCTGGCCGAACTGCGCGGCATCGACCCGCGCGACCGCATCGCGCCCGTCCTGGAGGCGCTGTCGGCCTTGCCGCAGGCGCCGCGCTACGGCGACCTGTGGGTCGAACACCCGGACTCGGACACGGCCAAGCCCCTGGCCGGGCTGGCGCGCAGCTTCGGCAACGCCCTGCGCCCGGCCCTGCGCAAGGCCGGCCTGCTCACCGACAAGCCGCAGGCGCGCCTGCCGCGCCTGCACCTGTGCTTCCTCGACGGCGACCACCTGCTGTTGGCCAGCGCCGAGCCCAGCGACAGCGCTCCCTGGCCGCTCGGCATCCCGCGCCTCAAGCTCCTGCCCGACGCCCCCTCGCGCTCGGCGTTGAAGCTGGAAGAAGCGCTGATGACCCTGCTGACGCCCGACGAACGCGAGCGCCTACTCCGCCCGGGCATGCGCGCGGCCGACCTCGGCGCCGCGCCCGGCGGCTGGACCTGGGTCCTCACCCGCCAACACCTGCACGTCACCAGCGTGGACAACGGCCCGCTGCGCGAGCACGTGCTCGATACCGGCCTGGTCGAACACCTGCGCGCCGACGGCTTCCACTGGCGGCCCGAGAAGCCGCTGGACTGGATGGTCTGCGACATGGTCGAGCAGCCGCGCCGGGTGGCCGAGCGCATGGGCGACTGGTTCGCCCAGGGCTGGTGCAAACATGCGATCTTCAACCTCAAGCTGCCGATGAAGAAGCGTTGGGACGAAACCCGGCTGTGCCTGGACCAGTTCCAGGACCGCGCCGGGCGGCCCCTATTGATTCGAGCCAAGCAGCTGTATCACGATCGCGAAGAGATCACCGTTTTCGCCAGCCCGGGCTAGCCGGGGTCCTCCAAGGAATGCCATGCGCCCCATTGTCCTGTTGTCGCTCTGCCTGCTGTCGACCACCGCCGCGCCCGCGTTCGCCGAGCAGGAACCGGCAACCTACCGCGCCTGGGATTACGTCGGCGACGGCGTGTTTACCTCGGACATCGAAGGTCCGGCGGTCGGCCCGGATGGCGCGTTGTATGTGGTGAACTTCGGCCGCAACGGCACCATCGGCCGGGTCACGCCGGAAGCCAACCACGGCCTGGCCAAGCTGTTCGTCGAACTGCCGCAGGGCAGCGTGGCCAATGGCATCCGCTTCGCAGCGGACGGCACCATGCGGGCGGCCGACAAGGCCGGCAAGCAATTGCTCAAGATCGACCCGGTGAGCGGAGCGATCACCGTGCTGGCGCGCCTGCCCGAATCGACCGGCCCCAACGACCTGGCGCTGGCGCCGGACGGCGGCGTGTTCCTGAGCGACCCGGACTGGGACAACACCCGCAACGGCCGCCTGTGGCGGGTCAGCGCCGACGGCCAGGTGCAGAAGCTCGAAGACCACATGGGTACGACCAACGGCATCGAAGTCAGCCCCGATGGCCAGCACCTGTACTTGAACGAAAGCATCCAGCGCACGGTGTGGGTCTACGACCTGGTCGACGGCCTGCCGCGCAACAAGCGCGTGTTGCACCAGTTCGACGACTTCGGCCTCGACGGCATGCGCTGCGACCCGGCCGGCAACCTCTACATCGCCCGCTACGACGCCGGCCAGATCGCCGTGGTGGCACCGGACGGCCAGCTGCTGCGCACCGTGCAGCTCAAGGGCCGCAAGCCCAGCAACGTGACCTTCGACGGCGCCCAGGTCTTCGTGACCCTGCAGGACCGCGGTGCCATCGAGACCTTCTACGTCGATCCGTCGCCCGCCCCGGCCGCGCCGGCGCACTGAACCGGTCATTCGCCGGGGGCCGCGCGCGGACCCCCGTCACGGCGCGTCTCAGCCGGCGCAACCGTCATCGCCCATGCTGCCGTCCTAGCAAAGGGGTGTGCCATGCAGACGATCCAACTCAACGACCCGGCCGGCTTCGGCAATGAATTCCTGCGCCTGACCCTGCTGCAGGGCTTCCAGTCGCTGACCAAGCGCGACCTGGAATTGCTGATCTTCGTGTTGCTCGAACGCGACGGCGCGATCGCCCGTGCCGACTCCAACGCCGCCGTCGCGCTCAAGCTGCGCGTCACCACGGCCAAGGTCAAAGCTTTGCGCCGCGACGGCTACGCGCGTTGGCGCGCCCTGGTGCCCGAAGACCCGGAAGCGGCGCTGCAGCGCATCGTCGCCACCGCCCTGAGCGAAGCCAACATCGACGCCGGTGCCAAGCACGTGAGCGAGCGCAACCGCAAGGAAGGCTTCATCGCCGTGCGCATCGAGCATCCGGACGACGCGCAGCAGTTCGAGCAGGCCATTCTCGACGTCGGCGCACTGCCGGTGTACGAACGCAACCGCGAGGTGGTGGCGGTGCGCTTCGACACCCTGCTCAAGATCGCCGAGCGCTGGGGCTACCTGCAGGCCGACCCGGCGGGGATCGTCAAGGAACTGCAGCACCTGGCGCCGGCCAGCGAAGAGCTGGCCGACCTGCTGAAGAAGGACATCGGCAAGCTGCGCTGGGAAGACGTGCGCCGCGCGCTCAACGGCCTCGGCGCCAAGGCCGTGGCCGATGGCGCAGGCAGTGGCTTGAAGGTGTTGTTGCGGCTGGTGTTTCCGTTCGCCTGAGGCGAAGCGCCTTCTTTCCCTCTCCCGCAAGCGGGAGAGGGAAAACAGCCCGTCAGCCTGCGATCGTCACCTTCTTCCCACCCGCACGCGCCGAGGCGAAGATCGCGTCCATCACCCGCATGTCCGCCAGGCCTTCCTCGCCCGGTGCGCGCAGCGGCGTGCCCTGCAGGATCGCCAGCGCGTCTTCGTCCATCTGCAGCGCCTGCTGGTGCTGCACCTTGGCATCGAGCACCTTGCCATCGCTGGTGCGGCCCTTGATGCCGTCGTAGCTCTGGAACGGCGCCAGTTCGTACCAGCCGCGCTCGGCGTCGACGTGCAACTGGTTCATCGTCATGCCGAAGCTGGTCGCGCAGTCGGCGACGATGCCGTTGGGGAAGTCCAGGGTGAATCGCGTGGTTTCGTCGACCCGGTCGAAGATCTGCGGGCGCCGCACCTCGTGCCGCGCGCTCACCGCCAGCGGTTCCAGGCCGGTCGCATAGCGCGCGCCGTTGAGCGAGTAGACGCCCATGTCGTACATCGCGCCGCCGCCGCGTGCCGGGTCCAGCCGCCAGTTGTCGGGCGAAGCGCTGTCGAAGCCGTTGAAGCCGGCTTCGGCGCGCACGCGGCGGATCGCGCCATAGGGCTTTTCGTCGACCCAGGAAATGACCCGGCGCGTATTCGGCTCGTGCTGCATGCGGTAGCCGATCGCCAGCTTCACCTTGTTGCGCGCGCAGGCATCGATCATGCGCTGCGCCTCGCCGGCGTTCATCGCCATCGGCTTTTCGCACCACACGTGCTTGCCGGCTTCGGCCGCGGCAATGGTGTACTTCGCATGCAGGCTGTTGGGCAGCACCACGTAGACCACGTCGATGTCCGGGTTGTCGGCGATCGAGGCGAAGTTGTCGTAGCTGTAGACGTTGCGGTCCGGCAGGCGGTGGCGTTCCTGCCATTGCCTGGCCTTGGCCGGCGTGCCGCTGACGATGCCGGCCAGGCGGCAATGCCGGGTGAGCTGCAGCGCCGGCGCCAGCCGGCCTTCGCTGTAGCCGCCCAGCCCGACCAGGGCCACGCCCAGCGGCTTGCGTGGCGGCGGCGCGGCCTGCGTGCGCAGCGGCCAGGCGGCTGCGGCCATCGCGCCGAGCGCGCCTTTCATTACCTGCCTGCGTGACCAGCCTTCAGTGCGCATTGCCTCGTTCCTCGTCAGGGGCCATCCGGGGATAGCGGTGGAGTCGTCAGCGTGGGCCGATACCGGCCGCGCGCCGCCACAGCAGGTCGACCAGCGGCGGCAGCCGCCCGGCGGTGCCGAGCGCCAGGCCGCGCGCCAGGGTCAGGTGCATCTCGTCGTTGGAGAACACCTGGTTGATGGCATCGAAGCTATAGGCGGCCACCGTGTTCTCGCTGCGCCGCACCCGCGCCCAGCGCCGCAGGCGGTGCGGTGCGGCCCAGTCGGCGCGGCGCTGGCGCGCGCCGAGCACCATCGCCTGCAGCGCGGCAACGTCGCGCAATCCCAGGTTGACGCCTTGCCCGGCCAGCGGATGCACCACGTGCGCGGCATCGCCCAGGGCCAGGACGCGGCCGGACACGTACTTGCCAATGAGTTGCCGGCGCAGCGGGAAAGCGGCGCGCGGCGAGGCCAGGGTGACCGCTCCCAGGCGGCCGGCGAAAGCATGGGTCAGTTCGCGCTCGAACGCGGCTTCGTCTGCTTCCAACAAGCGCGCGGCCTCGGTTTCCGGCAGGGTCCAGACGATGGAGCTGCGGTCTTCGGTGAACGGCAGGAAGGCCAGCGGCCCGGTGACCAGAAAGCGCTGCCACGCGGTGTCTTCATGCGGCCTGGCGGTGCGCACGAAGGCGACCAGGCCGCGCTGGTGATAGTCCTGGCGGCTGACCTGCATCCCGGCCAGCGTGCGCAGCGTCGATTCGGCCCCATCGGCGGCGATCGCCAGGGCCGCGTCGATCCGGCTGCCATCGTCCAGGCGCAAGCGCACGCCGCGCTCGTCCTGCTCCAGCGCCTCCAGCCGCGCCGGGCAATGCAGCTGCACGCCAGCGCCCGGCAAGGCCGCCCACAGGCGATCGACCAGCAAGTCGTTCTCGACGATCCAGCCCAGTTGTTCGCGACCGAAAGCATCGGCATCGAAGGCCAGCTCGCCACCACCGCCCGCATCCCATACCCGCATGCGCCGATACGGCTGCGCCCGCGCGGCGCGGATCTGCGGCCACACGCCAAGGCGCTCGAGCAGGACTGCGTTGTCGGCCGCGAAGGCATAGACGCGCAGGTCCGGGCGCGCCGCCTGCCAGTGCGGCGGCGTGCGCCCTTCGACCAGCGCGACCGACAGCCCAGCCTCGGACAGGGCCAACGCACAGGCGGCGCCGACGACGCCGCCGCCGGTGATCGCCACGTCCACCCCGGCGCGGCGGTTCACGATGCGCTCCGGCATAGCTGCGGCACTTCGCCGCGGAAACCCATCGCACCGCCGACCAGCATCGATTGCAGCGGCGTGTGTCGCGCCGCGGCCAGCAGCGCGAGGCTGCGCAACGGCCGCAACAGCGGCGAAGACTGGGCGGTGATGCGCGCCAGGCCGCCAGAGAAACCGACCGTCTGCTCGCGGTCGGGCTGGCGCCGCGCCACGTAACGGGCCAGCAGGCCAGCCGCGCCCGGATCCTCGCGCCCGGCTTCGATCAGCTCGGCCAGCGTCAGCGCGTCGCGCAGGCCCAGGTTGAAGCCCTGGGCGCCCAGCGGGTGCAGGGTCTGCGCGGCATTGCCGAGCAGCACCACGCGTTCGGCGCTGAGCTGCTGCGCCAGTACCTGCACGATCGGATACGCGCTGCGCTCGCCACTGCCGAGCAGGCGGCCGGCGCGCCAGCCGGCAGCAGCCTGCACGCGGGCCAGCCAGGCGGGCTCGTCGAGGGCGGCGACCGCCTCGGCCTCATGCCGGGCGACGCCGTGGACCACGCCGTAATGGCGGTCGCCGCGCGGCAGCAGCGCGGTCGGGCCGGTGTCGTGCAGGCGCTCATAGGCGGTGCCGTCGGGCGCGCGCTGGGCGCGCACGCGGGCCACGAACAAGGTCTGCAGGAAGTCGTGCTCGTCCGTGCCGATGTGCAGCAGTTCGCGCACGGCGCTGCGGGTGCCATCGGCACCGACCAGCAACCGGGCGCGCAACAACTGCTCGCCCTCGCCGGTCGCGATACGCACCGGGCGGTGGCCGTCCTGCACCGGGCCGGTGCCGATGAAACGCGCCGGCCGATAGCGCACGACATGGGCCGCCTGGCCCAGCCGCGCCTCCAGCGCCTCGCCGAAATCCCGCGCCACCACCACCTGGCCGAAGCTCTCGCGGCCGTAGTCCGAAGCGTCCAGCAGCACGCGGCCGAAGTCGCCGGCCCGGCTGACATGGACGCGGCGAATCGGCCCGCCGGGCTGGCGCAGCTGCGCCATCACCCCGAGCGCGGTCAGCGCGTTGACGGTGGCGGCGGCGAAGCTGAGGTTGCGCTGGTCGAACACGGCCGGCAGGGCACCGGGCGCGGTGGCCTCGACCAGGCCCACGTCCAGGCCGATGCGGTCCAGGGCAAGCGCCAGGCTGGCGCCGACCAGGCCGCCGCCGACGATCACCACGTCATGTATCTGGGTCATGCCAAGCATGATAGAGCGCAGGTGCCGCACAGGCGACCGCCGCCGCCGCTGCCGGGCATGCCGGCAAAGCCTTAGAATCGGCCTCGCACCCTTTCCCCGTCCGGACCTGCCATGACCGACCGCAACCTGCGCGCCTTCGTCCTGCTGCTGTTGGCATTGGCGATGACCGCTACCCGGATCAATCATTTCGCACCGGTGCCCGACGCGTCGTGGGCGGTGTTTTTCCTCGGCGGCTTCTACCTGCGCACGTGGACGCGCTGGGCTTTCCCGCTGTTGATGGCGCTGGCGGTGTTGATCGACTGGCTGGTGATCTCCAGCCAGGGCGTGGCCTTCTGGCAGCACTACTGCGTCTCGCCCGGCTACCTCGCGCTGGTCCCTGCCTACCTTGCGCTGTGGATGGGCGGCGCCTGGCTGCGCGGCCGTCCGGCGCGGCCGGCCGCGACGAGCGTGGCGCGCGGTGCGGCGGTGCTGGTGGTGGCGGTGGCCGCCTGCCATTTCATCGCGCAGGGCGCCTTCTACTGGACCAGCGCCAGCGTCGCCGAGCCCAGCGTGGCCGGCTGGCTGCGCAACTACGCCGACTGGTTCCTGCCTTACCTGCGCACCGCGGTGATGTACGTGGCGGCGGCGGCCGTCGTGCATGCCGGCGTCCGCGCCCTGGCCCGCCAGGCGGTGCCGCGCGCCCCGGCGCTCTGACCGGCTCGGCTGGCATGGGCCATCGCCTGTCGAAGATCTACACCCGCACCGGCGACGACGGCAGCACCGGCCTGGGCGATGGCAGCCGCGTCGGCAAGGACGCGCCCCGCGTGGCGGCCTACGGCACGGTGGACGAGGCCAATTCGGCCATCGGCCTGCTCCTGGCCGCACCGGCGCTGCCCGACGATGTCGCCGCGCTGCTGACCGCGATCCAGCACCAGTTGTTCGACCTGGGCGGCGAGTTGTGCATCCCCGGCCATGCCGCCATCGAAGCCGCCGACGTCACCTGGCTGGAAGAACGCCTCGACGCCTACAACCAGGCCCTGCCGCCGCTGAAGGATTTCATCCTGCCGGCCGGTGGCGAGGCGGCGGCGCGCTGCCACCTGGCGCGCACCATCGTGCGCCGGGCCGAGCGCGAGGCCGTGGCGCTGGCGCGGCTGGAACCGGTCCGCGCCGAGGCCATCGGCTACCTCAACCGCCTGTCCGACCTGCTGTTCGTGCTCGCGCGCGTGCTGGCCCGCGGCGCCGGCCACGGCGAGGTGCTGTGGCAACACCAACATCGCCGCCAGGGGTGAGGCCGGCGCGCCACCCCGCACGGACACGCTAGAGTGGGCCGCATGCTGGTCTTCACCCATCCCGCCTGCCTGGGCCACGACCCGGGCCCGGACCATCCCGAATCGCCCGCACGGCTGGAAGCGGTGGTGTCGGCCCTGCGCGAGCAATTCCCCGATCTGGAATGGCGCGAGGCGCCATTGGCCAAGCTCGGCGACCTGAGCCGCGTGCATGACCGCGAGCTGATCGACTCGGTGCTCGAGCAACCCATCGACGGCCACCGCATGCTCGACGTGGACACGGTGATGTCGCCCGGCTCGCGCGCCGCTGCCCTGCGCGCGGCCGGCGCCGGCATCGCCGCGGTGGACGCGGTGATGGCCGGCCAGGCCGACACCGCCTTCTGCGCCGTGCGCCCGCCGGGCCACCACGCCACCGCCCAGCACGCGATGGGCTTTTGCCTGTTCAACAATATCGCGGTGGCCGCCGCCCATGCCCGCGAGCGGCACGGGCTGGAACGCGTGGCCGTGGTCGATTTCGACGTGCACCACGGCAACGGCACCCAGGCCATTTTCGAACGCGAACCGGCGGTGCAATACCTCAGCACCCACGAATCGGGCCTGTATCCCCACTCCGGAAGCGTTTACGAGCGCGGCGTGGGCAACGTCCACAATGCCTTGCTGCCGCCGGGCAGTGGCGGCTTCCGCTTTCGCAACACCTGGGCCGACCAGATGCTGCCGCTGCTCGACGCCTTCCGTCCGCAGCTGGTGCTGGTCTCGGCCGGTTTCGATGCGCACATGCGCGACCCGCAGGCCGACCTGATGCTCGAAGCGGAGGATTTCGGCTGGCTCACCGCCGAATTGCGCAAGCTCGCCCGGCGCCATGCCCAGGGCCGGATGGTGTCGATGCTCGAAGGCGGCTACGACCTGCAGGCGCTGCGCGAAAGCAGCGTCGCGCACGTGCAAGCGCTGCGTTGACCGCCGCCACGCCGGCCGCGCCGACCTGCCGGGCGATGAATCCGACCGCCGCCCTGTCCGGCTCTTCATTGCCCCCATGCAGGCTATGGGGCAAGCTAGCGGCCGTTTTCCCACGTCGATCCCCCCGCGTGCGCCGAGCTCTTCGCCTGTTGCCCCTGCCCCTGAGCATCGCCATCTGCCTGCCGGCAATGGCCGACGAAAAGCCGTTGAACTGGGACCTCTGCCCGGCCGTGCAGCCGTTGCCCGGCTTCGAAGAGGCGCCGCCGGCGGACAAGGCCGCCGCCGCCAACCGCCAGCAGCTGCCCACCGATGTCGAGGGCGACGAGCTCAGCGGCACCACGGTCATCCCGCAGTACCAGGGCAATGTCACCCTCAAGCGCGGCGACCAGTTCCTGCACGCCGACACCCTGCGGCTGGACACCGAGAGCGGCAACTACATCGCCGAGGGCAACGTCCGCTACCAGGACTCCTCGTTCCGCATGGTCGCCGACCGCGCCGAGGGCAACCAGGACACCGACACCCACAAGGTCACCCACATCCGCTACCAGCTGGTGGACCGCCGCGGCAATGGCGGCGCCGACTCGGTCGACCTGCAGGGCTCGGTCGGGCAGATGCATCATTCGACCTACACCACCTGCGATCCGTCGCAGCCGATCTGGAAGTTGCGCGCGCCGGAAATCGACGTCGACAACGAGGAAGGCTTCGGTACCGCACGCAACGCCGTGCTGCAGATCGGCAAGGTGCCGGTGCTGTGGATGCCGTGGTTCAAGTTCCCGATCGACGACCGCCGCCAGACCGGCCTGCTGTACCCGCAGCTGGCGATCTCCGGCCGCAACGGTTTCGACTACACCCAGCCGATCTATCTCAACCTGGCGCCGAACTACGACGACACCCTGTACCCGCGCATCATGACCCAGCGCGGCTTCATGCTCGACAACGAGTTCCGCTATCTCTACGAAGGCGGCCGCGGCGAACTGCGCACCGCCTACCTGCCCAACGACAAGTTGCGCGACAAGGACCGCGGCCGGGTCAGCTACGTCGGCTACCACAACCTCGACAGCCACTGGCAGGCGCGCGCCAACCTGGCCTGGGTCAGCGATGAGCGCTACACCGAAGACTTCTCCAGCCGCCTTAACGGCGTGGCCGTGTCCAACCTGCAGAGCGTGGTGGGCATCTACGGCACCGGGCGCTACTGGACCGCCGGCCTGATGGCCGACTACTGGCAGCTGACCGATTACACCCTCACCGAAGACGCCCTGCCGTACAACCGCCAGCCGCGCGCCTACTTCAACTGGGACCAGCCGTTCGGCAAGCTGTTCGACATCGGCCTCTACAGCGAAGCGGTGCGCTTCGTGCACGGCGACATCCACCCCAAGTTCATCAATGCCGATGGCGACTACGAGCGCACCGGCCAGGTGATCGAGCGCCCCGGTGGCTCGCGGCTCGACCTCAAGCCCTACGTCTCGATGCCGCTGGCCGGCGCGGCGTGGTACGTCACCCCGACCCTGGCCTATCGCTACACCGCCTACCAGCTCGACCGCGACCTGGCCGAGCAACTGCGCGCCACCGGCGGCAACGGCGACCGCACGCCCACCCGCGGCCTGCCCATCGCCAGCCTGGACGCCGGCCTGTACTTCGACCGCGAGGTCAGCATCCGCGGCAAGTCCTACCTCAATACCCTCGAGCCGCGCCTGTTCTATCTGTACACGCCGTACCGGAACCAGGACAACCTGCCGCTGTTCGACACCCGCGCCTTCACCTTCAGCTGGGGCCAGCTGTTCCGCGACAGCCGCTACACCGGCGCGGACCGGCAGAACGACGCCAACCAGATGACGCTGGCCCTGACCACGCGCCTGCTGCGCCAGTCCGACGGCCGCGAGAAGCTGACCGCGAGCCTGGGCCAGATCCTGTACTTCGAGGACTCCCGGGTCACGCTCAACAGCAGCGAGCCGCCGGTCGAGCAGGGCAAGTCCGCCTGGGTGACCGACGTCAACTACGCGATCAACGACCGCTGGACGCTGGGCGCGACCTACCAGTGGAACCCGAACTTCCGCCAGGAAGACCTGGCCAGCTTCCGGACCCGCTTCCTGCTCGGCAACGACGGCATCATCAACCTGTCGTACCGCTACCGCCGCAACACCAGCGACAACACCGACCAGCTCAAGCAGGCCGACTTCTCCTTCCTGTATCCGATCAACCCCACCTGGAGCGTGGTCGGCCGCTACTACTACTCGCTGCTGGACAGCAAGCCGCTGGAGATCATCGGCGGCGTCCAGTGGGACAGCTGCTGCCTGGCGGTGCGGGCCCTGGCCCGGCGCTACGTGCGCAACCGCGAGGGCGAGATGAACAATTCCCTGCAACTGGAATTCGTCCTCAAGGGCCTCGGCTCTGCAGGCCAGGACACGGAGCGCACTTTGCGCCGTGCTATTCTCGGCTATTACCGCGACGACCTTTACCTGGTCCCGCCCAGCAACACCACGACCAATCCGGACGATTACGATCCGAACCAGATTCCATGACCAGACTCCTTCCTGCTTTCCTCGCGTCACTGCTGGTCGTGACCAGCGCCCTCCCGTCGACTGCCCTGGCCCAGGCTTCGCAGCCGCTGGACCGCATCGCCGCCATCGTCGATGAAGACGTGATCCTGCAAAGCGAACTGGATCGCGCCGTCACCAACGTGCGCGGCCAGTACGCCGGCCGCGAGAACCAGCTGCCGCCGGCCGACGTGCTGCAGCGGCAGGTGCTCGAGCGCCTGGTCCTGGTCAAGCTGCAGGTGGCGCGCGCCGAAGGCAGCGGCATCAAGGTCAGCGACGACGAGCTCAACCGCGCCATCGCCAGCATCGCCCAGCAGAACGGCACCAGCGTCGATGGCCTGCGCCAGAAGCTGGCCGCCGACGGCCTGTCCTACGGCGACTTCCGGCGCTCGGTGCGCGAGGAAATCACCGTCCAGCGCCTGCGCCAGAGCTTCGCCCAGAGCCGCATCAGCGTCAGCGAGGGCGAGGTGGACGCGGCCCTGGCCCAGCAGACCGGCAGCGGCACGCAGTTCCACCTGGCCCACATCCTGGTTGGCCTGCCGGACGGCGCCACCGCCGAGCAGATCGCCACCGGCCAGCAGAAGATCGATGGCGTCAAGAGCCTGATCGACAAGGGCGAGCTGGACTTCTCGGCCGCCGCGGTGCGCTATTCCGACAGCCCCAACGCGCTGGAAGGCGGCGACCTGGGCTGGCGCGCGGCCGACGAGATCCCCAACGCGTTCGCCCAGCTGATCAAGGACATGCAGCCCGGCCAGGTGGTCGGCCCGCTGCGCGGTCCGAGCGGCTTCCAGCTGCTGAAGCTGGTCGAGGTGCGCAGCGGTTCGAACAACGCCCAGGCACAGCTGGTCACCGAGTACCACGCCCGCCACATCCTGGTCCGCGTCAACGAGGCCCAGAGCGACGCCGCGGCCAAGGCCAGGATCGAGACCCTGCGCGCACGCGTCGAAGGCGGCGCCGACTTCGAGGCCGTGGCCAAGGAGGCCTCCGAGGATGCCAACAGCCGTGGTCAGGGCGGTGACCTGGGCTGGTTCCCGGCCGATGCCTTCGGCCCGGACTTCGGCCGCCAGGTGACCACGCTGAGCGATGGCGGCATCTCGCAGCCGTTCCGCACCGAAGCCGGCTGGCACGTCGTGCAGCTGGTCGGCCGCCGCGACACCGACGTGGGCAACCAGAACCAGCGCTCGCAGATCCGCGAGACCATCGGCCGCCGCAAGCTGGAAGATGAATACAACCGCTTCCTGCAGGAAATGCGCGGCGAAGCCTACGTCAGCTTCCGCACCGGCGACCGCGCCGACGACAACGCCACGGCCCAGCCGACGGCCGCCGCGCCGGCTGCACCGGCCGCGCCCCAGCCCGGCAACTGAGCCGTGTCGCTTCCCGCCCTCGCGCTGGTACCGGGCGAGCCGGCGGGCATCGGGCCGGAGCTGTGCATCCGGCTCGTGCAGCAGCCGCGCCCAGATTGCCGGCTGCTCGCTTTCGCTGATCCAGACAACCTCGCCCAGGCCGCCGACGCCCTGGGCCTGCCGTTTCGCCCCCTGCCCGCCGATTGCCTGCCCGAGCGCCCCGGCGACCTCGCCGTGCACGCCATTGCCCTGGCACGCCCGGCCCGGCCCGGCCAGACCGACCCAGCCAACGCCGCCGCGGTGATCGCCGCACTGCGCACGGGCGCCGCGGCCTGCCTCGAAGGACGCCTGGACGGGATCGTCACCGGCCCGGTGCACAAGGCGGTGATCAACCAGGGCGGCATCGCCTATACCGGCACCACCGAACTGCTGGCCGAACAGGCCGGTACCGACGTGGTGATGATGCTGGCCAACGACATCGTCCGCGTTGCGCTGGTGACCACGCACCTGCCGCTGCGCGCGGTCGCCGATGCCGTGACCGGCCCGGCGCTGGCGCGTTGCCTGGAGATCACCTGGCAGGCGCTGCGCCGCGACTTCGGCCTGGCTGCGCCGCGCATCGCGGTACTCGGCCTGAATCCGCACGCGGGCGAGGACGGCCACCTGGGCCGCGAAGAGCTGGACGTGATGATTCCCGTGCTGGCTGCCTTGCGCGCGCGCGGGATGGACCTGATCGGCCCGCTGCCGGCCGACACCGCCTTCCTGCCGCAGAAGCTGCGCGGCTTCGACGCGGTGGTGGCGATGTATCACGACCAGGGGCTGCCGGTGCTCAAGTACAGCGGCTTCGAGCAGGCGGTGAACATCACCCTCGGCCTGCCCTACCCGCGCGTGGCCGTCGACCACGGCACCGCGCTGGACCTCGCCGGGCGCGGCCTGGCCGACCCGTCCAGCCTGTTTGCCGCGACCGCGTTGTGCGCGCAATTGGCGGCCGCGCGCCGCGCCTGAGGCACCACCACCGCCCATGGCGGGCAATTTTCGACGCAAGTCACGCCGCACCCTCTAGAATTTCCCAATGACCCGTCCGCTTTCTCCCTCTTCGGCCTCCGGATTCAGTGCTGCGCCGAAAAAGTCGCTGGGCCAGCACTTCCTGGCCGACCGGCACTACATCGAACGCATCGTCCACGCCGTGGACCCCAAGCCGGGCCAGCGCCTGGTCGAAATCGGCCCGGGCCAGGGCGCCATCACCCTGCCCTTGCTGCGCCGGCACCACGAGTTGACGGTGATCGAGTTCGACCGCGACCTGATCACCCCGCTGAGCGAGGCGGCCGCGCCGCTGGGCCAGCTGACGATCATCCATCGCGACGTGCTCGCGGTGGACTTCACCGCGCTGGCGGCAGGCACGCCGATCCGGCTGGTCGGCAACCTGCCCTACAACATCTCCTCGCCGATCCTGTTCCATGCCCTGGACCATGCCCCGGCCATCGTCGACATGCACTTCATGTTGCAGAAGGAAGTGGTCGACCGCATGGCCGCCGGGCCCGGCAGCAAGGTGTATGGCCGGCTGAGCGTGATGCTGCAGGCCTGGTGCGAGGTGACTTCGCTGTTCGTCGTACCGCCGGGCGCCTTCCGGCCGCCACCGAAGGTGGATTCGGCGGTGGCGCGGCTGGTGCCGCGCGCGCCGGCCGAGGTCGGCATCAACGACCGCAAGCGCTTCGCCGACGTGGTGCGCGCGGCGTTCGGCCAGCGCCGCAAGACCTTGCGCAATGCCTTGTCCGGGGTCTGCGATGCCCGCCATTTCGAGGCTGCCGGGGTACGCCCGGACGCGCGCGCCGAGCAACTGGAAGTGGCCGATTTCATCCACCTGGCCAACGTCGACGTGGATTGACGTGACGCCGATGCGCTTTGCTTACACTGCCCCCATGCAAGACGACTCACGCTACCGCATCCAGGTCGAGGTCAACCCGCGCTTCCTGGACGACCCCACCGCCGCCCTCCAGGGCCGGTATGCGTTCGCCTATGACATCCGCATCCTCAACACCGGCGATATCGGCGCGCGCCTGGTCGCCCGGCATTGGCAAATCGACCACGGCAACGGCCGCATCGAGCATGTCGATGGCGACGGCGTGGTCGGCGAGCAGCCCTGGCTGCGGCCGGGCGAGGATTTCCGCTACACCTCGGCGGTGCTGCTGGAGACCGGCGACGGCCTGATGCAGGGCCATTACGACCTGGTCGCCGACGACGGCACGTCCTTCACCGCCGAGATCGCCGCCTTCGCGCTGGCCACGCCGCGGACGCTGCACTGATGGGGGCCCTGGCATGAGCGTGTGGGCCATCGGCGACCTGCAGGGCTGCTACGACGTCACCCAGCGGCTGCTGGAGAAGATCCGTTTCGACCCGGCCGGCGACCGCCTGTGGTTTTGCGGCGACCTGGTCAATCGCGGCGGGCAGTCGCTGGAGACGTTGCGCCTGGTGCATTCGCTGCGCGAGCAGAGCGTGGTGGTACTTGGCAATCATGACCTGTCGCTGCTGGCGGTCGGTGCGCGCACGGAAGAGGAGCAGCGCAAGGTCAACCCGGACTTGCTGCGCGTGGTGCAGGCCGAGGACCGCGATGTGCTGCTGGATTGGCTGCGGATGCAGAAGCTGGTGCACGTGGACCGCAGCCTGGGCTGGATGATGGTGCATGCGGGCCTGGCGCCGAAGTGGACGACGCAGTTGGCCGAGAAGCATGCGCGCGAGGTGGAGCAGCAGTTGCAGGGCAATGGCTATCGCAAGTTGCTGCGCAACATGTACGGCGATCGCCCGGGCTGGTCGCCGGGCCTGAGCGGCCATGACCGCAGCCGGGCGATCATCAACCTGCTGACGCGCATGCGCTATTGCACGCCGCGCGGGCGGATTGCGACCGAGGACAAGGGCACGCCCGGCACGCAGGCGCAGGGTTTGTATCCGTGGTTCGAGGTGCCGGGCCGGGTCGAGCGCGACCTGAAGATCGTGTGCGGGCATTGGTCGACGCTGGGCCTGACGATCACGCAGGGCGTGCATGCGATCGATACGGGTGCGGTGTGGGGCGGCAAGCTGACCGCGCTGCAGTTGGATACGGAGGAGCTGCGGGTGGTGCAGGTGCCTGGGCGCGAGGTACAGGGACCGCCGCCGATTCCGCGGGCGCCGCGTCCGCCGCGCGAGGGACAGCAACCGCGGCGCGGGCCGCGGCCGCAGGGGCCGCGGCGTGTGTCGTCTGCTGGGGAGACGGGTGGAAGCTCCGGCGCGGAGTAGTTCTTTCTGGCGCGAACGGTGCGGTGGTTCTGTTGCCACGTGCGACGCCCGGCAGTTCATCGTGATCTGACTGAAAAGCGTTGTCGGCTGCGTCTAGCCGACGCGCCGGTACTCCACGAATTCGAAGCCGAACGCGTGTCGCGTGTCGGCCGTATGCGCCTCGCGCGACACTTCGCGCCACTGCGCTGCATCCCATTCCGGAAACCATGCGTCGGCGCCGTCGATCGCGGTGTCCACGAAGGTGAGCTGCAATACGTCCGCCAATGGCAGCCACTCGCGGTAGATCTCGCCGCCGCCGATCACGCATAGTTCGCCGGCTTCGAGTTCCGCGGTCAGCGCCAGCGCGTGCTCGATGTCCGCCACCGCCTGCATGCCGTCGAACGGGGCCTGGCCGGATCGCGTCATCACCAGGTTGGGACGCCCCGGCAATGCGCGGCCCAGGGATTGCGCGGTGCGCCTTCCCATCAGTACCGGGCGGCCGACGGTCAGGGCCTTGAAGTGTTTGAGGTCGTCGGGCAAATGCCAGGCCAGGGCGTTGTCGCGGCCGATCGCACGCTGGCGATCGAGCGCGGCGATGAGGCTGATGCGCGGGCCGGCGGTCGCCATCGCGGTCAGACCGCCACCGGCGCCTTGATCGCCGGGTAGGGGTCGTAGTGCTCGATGGCGATGTCGTCGAAGTGGAAGCCGAACAGGTCGGTGACTTCGGGATTCAGGCGCAGCGTCGGCAGGGTGCGCGGGCTGCGCGCGAGTTGTTCGCGCGCTTGTTCGTAGTGATTGGAGTACAGGTGGGCGTCGCCCAGGGTGTGGACGAAGTCGCCCACGCCAAGCCCGGTCGCCTGCGCCACCATGTGGGTGAGCAAGGCGTAGCTGGCGATGTTGAACGGCACGCCGAGGAAGATGTCGCCGCTGCGCTGGTACAGCTGGCAGCTGAGCTTGCCGTCGACGACGTAGAACTGGAACAGGCTGTGGCAGGGCATCAGCGCCATCTGCGGCAGTTCGGCCACGTTCCAGGCGCTGATCACCAGCCGGCGCGAGTCGGGGTTGCGCTTGATCTCCTCGACCAGCCACTGCATCTGGTCGATGTGCCCGCCGTTGCCGTCGGGCCAGCTGCGCCATTGCCTGCCGTAGACCGGCCCCAGTTCGCCGTGTTCGTCGGCCCATTCGTCCCAGATGCTGACCTTGTTTTCCTTCAGGTAGGCGATGTTGGTGTCGCCCTGCAGGAACCACAGCAGCTCGTGGATGATCGAGCGCAGGTGCAGCTTCTTGGTGGTGACCAGCGGGAAGCCTTGGTTGAGGTCGAAGCGCATCTGCCAGCCGAACACGCTGCGCGTGCCGGTGCCGGTGCGGTCGGACTTCTCGGCACCGTGTTCGAGCACGTGGCGCAGCAGGTCCAGATATTGCTTCATGCCTTTTTCTCCGCCGCGACAATCGGCACCGGCTGCAACACCGGGGCGCGCCGCGACAACCACAGCAGCCATACCCCGAGCAGGACCAGCGGCACGCTGAGGATCTGCCCACGCGTCAGCCAGCCGAAGGCGATGTAGATGCCTTCGTCGGGCACGCGCACGAATTCGACCAGGAAACGGAACAGGCCGTACATCAGCGCGAACAACCCGGACACCGCATAGCGCGCGCGCGGCTTGGCCGAGTACAGCCACAGCACCACGAACATCACCACGCCTTCCAGGAACGCTTCGTACAGCTGCGAAGGATGCCGGGCCAGCACGTCGAGCGCGCCACTGGCGTACTGCGCCTGCAACTGGTCCCAGGGCAGTTCCTGCAGACCCTGTTCGGCGCGCGGGAAGATCACGCCCCAGCCGGCGCCGGTGTACTTGCCCCACAACTCACCGCCGATGTAATTGCCGAGGCGGCCGAAGCCCAGGCCCAGCGGCACCAGCGGGGCGACGAAATCCATCACGTCGAAGAAGTGCAGCCGCTGCCGCCGCACCCACCACAGGCAGCCGGCGAGCACACCGAGCAAGCCGCCATGGAAGCTCATGCCGCCCTCCCAGACCTTGAACAGGGTCAGCGGGTTGGCGAGCAAGGCATCGAAGGCATAGAACAACATGTAGCCGACGCGGCCGCCGATGACCACGCCGAGCATCGAGTAGAACAACAGGTCCGAGAAGCCGTTCATGTCCACGCCCGGCAAGCGGCCGGCGAGCACGCGCGAGCGGCCCAGTGCCCAGGCGCTGAAGAAGGCCAGCAGGTACATCAACCCATACCAGTGCACTTGCACGGGGCCGAGCGAGAAGGCGATGGGATCGATGTGGTGGAGATAGATCACGAGACGGCCCGGCGGAAACGAGTCGCTATTCTGCCATTGGCCACGGGCGCCGGCTTGTCCGGTCCGGTCGGGTCAACGGCGATCCCGGCCTAGCCGAGGAACTGCGGCCGGTTCGGCAGTTCGTCCTCGTTCGGTTGCCCGTCCACGGCCGGGTAGTGTTCGGCGATCAGCGCCGAAGCGGCCTCGATCGCCCCCACCACGGCCTGCTCGGCCTGGCCGGCCTGCAACAGCACCTGCATGCGCCGGCAGATTTCCTGCCACTGCGCCGGCGATACCCGCCCCTGCAAGCCCCGGTCGGCGACGATCTCGATGGCATGGTCGGCCAGCAGCAGGTAGATCAGCACGCCATTGTTGGCCTGCGTGTCCCAGGTGCGCAGTTGCGCAAAGGCGGCTTCGGCGCGATGGCGCGGGCTGACGCCGGCCCACAGTGCCGCCAGGCCCAGGTCGGACTCGACCGCGAACATCACCTCGCCGCTATGGCGTTGCTCGCCCTCGGCGATGGCCTGGGTGATGACGTCCAGCGTGGCCGGTGGAAAGAGACTGCGGGCCGAGGGCGCAAACAGATGGCGGAACCAGCGCATCACCAGCTCCCCGAGGCGCCACCGCCTCCCGAAGACCCACCGCCGCCGCCCCAGCCACCGCCGCCGAAGCCACCGCCGCCGCCAAACCCGCCCCCGCCGAAACCGCCGCCCCCGAAGCCGCCACCGCCCCAGCCACCCCACCCGCCATGGCGGGCGATGCGACCGGGCGTGCCGGACGACAGGCCGAGGAACAAGCCGATCAAGCCGGCCAGGCCGCTGGCGAAGAACAGCGAAGTCAGCAGCAACGCCGCGCCACCGGCCGCGCCGGCAGTCAGCAGCGCGCGCAGCGGCCGCGGTGCGCCGGCAAAGACGCCGCGGGCGATGCTGGCGGCAACGAAACCGATGAACAACGCCACGATCCAACCGGCACCGCCACCGCCCCTGCGTTCACCGGCAGGGTTGTCGGCCACCGGCGCCGGCAGCGGTTCGCCGTCGATCAGCTTCACCAGCATGCCGCTGGCTTCGGTGATGCCGCCGGCGTAATCGCCAGCGCGAAAGCGCGGCACCATGTATTCCTGGATGATCCGGTTGGCGATCGCGTCGGGAATCGCGCCTTCCAGGCCATATCCGGGCTGGATGCGCACGCGCCGGTCGTCCTTGGCGACCACCAGCAGGACGCCGTCGTCGACGCCCTTGCGGCCCAGCTTCCATTGGTCGTAGGCGCGCTGGGTATACGGCGCGATGTCTTCCGGCTCGGTGCTGGGCACGATGAGCACCTGCAGCTGGCTGCCCTTGCGTTGCTGCAAGGCCAGCGCCTGCTGGACGAGCTGGTCGCGCTGGGCGGCGTCGAGCGTGCCGGTGGTGTCGACCACCGGCGAATCGAGCGGCGGGATCGGCGCCAGGTCCTGCGCCAACGCCGGCATCGCGGCCAGCGCCAGCAGGCCGGCGGCCAGCCACCAGCCGGCGAGTCCCCGGCGCATCCGGCGCGCGCTCAGCTGCACCTTGGGGCGCTCAGTGGCCCGGCTGCGGCTGTTGCTGCTGCGGGGGTTGCTGTGCAGGCGGCGGATTGGCCGGCGCGGTGCCGAAATCCACCGCCGGCGGACGGGCCATCTGCGCCTCGTTCTCCACGCTGAAGTTCGGCTTTTCCTTGTAGCCGAACATCTTGGCGGTGATCACCTGCGGGAACTGGCGGATGAAGGTGTTGTACTCCTGCACCATCTGGATATAGCGGCCGCGCGCGACCGTGATCCGGTTCTCGGTGCCTTCCAGCTGCGCCTGCAGGTCGCGGAAGTTCTGGTTGGACTGCAGCTGCGGGTAGGCCTCGCTGACGACCATCAGCCGGCTCAGCGCGCTGCCCAGCTCGCCCTGGGCGGCCTGGAACTGCTGCAGAGAGGCGGCGTCGTCGGCGTTGACCTGGATCTGGCCGACGCGCGAGCGGGCATTGGTCACCTCGGTGAGCACGCGCTCTTCCTGCTGGGCGTAGCCCTTGACCGTATTGACCAGGTTGGGAATCAGGTCGGCGCGGCGCTGGTACTGGTTCAGCACCTCCGACCAGCCCGCCTTGACCTGTTCGTCCTTCTGCTGGATGGCGTTGTAGCCACAGCCGGACAAGGTCGCGGCGACCACGAGCAGCAACACGCAACGCAACAACGACATGGCACATCTCCGGTGCAACGCGGGATTGGGAGGCCAGCTTGCCACGGCCCAGGTTAAAGCGCATTCACCGGCGGGCGCTCACCACTTGCCGGCGCCGGGCACCTCGTGGGCGGAGGCGCGGCGGCGCATCAGCAGGTTGAGCCACTCCACCAGCACCGAGAAACCCATCGCGGCATAGATGTACGGCTTGGGCACGTGGACATCGACGCCATCCAGGATCAGCACCACGCCGATCATCAGAATGAAGGCCAGCGCCAGCATCTTGACCGTCGGATTGGCGTCGATGAAGCGCCCCAGCGGATTGGCTGCCAGCAGCATCAGCGCCACCGCGATCAGGATCGCCGCGACCATCACCGGGATGTGCTGGGCCATGCCCACGGCGGTGATCACCGAGTCCAGCGAGAACACGATGTCGATCACCGCGATCTGCGCGATCACCATCCAGAACACGCCCGAGGCCTTGCTGGTGGTGGGGTCGTGGTCTTCGCCGCCGGAGATCAGCTCGCGGATCTCCATCGCGCCTTTCACCAGCAGGAAGATGCCGCCGAGGATCAGCACCAGGTCGCGCACCGAGATGCCCATGCCGCCCACCGCGAACAGTTCGCGCTCCATCCGCGACAGGAACGCCAGCGATACCAGCAGCGCGATGCGGGTGATGCAGGCCACCGCGATGCCGATCCGCCGCGCCAGCGGGCGCTGCGATTCGGACAGCTTGCTCACCGCGATGGAGATGAACACGAGGTTGTCGATGCCGAGCACGATTTCCAGCGCACTGAGCGTGAAAAGCGTGACCCATACGTTGGGATCGGCCAAAAATTCGAGAGACATGGAAAACCCTGTACAGCGAAAAGGGGGAAGGTCAGAACAGGCGCGGGCCGAGGATCAGCGCCCAGCACAGCAACACATTGAGCATCAGCACGAACACCGCCGCCGAGCCCATGTCCTTGGCCCGGCCGGCCAGTTCGTGATGCTCCGGACCGTAGCGCTCGATCACCGCCTCGATCGCCGAATTGGCCAGCTCCATCGCCAGCACCAGCAGCAGCGAGCCGATCAGCAGCGCGCGCTCGATCGGCCCCTGCCCCCACCACAACGCCAGCGGGACCAGCACCACCGAGAGATAGACCTCCAGGCGGAACGAGGACTCGTGCAGCCAGGCCGCGCGCAGCCCCTGCATCGACCAGACCGCAGCCTTGAAGATCCGCGCCGGACCGCGCGGCAGATGCCCGGAATGATCGGCCATGTCAGCGCAGCCCGCGCCCGGTGCGCAGCCCGGGGAACACCAGTGGAAAGGCCATTGGAGCCAGAAGAAACAGGGAAAGTGTGGATTTTGCCACAAGGGCCACGGCCACGCCCTGCCGACACGGTGGTGGCGGCCGTCCGGGTAGGCCGCGAAAACATGTCGGGTTAAGGTGGAACCCCCTGTCCACCCCGAGGAGGCAACGTGTCCGCATCCCTGTTTCGCGCCCTGGCGCTGCTGCTCCTGATCGCCTCGCCGCTGGTCCAGGCCAAGGGCCCGGCGCCGCGGATTCCCGAGCAAGTCTCCAATCCCGCTTGGGAGGCGGACATCGCCCATTTCGAGCAGTTGGATGCCCAGGCGCCGCCGCCACGCGGCGGTGTCGTGTTCGTCGGCAGCTCGTCGATCCGGATGTGGGATTCGCTGGCCGCCGACTTCCCCGGCCAGGCGGTGATCAACCGCGGCTTCGGCGGCTCGGAAGTGCGCGACAGCACCTGGTATGCCGATCGCATCGTCATCCCGTACCGGCCCAGGCTGGTGGTGTTCTACGCCGGCGACAACGACCTCAACGCCGGACGCACGCCGCAGCAGGTGCGCGACGACTTCGTCGCCTTCGTCAGCCGCGTGCGCCGGGGCGTGCCCCATGCCCGGATCGCGTTTATTTCGATCAAGCCCAGCCCGTCGCGCGCGCAGTTGCTGCCGCAGATCGCCGAGGCCAACCGGCTCGTGCAGGAGGCGGCGCACCGCTTCGCCAACGTGGACTTCCTCGATGTGTACACGCCGATGCTCGACGCCGATGGGCAGCCGCGGCCGGAGCTGTTCCGCGAGGACCAACTGCACATGACGGCGGATGGCTATGCGATCTGGCGGCGGGTGGTGGGGCCGGAGTTGCTGCGGTAGTAACGGCTCGGTGCGCTGGGCTTCATGGCTTCGTTCGTCGGGGCTGAAGCCCCTCCTACAAGGGCTGCGCTCTCGGGAATCTGTGTGCCTGGCGCCCGGTCAGACGAAGACGACCGATACCGACGTCCCCACCCCGGGCTCGCTGCGCAGCTCGGTGCGCCAGCCGAAGCGGTCGCATAGCCGCCGCACGATCGACAGGCCCAGCCCGGTGCCCTGCGGGCGCGCCGGGTCGGCGCGGAAGAAGGGTTCGAAGGCGCGCGCCGCCGCTTCGGCGCTCATGCCGATGCCGGTGTCGCGCACGGTGATGCGGTCGGCGGCGATCTCCACGTTCACGCTGCCTTCGTCGGTATAGGCACAGGCGTTGCGCAGCAGGTTGCTCAGCACCACGCGCAACACGCGCGGCGGCGCGAACAGCTGCAGTTCCGCGCTGCGCGTGATCTGCAGCGTCACCGGCCGCGCGCCGAGCAGTTCGCGCGCGCTCTCGACTTCGTCCTCGACCAGTTCGGCGGCATCGAAGGCCTCGCTCTGCGGCTCGATCTCGGCCTCGCGCGCCAGGATCAGGAACGCGTCGATCACCGCTTCCATGTCGCGCCCGGCACGCTGGATGCGGCGCATGCTGCGCTCCAGGCGCGGCGGCAGTTCGGGATCGGCCGAGGCCATGTCGCTGGCCACCCGGATCACGGTCAGCGGCGTGCGCAGTTCGTGGCTGGCGTCGCGGGTGAAGTTGCGTTCGCGCGCAACATGGTCGCGCACGCGCACGCCCAGCGAATGCAGGGCCGAGGCCAGTTGCCGGGTTTCGCCTTGCAGGTCGGTCGGCAGCCGCGCTGGCGCCAGTTCTTCGATATCGGGGTTGCGCGGGTCCCAGCGCGCGACCCGGCGCGCCAGCCAGTTGATCGGCGAGACCAGGCGCTTGGACGCGCGGTAGGTGAGCCACGACACGGCGTAGACCGCCAGCAGGATGAGCAGCACCGGCACGATGCCGAACCAGAACGCCACCCGCTCGGCCTGCGAGCGCAGGAAGACCAGGTAGAGCCTGCCTTCCTGGCGCTGGTCGACCAGGACGAGCTGGTTGTCGCGTTCGAGTTCGTGATAGCCGGCGGCCAGCGGCCGCAGGTTGGCCGGCAGCGACAGGTTGGAACGCCCCGAGGGCACCAGATAGCCGCGGATGTTGGCGGTATTGGGCGGCGGCTGGGCGGGCGAGGCCGCGTACAGCTGCCAGTAGTGGGCGGCTTCGTCTTGCAGCACCGAGCGCACCAGCCCGTGCTTGATCACCAGCGACACCAGGTAGCCGCCCATGACGATGGCCAGGCTCGCGAGCACGGTCTGCAAGATGAAAGCGAGCCGGATTTTTCGCGGTAGGCCGTGCGGCATTGCGGCGTCCTGGGAGTGCGCGGCGATTATAGAAAGCGCGCGCGTGATCCCGTTGTCAGCCACACGAACAAGCCAGGAAACGGCTGCCGGCGACTATCGAGTGGCGAAGAGACGAAGACCAAAAGCGTGGGCCGGGGCCATGCCGGGCATGGCGGCCCGCAGCCGCCCGGCCGATCGACGGCCGGGCGGCACACCGATGCTTCACCCCATCGGCTGGGCGATGTCGGCGATGCGATAACCCGCGCTCTGCACGGTATGCAGCAGCGGGCGATCGAACGGCTTGTCGATGATCTTGCGCAGGTTGTACAGATGGCTGCGCAAGGTGTCCGAATCCGGCAGGCCGTTGCCCCAGATCTCGCGTTCGATTTCCTGGCGGGTGACCACGCGCGGCGATTCGCGCATCAGGATGGTCAACAGGCGCAGGCCGATCGGCGACAGCTGCAGTTCGGTGCCGGCCCGGGTGGCGCGCATGCTGACCGGGTCGAGCACCAGATCGGCGACCTTGAGCACCTCCGACCCCACCTGTCGGCGCTCGCGGCGGATCAGCGCACGCAGGCGGGCTTCCAGCTCCTGGATCGCGAACGGCTTGGTGAGATAGTCATCGGCGCCGAAGCCCAGGCCGGTGAGCTTGTCGTCCAGCGTGTCGCGCGCGGTCAGCATCAGCACCGGTGTGGACTTGCGCGCGTCATTGCGCAGGCGCCGGCACACTTCGATGCCGTCCAGGCGCGGCAGCATCAGGTCGAGCACGACGACGTCGTAGCTGTTCTCGGCCGCCAGGCGGTAGCCGTCCAGGCCATCGCAGGCGTAATCCACCTCGAAGCCACGACCTTCGAGGTACTCGCCGATCATCTCGGAAATGTTGCGGTTGTCTTCGACGACCAGCACGAGGCCGGACGTTTCCTTGGTCTGACGCATGGAGGTTCCTCGGTCTTCAGCTTTGTGAAACATGCCCGATCCGTGGTGGATGAGGCGTGAAGACCGCGAACGCGTCGCTCACGCCGCAAAATCAATGACTTAACAAGGGCGCCAAGGCCGGCCAGACGGTGTCCAGGACCTTTGGCTGGGCAGCGGCGGTCGGGTGCAGGCCGTCGGGCTGCATCAATTGGGGCTGCAGAGCCACGTCCTTGAGCAGAAACGGCACCAGCGCCAGCCGGTGCCGCTGGGCCAGGTCGGCGTACACCTGGCGCAGCCGCGCGCGGTAGGCGGGGCCGTAGTTGGGCGGGACATCGATTCCCAGCAGCAGCACCTGGGCCCCCGCCGCCTGGCCGAGCACGATCATCTTCTCCAGGTTGGCCTGCAGCTGTGCCGGGCTCAGGCCGCGCAGCGCGTCGTTGCCACCCAGTTCGATCACCAGCACGCCCGGGCGATGCTTCTGCAGCAGGCCCGGCAGCCGGGTCAGCGCACCGGAAGTGGTCTCGCCGCTGATGGAGGCATTGATCACCGGCGGAGGCGCCTTCATCTGTTGCTTGAGTCGCTGCTCGAGCAGGCTCACCCATCCCGAGGCCACGGGGATGTTGTGGGCCGCGCTCAGGCTGTCGCCCACCACCAGGATCGGCGCGTTGCCCGGACCTTTGGCATAGGCAAGCCAGGGCAGGAACAGCCAGCATGCCAGTAGCCAGCCGCACCATTGTTTGCATCCCCCACGGTTTCCACGCATTCGGAGAGTCCTCATCGACAGTCTGCCTTCCCAGCCTAACGTGATCGACGCGCGCGGCGTCGGCAAGTCCGTCTCCGGTCCGGAGGGTACGCTGCACATCCTCGAAGACATCGACCTGAGCATTGCCGCGGGCGACAGCGTCGCCATCGTCGGCGCTTCGGGTTCGGGCAAGACCACGCTGCTCGGCCTGCTCGCCGGCCTCGACCTGCCCAGCGGCGGCCACATCAGCCTCGCCGGACAAGCGCTCGACACGCTGGACGAGGAAGCACGCGCCGCCTTGCGCGCGCGCGAAGTCGGCTTCGTGTTCCAGAGCTTCCACCTGCTGCCCTCGCTGACCGCCGAAGAAAACGTCGCCCTGCCGCTGGAACTGGCCGGCCGCGAGGACCCGGCGCGCGTGCGCGAGGTATTGCAGGCGGTGGGGTTGGCGGCGCGTGCGCGCCACTACCCGCGCCAGCTGTCCGGCGGCGAACAGCAACGCGTGGCGATCGCACGCGCCTTCGTCGGCCGGCCGCGCATCCTGTTCGCCGACGAACCCACCGGCAGCCTCGATCACGCCACCGGCCGCCAGGTCAGCGACCTGCTGTTTTCCCTCAACGCCGGCAGCGGCACCACGCTGGTGCTGGTGACGCATGACCAGCACCTGGCGCAGCGCTGCCGCCATGTCTACCGCATCGACGAAGGGCGCCTGCAGCGGCAGCCGGGCGTGGCCGCATGAACCCGTGGCGCCAGGCCGCGCGGGCGACGCGGCGCGAATTCCTCGCCGGCGACCTGCTCACCGTATTTGCCGCCCTCGTGCTCGGCGTGGCGGTGATGACCGCGGTCGGCACCCTGGTCAACCGCGTCACCCTTGCCCTGACCGCCAGCGCTGCCGAAGTGCTGGGCGGCGACCTCGGCGTCAGCGGGCGCCAGGACATCCCGGCCGCCTTCGAGGAAGAAGCCGCAAAGCGCGGCCTGGGCCATGCGCGCATGGTCAGTTTCCCCAGCGTGTTGTTCCATGGCGACAACAGCCAGATGGCCAGCATCCGCGCGGTGGGTGCCGGCTATCCGTTGCGCGGCACGCTGCTGGTCAGCGATACGCCCGAACGCGCGGCGCATATCGCCACGCCCCCACCGCCCGGCCAGGCCTATGCCGATCCGCGGCTGCTCGACGCGCTGGGCCTGCGCGTGGGGGACGCCCTCGAATTCGGCGCCGGGCACGTGCGCATCGCCGGCATATTGGCGGCCGAGCCGGACGCCTCGGGCGAACTGCTGCAGTTGGCGCCGCCGTTGATGGTCAACCGCGCCGACGTGGACAGCGCCGGGTTGCTCGGACCGGGAAGCCGCGCCTCCTACCGGTTGATGTTCGCCGGTGACGCCACGGCGATCGCCAGCTTCCGCGAGTGGCTCAAGCCGCGCGCCGGCGACTGGCGCCTGCTCGGCATCGAGGACACCCAGCGCGGATTGCGCAGCGCGTTCGACCGCGCCGGCCGCTTCCTGGCGTTGGCCGCACTGTTGGCGGTGCTGCTGTCCGGCGTGGCCACCGCGTTGGCCGCCAATCGCTATGCCGTGCGCCGCATCGACCAGGTCGCGATCCTGCGTTGCCTGGGTGCACGCCAGCGCGACATCCTGGCCACCTTCGCGCTGCAGTTGCTGTTCACCGCCGTGCCGGCCTGCCTGCTCGGCGTGGCCTTGGGCATGGCCGTGCAATCGGGACTGGTGGAACTGCTGGGCAACCTGGTGCCCGATCGCCTGCCGCTGCCGCAGGCGGCACCGGCATTGACCGGTGCGGGCATCGGCCTGCTGCTCCTGCTCGGCTTCGCGCTGCCGCCGTTGCTGCGCCTGCGCGGCGTGCCGCCGATGCGCGTGCTCAACCGCAGCTTCGCCGCGACCCCACCGACCTCGCTGCTGGCCTACGCCGCCGCCCTGGCCGCCACGCTCGCACTCACCGTCCAGGCCACCGGCGACGCGCGCCTGGCGGCCTGGGTGCTCGGCGGCCTGGCCACGCTGGCGCTGGCCGCCGCGCTGGCGGGCACCGCGCTGCTGTGGCTGCTGCGCGCGATCCAGCACCGCACCCATGGCGCATGGCGGCTGGGCCTGGCCGCGTTGTCGCGGCGGCGCGCGCTGAGCGTGCTGCAATTGGTCGGCCTGTCGCTCTCGCTGTGCGCCTTGTTGCTGCTGGCCGTCGTCGGCCCCGGGCTGTTGAGCCAGTGGCGCGAACGACTGCCGGCCGATACGCCCAACTACTTCCTGATGAACATCCAGCCGGACCAGTCCTCCGCGGTGTTGGCGCGCTTGCGCGCGCTCGGCGTGGCCGCGCCGGCGGTGGAACCCTTCGGCACCGGCCGGCTGCTGGCGATCAACGGCCGGCCGCCGCAACGCCAGGACCGCGAAGAAGGCGACGACGACGACGGCAACCGCCCGGTGAACTTTTCCTGGCGCCACGACTTCCCGCCGGCCAATACGCTGACCGCCGGCCGCTTCTGGGCAGCGGACAGCCGCGCCGCCGAGGCCTCGGTCGAGGACGGCTGGGCCCAACGCTACAACGTGCGCCTGGGCGACCGCCTCACCCTGCTGCTCGGCGAGCAAGAACGCAGTTTCACCGTCACCAGCCTGCGCAAGGCCGAGTGGGATTCGTTCCGGGTGAACTTCTTCCTGCTGCTCAACGAAGGCGCGGTGGGCGATGCGCCGTACAACCTGATCTCCAGCTTCCATCTGCCGCACGCGCAGGCCAGCGCCCTGGGCGCCTTGACGCGCGAGTTTCCGAACGTGTCTGTATTGGATATCGACGCCATCCTGGTGCGCGTGCGCGAGGTGATGACGCGCGTCGGCCAGGCCGTGCAGCTGGTGATGGGCTTCAGCCTGCTGGCCGGCTTGCTCGTCTTGCTGGCGGCACTGCAGTCCACCGCGGGCGAACGCCGCTACGACAGCGCGGTGCTGCGCACGCTTGGCGCGCGCCGCAGCCAGCTGCGTGGCGCGGTGCTGGTGGAGTTCGGCGCGTTGGGCCTGTGCGCGGCGCTGCTCGCTACGCTGGCCGCGGCCGCGATCGGCAGCCTGGTGGCGCGCCAGGTGTTCGAGCTGTCGCTGCCGACGCCTTGGATGCCGCTGGTATTGGGCGGCGGCCTGGGCGTGCTGCTGAGCATGCTGTCGGGCTGGTGGGGCACTCGCCGCGTGCTGCGCGTACCTCCGGCGCTGGCGCTGCGCGAGGAATGAGCACGGGCGGTGCGCGGCGCCGCCTTATTCCTTGAACATGAAGAAGGCCGCCACCGCGATCAGCACGAAGGCCACCCAGTGGTTCCATTTCAGCGACTGCCCCAGGTAGGTCGCCGAGAACGTGGCAAACACCAGCAACGTGATCACTTCCTGGATGCCCTTGAGCTGCGGTGCCGAGTACACCGCGCTGCCCAGGCGGTTGCCCGGCACCTGCAGGCAGTACTCGAAGAACGCGATGCCCCAGCTGACCAGAATGACCAGCATCAGCGGCGCGGTCTTGTATTTGAGATGGCCATACCAGGCGAACGTCATGAAGACGTTGCTGGCGAGCAGCAGGAGCACGGGGTACAGATAGGCGGTCCAGGGCATGGCGCAGGCACGGTCGGCGAAAGCCGGCAGCATGCGGCATCGCTGGCGCCGCCTCCATGGGGGCGGCGTGAACCGCGACAGGCGCCCGGCAGTTACGGGCCGGTGGCGATGGCCGCGGCGCGCGGTTCGGCGGCCATGCCCGCTATTGCTTCCACGTGGCGCCAACGGCGCGCCACCTGCAGGCCCAGCGCCGACGGCGTCGCCGCCTGCGCGGCCAACGTCATGCCCAACGGGCCGGCCGCGCGCAGGCGCAACACGGTGCCCTGCCAGGTGTCGCCGCGCAGGCGGTGGGCCAGGCGCCGCCACAATCGTTCGGCGATGCCGGCGCATGGTGCGTCGGCGGCGGCCGGCACGCCGGCCAGCAAGCGGTCCCAGGCGAGGAAGTCGCTGTCGGGCAGCAGGCACAGCTGCCAGCAGCACTGGCCGTGTTCGTCGAAGAACTCCAACCGTTCGTGCAGTCCGTCGCTGTCCAATTGCTGGCAGGCGGCGATCTGCCGCGCGCGGCGCCAGCCTTCCAGCTCCGCGCCGAGCGCAGGCCGGTGGAGGCACAGGACGATGCCGAGCGCGGCCAGCTGGCCGGGGTGCGGCATGCCGGGCGCCGGCAGGTCGCCCGGTCCGCGCCAGCGCAGCGAGCGCAACGGATCAGAGACAGCCGGAAACTCGGGCACCACGTCAGGCAACCCGGCGACCTCCGGCCCGAGGGGGCGCGACACGTGCAGCATTGCTTTCTTCCCGGACAGGTGGCCCGGCGAGGCGAAGACCCCGACCGGGGCGCACGAGGCAACCGCCGGCCGAGGGGAGAGAGCAGGTCTTCGCAGCGCGGGCGCGAAGGATTACTTGGTGAGGATCAGCTTGTCGTTGCTGGTGTGGCGCAGGCGATAGACGCGATCGCCATGCTGGATCAGCACTTCGCGGCGGCCCTTGAGCAGCGCTTCGCTGCTGAGGACATCCTCGGCGGGCACGATGCGTGGCGTGGGGCGCTCGCGCAGGTGGAGGGTTTCGGGATGCAGCAGGATCGGGGTGGCATTCATGGGTTCCGTGGCTCCTTTGCAGTCACGGCCTCGATGATAATGATTCTCATCTCAACATCAATAGCCATTCTCAACTTTCGCGATTTATTTCACTGATCGGAATAGCCGGGAGCAGTAGACGCAGGGCATCCCCGCCCAGGATCTGCCCGGCTCAGCGGGTCGCGGCCTCGATCCGTCCCCAGGTCGCCGCGTCATGGCGGTCGAGCAAGGCCAACGCCCCAAGGTTCTCCAGCAACTGCGACACGCGGCTGGCGCCGAGGATCACGCTGGAGACATGGGGATTGCGCAGGCACCAGGCGATCGCCAACTGCGCCGGGCGCTCGCCCAGTTCCGAGGCGATCGCGCTGAAGCGGCGCGCACGCTCGATGCGCTGCTGCTCCGGCGTGCCCAGCACCATGTCGCGCAGCCACTCCTTGCCCGGCTGGCCTAGCCGGCTATCGCCTGCGATGCCGCCGTCGTACTTGCCGGTCAGCAGGCCCGAGGCCAGCGGCGACCAGATCGTCGTACCGAGCCCGGCGTCGCACAACGCGGCGTACTCGTGCTCGACCCGCTCGCGATGCAGCAGGTTGTACTGCGGCTGCTCCATTGACGGGCCGAACCAGCCGCCCGTCTGCGCGATGGCCAGCGCCTCCTGCAATTGCGCGACCGACCATTCCGAGGTGCCCCAGTACATCACCTTGCCCTGGCGCACCAACAGGTCCATCGCACGCACCGTTTCCTCGATCGGCGTGTCCGGGTCGGGGCGGTGGCAGAAGTACAGGTCCAGGTAATCCACGCGCAGGCGGCGCAAGGCGGCCTCGCAGGCATCGAACACGTGCTTGCGCGAAAGCCCGCGCTGGGTCGGCCGCGGCTCGGACGCGCTGCCGAAGAACACCTTGCTGGACACGCAGTAGCCATCGCGCGGCAAGCGCAGGTCGGCGATGACATCGCCCATCACCTGTTCGGCACGGCCCTGCGCATAGACCTCGGCGTTGTCGAAGAAGTTGACCCCATGGTCCCAGGCGGCGGCGATGAGGTTGCGCGCCTCGTCGCGGCCGATCTGGCCGCCGAAGGTCACCCAGGCGCCAAAGGACAGCGCGGAAATCTGCAGGCCGGTCGAACCGAGGCGGCGGTATTGCATGGAATCGCTCCTGAGGGACGGTGGCGGCGCCCGCCGCGGCCGGGCCGGCAGTGTACCCGCGCGACCGTCGTGGTGGCGCAATGCCTTGAGCGCAAAGGGAAAGCGTCGAACTGAATGCGTCGTCCTTGCCCGCCCTGCCCCCCTGCTCTAGGCTTCCTCCTTTTGCCGGGTTCCAGGGGACGCGCATGCTCGAGGGTTTGGGAAGGATCGGCTTCGGCCTGTTCGGGTTGGCCGTGCTCCTCGGCATCACCTGGCTGTTCTCCAATAACAAGCGTGCGGTCGACTGGAAACTGGTCGGCACCGGCGTGCTGCTGCAGATTGCCTTCGCCGCAGTGGTGCTGCTCGTGCCGGGCGGCCGCGACGTGTTCAATTGGCTCGGCCAGGGCTTCGTCAAGATCCTGAGCTTCGTCAACGAGGGCTCGACCTTCATCTTCGGCAGCCTGATGGATGCCAAGAGCTATGGCTTCATCTTCGCCTTCCAGGTGCTGCCGACCATCATCTTCTTCTCCGCGCTGATGGGCGTGCTCTACCACCTGGGCGTGATGCAGGCGGTGGTGCGGGCGATGGCCTGGGCGATCACCAAGGTCATGCGCGTGTCCGGCGCGGAAACCACCAGCGTCTGCGCCAGCGTCTTCATCGGCCAGACCGAGGCGCCGCTGACGGTGCGCCCGTACATCTCGAAGATGACCCAGTCCGAGCTGCTGACCATGATGATCGGCGGCATGGCGCACATCGCCGGCGGCGTGCTCGCCGCCTACGTCGGCATGCTCGGCGGTGGCGACCCGCTGCAGCAGGCGTTCTACGCCAAGCACCTGCTGGCGGCCAGCATCATGGCCGCACCCGCCACCCTGGTGGTGGCCAAGCTGCTGGTGCCGGAGACCGGCACCCCGCTCACCCGCGGCACGGTGAAGATGGAAGTGGAGAAAAACACCTCCAACATCATCGACGCCGCCGCGGCCGGCGCCGGCGATGGCCTGCGCCTGGCGCTGAACATCGGCGCGATGCTGCTGGCCTTCATCGCCCTGATCGCGCTGGTCAACGCGCCGCTGACCTGGTTCGGCGACGTCACCGGCATTGCCGCGGCCATCGGCCGCCCGACCAACCTGTCGACCATCTTCGGCTACCTGCTGGCGCCGGTGGCCTGGGTGATCGGCACGCCATGGGCCGACGCAACGACGGTCGGTTCGCTGATCGGCCAGAAAGTGGTGATCAACGAATTCGTCGCCTACACCGAGCTGTCGCGGATCGTGAACGGCCAGGTCCCGGGCGTGTCGCTGAGCGCCGAGGGCGGCCTGATCGCCACCTACGCGTTGTGCGGCTTTGCCAACTTCAGCTCGATCGCCATCCAGATCGGCGGCATCGGCGGCCTGGCGCCCGAGCGTCGGCACGACCTGGCCAAGTTCGGCCTGCGTGCCGTGTTGGGCGGATCCATCGCCACTTTCATGACCGCAACGATCGCCGGCGTACTCTCGCACTTCGGCTGATCCCGGCCGGTTCATGCGTTGCCCGTAACATCACCATAATTAGAAAAAGAGAAGCCTTATGAGTTCGGTCGTCGTCGTCGGTTCGTTCAATGTCGATCATGTGTGGCGCTGCGAATCGCTGCCCGCGCCGGGTGCGACGATCGCCGGCCGCTACAGCACCGGCCCGGGTGGCAAGGGCTTCAACCAGGCCGTGGCCAGCGCCCGCGCCGGCGCCCGCACCCACTTCGTGTGCGCGCTGGGCGAGGATGCCGGCGGCGCCATGGCGCGTGGCCTGGCCGCGCAGGACGGCATCGCGCTGGTCGCCGAGGCCAGCAGCGAACCGACCGGCACCGGCGGCATCTATGTCGACGCCCACGGCCGCAACACGATCGTGATCGGTCCCGGTGCCAACGCGGTGCTCAGCGAGGGCTTCATCGCCGGCCAGCAACCGCTGGTCGCCGCCGCGCGCGTGCTGCTGGCGCAGCTCGAATCGCCGGTGGAAACCATCGAATCGGCCCTGGCGCTGGCCCGCGAAGCCGGCGTGCTGACCGTGCTCAATGCCGCGCCGGCCAACGCCCCCAGCTCGATCGGCCTGCTCAAGCTGGCCGACGTGCTCACGCCCAACGAAACCGAATTCGCCGCCCTGTTGAGCCGCCACGTCGGCGAGCGGGTCAACGCCGACGACGTCGCCGCGCTCGACGGCGGCAGCCTGCATGCGCTGTGCCGCAAGCTCTCGGCGGGCACCGTGGTGGTGACGCTCGGCTCGGTCGGCGCGTTCATCTCGCACGCCGACGAACAACTGCGCGGCGACAGCCAGGCCTACTACCGCGTGGCTGCCGAACCGGCGCAGACCATCGACACCACCGGTGCCGGCGATGCGTTCAATGGCGCCTTGGCCGCTTCGCTGGCGCAGCTGCCGGCCGAGCCGTTCATCCAGCATGTCCGCTTCGCTACCCGGTTTGCCGCGCGGTCGACCGAGGCGGAAGGGGCGGCTGTGTCGATGCCCAGGCTTACGCCGCAGGCTTGAGCCTTGACGGCTCCGTTCGTCGGGGCTGAAGCCCCTCCTACAGTGCAATTGCCCGCATCACAGCGGCCGAGGACTTTGTAGGAGGGGCTTCAGCCCCGACTGCCATCCGTGGCCCCGCGACGGCCCCGCCCCACCGCGGCAGTACAATGCCCACATGCGTATCGGCCCCCACCTGATCGAACCGAACGTGGTCCTGGCGCCGATGGCCGGGGTCACCGACAAGCCGTTCCGGCAGCTGTGCAAGCGTCTGGGCGCGGGCCTGGCGATGTCGGAGATGACGATCAGCGATCCGCGCTTCTGGCACACGCGCAAGTCGATCCACCGCATGGACCATGCCGGCGAGCCGGACCCCATCGGCGTGCAGATCGCCGGCACCGAGCCGCAACTGCTGGCCGAGGCGGCGCGCTACAACGTCGACCACGGCGCGCAGATCATCGACATCAACATGGGCTGCCCGGCCAAGAAGGTGTGCAATGCCTGGGCCGGCTCGGCGCTGATGCGCGACGAGGCGCTGGTGGCGCGCATCCTAGAGGCGGTGGTCGGCGCGGTGGAGGTGCCGGTGACGCTGAAGATCCGCACCGGCTGGGATGCCGACCATCGCAATGGCCCGGTCATCGCGCGCATCGCCGAGCAGTGCGGCATCGCCGCGCTCACCGTGCACGGGCGCACCCGCGACCAGCACTACACCGGCCAGGCCGAGTACCGGACCATCGCCGCGATCAAGGCCGCCCTGCGCATTCCGGTGATCGCCAACGGCGACATCGATACCCCGCACAAAGCCCGCCAGGTGCTGGACGAAACCGGCGCCGATGCGGTCATGCTCGGCCGCGCCGCGCAGGGCCGGCCGTGGATCTTCCGCGAAGTGGCGCACTTCCTGGCCACCGGCGAGGCCCTGCCGCCGCCGGGGCTGGCGTTCGTGCGCGACACCCTGCTTGGCCACCTCGCCGAGCTGCACGCCTTCTATGGCCAACCGCAGGGCGTGCGCATCGCGCGCAAGCACCTGGGCTGGTACGCCAAGGACCACCCGGACAGCGGCAACTTCCGCGCCGTGGTCAACCGCGCCGAAACCCCCGAGGCACAGCTCGCGCTGACGCGCGACTACTTCGATGCGCTGATCGCCGGTGTCGCCCCCGCGCTGCAGAGCGCCGCCTGATTCCCACCCGCCGGGAGTTCGCCATGGCCGCACCGATCGCTTCGCCGACCTACCTGCACGGCTTCTCCGACACCGAGCAGAACCGCCTGCTGAAGCAGGCGCGGCTGCTCGAAGCCACGCTGTTCAACCAGATCGACTACACCGGCGCCCGGCGCCTGCTGGAAGTGGGCAGCGGCGTCGGTGCGCAGACCGAGATCCTGCTGCGGCGCTTTCCCGAACTGCACGTCACCGGCGTGGACCTGAGCGAAGCGCAGCTGGCCGCCGCGCGCGCCAACCTGCACAGCCTGCCCTGGTGCCGCGACCGCTACCACCTGCAGCAAGCCGATGCCGGCAACCTGCCGTTCGAACCGCGGCAGTTCGATTCCGCCTTCCTGTGCTGGGTGCTCGAACACGTGCCCTCGCCGGCGCGCGTGCTCAGCGAAGTGCGCCGCGTGCTCGCGCCGGGATCGCCGGTCTATGTCACCGAGGTGATGAACGCCTCGTTCCTGCTGCACCCGTATTCGCCCAACGTCTGGCGCTACTGGATGGCCTTCAACGACTTCCAGTACGACCACGGCGGCGACCCCTTCGTCGGCGCCAAGCTCGGCAACCTGCTGCTGGCCGGCGGCTTTCGCGATGTGCACACCGAGATCAAGACCCTGCACCTGGACAACCGCGAGCCGGCGCGGCGCAAGACCATGATCGCGTTCTGGGAGGAGTTGCTGCTCTCGGCCGCCGAGCCACTGTTGCAATCGGGCTCGGTCAGCGACGATGTCGTGAGCGGCATGCGCCGCGAGATGAACGAAGTGCAGAACGATCCGGACGCGGTGTTCTTCTATTCCTTCGTGCAGGCGCGCGCGACCGTCTACTGAGCCGCGCCGCCGGCCGCAGCGGCCGGCTCGTTCCATATCCGCCACCACAGGCGCGACAGGGCTTCGCGCAAATGCCCCGGCGCCACCGGCGCGCGATACGCCGCCTGCAACTGGCGTGGCGGGATCTCCTCCCAACGTCCCTCCGGCGTCTGCCGGGCGATGGCGAAGTTGAAGTTGTACTCCGGCTCCAGCCCCATGCGCAGATCGCTGAGCACCAGCTCGCCATCGACCACCTGCGCGCGCATGAAGCCGCGGTTGAACCAGGTCAGCTGCTCGACCGCCGGCAGCGCGGCGACTTCCGCCAGCGCCTGCACCTGGCTGGGATGGCCTTCGAAATGCATCGGCCCGCGGTCGGCGACCAGCGAGCGCTCGCCGATGACATAGCCATTCGGGGTCATCGCGATCACCCGCCACAACACCGTGTTGAACGGCATCGGCACCGAAAAGCGCGGCGCCTGCGCCAATCCCATCGCCGCCAGGGCACGGTCTGCCTCGCGGTCGACGAGGTGCTTGGCCAGCAGGGACCAGCCCAGGTACGCGCAACTCAGCGCCAGCCCGGCGGCCAGTGCGCGCTGCGCCAACGGCCGCGCCGGCACGCACCAGGCGATGATCCAGGCCACCGCCAGCACCAGCGTATACAGCGGGTCGATGATGAACAGGCTCGACCACATCGCCGGATGCGGCTGCAGCGGCCACCATAGCTGGGTGCCGTAGACGGTAAATGCATCGAGCAGCGGATGGGTGAGCAGGGCCACCTGCATCGCCCAGAACCAGCGCCGCGGCGCTTCGGCCACGCGGCCATGGCCGAAGTGCCGGAACAGCGACCAGATCAGCGCGCCCACCAGCGGCAGCACGAACAGCGAGTGGCTGAAGCTGCGGTGCACGGTCATCAGGGCGATCGGGTCGCGGGTCAGCAACCACAGGATCGGCGCGTCGATGTCGGGCAGCGAGGCCAGCGCGGCGCCGGCGAGCAAGGCGGCACGACGATGGCGGACGGGCACGATGGCCGCCGCGATCGCACCGCCCAGGAAGACATGGGTCAGGGAGTCCATGGGGTGGATCGTAGCCTGAGTCTGCGCGTGGATGCCCGCCCGCGCATCTTGGTCTTTGCGAAAGGCGCCCTCATCCGCCCTTTGGAGTCCCTTCTCCCAGAGGAAGAAGGGACTCCGGCTCGTCGGAATAGCCGGCTAGGCCACGCGGGCCAGGACCGGCGTGCGCGCAGCAATCGACGACAACACACGGCCTGCGTGGTTGATGAGTTGCAGCTCGCCGCCAGCGGTCTCCTGCAGTGCCGTCAGGCTCTCCACCCAATCGCCGTCGTTGGCATAGACCAGGCCGTCGCGCTCCATCAGCGCGGCGCGGTGGATATGCCCGCAGACAAGCCCGTCCAGCCCGCGCCGGCGCGCGTCGTCGAGTCCGGCGCTGACGAAGCGCTCGATATAGCGTTCGGCCGCGCCGCTCTGGCGCTTCAAGTATTCGGCCAGCGACCAGTAGCGCAGGCCGAGGCGCCGGCGCAGTTGGTTGGTGAGGCGGTTGCCGGTGAGGATGCGGTAGTACAGCCAGTCGCCGAATTGTTCCTGCAGGCCGCCGAAGTGGGTGACCGCGTCGTAGTCGTCGCCGTGGGTGACCAGCAGGCGGCGGCCGTCGCGGGTGGCGTGGATCGCGCGGCGGCGTACCTGCATCGCCGGCATGGCCAGGCCGCAGAAACGGCGCAGGGCGCGGTCGTGGTTGCCGGGGACGTAGATCAGCGCGGTGCCGGCGGCAGCCTGTGCATGCAGCGCTTCGACCACCCGCTGGTGCGCGGCGTCCCAGTGGGCGCGGCGCTGGGACATCCACCACAGGTCGACGATGTCGCCGACCAGGTAGAGCGTGTGGCAGCGCAGGGCGCCGATGAAGTCGGCCGCTTCGGCGGCATGGCAATGGCGCGAGCCCAGGTGCAGGTCGGAAACGAACACGGCGCGGCGCGGCGGATCGAGCACGGACAGGTTCATGCGTGGATCTCCGGGGTCGTGGAGGAACCGAGGTAGCGTTCGCGCTTCTTCGGCTTCAGCTGGCGCAGGTCGACCTCGATCAGGCCATCGACCGCGTCGCTGAAGTCCGGGTCCACGCCGAAGGCGAGGAAGCGGGCGCCGCCCGGCTCGCACAGTTCGACGTATTGTTTGTAGAGCATCGGCAGGCTGGCGCCGAGCGCGTCGAGGTTCTCGCGCAGCACGCGCATGGCGGTGGCGGCATCGAGGTCTGCGAACAATGCCGGCTGCTCGACGGTGAACGGCCGCCTGGCCGCCGCGTGCGGGCGGCCATCGGCGTGGTAGCGGGCGTAGTACGCCACGATCTGCGCACGTGCGCTCAGCGGCAGCGAGGCGCTGATCGACACCGCGCCGACCAGGTAGCGGACCGAAGGGTAGGCACGCAGGTAGGCGCCGATGCCCTGCCACAGGTAGTCGATGCTGCGGCTGCCCCAGTACGCCGGCACGACGAAGCTGCGGCCCAGCTCCAGCGCCTCGGCCAGGCGCGGCACCATGTCGTCGGCGTATTCGAACAACGCCGCGGTGTACAGGCCGCCCAGGCCGCGATCGGCAAGCAGGCGCGCGCAGCGGGCCACGCGATAGGCACCGGCGATGCGGCCGGCCGCGGCGTCCCAGAGCACGATGTGCTCGTACCAGGCGTCGTAGCGGTCCAGGTCCAGCGCCTGGCCGCTGCCCTCGCCCACCTCGCGGAAGGTCAGCTCGCGCAACCGCCCGATCTCGCGCAGCAGCGGGCTGTCCTCGGCCAGCAGGCCGGCGCGCACTTGCTTGCCGTCGGCGGTGTGGCCGAGCAGCCGCAGCGTCGCCACGCCGGCGGCCACCTGTGCCGGCGGCATCGCTGGCGCCAGCGGCGCCCGGGCGGGCAATGGCCGCCGCGAAAGTGCGTAGAGCTCGTGCCGCAACGCCTGCAGCTCGGCGCGCTCGTCGCCACCCTCGGGCCTGAGCTGGCGCAGGCTGCCCACGCGCAATTGCAGCTGCTGCTTGCGGCGGTTCAGCGTCTCGCGCGCCAGCAACACCGTGCCCACCGGCCGGTACAGCGCCGAGGCGCCGTAGAACAGCGCCGAGTTGCGCGCCTGCACGTGTACCGGCAGCACCGGCGCACCGCTACGCCGGGCGAAGCGCAGGAAGCCGCGGCGCCAATGGCTGTCGCGCACGCCGCGCCAGCCCAGGCGCGAGACTTCGCCGGCCGGGAACACGATCACGCATTGCTCCTGCGCCAGCGCCCGCTCCACCGCCTCCAGGCTGGCGCGGCTGGGCTGGCCGCCGAGGATGCGCACCGGCAGCAGCAGGTCGCGCAGGGGCGCCACGGTTTCCAGCCACTCGTTGGCCAGGATGCGCACGTCGCTGCGGCGGCGGCCGACCAGGTCGAGCAAGGCCAGCGCGTCGCGAGCACCGGAAGGGTGGTTGGCCAGCACCAGCAGGCGGCCCTGCGCCGGGATACGGCCCAGCGCGGCCGGGTCGGTGTGCCAGCCCACCCGCAAGAACGCCAGGGCGGCGCGGACGAAGGCCAGGCCGCGCACATCGCGGTGCTCGTCCAGGAAACGCTCGGCCGGCGCCAGCCCGGACCAGTGTCCGAAGCCGCGCACCAGCGGCCGCAGCCAATGCCCCCGCCGTCCCGCGAACCAGTGCGGGTAACGCTGCTGCAGGGCTTTTTCCAGCATCGTCGCCATCGCCGCGTCCTGCTCCCCAACTGCCGGAGCATGCTGGCGGCGCGCGAAGACCGTTTCATGGCAGGGATGCGGCAGCCCGATGACGGCGCCGGGCCCCGCCCCGCCTACGCCTGCTTAACCCGGGGCAACCCCGGAGGCGGCACAATGCAACCCCCCGCTGTGGCGTGTATCATGCGCGCCCATCTTTCCATCCGAATCAAGGGATATAAGCCTGATGTCCAGCTACCTCTTCACCTCCGAGTCGGTCTCCGAAGGCCACCCGGACAAGGTTGCCGACCAGATCTCGGACGCCGTGCTCGATGCGATCCTGACCCAGGACGCCCGTGCCCGCGTGGCCTGCGAAACCATGGTCAAGACCGGCGTGGCGATCGTCGCCGGTGAAATCACCACCAGCGCCTGGATCGACCTGGAAGCGCTGACCCGCAAGGTGATCGTGGACATCGGCTACGACAGCTCCGACGTCGGTTTCGACGGCGCCACCTGCGGCGTGCTGAACCTGATCGGCAAGCAGTCGCCGGACATCAACCAGGGCGTGGACCGCAAGAAGCCCGAGGAACAGGGCGCTGGCGACCAGGGCCTGATGTTCGGCTACGCCACCAACGAGACCGACAGCTTCATGCCGGCGGCGATCCACCTGTCGCACCGCCTGGTCGAGCGCCAGGCCCAGGTGCGCAAGAAGAAGAATTCGCCGCTGCCCTGGCTGCGCCCGGACGCCAAGTCGCAGGTCACCCTGCGCTACGAAAACGGCGTGGCGACGGCGATCGACGCGGTGGTGCTGTCGACCCAGCACGACCCGGGCGTCAAGCAGAAGGAGCTGATCGAAGCGGTGCGCGAAGAGATCCTGCGCCCGGTGCTGCCGGCCAAGTGGCTGCACAAGGGCACCAAGTTCCACATCAACCCGACCGGCAAGTTCGTCATCGGCGGGCCGGTGGGCGACTGTGGCCTGACCGGCCGCAAGATCATCGTCGACACCTACGGCGGCTGGGCCCGTCACGGTGGCGGTGCGTTCTCGGGCAAGGATCCGTCCAAGGTCGACCGTTCGGCCGCCTACGCCGCGCGCTACGTCGCCAAGAACGTCGTCGCCGCCGGCCTGGCCGACCGCTGCGAAGTGCAGGTCTCCTACGCCATCGGCGTGGCCGAGCCGACCTCGATTTCGGTCACCACCTTCGGCACCGGCAAGATCAGCGACGACAAGATCGAGAAGCTGATCCGCAAGCATTTCGACCTGCGCCCGTACGGCATCATCAAGATGCTCGACCTGATCCACCCGATGTACCAGCAGACCGCCGCCTACGGCCACTTCGGCCGCAAGCCGAAGGAATTCACCTACACCGACGGCAGCGGCAAGCAGGTCACCGCCACGGCGTTCTCGTGGGAAAAGACCGACAAGGCCGACGCGCTGCGCGCCGATGCCAAGTTGAAGTAAGCGCTCCTCCCAGGGATCGTCACGAGGCCGCCTTCGGGCGGCCTCGTTGTTTGTGCGGATCGGCCCGAACCGCTTGGCCACCGGGCATGCCGGCACGGATACGCGCGGAAAAATCCTCGGCGTCGCCAGCGGCGCGGGCGCGGGCGGTGACGCGGCCAAGGCGGCGCAGCGTCGCCATGTCATAGCCCGGCAGCAGGCCGCCCTGATCATGCACGTACTCGGCGAACCAGCCCGAGAGCAGCAGGCGGTAATCCAACGGCAGGCCCGGATCGATCTGCCGCGCGATGTCGAAGACGATCGTGGTGCAGTTGCTGGTCAGCGTGTTGTACCAGCGCGGCTGGACCGCCAGCGCCTGCGCCTGGCCCACATACCCCAGGAACAGTTCCCGCAGTTGTGCCGGCGGAATCGCCAGCCGGTACAGATACAGGTCCTCGCCGCGCACGTTGCTGCGCACGCGCAGGATGTCGCGCTCGTCGGCGGCCACCAGCGTGGCCTCGAACTTGCGGAAGAAGCCGCCCAGCGCCGTGAACGACTCGCCGCGTTCCTTGCGGATCTCCAGCGAGAACACCACGCGCTGGCCGTCGTCGAATTCGAACGACACCAGCGTGTGCGCGATCGCCGGTCCCATCCAGTACGACAGCGCCAGGTCGGCGCCCACCAGGTGGTCGAGGTCGTAGCTGCGGGTCTGCCAGCGCGGCAGGGCGCTGCCGTCGGCATGCCACTGGAAATCGCGCACGTTGCGCAGGGTGACGCGCGATCCGTGGACGTCAGCCTGCAGGGTTCGCGAGACCTCGTCGGCCCAGTCGCGGTCCTGGCGTGGCGGCAGGCTCCACCAGATCCCGAATAGCAACCCGAAGGCCACGCCAAACAATCCCGGCCATGCCCAGTTCTCGCGCCCGCCGCGCAGGCCCTGCCAACCCGCCGCAGCCAGGGCGAGCCAGATCACGCCGACGCCGATACGTATCGGCATCGCCGCGCGCGACAGGTAATACAGAGCCAGCGCACCCCACAGCGCCGCCAGCACCAGCGAGGCACGCAGCAGGCGATGGCGCCGCCGTGCGCTTTTGGTCCTCATGCCGCACTCCCCCTGTCACCGATGCCATCGTACTCAACCGGTGTTCTGGACACCTTGTGAAACGCCGTTGACGCAGGCCACCAGCGCGCGCAACAGTTCCTCGTCCTCGCCGCCGGTCGCGCGCCAGCGCTTGAGCAGGTCCACCTGCAGCACGCTGATCGGATCGACATACGGGTTGCGCAGGCGGATCGATAGCGCCAGGCGCGGATCGTGCTGCAGCAGCGACTGCTGGCCGGTCAGCGACTTCACCCAGCGCTTGGTCAGCGCCAGTTCCTCGCCGATGCGCGGGAAGAAGCGCTCATGCAACGGCCCGGACAAGCGCGAGAACAGCTCGGCGATATTGAGGTCGCCCTTGGACAGCACCATCGCCACATCGTCGAGGAAGGTACGGAAGAACGGCCAATCGGCCGCCATCTCGCGCAGGGCTTCCTCGTGCCCGGCATCGACCGCGGCCTGCAGCCCGCTGCCCACGCCATACCAGCCCGGCACCACCGCGCGCGCCTGGCTCCAGGCGAACACCCAGGGAATGGCGCGCAGGTTGGCCAAGGCCGCGTCCTGGCCCAGCCGCCGCGACGGCCGCGAGCCCAGCGTCATGCGTTCGATCACGTCGATCGGCGTGGCCAGGCGGAAGTACTGCATGAAATCGCGCTCGCCGACAAAGCCGCGATAGGCATGGCTGCTGGCCTCGGCCACGATGTCCATCACCTCGCGCCACCGCGCCTCGCGCGGCTCGGGCTCGCGCGGCCGCAGGCTGTACTGCAGCACCGCGCCGGTCATCTGTTCCAGCGAGCGCAAAGCCAGCGCGCGGATACCGTACTTGCGGTGGATCACCTCGCCCTGCTCGGTGACGCGCAGCCGCCCATCGACGCTGCCGCGCGGCGCCGCTTCCAGCGCGCGCGAGGTCTTGCCACCGCCGCGGATGATCGAACCGCCGCGGCCATGGAAGAAGGTCAGGCGGATGCCGGCCTCGGCGGCCAGTTCCAGCAGTTCCACCTGGGCGCGCTGCAGGCCCCAGCGCGACGCCGCGATGCCGCCGTCCTTGCCGCTGTCCGAATAGCCCAGCATGACCATCTGCACGTCGCCGCGGGCACGCAGGTGTTCGCGATAGACGGCATCGGCGAGCAGGTCGCGCAGCGTCGCCGTGCCACCGCGCAGGTCGTCCACGGTTTCGAACAGCGGCACGATGTCCAGCGGCACCGCATCGGCATCGACCAGGCCGCCGCGCCGTGCCAGCGCCAGCACGGTCAGCACGTCGGCGCGATCGTGCGCCATCGAAATGATGTAGCTGCCGACCGCATCGCTACCATGGCGCTGGCGCGCATCGGCCAGGGCAGCGAACACGGCATCCAGGCGCGGATTACCTTCTTCCTGCGAAGCGGGCAGCGCCTGCGCGCCGCTGGCGTATGGCCCCAGCACCTCCGCGCGTTCGACCGCGTCGAGGTCTTCCCAATTCTGGCGCCCCAGCGCCGCCGCTACCGCGCGCGCATGCATGCTCGATTCCTGCCGCACATCGAGCCGCGCCAGGTGGAAACCGAAGCTGCGCACGCGCCACAACAGGCGGCGCACCGCGAACCAGCCCGCGTGCAGTCCGCGATTGGCCTGCAGACTGTCGAGGATGAGCTGCACGTCCCCGGCAAATTCCTCCGGCGATGCGTAGCCTCCCGGTGCATCGTCGAGGGTCGCCTCCAGGCGCGCACGCATCAGGTCGTTGAATAGCCGATACGGCATGTCGGCATGGCGCGGGCGCGACTGCGCCGCCGCCTCCGGCAACAGGCGGCGATAATGTTCCAGCCGCTCCACCAGCGCATCGCTGACGGCGACCAGCGTGGTCGACTGGCTGAGCAGGCTGGCCAGTTGCCACAGCTCGTCGAGATAGCGCTCCAGCACCGCGCGCCGCTGCGCATCGAGCGTGGCCGACACCGTGCGCGCATCGACATTCGGATTGCCGTCCATATCGCCGCCCACCCACGTGCCGAAGCGCAGCAAGCGCGGCACCGGCAGCCCGGCCCCGTACGTTTCCTCGATCGCATGGGCCAGCGTTTCGTACAGCGCCGGCATGATCCGGTACAGCACGCGGGTGAGATAGAAACCCACGTGTTCGCGCTCATCGTCCACCGTCGGCCGCACCGGCGAGGAATCGGCGGTTTGCCAGGTGGCGGTCAGCGCCATGCGGAAGCGCGCCGCATCCGTGGCCCGCTCCCCCGGCGTACGCATGCCGTCGAGGTCATCGACCAGGCTGGCCACCATCAACTGTTCTTTTTCCAGTAACGCGCGACGCACCGCCTCGGTGGGATGCGCGGTGAACACCGGTTCGATGTCGATGCGCGGCAGCCACTCGGCCAGCTCGTCCAGCGTGACGCCCTGGGCCTTGAGCCGGCGCAAGGTATCGTGCAGGCCCTCCGGTTGCGGCGTATCGGTGCTGCGCTGGTAATCGCGGCGGCGGCGAATGCGGTGCACGCGTTCGGCGATATTGACGACCTGGAAGTAGGTGCTGAAGGCGCGCACCAGCGCCTCGGCATCGCGCGGGCTGCGGCCCTCGAGGTTTGCGCTCAGCGAGGCGGCCGGCGCATCCGACTCGCGCCGCGCGATCGCGGTGGTTCGGACGCGCTCGATCTCTTCGAGGAAGGCCGGCGACACCTGCTCGGCCAACATATCGCCGACCATGGCGCCAAGGCGGCGCACATCGTCGCGAAGCGGGATATCGGGCGTGGCAAAGACCAGACTGCTGCGGTATTCGTTCATCGATGACCGGGCGTGGGACGTTGCGGGAGGCGTCTGTGGGGGCGCCCGTTTGGGCGGTCAGACTAACTTAAAAATCTTTTGGTGATTTGGTCGGGCTGTTGTTTCTTGTGCAACGAATTGCTGGGGGAATGGTGGGGTGATGGAGGGCGCGCAGGTGGTGGGCGGTTGGTGGTGTCGGCTTACGGTGCGGGCCCCGAGCCGCCGGGTATCGGGGTCACGGCTTCGCAGACATCCGTGTCTGAGGCGCCGCCGCGTTATCGGCTGTGCTTTTCCCCGGCCGTGGCGACGGCATCATTCCCGTGAACACGGATCCACCGAGGGAGCGCGCCCCGCTGACCCCGATCCCCGCCGTCTCGGCGCCAGGCGCTTCAATTTTCCCACTTCGTTATGGGCGCGCTGGAGAGGGTGAGGGGGAAAAGCAAAAAGCAAAAGCAAAGGCCGTCGCCCCTATCTCTCTCTCATCTCAAATTCCCCACTTCGCTCTTGATTTTCGCTTTTTGCTTTCGCTTTGCTGTTCCCATCCGCTGACACGGTCTATCGGGACTGTGGGGGCACGCAATACCAGCAAGCCGATCAACATCGCGAACGACAAATCCTCAACCAGCGCGCACACCAAAAAACAGCGGCCGCCAGGCCGCAACCACCCCACTCCTCAGTGAGAGGCTGCAACGCCCTTCCCTTTCTTAGCCACCCCCGGCGGCCCCAACCACTGCACCAACCAATCATTACTCTCCGCCAACATCTGCATGATCGACTCCCGCGCCCGATACCGGTGCGCTTCGTTCGGCAGCAACACCAGGCGCGCGTTCCCGCCCAATCCCTTGATCGCCGCATACAGCCGCTCGCTCTGGATCGGGAAGGTGCCGCTGTTGTCGTCGTCCTCACCGTGGATCATCAACAACGGCGCCTTGATGCGGTCGGCGAAGTTGAACGGTGACATCGCCTCGTACACCGGCTGGGCCTGCCAGTAGTTGCGCTCTTCGGACTGGAAGCCGAATGGTGTCAAGGTGCGGTTGTACGCGCCACTGCGTGCGATGCCGGCCTTGAACAGTGTCGAATGCGCCAGCAGGTTGGCCGTCATGAAGGCACCGTAGGAATGCCCGCCGATCGCGATGCGCTCGCGATCGGCCACACCGCGCCGCACTACTTCGTCTACCGCCGCCTGTGCGTCGGCCACCAACTGCTGGATGTAGGTGTCGTTCGGCTCCGCGTCGCCTTCGCCGATGATCGGCATCGACGGGTTGTTGAGCACCGCATAGCCCATCGCCAGATAGGCCTGCGGGCCCCAATAGCCGATCGCGTTGAAGCGGTACGGCGAGTCGGTGACCTGGCTGGCCGCGGCCGCTGACTTGTACTCGCCCGGATAGGCCCACATCAGCATCGGCAGCGGGCCGTCGCGCTTGGCGTCGTAGCCCGGCGGCAGCAGCAGCGTGGCGGTGAGGTCCACGCCATCGGCGCGCTTGTAGCGGATCTGCTCCTTCTGTACGCCGCGCAGCTGCGGCAGCGGATGCTCGAAGTGCGTCAGCGCGCGCGGGACGGAGGCGCTGCCGTCGAGCGTGCGCACGTACCAGTTCGGCGGTGCGTCGGGCGCTTCGCGAGTGGTCAGCCACTGGGTGGCGGCGGCATCCAGCACCGCGCGCGGACGCTCGTAGCCAGGCGCTTGCGATTGGAACAGACGCTCGCGGTGGCCGTCACGCAGGTCGAGCCGGTCGATGAACGGCCGGTCGCCTTCCGGCGAAGCGCCGTCGCCGATCAGGTAGATCGACTCGCCCTGCGCGTCGGTCAGCAGGCGCGCATTGCCGCTGGCATCGTCGACGGTGACCGGTGTCCCCGGATCGGCGTAGCGATCTTCTTCCGAACGCTCGTTCACCAGCACCGGCGCCTGGCCCGGCGCATCCGGAGCCACCCGCCATTGGCGGATCTTGCGGTCCTTCCACCAGAACTCGTCGATCAGCGCCAGGTCGCCACGGCCCCAGGTCGCGCCGGCAAAACGGCTGCCCAGTTCGATCAAGGTCTGCGGCGGTTGTTCGAAGGGCGCGGCCTGCACCAGCACCGCGTCACGGATGCGCGCGGGGCGCGCCGGATCGCCGCCGTCCTGGGCTTCGGCCCAGACCAGGGTGGCCGCTGCGTCGGCGCGCCACTGGATATCGCGCACGCCGGTGGGCACGGCGTCGTTACCGGTCGGCAGGCCTTCCACCAGCGGCAGGTGCGCGATCTGGCGCTGCACGTGGCCCTGGGCGTCGAGCACCTCGATGCGGCGCGGGAAGTGGCCCAGCGGCACCAGGTAGGAGAACGGCCGTTCGACCCGTTGCGAGAGCAGGTAGCGGCCATCGGGCGAAGGCGCCAGGTCGGTGTACAGGCCGGGCACGCCCACCGGCTCGACGCGGCCGTCCAGGCCCACGCGCGCCGGCTGGGTGGTCAGGTAGTACTCCAGTTGCCTGGCGTCGGCTTCGTTGCGCAACAGGTCCTGGTAGGTGCGGATCGAGCGCGCACCGGCGTTGGGCGCGGTCTGCTGGATCGCCGGGCCGGTCGGGATGCCATCGCCGGCCGGCGCCGCAGCCTGCCCCGCCGGCTGCAGGAACACCAGCAGCGAGCGGCTGTCGGGCATCCAGCGGTAACCCTTGTCGGCGGTGGTGTTGAGCCGCTCGGCCACGCGCCAGGCGCGGTGCGCGGCCACGTCCACCAACCACAACTCGTTGGCGCCGCTGCCCGAGTCGACGCGGTTGAACGCCAGGTAGGCCTGGTCGGGCGACCACGAGACGGTGGACAGCGACAGCGGCGAGGGCAGGCCTTCGATCGCGATCTGGCGGCCATCGGAAAGGCGCATCAGGCGTAGTTCGTTGGCGAAGGAGAATTCGCTGCGCGAACGCGTGCGCGGATGCAGCCGCAAGCCGGCCAGCTTCAGTTCGGGCTGTGCGACTTCATCGATGCCCGGCAGCGGCGGGGTCTGCAGCATCGCCGCCCACTCGCGTTGCCGCGACAACACCAGGCGCGGGGGATTGGGCGCGTCGGCCACCGCTTGCAGCGCGGCCGGCGGCAGCCGGTAGCCCGCCGCCGCGGCCGCGGTCGCCGGCGCGGCGGCGCTATTGGCGGCCCACGACGCCGGAACCCCCAGGCACCCGGCCAGCACCCCCACCCACACCAGCTTGCTTGCTGCCTGCATCGTCCCGCCTCCGGTAGTAGACCCGGCCCACGGTAGCAGCCGGCCGGCGCCGGCTGACCTGCCGATGGTTGGGTCCGGCACTGGCGTGTTCATGCCATCGGCCCCGGCAACGATATAATTGCGTTTCGTCCGCCGAGGGGCGCTGCGACCAGGAGCCGTTCCACGAACGCCGCCGGGCCAGGCTCGGTGGATGTCGACCCCGCAACGGCGCCCGGCAACGCGAAGTGATTTCGCAGATACCGGAGCATGCCCATGAATGCCGCACTGAAGACCTTCTCCACCGAGGGCGACTACAAGGTCGCCGACATCTCCCTGGCCGACTGGGGCCGCAAGGAGATCGACATCGCCGAGCACGAGATGCCGGGCCTGATGTCCATCCGCCGCAAGCACGCCGCCGCCAAGCCGCTCAAGGGCGTGCGCGTGACCGGCTCCCTGCACATGACCATCCAGACCGCGGTGCTGATCGAGACGCTCAAGGACATCGGCGCCGACGTGCGCTGGGCCTCGTGCAACATCTTCTCGACCCAGGACCAGGCCGCCGCGGCGATCGCCGCCACCGGCACCCCGGTGTTTGCCTGGAAGGGCGAGTCGCTGGAGGAATACTGGGACTGCACCCTGGCAGCGCTGACCTTCACCGCCGCCGACGGCACCCTGCTCGGCCCGGAACTGGTCGTCGATGACGGCGGCGACGTCACCCTGCTGATCCACAAGGGCTACGAGCTGGAGAACGGCTCGAAGTGGGTGGACGAGCCGGCGTCCTCGCACGAGGAGCAGATCATCAAGAACCTGCTCAAGCGCGTGGCGGTCGATCGCCCGGGCTACTGGACCCGCGTGGTGCAGGGCTGGCGCGGCGTCTCGGAGGAAACCACCACCGGCGTGCACCGCCTGTACCAGCTGGCCGAGGCCGGCACGCTGCTGGTGCCGTCGATCAACGTCAACGACTCGGTCACCAAGAGCAAGTTCGACAACCTGTACGGCTGCCGCGAATCGCTGGCCGACGGCCTCAAGCGCGCGATGGACGTGATGCTGGCCGGCAAGGTCGCCGTGGTCTGCGGTTACGGCGACGTTGGCAAGGGCTCGGCGCACTCGCTGCGTGCCTATGGCGCGCGCGTGGTCGTCACCGAGATCGACCCGATCTGCGCGCTGCAGGCGGCGATGGAAGGCTTCGAGGTCAACACGATCGAATCGACCCTGGGCCGGGCCGACATCTACGTCACCACCACCGGCAACAAGGACATCATCACCATCGCCCACATGAAGGCGATGAAGGACCAGGCCATCGTGTGCAACATCGGCCACTTCGACAACGAGATCCAGGTCGATGCGCTGGTCAACTTCCCGGGCGTGCAGAAGATCAACATCAAGCCGCAGGTGGACAAGTACGTGTTCCCGGGCGGCAATGCGATCTTCCTGCTGGCCGAAGGGCGCCTGGTCAACCTCGGTTGCGCCACCGGCCACCCGAGTTTCGTGATGTCCAACTCGTTCGCCAACCAGACCCTGGCGCAGATCGACCTGTGGCAGAACAAGGACGTCTACGAGAAGGCCGTGTACCGCCTGCCCAAGCATTTGGACGAGGAAGTGGCGCGCCTGCACCTGGAGAAGATCGGCGTGGTGCTGACCAAGCTCACCGACGAGCAGGCCGCCTACCTCGGCGTGCCGGTGGAAGGCCCGTACAAGCCGGAGCACTACCGCTACTGAGTGCGGCGCGGCCCGCTTCGCGGACTGAGCCCCCCTTCACAGAAGGGGGGCTCTACGCCAGCCAATCAGTCGCGCATCGAACGCACGGCGCCGAATTCCAGTGCCTGCAGGTCGAAGTTGCCGCGCTCGGCGCCGACCACCAGCGTGTTGCGCCCGGGCAACAGCGTCAGCTCCAGCTTGCCGGAGGCCGCATCGGCCGTGCGATCCAGCCGCGTTCCGTTGACCTGCAACCAGGCCTGGCCCTTGCCGCTGCCCTGTAGCGTCACGGTGTAGCGTCCGCCCTGGTCGGCCTCGATCGTGTACTTCAACCATTCGCCCGGCTTCAAGCCGGCGACCTGCAGGCTTCCGTCCTTGCGCTTGCCCAGGTCCACGCCGTCGTTGCGGTAGGTCATGCCCGGGTTCCAGGTGACGCGCTCGGCACCAGCGCCGCGCTCGTTGGCCGGGGTCATGTCGCGATAGGCCACGCCATCGCGCCCCATGTCGAAGTCGATGGCCGCCACGCGGCCGCCGCCGGCACCGATGCGGTGCTCGCGGAACGGTACCGACTGCAGCGAATGCGACGCGCGGAACAGTGCATCGACCACGTCCGGGTGCTGCAGGTTGTTCTCGTAGCGCACGTCGTGCGAGGCGAACTGCATCAGCGCCTGCTCGGCATCGGCTGCCGAGGGCTTGGGACCCTTGCCGGCCCAATAGTCGAGCAATCGCTGGTAGCCGGGGTTGGGCACGATCTGCAGCGGGTTGTTGTAGCGGATCTTCTTCAACGGCCACCACGACCAGCCGATGCCTTCGCCCTCCACCAGCTCGACCGCGCGCGCGAACCAGTCATTGGAGTTCTCGCCGCTCTCGCCCAGCCACAGCGGCAGCTGGTGCTGGTCGCGCAGGGCCAGCACCTTGGCCAGCGTGTCGGGCGTGGTCGCGTCCCAGTATTTGTGGAAGCTCACGACCAGGTTCTTGTCCCACACGCCCTGCTCGAACACCCCCTGGTAGTTGTTGCCCCAGCAGTTGCCCTCGACGATGAGCATGTGGCGCGTGTCGATCTCGCGGATCGCCGCGGTGGTGCGCACCAGCAGGTCGCGCAGCGGCCCGTTGCCGGTTTCCTTGCAGCCGGTGCGGTCGGCGCGGTCGGCAAAGCCCCAGTTGGGCTCGTTGATGAGGTCGTAGGCGCCGATGTTCGGCTCGTCCTTGTAGCGCTCGGCCAGCTTCCGCCACAGCGCGATCATCTTCTCCTGCTTGGCCGGGTCGTCCCACAGCGAGGACTGCTTCGGGTCGCGGTCGGAGATGTTGATGTCGTTGCCCTGCCCGCCCGGCGCCGCGTGCAGGTCCAGGATCAGGTACATGTCGTTGGCCTTGGCCCAGGCCAGCAGTTCGTCGGTGCGGCGGAAGCCGTCCTCCAGCCAGGTCTGCTGGCCTTTCACCGGCTCCTGTTCCACCGGCAGCGTGTACAGCGCGTAGTGCATCGGCAGGCGGATCGAATTGAAGCCCCAGCGCGCCATCGCGTCGACATCGGCCTTGGTGGTGTGGTTGTCCAGCCAGGCGGTGTAGAACGCCGCGGTCTTCTGCGGGCCGATGAGCTGTTCGATGTGCTGCCGGATCACCCGTTGCGTGCCGAACTTCGGCAGCTCGAGCATGTAGCCTTCCTGCAGCATCCAGCCGCCCAGGCCCATGCCGCGGAGGATCACCGGCCGGCCCTGGCCATCGACGATGCGGGTGCCGTCGGCACGCAGGAAATCCCTGGCCGGCGCGGCGGGAGCGTGCAGCAGGGACAGCGCCAGGACGAGGGCGCTCAGACAATGGATCGGCTTCATTCGCGTGGGTTCCTCCCGAAAGTGATTGCCGGGCCAGGGCGCGCGGCCCGGGGATGATGGCATGCGCGCTCGAACCCGCTGGCGTGCGCTGCAGCAAGACGGGCCCCCTCAAGACACTCCATGCATCCATCGCGATGAAGCGATACAATGTCCCCGTACCCTCGCCCGCCCCTGCCCATGACGCCGATCAGCTTCGAGTTCTATCCGCCCAAGACCGATGAGCAGCGTGCCCAGCTCGATCGTACTGCCGCGCGCCTGGCGGCACAGGGGCCGGAGTACGTCTCCTGCACGTTCGGCGCGGGCGGCTCCACGCTCAGCTACACCTCCGAGACGGTGCGCCACCTCAACCAGCACCATGGCTTCGAGGCCGCACCGCACCTGTCCTGCGTCGGCGGCAGCCGCGAAGAGATCCGCGAGTTGCTCAAGCTGTACCGGGCGCTGGGTTGCCGGCGCATCGTCGCGCTGCGCGGCGACCTGCCCTCGGGCATGGGCCATCCCGGCGACCTGCGCTATGCCGCCGAGCTGATCGAGTTCATCCGCAGTGAGCATGGCGACGCCTTCCACATCGAGGTCGGCGCCTACCCCGAGACCCATCCGCAGGCCAGCGATGCGCTGGCGGACCTGCGCCACTTCAAGGCCAAGGTCGACGCCGGCGCCGATGGCGCGATCACCCAGTATTTCTACAACGCCGACGCCTATTTCTCGTTCGTCGATGCCGTGCGCAAGCTCGGCGTCGCGATTCCGATCGTGCCGGGGATCATGCCGATCTCCAACTTCTCGCAACTGCGGCGCTTCTCGGAGCAGTGCGGCGCGGAGATCCCGCGCTGGATCGCCAAGCGCATGCAGGCCTATGGCGACGATACCGAAGCGGTGCGCGACTTCGGCGCCGATATCGTGGCCGGCCTGTGCGAGCGACTGATCGCCGGCGGCGCGCCGTCGCTGCACTTCTACACCCTCAACCTGGCCAAGCCGACCCAGCAGGTGTTGCAGCGCCTGTCGCGCTGACGCTGCCATTGGCGGGCGTGGCGATTCGTCGCTACGCTGGGCCCGATGTTTCCCCGCCCGCTCTTTCCCGCCCTGCTGCTGTGCCTCGCCGGCACCCTGCCCGCCTTGCCGGCACGCGCGCAATCGGACGTGCACCGCTGCGTCGGCGCGGACGGCCAGGCGGTCTTCAGCGACCGCCGTTGCGAGGACCTGGATGCGACTTCACGCATGCCGCCGCCGGCGCTGCGGGACGGCGAGACCGGCCTGTACCGCTATGGCTGCCCGCGCAGGCTCAGCGAGCTGGTCGGCCTGTTGCGCACGGCGATCGAAGCACGCGACGTGAACCGGCTGTCCAGCCTGTACCTGTGGGGCGATGTATCGGATGCGACCGCCAACCGGGTGCTGTCGCAACTGGAGGCGATCGCGGAGCGGCCGCTGATGGACATCGCGCCGATGTATCCGGAGGAACCGGTCGAGGCGTACCTGCCCCCGCCCGACGCGACCCTGCCGGCAGCGCCCCCCGCCTACACACCGCCGGACAACAGCGCGGCCGCGGCGGTGAGCGACGCCACGGGTGAGATCCCGCTGGCACGTCCAAGGCCCTGGGGACTGCGCCTGGAGCAGGTGCTGGCCAACGGCAGCACGCCATCACGCACCGTGTTGCGCCTGCGGCGCCAGTACAACTGCTTCTGGGTGAGCTTCTAGCCGGCAAGCACTTCCGCGGGCCATAGCGCGCGGATCGCGGCAATACCCTGGGCACCATGCCGGCGCGCCAGTGCGATCTGTTCCGGCGTGAGCCCGCCGAGCGCATACAGCGGCAGCGACACCGCCTCGCGCAGCCGCTCGAAGCCGGCCCATCCCAGCGTGCCCTCGCCCGGATGCGAGGCCGTCGGCAGCACCGGACCGAGCACGGCGAAATCGCACCCCAGTCGCTGCGCGTGCCGCAGGTCCTCGGCGTGGTGGCAGGAAGCGGCCACCGGCACTGCCAGCGGCAATGGCCGCTCGCCCAGCGCGGGCAATTGTTCCGAACCCAGATGCACGCCGAAGCCCAGTTCACGCGCCAGTACGATGTCGCGATTGAGCAGCCATTCCACGTCGCGGCGGCCATAGCGCTCGCGCACGGCATCGAGCAGGGCACGCCAGCGCCCGGCTTCGCAATGCCGGGCCCGCAGATGCACCCGCCGCACGCCCTCGTCCAGCGCCCGGCCCAACTGCTGCAGCCATGCCTCGGCGTCGACCGGTTCGGGCGTGACCAGGTAACGGTCAGGCTGGCGCAGGGCCGCGACCACCGGCACATCGGCAGGCGGCATCGAATAGCGCTGCAAGCGGTCCGGCGCCACCCACGTCAGCGCCTGGCCTTCGCGTCCGCGCGGCTGGCCCTTCCAGCCGGTGATCTGCCGCACCTCCAGCCGCAGGCGTTTGTCCGGATAGCGCTGCGGCACCTCCATCAACCACTCCCCGACCTCGGCCTCGATGCCCAGCTCCTCGTGCAGCTCCCGCGCCAGCGCCTCGGCCGAACTCTCGCCCGGCTCCCGCTTGCCGCCCGGAAACTCCCACAACCCCGGCATATCCCGCGACTCGGTACGCCGCGTGAGCAGGATGCGGCCGCGCGCATCACGGATGACGCCGGCCACGACATGGATGGATCGCAAAGACTCAGACATGCCATGACTTTGCCGCGAGCCGGGGCCGCCGGGCAAGAGCAAGCAGCATCGCGTAGGGGTCAGAAAACCCCGTGGGCTATCGCAAGGTCCAGCATGGCAGTCGGGGCTGAAGCCCCTCCCACAAGTGCAACCGCCGGCATGAAAGCCGCTGGAAAGTCTGTAGGAGGGGCTTCAGCCCCGACGAGCGAAGCCACGAATTGCCGGATGACGGTCGCGGCTGAAGCCGCTCCTACAGAACCCGGCAGGCGCGCGAGCCTTCAGCTCAACTGCCCATGGCAGTGCTTGAACTTCTTGCCGCTGCCGCACGGACACGGATCATTGCGGCCGACCTTCGGCGCCTCGCGCACGGCCTGTGCCACCGCGCCCCGGGCGGCGCCCGCCAGCGCGGCGACCTCGTCCTCGGTGCCGTAGCCGCCCGCTTCCTGGTGCTGGAACTGCGACTGGCGCAGGCGCGCTTCGGCCTGCTGGCGCTCCTGCGCCTCGAGCGCGGCGACTTCTTCCTCGCTGCGGATGTGCACGCGCGCCAGCAGGTTGATGACCTCGCTCTTGACGCTTTCCAGCATCTCGGAGAACAGCTCGAAGGCTTCCTTCTTGTATTCCTGCTTCGGCTGCTTCTGCGCATAGCCGCGCAGGTAGATGCCCTGGCGCAGGTAATCCATCTTCGCCAGGTGCTCCTTCCAGCCCTGGTCGAGCACGGTCAGCATGACGTGCTTCTCCAGCGCGCGCATGGTCTCGGCGCCGATGGCCGCCTGCTTGCCGTCGAAGTGCGCTTCCACCGCCGTCTGCACCATGTCGGCGATCTGCCCGGCGTCCAGTTCTTCCTGGCCCTTGGCGAAATCGACCAGGCCGACATCGACGCCCAGCTCGGCCTTCAGCGTCGCCTCCAGGCCCGGCAGGTCCCACTGGTCGTCCACCGAGTTCGGCGGCACGAAGCGCGCCACCAGGTCGTAGATCACGTCGTTGCGGATGCCGTCGACGTTGTCCTTCACCGACTCGGCGTCCAGCAACTCGTCGCGCTGGGCGTAGATCACCTTGCGCTGGTCGTTGTTGACGTCGTCGAAGTCGAGCAGGTTCTTGCGGATGTCGAAGTTGTGCGCCTCGACCTTGCGCTGCGCCTTCTCGATCTGGCGGCTGACGAGGCGGTCTTCGATGACATCGTCCTCCTTCATCCCCATCAGGCGCATGGCCTTCTGCACCCAGTCCGAGGCGAAGATGCGCATCAGGTTGTCTTCGAGCGACAGGTAGAAGCGCGAGGAACCCGGGTCGCCCTGGCGGCCGGAACGGCCGCGCAGCTGGTTGTCGATGCGGCGCGACTCGTGGCGTTCGGTGCCGACGATGTGCAGGCCGCCGGCCGCCTTGACCGCCTCGTGGCGGCGCTGCCATTCGGTCTTGACGCGGAAGCGCTGGTCTTCGCCGGCTTCTTCGCCCAGGCCCTGCAGTTCGGTTTCCAGCGAGCCGCCGAGCACGATGTCGGTGCCGCGGCCGGCCATGTTGGTGGCGATGGTCACCGCGCCCGGACGCCCGGCGTTGGCGACGATGGTCGCTTCGCGCTCGTGCTGCTTGGCGTTGAGCACCTCGTGCGGCACGCCGGCCTTGCTCAGGTGCTCGGACAGCATCTCCGAGGTCTCGATCGACGTGGTGCCCACCAGCACCGGCTGGCCGCGCTTGTTGCAGTCCTGGATGTCGGCCAGCACCGCGTTGAACTTGCCCTTGCGGTTGAGGAACACCTGGTCGGGGTGGTCCTTGCGCACGGTCGGCTTGTTGGTCGGGATCACCACCACTTCCAGGCCGTAGATGCTCTGGAATTCGTAGGCTTCCGTATCGGCCGTGCCGGTCATGCCGGACAGCTTGTTGTACATGCGGAACAGGTTCTGGAAGGTGATGCTGGCCAGGGTCTGGTTCTCGCGCTGGACCGGCACGCCTTCCTTGGCCTCGACGGCCTGGTGCAGGCCATCGGACCAGCGGCGCCCGGCCAGGGTGCGGCCGGTGAACTCGTCGACGATGACCACTTCGCCGTCGCGCACGATGTAGTCCACGTCGCGCTGGAACAGCGCATGCGCGCGCAGCGCGGCATTGAGGTGGTGGACCACGCTCAGGTTCTGCGCGGCGTACAGGCCCTCTTCTTCGGTCAGGATGCCGGCGCGGCGCAGCAGCTCCTCGGCGTGCTCCATGCCCGCTTCGGACAGATGCACCTGCTTGCCCTTCTCGTCGACCCAGAAGTCGCCTTCGGCTTCTTCGTTCTCCTGCTTGGTCAGCTGCGGCACGATGCGGTTGACGCGGATGTACAGCTCCGGCGACTCGTCGGCCGGGCCGGAGATGATCAGCGGGGTGCGCGCTTCGTCGATCAGGATCGAGTCGACTTCGTCGACGATGGCATAGTGCAGGCCGCGCTGGTAACGGTCGGCCTTGGACAGCGCCATGTTGTCGCGCAGGTAGTCGAAGCCGAATTCGTTGTTGGTGCCGTAGGTGATGTCGCAAGCGTAGGCGGCGTGCTTGTCGCTATGCGGCATGCCCGGGTAGACCACGCCCACGCTCAGGCCCAGCCAGTTGTACAGCCGGCCCATCTGGGCGGCGTCGCGGCGCGCCAGGTAGTCGTTGACGGTGACCACGTGCACGCCTTCGCCTTGCAGCGCGTTGAGGTACACCGGCAGCGTCGCGACCAGGGTCTTGCCCTCGCCGGTGCGCATCTCGGCGATCTTGCCCAGGTGCAGCACCATGCCGCCGATCAGCTGCACGTCGTAATGGCGCATGCCCAGCACGCGGCGCGAGGCCTCGCGACACACCGCGAACACTTCGGGCAACACCTTGTCCAGGGATTCGCCGCCGGCGATGCGCTGCTTGAACTCCGGAGTCTTGGCCTGCAACTGCGCGTCGGAGAGCTTCTCCATTTCCGGCTCGAGCGCATTGACCTTCACGACGATGCGGTTGAGCTGGCGCAGGAGGCGTTCGTTGCGACTACCGAAGACGCGGGTAAGCAGACTGTTGATCATTGAAGAAACCGGTTGGATGCGCCGAGAAGATGCGCCGAAAAGGAGGAACGGTTTGACCGACGCCGGCTCCCCGACGACCGCCGCAAACGCGACAGGGCGCAAAGCGCCCTGTCGATGGCAATGCCCATTGTAGCTTGGGGCGGGGGCTGGCGAACGCAAGCCCCGGCGCCAAGCGGCCTCAGCCCCGGCCGGTACGGCCCACCGGGGTGTTGGTATCGCCCAGGAACTTGCGCGGGTTCATCACGCGCCCGTCCTTCCAGACCTCGAAGTGGACGTGGGCACCGGTGGAGCGGCCCGTCGAACCGGCCTTGGCGACCTGCTCGCCAGCCCGCACCAGGTCGCCGGCCTTCACCGTCAAGCGCGAATTGTGCGCATAGCGGGTGACATAGCCATTGCCATGGTCGACCTCCACCACGTTGCCGTAGCCGCCGCGCACGCCGGCGTAGCTGACCACGCCATCGGCCACGGCCATGACCGGGTCGCCTACGTTGGCGTGGAAATCGATGCCCTTGTGGTTGCCGGCGCCGCCGCTGAACGGATCGGCGCGGCCGCCGAAGCCGGAGGTGATGTAGGTGTTGCGGATCGGCATCCGCGACGGGACGGCGTTCTGTTCCAGCTGGTGGTCGAACATCAACGACGCGAGGACGTTGAGCTGCTGTCCGGAGGCGGAGAACTGCTGTTCGAGTTGCCCTAGATCCACCTTGAAATCACCGATCGGCATGTCCTGGGACGGCTCGTCGCCGCCACCCACGCCCACCGGCTCGTTGAAGTCGAACTCGCCGTCCTGCAGCTTGCCCATCTGCGTCAGGCGCTCGCCCAGCGCATTGAGGCGGGTGGCCTGGGCCTGCAGCTCGCCCAACCGGGCCGCCAGCGCGTTGACCTGCGCCTGCGACTCGCGCTGGACCTTGGCCAGCTCGGCCTGCTGCGTTTCCACCTTGGCCTGCAGGCGCGCATCATTGGCCATGCCCAGCCCTGCACTGGCGCCGAAACCGAGCGCCAGGCCCGTCCCCAGCACCACGCCCAGCACGGTCAGCGGCCGATCCTCGGCAAATCCGCGGATCTGTCGGGCCAATCGTTGGCCCCGGGTTTCACGTGATTTGATTACGATCTTCTTGAAAGCCATAAGTGAGTCTTCATGTCCAAGTCCTCATCCAGCGCACGCGGTCCTTCCATCCCGCAGCAGGCCATCGAGGCCGCGCTGGCGGAGAAGACCGGCAACCCCTTGCGCCGAGCCTTGTGGCTCGATGCGCTGGACAGGCAGTTGCGCCCCCATCTGCCCCCTTCACTCGCCGGCCATTGCCGGCTTGCCAACGTGAAGGACGAGCAGCTCGTTTTCCTCGTCGATTCGCCGGTCTGGCACGCCAAGCTTCGGCTGGCCGAACAGCAGCTCCTCGTTGCGGCCCGATCCGTCGGGCTGAAGGTCACGCGGGTGACCCCCAAGACCACTACCACTTCGTTGCATTCCCCAATGCCGAAGAACCAGGAGCAGTCGAAACCGGTCTCAGCCGCCACGCACAAAGGTCTGCGCGAGGCGCTGGCATCCCTGCAGGACATCGAATCCAAACCGCGTCGATGATGTCCGGACCGGCACTCCGCCGGCCGCCGCGCGTGAAGAACTTGAGAAGAAAACGTACGCGACCGGACGCATCCTAGCGGCCGGGGCTTGGGCGTTAGTTAGGGAAAGATTAAAGAAACGTTAAATTCAGGAACCGACTCGGGGCGAGTTCACAGTTCCATGACATGGCCCCGGCAATGCCCCCACAGGGAGGGCCAGCGGGTGGGGATTCCCCTGTCGGGGTGCTTCAGGCGTAGGCCGGGGCGCCGTAAGCGACCGGCGGCTGTACCGTGCCGGCCGGGAAACTGACCCATTCCCAGGCTTCCTGCTGGGCCAGCAAGGCCCGCACCAGCTTGTTGTTGAGCGCGTGGCCGGACTTGAAACCCTCGTAGGCGCCGAGGATCGGGCCGCCCGCCAGGTACAGGTCGCCGACCGCGTCGAGGATCTTGTGGCGGACGAATTCGTCGGTGTAGCGCAGGCCGTCGTCGTTGAGCACGCGGAACTCGTCCAGCACGATGGCATTGTCCATCGAGCCGCCCAGGCCCAGGTTGCGCTCGCGCATGTACTCCAGGTCGCGCATGAAGCCGAAGGTGCGGGCGCGCGAGATTTCCTTGATGTACGCGGCGGTGGAGAAGTCCAGCTCGGCGCGCGACTGCTTGGCCGGGATCATCGGGTGGTCGAACTCGATGGTGAAGCCCAGCTTGTAGCCGTCGTACGGGGTGAAGCGGGCGACCTTGTCGCCTTCGCGCACTTCCACCGGCGCCTTGATCCGGATGAAGCGCTTGGCCGCGTCCTGCTCGAGAATGCCGGCGGACTGCAGCAGGAATACGAACGGACCGGACGAACCGTCCATGATCGGCAGCTCGGCCGAGGACAGTTCGACAATGGCATTGTCGATGCCCAGGCCGGCCATCGCCGACATCAGGTGTTCTACGGTCTGGATCTTGGCGCCGTTGCGGGTCAAGCCCGTGCACAGCGTGGTCTCGGTGACCAGCTCGGCATCGGCCGGCACTTCCACCACCGGCTCCATGTCAACGCGGCGGAACACGATGCCGTGGTTGACCGGCGCAGGTCGCAAGGTCATGTAGACCTTGTCGCCGCTGTGCAGGCCGACGCCGGTGGCGCGGATCGTGTTCTTGAGGGTGCGTTGCTGGGTCATGGCGGTGAAGTCTGAATGACAAACGCAGACGGGAGCTGAACCGGCGAGCCGGCGAAGAGGACTGAATCTTAACAAAACTGTCGCATTGGCGATTTTCACGCCCGGCACATTTCCTCGCAGGCGCCAAAACCTGCCGGGTCGATGGCACACCGACCCGGCAGAAAGGACATGGCGCCGGCACACGGGAGGGCAAGCCCGCGGCCGCCGACGCTGCGTTCCGTTCCGGAAACGCTCCGGAAACGGCGCGCCGCGCCGGTAAAACCCCTCACGACTTCGCGTTGGCTCAGTCGGCCTGGCGGCGCAGGAACGCCGGGATGTCCAGGTAGTCGCTCGGCAGTTCCGCGGCAGCCGGCGTGGAAGCCGAAGCGGCCTCGCTGCTGGCACGGCGCAGGCCCAGGCCCATCGAGCCACCCACGGACTTGGACACCGCGTCCTGGCCCTGCTCGAAATCGCCGAACTCCGGCATGCCGGTGGTGGCGTTGCGCACCAGCTTGATCGGCGCGCGCTGGTCCGGGCGCTGCGCCGAGCGGGCCACCGCACGGTTCAGGCCGGTGGCGACCACGGTCACGCGCACTTCGTCCTGCATGTCCGGGTCGAGCACGGTACCGACCACCACGGTGGCGTCCTCGGAAGCGAAGCCCTCGATGGTGCGGCCGATCTCGTCGAACTCGGACATGGTGAAGTCCGGGCCGGCGGTGATGTTGACCAGGATGCCGTTGGCGCCGGCCAGGTTCACATCGTCCAGCAGCGGGTTCTGGATCGCCGACTCGGCGGCGGCCTGGGCACGGTCGTCGCCGCGCGCCGAACCGGTGCCCATCATCGCCAGGCCCATTTCCGACATCACGGTGCGCACGTCGGCGAAGTCGACGTTGATCAGGCCCGGACGCACGATCAGGTCGGCGATGCCCTGCACCGCGCCCTGCAGCACGTCATTGGCGGCGCGGAAGGCCTGGATCATCGTGGCGTTGCGGCCGAGCACGGTGATCAGCTTCTCGTTGGGGATGGTGATCAGCGAGTCGCAATGCTGGCTCAGTTCCTCGATGCCCTTCAGCGCCACCTGCATGCGGCGGCGGCCTTCGAACGGGAACGGCTTGGTGACCACGGCCACGGTCAAGATACCAATCTCCTTGGCCAGCTGCGCCACCACCGGCGCCGCGCCGGTACCGGTGCCGCCGCCCATGCCGGCGGTGATGAAGACCATGTCCGCGCCCTGCAGCGCGTCCATGATGCGCTCGCGGTCTTCCAGCGCGGCCTGGCGGCCGACTTCCGGATTGGCGCCGGCGCCCAGGCCCTTGGTCACGTTGGTGCCGAGCTGCAGCTGCAGCTTGGCGCCGCAATTCTTGATCGCCTGCGAATCGGTGTTGGCGGTGATGAATTCCACCCCATCCACGCTGCTGTTGACCATGTGCGCCACGGCGTTGCCGCCGCCGCCGCCCACGCCGACAACCTTGATGACCGCGTTCGGTGCCATCTTTTCGATCAGTTCAAAATGTGCCATGTCCATGTCCTCTTTGTTATGGGGCCGGGACTCGGGACTCGGGACTCGGGACTCGATGAGTCCCTGCCCGGCCCTGATGCCGGCGGTCTTCTAGTTGTTGTTCCAAACTCGCTGCCTACGCCTGCCCTGCCGCCCTGCTTCTCGAGTCCCGAGTCCCGAGTCCCGCAAACCTCAGAATTCACCTCGATACCAGTTCTTCAATTTGTTGAAGAAACTCCCCGCACGCCCGGTCGGGATCGACGGCCGGCGCGGATGTTCGATCTGGCTGCCCATCAGCAGCAGGCCCACGCCGGTGGCGTGCACCGGGTTGCCCACCACCTCGCCCAGGCCGGTGACGTGCTGCGGGATGCCCACGCGCACCGGCATCTGCAGCATTTCCTCGGCCAGTTCGACCACGCCTTCCATCTTCGAAGCACCACCGGTGAGCACCATGCCGGCGCGCACCAGTTCCTCGAAGCCGGAGCGGCGCAGTTCGGCCTGCACCATCTCGAAGATTTCCTCGTAGCGCCCCTGCACCGCCTGCGCCAGCGAAGCGCGCGGCATGCGCCGCGGCGGCCGGTCGCCGACCGAAGGCACCTGGATGCTTTCCTCGGCGGTGGCCAGCTGCGCCAGCGCGCAGGCGTAGCGCACCTTGATCTGTTCGGCTTCCGGCGTCGGCGTGCGCAGCATGTGCGCGATGTCGTTGGTGACGTGGTCGCCGGCGATCGGCAGCGAGGCGGTGTGGCAGATCGCGCCCTGCACGTAGACCGCCAGGTCGGTGGTGCCGGCACCGATGTCGACCAGCACCACGCCCAGCTCGCGCTCGTCGGCGGTCAGCACCGCCACGCTGGAGGCCAGCGAGGACAGCACCAGGTCATCGACCTGCAGCCCGCACTTCTGCACGCACTTGCTGATGTTGGCGGCGGCCGACTGCGCGCACACCACCAGGTGCGCGTGCACCTCCAGGCGCACGCCGGTCATGCCGACGGGATTGCGGATGCCTTCCTGCGAATCGTCGAGCACGTACTCGCGCGGGATCGCATGCAGGATGCGCTGGTCGGCCGGAATCGCGACGGCCTTGGCGGCGTCGAGCACGCGCTCCAGGTCGCCCCAGGTCACTTCGCCATCGCGGATCGGCACGATGCCGGGCGAATTCTTGCACTGCACGTGGTTGCCGGAGATCGAGGCGTACACCGAGCGGATCTCGCAGCCGGCCATCAGCTCGGCCTCCTCCACCGCGCGCTGGATCGACTGCACCGTCGATTCGATGTCCACCACCACGCCGCGCTTGAGTCCGCGCGATTCGTGGGAGCCAATTCCAATGACCTCGATCGGATTGCCCGGCGAATACTCGCCGACCAGCGCCACCACTTTCGAGGTGCCGATGTCGAGTCCGACGATGAGAGATTTGTCGCCCTTGCGATTCATGTGCTTACTGCCGGGATGCGGAATGGGGGATTCGGAAATGCGTTGGCTTGCGGCGCAGCGGCGAGGCGGCGCGGCGACGCCGCTGGCGCTGGCGCTGGCGTGGCTGCCGGCTGCCGTTCGATGGTGAATCCATTGGTATAGCGAAGGTCGGCGCGGGCGATCGGCTGCTGCGGATCGAGCAGCTGCGGCAGCACGCGGGCGAAGCGCTGCAGGCGCGCGCGCGCATCGTCGCGGCCGACGATCACCGCTACGCCGTTGCTCAGGCCCAGCGACCAGCTGCCGCGCGCGTCCATCTCCAGGCGCTTGACGTCCAGGCCGGTCGGCGCGAACAGCGCGCGCGACTCGTTGTAGAGCGCGACCACTTCGCGGGTCTTGCTGTCCGGGCCGTTGAGTTGCGGCAACTGCAGGCTGCGCAGGCGCGGCGGAATGGCGAACAGCCGGCCCTGCTCGGACAGCATGCGGTCCTCGCCCCAGCGCGCGAACGGCTGGTGCTCGACCACGCGCACTTCCAGCACGTCCGGCCACTGCTTGCGCACCTGCGCACTTTCCACCCACGGCAGGCGCTCGATCGCGTCCTGCGCATCCTTCAGCCTGACCGCGAAGAAGCCCAGACGCGCGTACGGCAACACCACTGCCTGCAGTTGTTCGGCCGGCACACGCTTGAAGTCGCCGGTCACACGCAGCTTGCTCAGCGGCCAGCGCTCGGCGCCGACCCAGCCGTTGAGCACGGCCACTACCGGCAGCGCGACCAGGGCTACTGCGAGCAGCCAGGCGAGGATGCGCAGGGCGGCGTTCATGCGGCTGCTCCGGGACTCGGGACTCGGAACTCGGGACTCGGAAGCGCGGGCACGCGCGCGACGTCAGCCTGGCCGTGGCCAAAGCCGAGTCCCGAGTCCCGAGTCCCGAGTCCCGAAAGATTCACAGCGTCTGCTCCAGGATCCGCCAGCACAGTTCGTCGAACTCGATGCCGAGCTGGCGCGCGGCCTTGGGTACCAGCGAATGGCTGGTCATGCCCGGTGCGGTGTTGACCTCCAGGAGGTAGAACGCGCCGCTGGTGCGATCGCGCATCACGTCGACCCGGCCCCAGCCGCGGCAACCGGCGGCCTGGAACGCGGCCAGCGCGATGCGCCGGATCTCCACCTCGGCCTCGCCTTCCAGCCCCGGGCACAGGTACTGGGTGTCTTCGGCGATGTACTTGGCGTTGTAGTCGTACCACTGCCCCTTGGGCACGATGCGGATCGACGGCAATGCCTGCTCGCCGAGGATCGCCACGGTCAGCTCGTCGCCTTCGACCAGCTGTTCCATCAGCAGCTCGCCTTCGTAGCGCGCGGCCAGGGCCACGGCCTCGTCGAGCTGCGCGTCTTCGAACACGCGGCTGACGCCGACGCTGGAACCTTCGTTGGCCGGCTTGACGATGACCGGCAAGCCGAGCTCGCGCGCCGCGGCATGGATATCGCCGCCACGCGCCAGACGCGCGTAACGCGGCGTCGGCAGCCCCAGCGACAGCCACACCTGCTTGGTGCGGATCTTGTCCATCGACAGCGCCGAGCCGAGCACGTCCGAGCCGGTGTACGGTACGCCGAAGGCCTCCATCAGGCCCTGCACGATCCCGTCTTCGCCGCCGCCGTTGTGGCCGTGCAGCACGTTGAACACGCGGTCGGAGCGCCGTTCGGCCAGCGCCTGCGCCAGGGCCGGGATGCCGTCGACCGGCTGTGCGTCGACACCACGCGAACGCAACGCTTCGAGCACGTTGCGGCCGGAGTCGAGCGACACCTCGCGCTCGCTCGAGGTACCGCCGAGCAGCACCGCGACGCGGCCGAACACGGCCGGGTCGTCGTGGCGGCGGGAAGGCAGCGTGCTCATGCCTTCTCCCCGCTGCGGAAACCATCGGTGGCGATGTGCTGGGCGACATAACCGATGTCGCCGGCCCCCATCATCAACAGCAGGTCGCCGTCCTGCAGCACGTCCGGCAGCACCTCGCCGAGTTGCGCCACCTGCCCGACCACGACCGGTTCGCTGCGGCCGCGCGCGCGGATGGCGCGCGCCAGCGAACGCGCATCGGCACCGGGAATCGGCGCTTCGCCGGCCGGGTAGACCTCGCTCAGCACCAGCGCATCGACCGAACTCAACACCGCGGCGAAGGCGTCGAACTGGTCGCGGGTACGGCTGTAGCGGTGTGGCTGGAATGCCACCACCAGGCGCTTGTCCGGCCAGCCGCCGCGTGCCGCGGCAAACACCGCTTCCAGTTCACGCGGGTGATGGCCGTAGTCGTCGACCAGGCGCACGCGCGCGCCCGTCGCGGTGGTGACCTCGCCGAGGTCGTTGAAGCGACGGCCAATGCCGGCGAAATTCTCCAGCGCACGCGCGATGGTGTCCGGCGTCACACCCAGTTGCCAGCCGATCGCCGCCGCCGCCAATGCATTGAGCACGTTGTGGCAGCCGGGCAGCGCCAGCGTCACCGGCGTGGTGCTGCCTTCGGGCAGGCGCAGGGTGAAGCGCATGCGCGGGCCCTCCTGCACCACGTCCTCGGCGCGCACGTCGGCGTGCGCGCTCATGCCGTAGGTCATCACGTGGCGCGGGGTCTTGGCCGCCAGCGCGGCGACTTCCGGATCGTCGATGCACAGCAGCGCCAGGCCGTAGAACGGCAGGCGCTGCAGGAATTCGGCGAACGCCGCCTGTACGCGGGCGAAGTCGTTGCCGTAGTTTTCCAGGTGGTCGGCGTCGATGTTGGTGATCACCGCCACCAGCGGATTCAGGCGCAGGAAGCTGCCGTCGCTCTCGTCGGCCTCGGCCACCAGCCACTGGCCACCGCCGAGCTTGGCGTTGGCACCGGCGGCGAGCAGCTGGCCGCCGATGACGAAGGTCGGGTCCAGCCCGCCTTCGCTCAGCACCGCCGCCGCCAGGCTGGTGGTGGTGGTCTTGCCGTGCGTACCGGCCACGGCGATGCCGCGGCGGAAGCGCATCAGCTCGGCCAGCATCGCCGCGCGCGGCATGATCGGAATGCGCTGGCTGCGCGCTTCCATCAGCTCCGGGTTGTCCTCGCGGATCGCGCTGGAGACGACCACGCAATCGGTACCGAGCACGTTGGCGGCCGAATGCCCGCGCATCACCCGCGCACCGAGCTTGGCCAGGCGGCGCGTGGCGGCGTTGTCGGCGTTGTCCGAGCCGGACACTTCGTAGCCCAGCGTCAGCATCACCTCGGCGATGCCGCTCATGCCGGTGCCGCCGATGCCGACGAAGTGCACGCGCGGGAATGCGCGCACGAGGTCCTGGCTGTCCTGCAGGCGGCGGATCACTGGGCGCCTCCTTGCGTGGTGCCGGGACTCGGGACTCGGGACTCGGGACTCGGAAAAGCGGGTGCGCTGCGTGACTCGTCGTGCTGGTTGCTCTGATGCATGGATTCCTGCTTGTGCTGTTGCTTGCGAGTCCCGAGTCCCGAGTCCCGAGTCCCGGCCTCTTCCAGAATGATGTCCGCGATGCGCTCAGCGGCGTCGGGCTTGGCCAGCAGGCGGGCCGATTCGGCCATCGCCAGGCGCCGTGCCGGATCGGCCAGCAGATCGCGCAGCACCGGCTGCAGATGTTCGGCCAGGGCGTCGTCCTGCTTGAGCAGCACGGCGGCACCGGCCTGGACCAGGTATTCGGCGTTGCGGGTCTGGTGGTCGTCCACCGCCGCGGCGAAGGGCACCAGCACGCTGCCCACGCCGACGGCGCACAGTTCGGCCAGGGTCGAAGCGCCGGCGCGGCACACCACCAGGTCGGCCCAGGCGTAGGCAGCGGCCATGTCGGCGATGAACGGCTCGACGCTGGCGCGCACGCCGGCCTGCGCGTACGCCGCTTCGGCTTCGGCGCGCAGCTTCTCGCCGCACTGATGGCGGACTTCGACGCCGGGGTGTCCGAGCGCGGCCAGCGCGTTCGGCACCGCGTTGTTGAGCACGCGCGCGCCCTGGCTGCCGCCGAGCACCAGCAAGCGCAACGCACCACTGCGGCCAGCGAAACGTTCGGCCGGTACCGGCAGCGCGGCGATCTCGGCGCGCACCGGGTTGCCCACCGCTTCCTCGCCGGCGAAGCTGCCCGGGAAACCGGTCAGCACGCGGCGGGCGAAGCGCGACAGGACTTTGTTGGTCATGCCCGGCGCGCGGTTCTGCTCGTGCACCAGCAGCGGCAGTTTCATCAGCCGCGCCGCCAGGCCACCCGGGCCGGCGGCGAAACCGCCGAAGCTGACCACCGCGCGCGGCTGGCGCTTGCGCAGGATGAAGCCGGCCGCGCGGATCGCGCGCAGCACCCGCACCGGCGCGCCGAGCAGTGCCAGCGTGCCCTTGCCGCGCAATCCGCTGATCGCCAGGGTGTCGATCGCGATGTCGTGCTGCGGCACCAGGCGCGTTTCCATCGCTCCGTCCGCGCCGAGCCAGGTCACCGGCACGCCGCGCGCGCGCAGCACCTTGGCCACGGCCAGGCCGGGGAAAATATGCCCGCCGGTACCGCCGGCCAGGATCATCACCGGACGCTCGTCGCTGGCATGGCCCGCGCTCACGCGATCCTCCCGAAGGTCGGCTCGACCCGCGGTTGCATGCGGCTGGTGCCGCGCAGCGCTTGCGTGGCAGCAACTACCGCCGAGGCCGAGAACGGCGTCGAGGCGGCGACCGGTGCCACGTCGGCCGGCACGGATTCCGCGGCGGACGGTGCCGGCGCGCCGGCACCCTGCGCGCCCGGCGCCAGCTTGGTGCGCAGGCGTTCGGCGCGGTCGGTTTCATAGGACACGCGCAGCAGCACGCCCATCGCCACGCAGGTCATCAGCACCGACGAGCCGCCCGAGGAAATCAGCGGCAGCGTCAAGCCCTTGGTCGGCAGGATGCCCAGGTTCACGCCGATCGAGACGAAGCTCTGCATCGCGATCCACAGGCCGATGCCGAAGGCGATGTAACCGGAGAAGTGCCGCTTCATCTCGATGCAGCGCATGCCCAGCCAGAACGCGCGGCCCACCAGCAGCGCATACAGCGCCACCACCAGGCACACGCCGACGAAGCCCAGTTCCTCGGCGATGACCGAGAAGATGAAGTCGGTATGCGACTCCGGCAGGTAGTTGAGCTTCTGCACCGAGCCGCCCAGGCCGACGCCGAACCATTCGCCGCGGCCGATTGCCATCAAGGCGTTGGACAACTGGTAGCCCGAGCCCAACTGGTCGGCCCACGGGTCCATGAACGAGGTCACGCGCCGCATGCGGTACGGCTCCAGGATCACCAGCGCAACCAGCGCCGGCAGCAGCAGCAGGATCGGCAGGATGATGCGTTTGATCTGCGCGCCGCCCAGCACCAGCATGCACGCGGTCACGCTCAGCAGCAGCATCGAGGAGCCGAAGTCCGGCTGCAGCAGCAGCAGGCCGACCAGCAGGCCGACCACGAACACCGGCTTGAGCATCGCCTGCCAGGTGGCGTTGACCTCGTCGCGGAAGCGCACCAGGTAGCTGGCCAGCCAGATGATGTAGAGCACCTTCACCGCTTCGACGGTCTGGAACTTCGACACCCCCAGGTTGATCCAGCGGCGCGCGCCGTTGACGCTGCTGCCCAGGCCCGGGATGAACACCACAGCCAGCAACGCGAAGCACGCCAGCAGCAGCATCTGGTTGTGCTGTTCGATGTTCTTCAATTCGGTGCGCATGGCCCAGAACGCCAGGCCGATGCCGGCGCCGACGAACAGCAGGTGGCGGGTGAGGTAGTAGAACGGGCTGTCGGCCAGTTCGATCGAGCTGGAGGCGACCATCACCACGCCGAGCGAGGCCAGCGCCACGGCGGCGCCGAGCAGCCACGGGTCGTAGCGGCCTCCGATCGCTTCCAGGCGGGTCGCTTGGCGGGACAGGTCGTTCATCTCAGCGCACCTTCAACGTGGCCAGGCCGATCAGCACGAGCACCACCGAGATGATCCAGAAACGCACGATCACGCGCGGCTCGGGCCAGCCCTTGAGCTCGAAGTGGTGGTGGATCGGCGCCATCCGGAACACGCGCTTGCCGGTGAGCTTGAACGAGGCGACCTGGATCATCACCGACAGCGTTTCGACCACGAACACGCCGCCCATCACCACCAGCACCAGTTCCTGGCGCACGATCACCGCGATGGTGCCGAGCACCGCGCCCAGCGCCAGCGCGCCGATGTCGCCCATGAACACCATCGCCGGATAGGTGTTGAACCAGAGGAAGCCCAGGCCGGCACCGGCAATCGCCGCGCAGATGATGATCAGCTCGCCGGCGCCGGGAATGGCCGGGATCTTCAGGTATTCGGAGAACACGACATTGCCCGAGGCATAGGCGAACACGCCCAGCGCGCAGGCCACCAGCACGGTCGGCATGATCGCCAGGCCGTCCAGGCCGTCGGTCAGGTTGACCGCGTTGGAGAAACCGACGATCCAGAAGTAGGCGATGACCACGAAGCTCACGCCGGCCAGCGGCAGGGCGATGGCCTTGAACATCGGGATATAGAAGGTCAGCGCCGCCGGCACGTCGGCGGTGTAATACAGGAACAGGCCGGCGGCCAGGCCGAAGATCGACTGCAGCAGGTACTTCCAGCGCGACTTCAGGCCGTTGGGGTCGCGGCGCACGATCTTGATCCAGTCGTCGTACCAGCCGATCGCCCCGAAGCACAGCATCACCGCCAGCACCAGCCACACATAGCGGTTGCGCAGGTCGCCCCACAGCAGCGTGGAGAGGGTCACCGTCAGCAGGATCAGCGAGCCGCCCATGGTCGGCGTGCCGGCCTTGGAGAAGTGCGTCTGCGGGCCGTCCTGGCGGATCGGCTGGCCGCCCTTGAACTGGGCCAGCCGGCGGATCACCGCCGGGCCCATCCACAGTGACAGGAACAGGGCGGTCAATGCGGCGAGGATGCCGCGGAACGTCAGATAGCCGAACAGCCCGAACAGGCTCTCCAGTTGCTGCAACCAACGGGCCAGCTCAAGCAGCATTCGGTGCTTCCTCCCCATGCGCGAGCAGCGCGGTCACGATCCTGTCCATGGCACTGCCGCGCGAGCCCTTGACGAGCACGCGCAGCGGCGCCGTTGCATTGTTGATATCGGCCTGCAGGGCCGCGGCCAGTTCGGCATGGCTGGCGAATACGCGGCCGCGCTCGCCGAACGCCTGCGCCGCATGCGCGCTGAGCTCGCCCAGCGCGTACAGCCGCGCCAGCTTGGCCTCGCGCGCGCGACGGCCGGCGGCCGCGTGCAACGCCGCGCCTTCGGGGCCGAGTTCGCGCATGTCGCCCAGCACCAGCCAGCCTTCGCCCGGGCCAGCCAGGGCATCGATCGCCGCGTCCAGCGAACCGGGATTGGCGTTGTAGCTGTCGTCGATCAACACCGCGCCGCCCGGCAGCACGTGGGCGATCTGCCGGCCCGCGACCGGCCGAGCCTGCGCCAGGCCCTCGGCGATGCGTTCCAGGCCGATCCCGGCGCCCAGCGCCAACGCCGCGGCGGCCAGGGCATTGCGGATGTTGTGGCGGCCCGGCAGGTGCAAGGTCACCACGACCTCACCCTGTGGCGTGACCAGGGTGAAGGCCGACCCCTGTGGCGCCGTGGCAATGGCATGCGCGCGTACCTCGGCGCTGGCCTCCAGGCCGAAGCGAAGCACCTGCCGGCCGGTACTGCCCGGCCGCACGATGGCCTGCTCGAACCACGGCGCGAAGGCGTCGTCGGCATTGATCACCGCCACGCCGTCGCCGGGCAGCGCGGCATAGATGGCGCCCTTGGTCTGCGCCACGCCCAGCAGGCTGCCCATGCGCTCCAGGTGCGCCGGGGCGATGTTGTTGACCAGGGCGAAGTCCGGCCGCGCGATCTCGGTGAGATAGGCGATGTCGCCCGGCTTGCCGGCGCCCATTTCGTAGACCGCGAAGTCGGCGTCGTCCGGCGCGGCGATCACCGCCAGCGGCAGGCCGATCTCGTTGTTGCGGTTGCCCGGCGTGGCGTACACGCGCAGGCCGTCGAGGTCCTGCACCTGCTGCAGGATCGCCAGCAGCAGCGACTTGACGCTAGTCTTGCCGTTGCTGCCGGTGATGGCGAACACGCGCGTGCCGCGGCCGCGCTGCATGCCGGCGGCCATGCGCGCCAGCGCCAGCTCCGCATCGGCGACCAGCACTTGCGGCAGCTCAATCTCGGGCAGCAGGCGTTCGACCAGCAGGCCGCTGGCGCCGCGCATCAGTGCGTCGCTGGCGAAATCATGGCCGTCGAAACGTTCGCCGCGCAGGGCGACGTAGAGGCTGCCGGTCGCCAGGGTGCGGGTATCGTTGCTGACGGCGTCGATCATGACGTCGTCGCCGTGCATTTCGCCGCCGGCCCAGTGTGCGATCAATGAGAGCGGGGTGTGCTTCATAGCCGCACCTCGCGCCGTGCCAGGACGCGCGCGGCGACTTCGGTGTCGTCGAAGGGATGCTTGACGCCCCCCACATCCTGGTAGGGCTCGTGGCCCTTGCCGGCGATCAGCACGATGTCGCCGGGGCGCGCCTGGCCAATGGCCGAGGCAATCGCCTGCGCGCGGTCGCGCTGGACGATGACGGGACCGGCATGCTCGAAGCCGGCCAGGATGTCGGCCACGATGCGGTCGCCATCCTCGTTACGCGGATTGTCGTCGGTGACGATGACCTGGTCGGCCATGCGCTCGGCGATCGCCGCCATCTGCGGGCGCTTGCCGCTGTCGCGCTCGCCGCCGCAGCCGAACACGCACAGCAGCCGGCCCTGCAGGTGGCCGCGCAGGCTGTCCAGCGCCTGTTCCAGTGCGTCGGGCGTGTGGGCGTAGTCGATGACCACCATCGGCTGCTGGCCATCGCCGCCGAGACGGTTCATGCGCCCGCGGATCGGCTGCAGGCGCGAGAGCACGTCGGCGACGACCCCGGCCGGATGACCCAGCGCGAACAGCACGCCGGCCACGCCCAACAGATTGTCGACATTGAAGCGGCCCAGCAGCGGCGAGCGCACCGGATGGGCGAGACCTTCCACTACCAGGTCGAAGCCGATGCCGTGGTCGTCCAGGCGCAGCGCCTCGGCCCGCAGGTGCGCGCCTTGCTGGCCGCGCGAACTGACGCCGATACGGGCGATACCTTCGCCCAGGCCGGCGATCAATTCGCGACCGAAGCCGTCGTCCAGATTGACCACCGCCGCCTTCAGCCCGGCGCGCGAGAACAGCCGCGCCTTGGCCGCGCCATAGCTGGCCATGTCGCCGTGGTAATCGAGATGGTCGCGGGTGAGGTTGGTGAACACCGCCACGTCGTAGTGCACGGCGTCGACGCGGCCCTGGTCGAGCGCGTGCGAGCTGACTTCCATGGCCACCGCGCGCGCGCCGGCATCGCGCAGTTGCGCCAGCACTTCATGCATCTGCAGCACCAGCGGCGTGGTGAAGCCGGTCGGCACGGCCTGACCGTACAGGCCGACGCCGAGCGTGCCGACGCTACCGCTTTCGATGCCCAGCAACTTCCACGCCTGCGCCAGCAGCTGCACGGTCGAGGTCTTGCCGTTGGTACCGGTGACGCCGACCATGGTCATCGCCTGCGAGGGATGGCCGTGGAAGCGATCGGCCATCGCCCCCATGCGCTGGCGCAGGCCGGGCACGGCGATGGCATCGGCCGGGGCCGGCAGTTCGGCCGGGGCCGGCGGATCGAAGAGAATGGCGGCCGCGCCGTTGGCGCGCGCCTGCTCGACGAAGCCCAGGCCATGCGCGCCAAAGCCGGCAATCGCGACGAACGCATTGCCCGGGCGCACGGCGCGGCTGTCGAGCACCAGGCCGGTGATTTCGACGTCGCGCGCCAGCGCCAGCTCCGGCAGCAGCTGCGACAGCATCATGGCCCGGCTCATTGGCGGGCCTCCGGCAAGGGCAGCGCGGCGGTATCGGCGGTGGGAATGCCGGCATCGACCTCGTCGGCGGGATCGGGCAGGAACGCCGGGTCCGGTTCGGCCATAGGCTTGGCGACCGGTTGCCCGGTCTTGCCGGCGGCCTGCGCGGCCAGCCAGGACTGGATGTCGTCCGGCGGCACGTCCATCAGCCGCAGCGCGCCTTCCATCACGCGGTGGTAGACCGGCGCCGACACCAGGCCGCCGTAGTACTTGCCGGCCTGCGGGTCGTTGATGACGATGACCGTGGCAAAGCGCGGCCGCGTCGCCGGCACCAGGCCGGCGAACAGCGCGTTGTAGTGGCCGCGCACGTAGCCGCCGGGGCCGGTCTTGCGCGCGGTGCCGGTCTTGCCGGCGACGTGGTAGCCGAGGATCGCCGCATCCTTGGCGCCGCCCTGCGTCACCACCGTCTCCATCATGCCGATGACGGTGTGCGCGACCTGCGCGCTGACCACCTGGCGTGATTCGCTGCGCTGGCCCTTGACGAAGGTCGGCTGGATCAGCTTGCCGCCATTGCCCAGCGCCGAGTACGCCTGGGCGATCTGCAGCGGCGTCACCGACAGGCCGTAACCGTAGGACATGGTGGTCTTGGACGAACCGCTCCAGCGCGCCGGCGAGGGCAGCACGCCCGCCGCCTCGCCCGGGAAGCCGCTGTGCGGCGGGCTGCCGTAGCCGAAGTTGTGCACCGACTGGTAGAAGGTCTCGTCCGGCAGCTTGGCGGCGATCTTGGCCGCGCCGATGTTCGAGCTGCGGGTGATCACGCCGGTCACGTTGAGCACGCCGTTGTTGCGCGGCACGTCCTTGATGGTGAACCGGCCGATGGCCATGTAGCCCGGGTTGGTATCGATCGTGGTGTTCGGCGTGACCACGCCGGCCTGCAGCGCGGTGGCGATGGTCAGCGGCTTCATCGTCGAACCCGGCTCGACCAGGTCGGTCACGGCGCGATTGCGCCGCGCGTCCGGATTGATCCCGGTCACCGCGTTGGGGTTGTAGGTCGGCAGGTTGACCATGGCCAGCACTTCGCCGGTGGCCACGTCCATCACCACCATCGAACCGCCGGCCGCCTTGTTCTCCACCAGCGCGTTGCGCAGTTCCTTGTAGGCCAGGAACTGGATGCGGCGGTCGATGCTCAGGGTCAGGTCCTGGCCCGGCTCGGCCGGGCGGATCAGGTCCACGCTCTCCACGATCGCGCCGCGCGCATCGCGCACCACGCGCTTGGAGCCGGGCTTGCCGCGCAGCCACTGGTCGAACGCCAGCTCCAGGCCTTCCTGGCCGCGGTCGTCGATGTTGGTGAAGCCCAGCACGTGGGCCATCGCCTCGCCCTGGGGATAGAAACGGCGGAACTCGCGCTGCGAGAACACGCCCGGCACCTTCAACGCCAGGATCGCGTGCGCGCGGTCGGGATTGATCCGGCGCTTGAGGTACATGAACTCCTTGTCGGCCTTCTGCGACAGGCGCGAGCTGAGTTCGTCCTGCGGCACCTGCAGCGCCTTGGCCAGCTCGGGGATGCGGTCGGGGTTGCGCAGCAATTCCTGCGGATTGACCCAGATCGACTCCACCGGCGTGGACACGGCCAGCGGCTCGCCGTTGCGGTCGGTGATCATGCCGCGCGACGTGGCGATCGGCAGTTCGCGCAGATAGCGGGCCTCGCCCTGGCGCTGGTAGAAGTCGCTGTTGATCAGCTGCACGTACGCCGCGCGGCCGATCAGGGTGACCGAGCACAGCGCCAGCGTGGTGCCCACCAAGGCCAGGCGGCCACGCAGGTTGAAGCTGCTGCGGGTGCGGGTGCGCGCCGGCTTCATGGCGCACGTCCCGGTGCGCCACCCTGCGGGCGGCTTCGCCGTGAAAAACGTCCGTCCTGACGTTTTTTCATGGCCGCACCACCACGATGTCGCCCGTCTCGGGGAACTTCATGCCCAGGCGTTCGCGCGCGATCTGGTCGACGCGGTTGCTCTCGGCCCAGGTCGCCTGCTCCAGCTGCAGCCGGCCGAATTCGATGTCGAGATCGTCGCGGGTCTTCTGCAGGCGCGTCAGCTCCTGGAACAGTTGGCGGTGCATGTGGCGCATGTAGACAACGCCAATCCCCGAGGCGATCGTGCAGGCGAGCAGGACGATGAGCAGCAGGCGGCTCATGGCGCCACCGGCAGTTTTTCAGCGACGCGCAATACCGCGCTGCGGGCACGCGGGTTGGCCGCCAGCTCATCGTCCTCGGCGCGGATGGCGCCGCCGATGGCCAGCAGGCTGGGGTTGAACGCCTGCGCTTCGGGCAGCCGGCGGTTGGCCGGCGGCGCCTTGGCGTGGCGATTGATGAACTGCTTGACGATGCGGTCTTCCAGCGAGTGGAAGCTGATCACCGCCAGCCGGCCGCCCGGCTTGAGCCGCGCCAGCGCCGCGTCCAGGCCGGCTTCGAGGTCGGCCAGTTCGCGATTGATGTGGATGCGGATGGCCTGGAAGCTGCGCGTGGCCGGATGGATCTTGTCCTTGCCACGCGGCATGACCGAGGCGATCAGCTCGGCCAACTGCGCGGTGCGCGTCAGTGGCTGCTCGGCGCGGCGCTGCACGATGGTGCGGGCGATGCGCCGGCTCTGGCGCTCTTCGCCATAGGTCCACAGCACATCGGCGATCTCGCGCTCATCGGCGCTCGCCAGCCACTGCGCCGCGCTTTGGCCCGCATCCGGGTCCATGCGCATGTCCAGCGGGCCGTCCTTGCCGAAGCTGAAACCGCGCTCGGCCACGTCCAGCTGCGGCGAGGACACGCCCAGGTCCAGCAGCACGCCATCGAGCGCCTGCGCCTGATCCCATTGCCCGAGCGTGGCGAAGCTGGCGCGGCGGATCGACACCCGCGCATCGCCACCGAACGACTGTTCGGCCACCGCGATCGCTTCAGGATCCTTGTCCATCACCAGCAGCCGGCCTCCCGGGCCGAGTCGTTGCAGCACGCCGCGCGCGTGTCCGCCACGCCCGAACGTGCCATCCAGATAGGTTCCGTCTTCGATCACCTGCAGGCCTTCCAGCACCTGCGTGTACAGCACCGGCAGATGCGCCGCCGGCGGCTGCGACACCGGGAGGTGACCGGTCTGCGCGTCAGGGCGCATCCGGGCACCCCGGCTCACAACCTGAGGTCGAGCAATCCATCACCCAGATCCCCGTCAGACAGCGTCTGCTGGATCAGCGCGCGATGTGCCTGCTCGCTCCATAGTTCGAACTTGTCCCCCATGCCCAGCAGGACGGCCTTTTTTTCGATGCCGACCGCGTTGCGGTGGCTGGCGGGAATGCTCAGGCGGCCATTGCCGTCCAGCTCGAGCACGGCCGAGGAACCGACCAGCTTCTGCTGCAGCATGCGCACCGTGCGCTGGGTGTTGGGCTTGGCCATCACGTCGTCGCGCACGCGCGCCCATTCCTTCTCGGCGTACAGCCACAGGCAGCCTGCCTCGAACGGGTTGTAGGTCAGCACCAGGCGGTTGCCGCTGTCACGCGCAACGAGGTCGCGATAAGCGGTGGGAACCGCCAAGCGCCCCTTGTCGTCGACTGTGATGGCCGTCTCGCCTTGAAACACGCTGAAAAACCCTCGGCACCCACACGGGCAGTCATTGAACCACGAAAAACCACTAAAAACCTGGTTTTCCCTCCGTTGCCCACCTTAGCAGCGCGCAAAGGCTTGTCAACAAGTTTTGAGCCGTCAAATCACCAAAGGGATCAATGGCTTGCAGCAATCTTTAGAGACTTGTTCAAGGCTTATCCACAAGTTGCTGTTTCATCTCATATTTTGAGATTGAGTCGAAATTCAGCCCCGTGCAGAGGGCGTGAACGTGCGCGTCGTCACGGCATGGCGCCGGCGCGGCATTGCGCAAACCCGGCCCACGAACCGCCACAATCGGCCGATGTGCCTGGTCGCCATCGCTTGGAACACCCACCCCCGCTGGCGCCTGGTGCTGGCGGGCAACCGCGACGAATTCCATGGCCGCCCCACCGCCGCGCTGTCGCGCTGGCCGCCGCCCCAGCAAGGCGTGCTGGCCGGGCGCGACATGCGCTCCGGCGGCAGTTGGGTCGGCCTCGGCCCGGGCGGCCGCGCCGCCGTGGTCACCAACGTGCGCGACCCGATGGCCACCACCTCGGGTCCCTCGCGCGGGCACCTGATCGCCAACTACCTCGCCGGCGCCCAGGACGCGGCCACTTTCGCGACGGAATTGGCCGGCAGTGCCGGCGAATATCCCCCGTTCAACCTGCTGCTGGCCGATCCAGCGCAGTGCCGTTACCTCGGCAACCACCCCGCCAACGCCCGCAGCCTGACACCGGGCGTGCACGGCATGTCCAACGGCGCCCTGGATGCGCCCTGGCCGAAGACGCGCCAACTCACTGCTGTATTGAAGGTGTGGATCGCGCAGACCGATGACGACCTGGCGCCGCTGTGGGCGGCGCTGGCCGACGAACGCGTGGCTGCGGACAGCGAATTGCCCGACACCGGAGTGGATCTGGAACTGGAGCGCCGCCTTTCTGCCGCTTTCATCCGCGGATCCGAATACGGCACGCGCGCCAGCACGATCCTGGCAATCGACCATGACGGCCGCGGCTGGATCCATGAACGCCGGTTCGGTCCCGACGGATTGTTCCTGGGCCAGACGCGGCTGGAAGGGTGAGCGGCTGACAAGCAGCTCGAGTGGGTCGCAAGGCGTCCGGGGCCGGGCAGAGCAAGCGCGCCCTCATCCGCCCTTCGGGCGCCTTCTCCCGCAAGCGGGAGAAGCGAACGGCGGTGTTCGCGCAACGTTTCAGGCCAGGAGCCCCCTTTAGTAAGGGGGGCACGGCGACAGCCGCGGGGGATTGGAGGCAAAGGTTCGCCGCGGCACGCCTTTTCGCAACGCGAAAAGCGTGTTCCCCTTCAGGGGCGAAGCCCACGGAAGGGGAAAGCGGCGGAGTCGGTCTATAAGCCGGGTTCTGTCGTAGACAGTCATTCTTCTAGGCGCCGCGTCACCGCGGCGCTCGAGCAACCTACCCGGACCCGACGCGGGCCGCGTCATGAGGTCCCTATTTGGTCTTGCTCCAGGTGGGGTTTGCCGTGCCGGTCCGTTACCGGACTCGCGGTGCGCTCTTACCGCACCATTTCACCCTTACCGGCTCTACCGGCCCGAAGACCTGCAGAACGTAGGCGGTATCTTTCTGTTGCACTTTCCGTCGGCTCGCGCCGCCCAGGCGTTACCTGGCACCTTGCCCTATGGAGCCCGGACTTTCCTCGGCACCCTTGCGGGTGACGCGACTGTCCAACCGACTCCGCCGCGTGCATTGTAGCGCGCCAACGTGATTCAGTCAGATCGTGCCCGTCCCGGCCTTCCCTTCTCCCGCTGCGCAGGACGGGAGGCTCTCGGGGTCGAAGGTGCCCGACTGAGCTGGGGCTAAGCTACGAAGTTCGAAGGCCCCCCGTTCCTTGTGGAATCATGCAAGTGCGTTCGGGCACCTCATGCCTTGTTCGCGTCGCGGGCAACGCGCCGGCCAGCCGATTACATGCGGCGCTGGGATGGAGTGCTTTGCGGCTTGGACGCATCGGCCCAGCTCAGGCAGGGTGTGCTGCTTCGACGAAGGTGGCGGTGGCAGAGGAGGTCCGATAGGTCCGGACTGCGGCGTTGATACGCTCCTGGGCGGCGGACACGTCTGCCAGAACCTCATCGAATGAGGGAGCGGGGCCATCGAACATGCCCCACGCCACCATCTGCCTGTAATCCTCGCGCAATGCTTCCAGCACTACGCCCTCAGGTACCAGCTTGAACTTCCCCGACTCACAAAGGTCGTAGTTGGCGTAGCCGCTATTGAAAAAAACGCGCTTGATCGTCAGTACATCGTCCATCAACGCAATGTCGGCCAATGACTGCACGCCGATAGCGTGTTTGCTCAGCTGGGCCAAGTCATACCAGTGACGCGACTCGCGGTCGGGGTTGGCCCTCTGCGTCTCACGGTGGCAGGCCACATGGATCAAGGTGGCCTTTTCCCAGAAAGTCCGCGACGGTGACAAGGTATTCACTCGAGCAGCGGGGAATTCGATCGCCGGCACATGGCCTGCAATGTCGGGGCGCACTATATGGACATCGCTGGGATCGGTGGCATTGCGGCCGCCAAATTCCAGCAAGACGCCTGGCTTCAGATAATCCGTCGACTGCGCCACAACCGATGGAAAGCGAACCCAGACCTTCTCCGGATTATCCGGCTCGATTTCCACTTCGGCGCCCAGGGCGTTCAGTCCCAGCTGCAAGCCTGGCGCCAGGCAGTCTTTGATGTGCTCATGCAAGGCTGTTTTCAATGCCAGGTCCAGCTTCTGGCGTTCGCTGTTAGATAGCTTGCGAACGCCTACCTGTTCGGCCAGATCCTGATCTAGGTGCTGAAAGTTGACTGTGATGTCGATGTCTTCCGAAAACCGTTGGATGGCATTGAACACCTTGGACAATGAGGTGCCACCCTTGAATGCCATCGGCTTGTCCTGCGCCGCCGGCAGCCCAAACAGCACTTCCAAAACCTTTGACAGCCAGATGTCCTTTTCCAGCGTGGCGGGGCGCTTACCCAAGCGCCCCGCCATCGTCGTCAAGATTTCCGCCTGTTCTTGCTGCGTGAGCTCGAAATAGCTGGGCTTGGCGTCAGGCATGGCTGCGGTTCTCGTAACGGGTCAGAGCGCTAGCCATCCAGGTCGGCATTGACGACTTGTGCGCAGATAGCGTGCGGAATTCATTGGGTGGCAACTGCTGCGCCAGCTTGGCGAACGTAGTCCCATTGACTTCCTTCTTGCCCAAATACCACAACGCGGACATCGCCTGGCCGGCCGGCGTGCCAGCCAAGGCAAGCTTGCGCGGCGCTACATGCTTCAAGCGCACCTGATGCTTACCTACCATCACGCGACGCGACGACCCCGTAGTGAGGAAGATCGACTGCAACGGCATCTGTGTCGAGAAGCCAAACCGGCGGGCAGCTTCAGCTCCCTGGATCTCGATCTTCGCGCCCTCGGATTCTGCGACGGCTTGAGCGACTTGCTCGGGCGAAGGCAGGGCATTGAACCCAAAACGGGTCGGCTTCGGACGCATGTAAATCCCGCGGCCCACCCGCTCAATCACACCTTCTTTTGTCAGCCGCATGAGTGTTTGGTCGATGGCCGCACGCGAGCCCAACCCGACAAACAGCGCCGGCGTGAACGGCTCGGCCTGGGACAGGGTGGCGATCTTCTGGCGGATGGACTTGGACGTGGTCATGGGAAGGCGCGTTCAGAATGATAGATATATTGCATAAATATCTAACAAAACTCAATCCTCCCCGATATTCTGTTCAGGATGTCGCGGACGAACGGGGAGCCAGGCGCTGGCGGGGAGCACTGGACGACAGGACCTCGCGCATCGAGCCTCGCTGGATGCAGCCTTTGGCTTTCCCGGGCAAGGGCCTGGTCCCGGACACCACCGGCACCAATCAACTACCGTACAAAGCCTTCCGCGGCGCCCCACTCAGCTCGGCCGCCAGCTTCGCCGCGGTAGACGGCGGCAAATGCTCTCCCAACTTCGCATACAGCCGCCGGCCCTCGGCCAACTTCGCCCCGGCTTCGGCGTCCTCGCCCGCGCCCTGCACCATCACCACGAACTCGCCCTTGCGTTGATGCTCGTCCGCCTCGACCCGCGCCAGCAACTCGGCCAGCGTCCCGTCGAGCACGGTTTCGAACAGCTTGGTCAGCTCGCGCGCGATCACCGCCGGACGGGTCGGACCAAAGGCCATTGCCATGTCCGCCAACGACTCGGCGATGCGGTGCGAAGACTCGTAGAACACCAACGTGCCCGCCTCTCCCGCCAACCGCATCAGCTTTTCCCGGCGCGCTCCCGCCTTGGCCGGCAGGAAACCTTCGAAAATAAAGCGGTCGCTCGGCAGCCCCGCCACGCTCAAGGCGGCAATCGCCGCGCAAGCACCCGGCACCGGGCTGACCCGCAACCCCGCCGCACGTGCCGCCCGCACCACGCGGAAGCCCGGGTCGCTGACCAGCGGCGTGCCGGCGTCGCTCACCAGGGCCAGCGAATCGCCCCCCTGCAGGCGCGCCACGATGCGCTGCGACAGCGCTTCCTCGTTGTGGTCGTGCAGTGCGACCAGCGGCTTGTCGATGCCGAAGTGCGCCAGCAGTTGGCCGGTACGGCGGGTGTCCTCGGCGCAGATCGCCGCCACCGAGCGCAGCGTTTCCTGCGCGCGGGGCGTCAGGTCGCCGAGGTTGCCGATCGGCGTGGCCACGACATGGAGGGTTCCTGCGGAAGTCATCGGCGGTTTTTCCAGGCTCAAGGTTAGAATCGTAGCGTTTTTCGCCGGCACGCCTCCGTCCGCCCCGTCGACTGGAACCGAAATGAACAACCGCTACACCCGGATCTCCGCCCTGTCCCTGCTGCTGGTGCTCTGCGCCGGCTGCGCCACCAGCACGCTCAGCCCGCAGGCCTCGCCGGCGCAGGCGGCGGCGATCGCATTGCTCGAACAGGGCAAGCCGCGCGAAGCGGCACAGCAGTTGGAGGCACAGGCCTTGGTCGCCACCGGTGCGCAGCGCAGCCGCCTGCTGGCCGATGCGGCGTTCGCCTGGAACGAAGCCGGCGACGCCGCGCGCGCGCGCAGCCTGCTCGCCCAGGTCACCCCGCGCCAGTTGGCCGGGGCGGAAAAGAGCCGCCACCAACTGCTGACGGGTGAGTTCGCCCTGGCCGACAACCAGCCGGCGCAGGCGCTGCAGGCGCTGGGCGAAGCCGCACCGGGCCTGGCGCCGGATTACCAGGCGCGCTGGTTCCTGGCGCGCGGCAAGGCGCTGGAAGCCACCGGCCACCCCGTCGAGGCCGCCGAAGCGCGCAGCCGCGCCGATGCCGGCCTGGCCGGTGCCGCGCGCAGCGACAACCAGCGCGAAATCATGCGCCTGCTCGCCTCGCTCGACGACAACAACCTGCGCGCCCGCGCCGCCGCCCTGCCGGCCGGCGATCCGCTGTACAACTTCGCCGGCCGCGCCCTGCTCAACCGCGGCCTGCCGCTGCCGCGCCCGTTCGACCGCGCGCCGGCCAGCTTCGATACCAGCAAGCGCCCGCCCGCCGACCGCGATGGCTACCGCCCGCCGCTCAAGCTCGCCGTGCTGCTGCCGCTGACCGGCAACCTCGCCACCGCCTCCGCCTCGGTGCGCGATGGCCTGCTGGCCGGCTACTACGCAGAGTCACGGCACCGCCCGGACATCGAGTTCCTCGACACCGCCGGCACCCCGGGCGGTGCCAACGCCGCCTACGACCGCGCCGTGGCCGCGGGTGCCGATTACGTGGTCGGCCCCCTGGGACGCGACGAAGTCAGCGCGCTGTTCTCGCGGCCGTCGCTGAGCGTGCCGATCCTGGCGCTCAACCGCCCGGCCGATTCGCGCGAAGCACCGGCCGGCAGCGTCGGCTTCTCGCTGGCGCCGGAAGACGACGGCATCATCGCCGCCGAATACCTGCTCGCCCACGGCCAGCGCAACGCGCTGGTGATCGCCAGCAGCGACGACAACGGCAAGCGCGCCGCCACCGCCTTCCGCGAGCGCATGGCCACGCGCGGCGGCCAGGTCGCCGGCAGCATCAGCGTTGCCGATGCGCCGGGCGACGTTTCGATGCAGATCCGCAACTACGCCGCGGCCGATTCGGTGTTCCTCGCCGTGCGCGGCCCGACCGCGCGCGCCCTGGCGCCGCAGCTGGCCTTGGCTGGCCTGGCCGGCAAGCCGCGCGTGGGCAGCTCGCAACTCGTGCTGGGCACCGGCAAGGCCGAGGAAGACGTGGTGCTGGACGGCGTCGCCTTCCCGAGCGAGCGCTGGACCAGCTTCGGCATGCCCGGCCTGCCGAGCGCGGCCACCGTCGCCACGACCTTGCCGACCGCGCGCGGCCCGGCCGCGCGCCTGTTCGCCTTCGGCTACGACGCCTGGCTGATCACCGCCTACCTGGAGCCGCTGGCCGCCGGCAGCGAAGGCGGCCTGCGCGGCGCCACCGGCACCCTGCACCTGGACGGCTTCGGCAACATCCTGCGCACGCCGGCGTGGTCGACCTTCAGCGGCGGCCATCCGACCGCCGTCGGCGGCGACCGCTGAGCCCTTGGCCATCGACCGGCGCGCACGCGGGGCGGCGGTCGAAGCAGCGGCGCGCGCCCACTTGCGCGCCGCCGGCCTGGCCGAGATGGCCAGCAATGCGCACTACCGCCGCGGCGAACTCGACCTGGTAATGCGCGACGGCGACAGCGTGGTGTTCGTCGAAGTCCGCTACCGGCGCGATGCCGCGTTTGGCGGAGGCGCCGCCTCGGTGGATTGGCGCAAGCGCCGCAAGCTGGTGCTGGCCGCGCAGTTGTTCCTAGCAGCGCACCCGGCGCTGGCGCAAAGCCCCTGCCGCTTCGATGTGGTCGAGGGCGAAGGTGAGCCGCTGCGTTTGCGTTGGATTCGTGATGCTTTTCGCGCGGATGATTGAGTTGGGGCGGGACTCGGGACTCGGGACTCGGGACTCGCAAAAGCAATCGTCTGCGCACTGATAAATAAAGGCTGCCGGAGGCCGGGAGCCTGAAAGCTCGCCTCGGCCCCTCGAGTCCCGAGTCCCGAGTCCCGAGTCCCGAGTCCCGAGTCCCGCCTACAATAGCCCCATGCCCACCGCCCTACCCGAAGCCTTCAGCCAAGAGCTCTCGGCCCTGCTCGGCAACGAGAACTGGCACACCGACGAGGCCACCCGCCAGGCCCATGGCCAGGACGACTCGCGCCGCTTCGCCCTGCCCGATGCGGTGGCCTTCCCGCGCGATGCCGAACAGGTGGCCGCCATCGTGCGCGCCTGCCGCGCGCATCGGGTCGCGTTGGTGGGCCGGGGCGCCGGCACGGCGACCACGGGCGCGACGGTGCCGTTCTTCGGTGGCGTGGTGCTCTCGTTCGCGCGCATGAACCGCATCGTCGATATCCGCCCCGCCGACCGCTGCGCCGTGGTCCAGCCGGGCGTGCTCAATGGCGATCTGCAGCAGGCGCTGGCGCCGCACGGCCTGTTCTGGCCACCGGATCCGTCGAGCGCGGCGCTATGCAGCGTCGGCGGCAATCTCGCCACCAATGCCGGCGGCCCGCGCGCGGTGAAGTACGGCGCCAGCCGCGACAACGTGCTCGGCCTGGTCGCGGTGACCGGCAAGGGCGAGATCATCCGCTGCGGCGGCGCCTATACCAAGGACGCGACCGGTTACGACCTGACCCACCTCATCGTCGGTAGCGAAGGCACGCTGGCGCTGATCGTCGAGGCCACGCTCAAGCTGTCGCCGCGGCCGCGCGCGCAAGCCGGCCTGCGCGCGCTCTATCGCGACGCCGCCAGCGCGGCGGCGGCGGTGTCGCGGGTGATGGCGCAGCCGGTGGTGCCGGCGATGCTGGAATTCATGGACGCACACGCGATCGCGCTGCTGCGCCACAACGGCAGCGACGTGCCCGAGGCCGGCGCGATGCTGCTGATCGAAGCCGACGGCGACGAGGACACCCTGCCCTACGCCCTGCAGGCCCTGGCCGATGTCGCCGAAGGCGACGGCCTGCTGTCGCTGGACGTGGCCGCCGACGGACTGGCGCGCGATCGCCTGTGGGCGGCGCGCAAGGCGCTGTCGCCGGCGCTGCGCACGATCAAGCCGGGCAAGATCAACGAGGACGTGGTGGTGCCGGTGTCGCGCATTCCCGACCTGGTCGCCGCGATGGAAGCGCTGGCGCAACAGGCACAGCTGCCGATCGTCTGTTTCGGCCACGCCGGCAACGGCAACCTGCACGTCAACATCATGTACGACGACAGCGATGCCGAAGAGACCGCGCGCGCGCAGGCGGCGCTGCCGCGGATCTTCGAGACCGTGCTGGCACTGGGCGGCACGCTGTCCGGTGAACACGGAATTGGCGTGGCCAAGCGCGCGTTCATGGCGCAGGCGTTCGATGCGGCGACGCTGGCGACGATGTGGGCGGTGAAGCGGGCGCTGGATCCGGAGGGCATCCTCAATCCGGGCAAAGTGCTACCCGACCCACCCACCTCCCTGTAGGAGCGGCTTCAGCCGCGACCGGAAATCTTCCGCGGCCAGTTCACCCCAACGCGCGCGACTGCCCGATAAACCGCAACCCCACCCCCGGCTCGGTCACGATATACCGCGGCGCTGCCGCCTCATCGTGCAGCTTCTGCCGTAACTTGCCCACCAGGATCCGCAGGTAATGCGTGTCCTGCTCATGCGTCGGCCCCCACAGTTCGCGCAGCAACTGCGGTTGCGTCACCACGCGCCCGGCGTGGCGCACCAGCAGCGCGAGCAATGCATATTCCTTGCGACTGAGCCCCGCCGGCTCACCGGCCACCGTCACTTCACGCAAGGCGAGGTTGACGTGCAGATGGCCATCGTCGAACACGATCTCTTCCGGGGTCGCGCCACCGGACTGGCGCAGCAGCACGCGGATGCGCGCCATCAGTTCCTGCACGCCGAAGGGCTTGGTCACGTAATCGTTGGCGCCGCCGTCAAGCGCGGCCACCTTCTCGGCCTCGCCCGCGCGTACCGTCAGCATGATCACCGGCACTGCCGACCATTGCCGCAACTCGCGCAGGACCTCATGGCCGTCGCGGTCGGGAAGCCCCACGTCGAGCACTACCAGGTCGGCGCCCTGGCTGGCCAGCGCGGCCAGGCCTTCGGCGGCGGTGCCGGCCTGCAGCACGCGGTAGCCCTGCGCGCGCAGGCTGATCTCCAGGAAACGCCGGATCTGCGGCTCGTCGTCGATGACGAGCACGCGCGGCGGCGGGGCGATGGCGGCGTCGGTGGACACGGACTCAGTCGGCAGGCGGGCGCGCGGTGCGCGGGGGCGGGGGTTGCAGCAGCGGCAGGGTAATGCGGATGGTGGTGCCGCGGCCATCTGCCTGGGCCAGCGCTTCGACGCTGCCGCCATGCGCGCCGATCATGCCCTGGCAGATCGTCAGCCCCAGTCCGGTGCCGTGGCGGCCGCGATCGCCGCGCTCGACGCTGTAGAACATGTCGAAGATGCGCGCGCGCTCGTCTTCGGGAATACCCGGCCCGCGGTCGCCGATATCGATACGCAGCGCGCCGTCGTGCAGTGCAGCCAATACGCTCACCGCCTCGCCCGGCGGCGAGAACTTGGCGGCGTTTTCCAGCACGTTGAAGATCGCTTGTTCGACCAGGGCCGGATGCACCCAGATCGGCCCCAGGCTGGGAGCGATGTTCAACTGCAGCCGCGCATCGGGCTGATAGCGCTGCAGGCGCCGCGCCGCCGAGCCGATCAATTCGTCCACGCCGATCCAGTCGCGGTTGAGGCTGAGCCCGGCGTGGCCCAGCCGGGTCATGTCCAGCAGGTTCTGGATGTAGCGGTCCAGCCGCTCGCCTTCGAGCTGGATCGTTTCCAGCAGGCTGCGCCGGTCCTGCGCGTCCATGGCCTCGCCGTAGCTGGCCAGGCTGGAGGCCGAACCGATCATCGAGGCCAGCGGCGAGCGCAGGTCGTGCGAGACCGAGGACAGCAATGCCGAGCGCAGGCGTTCGGTCTCGCCGCTGACGCGCGCACTTTCCAGGTCCGCCACCAGGCGCGTGCGCAGCGCGGCCTGGCCGATGTCCTCGACCATGGCCTCGGCCAGCCGCCGCTGCTCCAGCCCGGGACGCAGCACGGCCGGATCGAACCGCAGGGCCACCACGCCGAGCGAGCCACGCTCGTGGCGCACCGGCAAGCACCACCACTGCGCGCCGGCCAGGGTGTCGGTGAAACGCCCCGCCGGCTGGCCGTGGCGTTGCGACCAGTCGGCCGCACTGCGGTCGAGCGCGGACATCGCGGCGGCCTGGCTTTCGCGCTGTTCGATCCGCAACCAGGCCTCGACACCCAGGCCCTGCCCCAGCGCGCGCCGGCCGGCCTCGACGACATCGCCCAGGTCGGCGGCGGTACTGAGTTGCCGGCCGAGCGCCTGCAAGGCGTTCGCATGCGCATTGGCCGCGCGCAGCGACAACACCTGCATGCGCAGGCGCGAAGCCAGGCGGCCGGCCACCAGCGCGGCGATCAGGAACAGGCAGACCGTGACCACGCCCTGGCGCGCGCTGATGTTGAAGGTGAAGCGCGGTTCGATGAAGAAGTAGTTGTACGCCAGGAAGCTCAGCAGCGCCGCCAGCACCGCGGCAACCATGCGCGTGCGCGAGGCCACCAGCACCACGGCGACGATGAACACCATGGAGAGGTCGTCGATATCGGTCCAGCGTTGCAGCAGCCAGGCCACCGCCACCGCGGCGGCCGCGGTCACCAGCGCGTAGGCCAGGTCGTAGCGGCGCAGCCAGCGCATCGGCTGGCGCGATTGCCGCCGCGCACGCGCACGGGCGCCGGCCGAGCTGACGATCACCAGCTCGTAGTGTGCGCCACGCTGCAGCAGGCGCTGGGTCAGCGTGCGGTTGAACATGCGCGCCAGCGGCCGTTCGCGCGTGCGGCCGAGCACCAGTGTCGAGGCGCCCTGCTGGGCGGCGAAATCGAGCAAGGCGTCGGCCACCGCCCCGCCGTGCAGCAAGGCGGTGTCGCCGCCCAGCCGGCGCGCCAGCGCGAACGCGCGATCGACTTCCAGTTGCCACGCCGGGTCCATCGCCATGCGCGGCTGCACCGTCACCACCGTCCACGGCGCGTCGCGACGCTCGGACAGCCGCCGCGCCACGCGCACCAGGTATTCGGAACTGCCGCGTCCGTCGATGGCGACCACCACGCGCCGGCGCAGGGCGGCGGTGCCCGGCAGGCCGCGCGCGACCTGCGCATCGCGCAGGTCGTTGTCGACGCGGTCGGCGGCGGTCTGCATCGCCAGTTCGCGCAGCGCGGCCAGGTTCGAGGGTGAGAAGAATGCCTGCAGTGCCTGCGCCGCCTGTTCGGGCAGGTAGACCTTGCCCTGCTGCAGGCGCTCGATCAATTCGCGCGGCGGCAGGTCCACCAGCACGATGTCGCGCAGGCGGTCGAACACCGCATCGGGCACGGTCTCGGACACGCGCACGCCGGTGATGCGGTGGACCACGTCGTTCAAGCTTTCCAGGTGCTGGATGTTGATCGTGGTGTAGACGTCGATGCCGGCGTCGAGCAGTTCAATCACGTCCTGCCAGCGCCGCTCATGACGGCTGCCCGGGGCATTGCGATGGGCCAGTTCGTCCACCAGCGCGAGCTGCGGGCGCCGCGCCAGCAACGCATCCAGGTCCAACTCCTCGATCGCGCGGCCACGGTAGGCCAGCCGCTGGCGTGGCAATACGGGCAGCCCGTCGAGCAGCGCGGCGGTGTCGCCGCGGCCATGGGTCTCGACCACGCCGGCCACCACGTCCACCCCTTGCCGCAAGCGCTCGCGCGCCCGCGACAACATGGCGTAGGTCTTGCCGACGCCCGGCGCGGCACCGAGGAACACGGTGAGGCGCCCCCCGTGTTCCCGCTGCAGTTCGCCGATCAGCGCGTCGGCCTGCTGGGTGCGGGCGTCGCTCATGCCGGTGATTGTGGCGCAGCCGGCGCTTGGCGGGTGAGCGCGCCGCTCACTGCAGCCCGTCGAGCGCGAGGTTGAGCGCCAGCACGTTCACCCGCGGTGCGCCCAGCACGCCGAACTGCCGCGGCTGCACGTGCCGGCGCACCAGCTCGGCCACGCGCGCTTCGGGCAGGCCTCGCGCGGCCGCCACACGGCGCACCTGCAGCGCGGCGGCCGCCGGGCTGATGTCCGGGTCCAGGCCGCTGCCGGATTGGGTCAGCAGGTCGGACGGAACCTGGCGGGGATCGACGCCTTCGCGCGCCGCAACCTGGCTGCGGGCTTGTTCGATGCGCTGGACCAGCTCCGGGTTCGAACGCGCCTGGTTGCTGCCGGCTGCCGCCATCGGGTCGTACTTGGCGGCCGAGGGACGCGGCTGGAAATAGCGTGCGGCGGCGAAAGGCTGGGCAACCAGGGCCGAGCCGACCACCTGGCCGTGTTCGCGCAGCAGCGAGCCGTTGGCCTGTGCGGGAAACGCAGCGCCGGCCAGCAGCGTGGCGGCCACCGAGTAGGCGAAGCCGAAACCGAGCAGCGTGATCAGCGCCAACGCCAGTGCGGGACGCCACAGGCGGTGGGCATGAGCGCCGGCGGGGACGCCGGCATTGGCGGATAGCCGGGTGACAGTGTTCATGAGCGTCCTCAGCTGCCGAAGGCAGCGGCGATGGCGAGATCGATCAACTTGATCGCGGCGAACGGCAGCAATACGCCGCCCACGCCGTAGATGAGCATGTTCCGGCGCAGCAGCGTGGTGGCGCCGGCCGGGCGGAAGCGCACGCCGCGCAAGGCCAGCGGAATCAGCGCCGGGATGATCAAGGCGTTGAACACCAGCGCGGCGAGCACCGCGTTGCGCGGACTCGACAGCTGCATGACGTTGAGCGCCGCCATCGAGCCGGCACCCATTGAAACGGGCGCCGCGGCGAACAGCGCCGGCAGGATCGCGAAGTACTTCGACACGTCGTTGGCCAGCGAGAAGGTCGTCAGCGCGCCGCGGGTGATCAGCTGCTGCTTGCCCACTTCCACCACCGCCAGCAACTTGGCCGGATCGCTGTCGAGGTCGACCATGTTGCCGGCCTCCTTGGCCGCCTGCGTGCCCGAGTTCATCGCCAGCCCGACATCGGCCTGGGCCAGCGCAGGCGCATCGTTGGTGCCGTCGCCGACCATGGCCACCAGCCGTCCGCCCACTTGCTCGGCGCGGATGCGCGCCAGCTTGTCCTCCGGCCGCGCCTGGGCGATGTAGTCGTCCACGCCGGCTTCGGCGGCGATGGCCGCGGCGGTGAGCGGGTTGTCGCCGGTGATCATCACCGTCTTGATGCCCATCGCCCGCAGCCGCGCGAACTTCTCCTTGATGCCGTGCTTGACCACGTCGGAGAGCTCGACCACGCCGAGCACGTGCCGGCCTTCGGCCACGACCAGCGGGGTGGCGCCACTGCGCGCGACTTCCTCGATGCGCCCGGCCAGCTCCGGGCTCACCTGGCCGCCCCTGCCCTGCACCCAGGCGGTGATGGCATCGCCGGCCCCCTTGCGGATCTGCCGCTCGTGGCCTTCCGCGCGCAGGTCCACGCCGGACATCCGGGTCTGTGCGCTGAAGGCGATGAAGCTCGCCTGCTCCGGCTCGATCGCCGCCGCGCCCTGCTCGCGCGCCAGGCGCACGATGGATTTGCCCTCGGGCGTGGGATCGGCCAGCGAGGCCAGCATCGCCGCGTCGCGCAGCTGCGCGCGGTCGGTGCCGGCCAGCGGATGGAACACGGTCGCCTGGCGGTCGCCGTGGGTGATCGTGCCGGTCTTGTCGAGCAGCAGCACGTCGACATCGCCGGCCACCTCCACCGCCTTGCCGGACTTGGCCAGCACGTTCGCGGCCAGCGCGCGGTTCATGCCGGCGATGCCGATCGCCGGCAGCAGGCCGCCGATGGTGGTCGGGATCAGGCACACCAGCAGCGCGATCAGCAGCATCGGGTCGAGCTTCACGCCGACGAAGCCGGCGATCGCCGGCAGCGTCGCCACCACGATCAGGAAGGTGAGCGTCATTGCCGCGAGCAGCAAGGTCAGCGCGATCTCGTTCGGGGTCTTCTGCCGGTTGGCGCCTTCGACCAGCGCGATCATCCGGTCAAGGAAGCTCTGCCCCGGCTCGGCCGTGACCCGGAAGACGATCTCGTCGGACAGCACGCGGGTGCCGCCGATGACGCCGCTGCGATCGGTACCGGCTTCGCGCAGCACCGGTGCCGATTCGCCGGTGACCGCTGCTTCGTTGATGGTGGCCAGGCCGCGCACGATCTCGCCATCGGCGGGAATGAACCCGCCTTCGGAAACGATGACGTGGTCGCCCGGGCGAAGGTCCGCCGCCGCCACCGCGGTCTCGCGTGCGCCGACCAGGTCACTCTCGACGCGGCGCGCCACCAGGTCCTTGCGCGCGCGCCGCAGCGAAGCGGCCTGGCCGCGGCCACGTGCCTCGGCCACGGCCTCGGCGAAGTTGCCGAACAGCACGGTGACGAACAGGATCGCCGTCACCGTCCAACCGAATGCGGCCGGCGTCTGCCCGGCCAGCGTGAGCAGCGCCGCCAGCAGCGTGCCGATCATGACCACGGCCATCACCGGGCTGCGCCACAGGTGGCGCGGCGAGAGTTTGAGGAAGGCATCGCGCAGGGCCGCACGCAGCGTGGCGGCGTCGAACAGCGCGGCCGGCGCGCGTTGGCGTCTTTCAATTACGGGAACAGTACGCATCGGGATTCTCAGAAGGCGGCCAGCGACAGGTGCTCGGCGATCGGGCCCAGCACCAGCGCCGGCATGAACTGCAGCACGGTGAGGACGAGCACGACGGCGACCAGGGTCAGGGCGAAGGTGGGGGTTTCGATGCGCAGACTGCCGGCGGACTCGGGCGCCTGGCGCTTGGCGGCCATGCGCGCGGCCACCCACAGCGGGACCAGCAGCGCCGGGTAACGGCCCAGTGCCAGTACGAGCGTGCAGCTCAGGTTCCACCAATAGGTGGCATCGCCCAGCCCTTCGAAACCGGAACCATTGTTGGCGAACGCCGAGGTGTACTCGTAGAACACCTGGCTGATGCCGTGGAAGCCGGGATTCGAATTGCCGGTCCACTGCGGCACGGCCAGCGCGACGGCGGTGAAGCCAAGCAGCACCAGCGGCTGCAGCAGGATCAACAGCGCCAGCAGGCGGACCTCGCCGGCCTCGATCTTGCGTCCGAACAACTCGGGCGTGCGCCCGGTCATCAAGCCGGCCAGGAACACGCTCAGCAACAGATAGACCAGGAATTGCTGCAGGCCGCAGCCGACGCCGCCCCAGATCGCATTGACCAGCATGTTGACCATCGCCACGCCGCCGGTGAGCGGTGCGAGCGAATCGTGCATGGCATTCACCGAGCCGTTGTTGACCTGGGTGGTGAGCGCCGACCACAGCGCCGAGGCGTCCACGCCCAGCCGCACTTCCTTGCCTTCCATCAACGCCGCGCTGGCGGCACTGGCCGAATGACCTTCGGACCACAGCGACACCGCGGTCGAGAGCACCGACATCAACAGCATGCAGCCGAACACCAGCGCGGTGAAGCGGCGCCGGCGCGTCAGGCCGCCGACCATGAACACCACGCTCATCGGGATCAACACGATGCCGAGCATCTCGATGAAGTTGGACAGCGGCGTGGGGTTTTCCAGCGCCACGCTGCTGTTGGGCCCGTACCAGCCGCCGCCGTTGGAGCCGAGTTGCTTGATCGCGACCATCGCCGCGACCGGCCCGAGCGGGATCTTCTGCGCGGTCATGCCGGTGCCGGTGTCGACCGGCACGACAGCCGGGCCGGCGGCCAGCGTCGATGGCACGCCCTGCCAGGTCAGCAACAGCGTCCACACCAGGCACAGCGGCAGCAGGAAGCGCACGCTCGGCCGCACCACGTCGGCCCAGTAGTTGCCGACATCGTGGTTGCCGGCATCTACGCGGCCGGGTGCATCCGCCGGCGCATCCGCCGTGCGTGTGGTTTCACGCCCGCCGGTCAGGCCGCGCAAGGTCGCCACCACCAACGCCAGGCCCATCATCGGCGTGACCATCTGCAGGCCGACGATGCCGGTCATCTGCGCCAGGTAGGACAGCTGCGACTGCCCCGAGTAGTGCTGCTGGTTAGTGTTGGTCAGGAACGAGACCATGGTGTGCAGCGCCGTATCCCAACGCAGGTTCGGCACATGGTCCGGATTGAGCGGCAGCCACGCCTGGGTCATGAACACGCCCCAGGCCAGCAGGCCCACCACCAGGTTGCTGGCCAGGAACGCCAGCGCATAGCCGCGCCAGTCCATACCGCGCTGCGGGTGCGTGCCGAGCAAGGCGTAGACCGGCTTTTCGAGCAAGCCGAACAGCGCATCGCCGCGCATCGGCGCGCCGCGCATGACCCGCGCCAGATAGCGCCCCAGCGGCCACGCCAAGGCAATGGCGACAACGAAGAGAAGAAGGGTTTCGGTCATGGCGCGCTCCTCAGAAGTCTTCCGGACGCAGCACGACGTACAGCAGGTAGGCCGCGGTGAAGATCACCGCCAGTCCACACACGAAGGCGAGCCAGGCAGGCATGGGTCATCTCCTCAGAAGGACGTCTGCAGTGCGGCTTCCACGCGCGAGCCGGCCAGGCCGGGGAACAGGCGTTCGGCGGCGTGGTCGGTATCGTGTGCGGTCAGGCGCAGCTCCAGCGGCGCGCGGATCGCCCAGACCACGCCGAGCTGGCCGTGGCTGTAGCTGTCGCCGTAGGCGTCCTCGAGCCAGTAATGGCCAAGCGCGGCCTCGATGCGGAAGCGCTCGCCCAGCGGCAGGCGCGCGCCCAACTGGGCGTAGGTGCCTTGCGCGCTGCTGGCCATGGCGTCGTTCGACCAGCCCAGTTGCAGCCAGTAGTTCTGCTTCCAGGTCAGGGTGCCGTCGAGTTCGCTCCAGTCCAGAGCGACCGTGGTCGAGGGATAGCGGTAGTGGGTGAAGTTGGCGTCCAGGGCCCAGTCGGCGGACAGGGCGCCGCTCCAGCCGAGCACCAGATCCAGCTCGCTGCTGGCGTGGGTTTCCGGCGCGAACTCGACGTTGGAGCCCCAGGCCGAGGCGTACAGGCCGTTACCGGCCGCCCACTTGAGGCCGGCCTGGGCGGCGAAGTCGCCCTGGGTCTGGGTGGTGCCGCGCCAGACGTAGTCGCTGGTGAATCCGAGGTTGCCGGAGACGGTGCTGGCGCCGGCCAGCGGAACAGCGCACAGCAGGCCGAGCGCCAGCAGGGCTTGCGGCAAGGGCCGGCGGCCGGCGGTTGGAAGCGTGGGGTACATGGAGGCGATCCCGGGCGGAACCATTCCGCCGATCGGGAAAGTCTGTTCGCGGCCCGCATAAAGTCGCTATGGCACCGGCGCCGGCCACGCGTAAATTCCGCGTAACGCGCGCGGCGGCCAGCGTCAGCCGAAGTGCTGGTAACCGCTGCGGCCGGGCGTCCAGGCGCAGCCTTCTTCGTCGAGCACCTGCACGCCCTGGCCGGCCACGATGCGCCCGATGCGGTGGCCGTCGACCGCGGCGAACGCCAGCGCGGCCTGCACCGCATCGCGGTGGGCGGGCGCGGCGGTGAAGCACAGTTCGTAGTCGTCGCCGCCGCTGACCTGCCACTCGCGGATGCGCCGGTCGGCCGTGGCGCGCAATGCGTCGGAGATCGGCAGGCCGGCCAGTTCGACGCGTGCACCGACGGCGCTGCGCGCGCAGACGTGCGCCAGGTCGGCGATCAGGCCATCGGACACGTCCACGCAGGCATGCGCCAGGCCGCGCAGGCGCAGCCCGGCGGCCACGCGCGGCGTCGGCCGCAGCAAGCGCTGGCGCAAGGTTTCCCGCCAGGCTTCTGGGGCGATGGAATCCACCGCCAGCGTGCCCTGCTGCCACAACGCGAGTGCAGCCGCCGCTTCGCCCGGCATGCCGGTGATCCAGATATCGTCGCCCACCTGCGCGGCATCGCGGCGCAAGGCAGTGCCTGCGGGCAGCGAGCCGATGGCGGTGACCGAGAGCGACAGCGGTCCGCGCGTGGTATCGCCGCCGACCAGGGCAATGCCATGCGCATCGGCCAATTCGAAAAAGCCGTCGGCGAAGCCCTCCACCCACACCGGGTCATCGCCCGGCAGGGACAGCGACAGCGTGCACCAGCGCGGCTGCGCGCCCATCGCGGCCAGATCGGACAGGTTCACGGCCAGGGTCTTCCAGCCGAGGTCGGCCGGCGCGGTGTCGAGTGGGAAATGCACGCCGGCGTTGAGCGTGTCGGCGGTGATCGCCAGTTGTTCGCCCGGCGCCGGCTGCAGCAGCGCGGCGTCGTCGCCGATGCCCAGCGGCACGTCCTCGCGGCCGCGCACGCGGCGGCGCAAGCGGTCGATCAGGGCGAATTCGGGCATTGGCGCGCCGGCGGGGTCAGCCGCCGGATTCGACCTTGCGCCATTCCACGGCGGCGCGGTCGAGCACGCCGTTGACGTAGGTGTGGCCGTGCTCGGAACCGAAACGCTTGGCGGTCTCGATGGCTTCGTTGATCACCACGCGATACGGCACGTCCTGGCGATACAGCAGTTCGAAGGCGGCCAGGCGCAGCACCGCGCGCTCGATCGCATCGACTTCCTCCACCGTGCGGTCGATGTAGCCGACCAGGGCTTCGTCGAGCTCGGCGCGATGCGCCAGCACGCCTTCGACCAGCGCTTCGAAGTACGTCAGGTCGGCGATTTCGTGGGCTTGTTCGTGGGCGAACTGGGCGATGACCTGCTTGGCGTTGCCGCCGGAGATCTGCCAGGCGTAGATCGCCTGCAGCGCACGGCGGCGCGCGCGCGAGCGCAGCACCGGGTCGACGCCGTCGCGGCGCGGCGGGCGGGGGGCGTGCGATCCCTTGTGACCGGTGGACTTGTTCATGGCAGTTGCTCCACCAGGTTGACCATTTCCAATGCCGACAACGCGGCCTCCTCGCCCTTGTTGCCGTGGCTGCCGCCAGCGCGGGCCTCGGCATCCTCGACGCGCTCGACCGCGAGCACGCCGTTGAGCACCGGCAGGCGGTAGTCGAGCTGCACGCGCATCAGGCCTTCGGCGCAGCCATCGGCGACATGCTCGTAGTGGCGGGTATCGCCGCGGATCACGCAGCCCAAGGCGATGATCGCCGCATGGCGGCCACTGGCGGCCAGGCGCGCGGCGACCAGCGGCAATTCCCAGGCGCCGGGCACGCGCACCACGTCGATGGCTGCTTCGGCGATGCCGTTGCCAGCCAGGCTCTGCCGCGCACCGGCGACGAGCACGTCGGTGATGCGGGCGTTCCAGCGGCTGGCGATGATCGCGAACCGCGCGGTATCGGGGGCGCGAAGGTCGCCTTCGTAGTGGCTCATGTGCGGCGGGGGTCCGAAAGGTGGGTCAGTTTAACGCGACGCCGGTCGCCCGGGCCGCTCACGGCGTGAACGCGGGCGGCCCAGCGGCCGGCAGCGGGCTCACGGCTCGACGGTTTCGACGATTTCCAGCCCATAGCCGGCCAGGCCGATCTGCCGCCGCGGCGTACCGAGCACGCGCAGCTTGCCCAGGCCGAGGTCGGCCAGGATCTGCGCGCCGGCGCCATTGCGGCGCCACTGGCCGACGTCCTTGTCCTTGCCCGGCGGGCGCGTCACCGGCTGCTGGCGCAGCCGCGCGAGCAGGGCCGCTTCGTCGCGCGGCGTGGACAGCACCACCATCACCCCCTGCCCTTCGGCGGCGATCGCGCGCAGGGCATCGCTGGCAGCCACGCCGAAATCGTCGCGGCGCCAATGCAGCAGGTCGGCCAGCGGGTTCTCCACCTGCACCCGCACCAGGGTGGGCGTGGCGGCATCGGGCGTGCCGCGGACCAGGGCGAAGTGCAGATCGTGGGCGATCCGGTCGCGATAGGTGACCAGGCGGAACGGCCCGAACTCGGTGTCGATCTCGCGCTCGTCCACGCGCTCGACCGTGTGTTCGGTCGCCAGGCGATAGGCGATGAGATCGGCGATGGAGCCCATCTTCAGCCCATGCTCGCGCGCGAACACTTCCAGCTCCGGGCGGCGCGCCATGCTGCCGTCGGGATTGAGGATCTCCACCAGCACGCCGGCCGGTTCCAGGCCGGCCAGCATCGCCAGGTCCACGCCGGCCTCGGTGTGGCCGGCGCGGGTCAGCACGCCGCCGGGCTGGGCGATCAGCGGGAAGATGTGGCCGGGCTGGTGCAGATCGTCCGGGCGCGCGTCCGGCTTGACCGCGGTGCGGATCGTATGGGCGCGGTCGTAGGCCGAGATGCCGGTGGTGACGCCTTCGGCCGCTTCGATCGACACCGTGAAGTTGGTCTGGAACTGCGCCGTATTGGCCCGGACCATCGGCGCCAGGCCAAGCTGGGCGGCGCGCTCGCGGGTCAGCGGCAGGCAGACCAGGCCACGGCCATGGGTGACCATGAAGTTGATGTCCGACGGCTTGACCAGCTCGGCCGCCATGATGAGGTCGCCTTCGTTCTCGCGGTCTTCGTCATCGACGATGACGACCATGCGGCCGGCGCGGATCTCTTCGAGCAATTCGGGGACGGGGGCGAAGTTCATGCACGAGTCCTCTCGCCGAGCAGGCGCTCGACATAGCGCGCGACCACGTCGATCTCCAGGTTCACCGCATCGCCGGCGCCGGTCTGGGCGAAACGGGTATGGGCGACGGTATGCGGGATCAGCGCGACCTCGAAGCCTGCGTCGTCGACCTCGTTGACGGTCAGGCTGACGCCGTCCACGCAGATCGAGCCCTTCTTGGCGATGTACTTGAGCAGCGCGGCGGGCGCGCCGAAGCGCCAGCGCTGCGCGCGTGCGTCCTCGTGTACGGACAGCACCTGGCCCAGGCCATCGACATGACCGCTGACCAGGTGGCCGCCGAGGCGGTCGCTCGGGCGCATGGCGCGCTCCAGGTTCAGCACCGCGCCTTCGGCCAGTTGGCCGAGCGTGGTCAGGGCGAGGGTTTCGGTCGAGGCGTCGGCCTGGAAGCTGTGCGCGTCGAACGCGACCACGGTCAGGCAGACGCCGTTGACGGCGATGCTCTCGCCGAGCTGGACGTTGTCGAACGGCAGGCTGCCGGCCGCGAACGTGAAGCGCAGGTCGCCGCCTTGCGGCTCGCGCCGGGCCAGGCGGCCGACGCCTTCGATGATGCCGGTGAACATCAGCGCACCTCCGGAGGGAGGACGTGGTCGAGGACAAGATTCAAGTGGTGCATGTCGTTTCCCGCATGAAGTGAGCGAAAAACGCCACAAGGCAAAAAACAGGCGCACGCACGGCCGGACCGGGCCGCGCGCTTGCCGTCTTCTTTCATCCGGACTATGACCGTCGGCTCCGGCATCGGACCGGATCTGCTGACCTCCCGGCGACACCGGGAGCGCTCGCGGGCTCGTGCCGGCCGAAGCTGGCACCTACCGCCGGTGGGGAATCGCACCCCGCCCTGAAGACGTTTGTGGTTGCCGGAGCACCGGCCCGGTCATTCTAACAGGGCGTCCCAGGGCGATCGGTCATCGCCGCAGGACGTTGCATTGCAAGGCCCTAGGCTTGAGGACGCAGCAACAGCCGCAAGTCCTCGCCGACCTGGCGCAGGTCGTGCAGCCGCAGCGGCAGGCGTTGCGCCATCCGCTCGATTCCCAGCCCGGCCAGCAGCGGGCGGGCGGTATCGCCGAGCAGCGTCGGGGCCTGGTACAGCAGCAGCTCGTCGACCAGCCCGGCATGCAGGAAGGCGCCGCCGAGCGCCGCGCCGGCCTCGACCTGGACTTCGTTGATGCCGCGCGCGGCCAGCAGCGCCAGCACCGCTTCCAGGTCCAGCCGGCCATCGCGCAGCGGGATCGCGGCGAATTCGGCGCCGGGCAATGCCGGTGCGGCGGTCTCCGGGCCATGCAGGTACAGCGTCGGCGCACCGCCCTCGCGGACCTTGGCGCAGGCCAGCGTGCGTAGCCGCGAGTCAAGTACCACGCGCAGCGGCGGCAGGTATTGGCCGCCCGCTTCCAACCGCACGGTCAAGGACGGATCGTCGGCCAGCACGGTGCCGGCGCCGGTGAGGATCGCCCCGGCGCGCGCGCGCCAACGCTGCACGTCGGCGCGCGCGGCCGCGCCGGTGATCCACTTCGACTCGCCATCGGCCATGGCGGTGCGCCCGTCCAGGCTCATGCCGTACTTCAGACGCAGCCACGGCCGGCCGCGCTCGATGCGCGACAGGAAGCCGTGGTTGAGCTCGCGCGCCTGCGCTTCCATCAGGCCGGACTGCACGGTGATGCCGGCGGCGCGCAGCAGCTCGAAACCGCCGCCGTTGACCTGCGGGAAGGGATCGCGCATGGCCGCGACCACGCGCGCCACGCCCGCCTCGATCAAGGCCAGCGCGCACGGCGGCGTGCGGCCGTGGTGGGCGCAGGGTTCGAGGGTGACGTAGGCGGTGGCGCCGCGCGCGCGTTCGCCGGCCTCGCGCAACGCGAAGATTTCCGCGTGCGGGCCACCGGCACGCTGGTGCCAGCCCTGGCCGACGGCCTCGCCATCGCGCACGATCACGCAACCGACCATGGGATTGGGGCGCGTGGTCCAGGCGCCGCGTTCGGCCAGGCGCAGGGCCTGGGCCAGGTGGAGATGGTCGGCCGCGGAGAATTCGCTCATGAGGACATTGTGGGCGACGAAGCAGCGCCGGCCAATGGCCGTTCGAAGTGCCTCGTGGGAGGGGCTTCAGCTCCGACAAGCGGAGTCGCGGGCTGTCAGATGGCGGTCGCGGCTGAAGCCGCTCCTACAGTGCACCCAGCCGGCCCCATGCGATGCCTGCTAGAGAAATTGTAGGAGGGGCTTCAGCCCCGACGAGCGAAGTCGCGGGCTGTCAGATGGCAGTCGCGGCTGAAGCCGCTCCTACAGTGCACCCAGCCAGCCCCGCGCGATGTCTGCTGGAGAAATTGTAGGAGGCCATCAGCCCCGACGAGCGAAGCGGCGATCTGTCAGATCGCAGTCGCGGCTCGAGCAAGCTCAGCGCTTGCCGCTCTTCTCCGCCACGCGCGCGGCGCGCTCCAGGTCCAGCAGCGGCAACTGCTCGCTGCCCACCGGCAGATCGCGTTCGAGCTTTTCGATTTCCTCGCGGAAGTCGGCCACGTCCTCGAAGCTGCGGTAGACCGAGGCGAAGCGCACATAGCCGACATGGTCGAGCTTGCGCAGTTCGGCCATCACGAACTCGCCGATGCGGATCGAAGGCACTTCACGTTCGCCGCACATGCGCAATTGGTGCACCACCGCGCGCACCGCGGTTTCGATCTGCTCTTCAGAAACCGGGCGCTTCTGCAGCGCGCGGTCGAAGCTGATGCGCAGCTTGCGCGCATCGAACGCCTCGCGGTTGCCGGTGCTCTTGATCACCACCGGCATCTTCAGCTCGATGGTCTCCAGCGTGCTGAAGCGCTCGCCACAGGCCTCGCACTCGCGGCGCCGGCGGATGGTGGCGCCGTCCTCGGACACGCGCGAGTCGATCACGCGGGTGTCGTGGTGCTGGCAGAAGGGGCAGTGCATCAGGGCGCTGCCGGAGCCCGGGACTCGGGACTCGGGACTCGCAAGCGCGATCCGGGCGGTGTCATCGCCCGGATCGCAGCGTGGGAATCCCGGGTCTTCATCAGCCGTAGACCGGGAACTTCTTGCACTGCGCGGTGACCGCCTCGCGCACGCGGGCGATGACCGCTTCGTCGGCCGGCGCGTCGAGTACGTCGGCGATCCAGCCGGCCAGGTCGGCCGCATCGGTTTCCAGATAGCCGCGGGTGGTGATCGCCGGGGTGCCCAGGCGCAGGCCCGAGGTCACGAACGGCGAGCGCGGGTCGTTCGGCACCGAGTTCTTGTTGACGGTGATGTGGGCCTTGCCCAGCGCCGCTTCGGCGTCCTTGCCCGAGACGTCCTTGCCGATCATGTCGACCAGCATCAGGTGGTTCTCGGTGCCGCCGGAAACGATCTTGTAGCCACGCGCGATCAGCGTCTGGGCCATCGCCTGCGCGTTCTTCACGACCTGCGCCTGGTAGGTCTTGAACTCCGGCTCCAGCGCCTCCTTGAAGGCGACCGCCTTGGCGGCGATCACGTGCATCAGCGGACCGCCCTGGATGCCCGGGAACACGATGGACTGCAGCTTCTTGACCATCTCCTCGCTGGCGCCCTGGGCCAGGATGATGCCGCCGCGCGGACCGCGCAGGGTTTTGTGGGTGGTCGAGGTGACCACGTGGGCGTGCGGCAGCGGGTTCGGGTAGATGCCCGCGGCGACCAGGCCGGCCACGTGCGCCATGTCGACGAAGAAGATCGCGCCGACCTTGTCGGCGATGGCGCGGAAGCGCGCCCAGTCGATCTTCTGCGAATAGGCCGAGAAGCCGGCCACGACCATCTTCGGCTTGTGCTCGACGGCCAGGCGCTCGACTTCGTCGTAGTCGATCAGGCCCTGGTCATTGACCCCGTACTGCACGGCGTGGAACAGCTTGCCGGACGCATTGACCTTGGCGCCGTGGGTCAGGTGGCCGCCGTGGGCCAGCGACATGCCGAGGATGGTGTCGCCCGGATTGAGCAGGGCGAAGTACACCGCCTGGTTGGCCTGCGAGCCGCTGTGCGGCTGCACGTTGGCGTAGTCGGCGCCAAACAGCTGCTTGACCCGGTCGATGGCCAGCTGCTCGGCGATGTCGACGAATTCGCAGCCACCGTAGTAGCGCTTGCCCGGGTAGCCTTCGGCGTACTTGTTGGTCAGCACGCTGCCCTGGGCTTCCATCACCCGCGGGCTGGCGTAGTTCTCGCTGGCGATCAGCTCGACGTGGTCTTCCTGGCGTCCCGCCTCGGCGGCCATGGCCTTGGCCAGTTCGGGGTCGTAGTTTTCGATACGGGCGTCGCGCGGGAACATCGGGTCTCCAGGGGCTGCCGGGGGGTGGGAAGCCTGAAATTATAAGGCCCGCCCGGGCGGCCCACCAATTTGGAGCGGCATGACCCGCTCTGGCCAGCGCCAGGCCGGCACCACGCGACCGGCCGCACATGCGGGCTGCTTGCCCCAAAGGACCGGCCGCACAAGGCGGCTTGCTTGCCATAAACGACCGGCCGCACAAGGCGGCTGCTTGCCATAAACGACCGGCCGCACAAGGCGGCTGCTTGCCATAAACGACCGGCCGCACAAGGCGGCCGGTCGCAAGAATCATGGCGGCGCTGACCTCAGTGGTTGAACACCAGGTCGGCGATGATGCCGGTGGCGATCGCCACCATCAGCAGGTTGCCGGCGTCGTCGCGCACCCAGTGGTAGCCATAGGGCGGGCGGCGCACGTGGTAGCGGCCGTAGTCGTTGACCACGTAGACCGGGCCGCCGTAATAGTCACGGTAGCGGTGGCCGGGCGCCCAGCCGTAGTAGCGCGGCGGCGGGGCCGGACGGTAGTAGGCCGGGCGGTAGACCGGGCGCGGCGCCGGGCGGTAGACCACGGTCGGGTGGCGGTTGTCGTAACGGCGGCCATCGTGATAACCGTCGCGGTAAGCCTCGCGGCGGTCGCGGTTGTCGTGGCGATTGTCGTAGCGATCGTCGTGGCGATCAGTGTGATGGTCGTCGTGGCCGCGGCCGCGGTTGTCCCCGTGGTGGTCACGGCCATGGTCGTCGGCCATCGCCGGGGCCGCCACGGCGCCGAGCGCCAGCAGGGACGTCAGGGCAAGAGCAGTAAGACGTGTCGCGTTCATGGCAGCTCCAGGGCTGTAGGTTGGTGTCAACTACATATTGGCGCTCGAACATGAACAGGCATTGGCTGGAATCGGTTTCGTCCGGCCCCATTTAATTGTTGGTTGGCCAGGCCAGGAAAAGCCCTACGGGCGTTCCCGGTATACTGGCGCCATCCCTTTCACTGCCCCGCCTGTCCGTGCCACGGACCGGGCCGGGCGCGCGCTACGAGCCATCCGGAGATTCCATGTCCTCAGGGCAATACATCTACACCATGAACGGCGTCAGCAAGGTCGTGCCGCCGAAGCGCCAGATCATCAAGGACATCTCGCTGTCGTTCTTCCCCGGCGCCAAGATTGGCCTGCTCGGCCTCAATGGCGCCGGCAAGTCGACGGTGTTGAAGATCATGGCCGGCGTGGATACCGATTTCGAAGGCGAGGCGCGCCCGCAGCCGGGCATCAAGGTCGGCTACCTGGCGCAGGAACCGCAGCTGGATCCGGAAAAGACCGTGCGCGAGTCGGTCGAAGAAGGCGTGGGCGATGTGCTCCAGGCCCAGGCGGCACTGGAAGCGGTCTATGCCGCCTATGCCGAGGAAGGCGCCGACTTCGATGCGCTGGCCAAGGAACAGGAGCGCCTGGAGGCGATCCTCGCCGCGGGCGATGCGCACACCCTGGAGAACCAGCTCGACGTGGCCGCCGATGCGCTGCGCCTGCCGCCGTGGGAAGCCAAGATCGCCAACCTGTCCGGCGGTGAGAAGCGCCGCGTGGCACTGTGCCGCCTGCTGCTGCAGAAGCCGGACATGTTGCTGCTCGACGAACCGACCAACCACCTCGACGCCGAATCGGTGGAATGGCTGGAACAGTTCCTGGCCCGCTACAGCGGCACCGTGGTGGCCGTCACCCATGATCGCTACTTCCTCGACAACGCCGCCGAGTGGATCCTCGAACTCGACCGCGGCCGCGGCATTCCGTGGAAGGGCAACTACACCCAGTGGCTGATGCAGAAGGACGAGCGCCTGAAGCAGGAAGACAACCAGGAAAAGGCCCGCCAGAAGGCCATCCAGAAGGAACTGGAATGGTCGCGGCAGAATGCCAAGGGCGGCCGCACCAAGGGCAAGGCGCGCCTGGCCCGCCTGGAAGAGTTGCAGTCGGTCGATTACCAGCGCCGCAACGAGACCAATGAAATCTTCATACCGCCGGGCGAGCGCCTGGGCAACTCGGTGATGGAGTTCAAGAACGTCTCGAAGAAGTTCGGCGACCGCCTGCTGATCGACAACCTGTCGATGATCGTCCCGCCGGGCGCCATCGTCGGCATCATCGGCCCGAACGGTGCCGGCAAGTCGACGCTGTTCAAGATGATCACCGGCCAGGAGAAGCCGGACTCCGGCGAGATCGTCGTCGGCCCGACCGTGCAGCTGTCCTACGTCGACCAGAGCCGCGACAAGCTGGAAGGCAACCACAACGTCTTCCAGGAAATTTCCGGCGGCCTGGACATCCTCAACATCAACGGCGTGGAGATCCAGTCGCGCGCCTACATCGGCCGCTTCAACTTCAAGGGCCAGGACCAGCAGAAGATGGTCGGCGCGCTGTCCGGCGGTGAACGCGGCCGCTTGCACATGGCCAAGACCCTGCTGCAGGGCGGCAACGTGCTGCTGCTCGACGAACCGTCCAACGACCTGGACATCGAGACCCTGCGCGCGTTGGAAGACGCGTTGCTGGAGTTCCCGGGCAACACCTTCGTCATCAGCCATGACCGCTGGTTCCTGGACCGCATCGCCACGCACATCCTCGCCTTCGAAGGCGACTCGCACGTGGAGTTCTTCCAGGGCAACTACCGCGAGTACGAAGACGACAAGAAGCGCCGCCTCGGCGACGCCGCCGGCCCGCACCGTTTGCGCTTCAAGGCGCTGAAGTAAGGGACCAGGAAGGGCGCCGAAAGGTGCCCTTCTCCTTTGGGCCGAAGGGCACGATCTACCGCACGATCTACTGTAGGAGGGACTTCAGTCCCGACAAGCTTCACAGGCGATGATGGAAGCCGGGGCTGAAGCCCCTCCCACAAATGCACAGCCGCCCAGCGTGGCCTACCCTACACTCCGCGCGTCGCGGCTGAAGCCGCTCCTACAGCCCCGGAAGCCATGACCGGTCTTTTCGAACGCCTGTTCCAACTGCAGCAGCACGGCACCACCGTGCGCACCGAACTGCTGGCCGGCATCACCACCTTCCTGACGATGTCCTACATCGTCTTCGTCAACCCCGACATCCTCGGCACCACCGGCATGGACCCCGGCGCGGTATTCGTGGCGACCTGCCTGGCCGCTGCGCTCGGCTCGACCATCATGGCGCTGGCGGCCAACTTCCCGGTCGGCATGGCGCCCGGCATGGGCTTGAACGCCTTCTTCGCCTTCACCGTGGTCGGTGCGGCCGGGCTGCCGTGGCAGCAGGCGCTCGCAGCGGTCTTCATCTCCGGGCTGGTGTTCATGGCGCTGTCGCTGAGCGGCGTGCGCGCCTGGCTGGTGGCGGGCATCCCGGCGTCGTTGCGCGCGGCGATCGTGGCCGGCATCGGGCTATTCCTGGCGATCATCGCGCTGCAGAAGTCCGGGGTGATCGTCGGCAATGCCGACACGCTCGTTGCGCTCGGACCGTTGCACAGCGCACCGCCACTGCTCGCGCTGGGAGGCTTCCTGTTGATCGCGGTATTGGAAGCGCGCGGCGTGCGCGGGGCGATCCTGATCGGCATCCTCGCCGTGACCGCCGCCGGCTGGCTGGTGGGCGACGTGCAGTACCACGGCCTGGTGTCGTGGCCGCCGAGCCTGGCGCCGACCTTTTTGCAGCTTGACCTGCCTGGGCTGCTGCATCGTGACGGCGGCGCGCCCCTGGCGGTGCTGATGCAGGTGGTGCTGGTGTTCGTGCTGGTCGAAGTGTTCGACGCCACCGGCACCTTGTACGGCGTCGTCGGCCGCGCCGGCCTGCTGCAACTGCCGGGTGGCCAGCGCCGCTTCGGCCGCGCCCTGCTCGCCGACAGCACCGCCATCGTCGCCGGCTCCCTGTTGGGCACCAGCAGCACCACCGCCTATGCCGAGAGCGCTTCGGGCGTGCAGGCCGGCGGCCGCACCGGCCTGACCGCCCTGGTCGTGGCCGCACTGTTCCTGGCCGCGCTGCTGTTCTCGCCATTGGCCGCGATGGTGCCTGGCTACGCCACCGCGCCGGCCTTGTTGTTCGTCGCCGGCTTGATGCTGCGCGAACTGGTGGCTGTCGAGTGGGGCGACCTCACCGAATCGGTCCCCGCTGCGCTGTGCGCGCTGGCGATGCCTTTCACTTATTCGATCGCCAATGGCTTGGCGTTCGGCTTCATCGCCTATGCGGTGCTGAAGGCCGGCACCGGCCGCTGGCGCGAAGTGCATGCGGCGGTGTGGCTGGTGGCGGGGTTGTTTCTGTTGCGGTATGCCCTGGGGTGAGCGACCGCCTCACCCCTCGCCCTCGACCTCGAAAACCTGGCGCAAATAGCGCAAATATCCCGGGTCCTCGCACATGCTCTTGCCGGGTGAATCGCTCAGCTTGGCCACCGGCTGGCCGTTGCAGCGGACCATCTTGATGACGATCTGCAGCGGCTCGGGTCCCAGGTCGTTGGTCAGGTGGGTACCGACGCCGAACGACAGCCGGCAGCGGCCCTTGAAGTGGTCGAACAGCCGCATGACCTTGTCGATGTTCAAGCCATCGCTGAAGACCAGCACCTTGGAGCGCGGGTCGATCCGGTGCTGTTCGAGATGGTCCAGGACCCGCTCGCCCCACGCGAACGGGTCACCGGAGTCGTGGCGCATGCCGTCGAACAGCTTGCAGAAGTACAGGTCGAAGTCGCGCAGGAAGGCATCCAGCCCGACCACGTCGGACAGCGCGATGCCCAGGTCGCCGCGATACTCGCGCGCCCACGACTCCAGCGCCGCCACCTGCGAGTCGCGCAGCCGCGGCCCCAGCGCCTGGAACGCCTGCAGGTATTCGTGCGCCATCGTGCCCAACGGCGTCATGCCGTAGCGCCGGGCGAAATAGACGTTGCTGGTGCCCACGAAACGTTCGCCCCAGCCCTCGCGCAGCAGCGGCAGCAACTCGCCCTGCCATTGCCGCGAATAACGCCGGCGCGTGCCGTAGTCGGCGATGCGGCAGTCCTCGTAGCCGGGCTGGGTAAGCAACGCGACCTTGGCCCGCAGGCGCTGCCGGCCCTCTTCGAAATCCGGCTGCGAGGTATTGCGGAACCAGACCTCGTTGATGATCGCCAGCAGCGGCACTTCGAACAGGATCGTGTGCAGCCACGGCCCGCGGATGATCAGCTCGATCTCGCCCGGCGTCTGCGCCGACGGCCGCAGGGTCAGGTACTTGCGGTCGAGATGGAACAGGCCGAGGAAGTCGACGAAATCCGTCTTGATGAAGCGCATCGCGCGCAGATAGGCCAGTTCGTCGGGCTGGAAGCGCAGCTCGCACAGCAGGTCGATCTCGGTGGCGATCTCATCGATGAACTGCGCCAGGTCGATGCCCGGCGTGCGGCATTTGAAGCGGTACTCGACCTGCGCACCGGGATGCTGGTGCAGCACCGCCTGCATCATGGTGAATTTGTACAGGTCGGTGTCGAGTAGGGAGGTGATGATCATGAGGGGGAATACCACCCTTTGTGGGGAAGGGGTTGCCGTGCATTCTGCACGCTCCGGCCGGTCCACGCCGATGGCGTCAGCTCAGCCCGGCCGGCGCAGCAAGCGCGGCAACTGCGCGGCGGCATGCGCCCAGATCGCCAGCCACACACCGGCGCGCACGGCCCAGCTGCGGCGCGGCGCCTCGAACTTGCGGAAATAGCGCCACAGCCCGCGGTGCTTGTGCCATTCGACGAAAAACGGTCGCGACCGGCTGGAGACGCCGCGCAGATGGACAACCTGCAGGTCGTTGGCCACCGCCACGACCGCGCCGGCTTCGCGCGCGCGCCGGCACAGGTCCAGATCCTCGGCATGCAGGCGATAGCCGGCGTCCCAACCACCGATGCGCTCAAACAGCGCGCGCGGCATCAGCATCAGCGCGCCGGAGATCGCATCGACGCGTTGCAGCGGCTGCGCGGGATCGACCGGCACGGCGAGCTGGGCGCTTTCGCGCGGCGCGCGCAGCATCGCGGCGAAATCCGGATCGCGGCGGCGTACCGCGCCATCGGGCTGGCCGTGCTCGTCGACCTGCTCCACGCCCAGCAATGCCGGCACGCCGTCCAGCGACTCGGCGCGTTGGCGCAGCTGCAGCAGCGTATCCGCTTCGACCATCAGGTCGGGATTGATGAAGACCAGCCAGGGCGCGCGCGAGTCGGCGGCGCCCTGGTTGCAGGCGGTGGCGAAGCCAGGATTGTCCGGATTGGCGATGAAGTGCACGCGGGTATCTTCGACCGCGTGCCGCTGCACGACGGCCAGGGTGTCGTCGTCCGAATCGTTGTCGACCACGCGGATCTCGGCGACATCGGCGGCGGCACGCAACCGCGCCAGGCATTCGTCGATGGTGGCGCCGCTGCGGTAGGTGACCACGACCGCGGCAATGGCGCTGCTCATGCGTCTTTCTCAAGGAGTTCGCCGAACAACTCGCGCTGGGGCTCGGCCACTGGCGTCTGCTCGTACAAACGTTGCAGTTGCACCCGCGCTTCGGCCAGCGGGTCTTCCATCAGGAACGCCGCCAGGCGTGAGTGCCAGGCCGGCCAGCGCGTGGCCAGCGCGTCCATGTCGCCATCGGCCGGCACGCCCTCGGCCATGCGCGCGACGAACGTCGTCTCGCACAGCACGTTGCGCCAGCCCAGGCCGGCCATGCGCAGGCTCAGGTCGATCAGTGCGGCATACCAGGAGCCGTAGCTGCTTGCGTCCAGGCCACCGGCACGGCGGCGCGCGCTGCCGCGCAAGGCAACGGCATGGCAGATCGCGGCGGGCAACTCCGGGTGCAGCGGGGGCATGGCCGCGCACGCCGTGGCCAAACGTTCGTCGTCATCCGGCAGCGGATTGAGCTCGCCCAGCCGCGGCCAGGCGGCCGCCTCGCCGACATTGCTCCATGGCGTCGCACTGGCGATGGCGGCATCGCGGGCGAAGCACGCACCGAGCTGCTTCAACCAGCCCGGCAACGGCCGCGCTTGCGATGACAACACCACCACGTCGGCTTCGCCGCAGGCGCGCAGCATCTCGTCCAGGTGCGCCACCTCGCCGATCGGCCGCTCGCGCCGGGTGTAGTCGGCCTGCAGGCGCGTGCGCGCCAGCCAGCTCTCGACCACGGCGACGCCGCGCGGGCCGGCTTGGGCGTCGTCGGCCAGCCAGATCGGCGTACCGGCCGGCGTGCAGGCCTCCAGCGCTCCAAGGCAGGCGTCCAGCGCGCGGTCGTCGGGGCCGACCGGGAGCAGGAGGATGGGCAACGCCGGGCTCATCGGGTGGCGGGTGTGTACAGCGGCTCCAGCGCCTTGAACTTGCGCCCGTAGTCGTCGTTGAAGCGGCGGGCCTCGTTGGGATCCTTCACGATGGTCGGGGTAATCAGCACGATGACCTCCTGGCGATCCTCGTTCTGGGTCTTCTTGCCGAACAGCGCGCCGACCACTGGCAGGCGGCTGAGGAACGGCACGCCGGACGACCCGTTCTCGTTGCGGTCGCTGATCAGGCCGGCCAGCATGATGGTGTCGCCGCTCTGCACGGCCGCTTCGGTGCGCACGCGGCGAGTGTCGATTGGCGGGTTGCAGGCGCTCTGGGTCGGATCGCAACCGCTGGGCACCGCACCGGCCGAACTCACTTCCTGCACGATGTCGAGGAATACAGTGCCCTCGCGTGTCACGCGCGGACGCACCTTGAGAATCACGCCGGTGTCGATGTACTGCACTTGGCTGTAGGTTCCCGTCGTGCCTAGCGTATTGATCGATACAGAGTTGATTGGCACCTTGGTGCCAACATTGAGCGTGGCCTGAGCGTTGTTGCGAACGAACACGGATGGGGTCTGGAGCAAGCGGACGTCTGTAACCTCATCCAGAGCGGTAATTACGGCTGCTGCATTCTTTCCGAGGAAAGCCCAACCCAGTCCAGCCTCCGTGACACGACCCGAGATATCTCCCCAGATATTACGTCCCAAAGCCGAAGGCAAAGTACCGAAGCTTCCGTCTGGCCTACCCGCGACCGCCTGCTCGAAGTACCAGTTCACGCCATAGCTCAGCTTGCCGGTCAGCTTAACCTCGGCCACCTGCGCCTCGATGTGCACCTGCAATGGCATGGTGTCGAGCTTTTCGATGACTTCGCGGATGGATTGCCAGGCCTGAGGCGTCGAACGCACAAGCAAGGTGTTGGTTTCTTCCACGGCCGATACACCCACGCGATCGCCCGCCACTTCCAGGACTACGCTGCCGTTGCCACTCTTGGCCGGCGCCAAGTTGAACTCACCTCCGGTACCAATCGCGCCGGTGCCGCCCGAGCCACTGCCCGAACTACCGTCGAAGCCGCTACTCATCGAGCTATTGCTCCCCCCCATGCCGCCGTTGGCATCGGCCATGTCGCCCATCTGCATTTCGCTGGCCCCAGGCGCCAGCGAGGTGTCATCGCCGCCACGGCGGCCGCTACTGCCAAACACCTCGGCCAACCGATCGGCCAACTCCCGCGCCTTGATGTACTTCAATTCATAAGAGAACAACCGCGGTGCGCCACCGGCGCTATCAATTCGCTCCAGCCACTGCTGGATCTGGTCCAGATAGCGCGCCTGCGGCGTGATCACCAACACGGCATTGGCATTCTCCAGCGGCATGAAGCGGAACATCCCCGCACTCGGGGTATTGCTCTTCTCGCCGAACACCTTCTCCAGGTCCGCGGCCACTTCCTGCGCCTTGCCGGTCTGGATCGGGAACACGCCCACCGACATGCCGCTCAACCAGTCCACGTCGAAGATCTCGATCGTGCGCAGGTAGTTTTCCAACTCGGCGCGGGTGCCGCCGAGGGTGATCACGTTGCGCGACGGATCCACGCCGACGATCGCGTTCGGGCGCGCGTAGGGCTCCAGTACCTTCTTCATCTCGCTGGCCGAGATGTAGCGCAGCGGGACCACGCGCACTTCGAAGCCGCGCGCGTTCGCCGCCGGTGCCGTGCTCGGCGCGACCGTGCCGGCCAGGGCCTGGTCGGCCGGCACGATGTTGTAGCGGCCGCCGCTGTAGACCATGCGCGCGTTGTTCCAGCCCAGCACCATCTCCAGCAGGTTCAGGGCCTGCGCCGGCGACACCGGCTTGGGCGTGGCCAGCGTCACCGTGCCCTGCACGCCGGGGGCGATGACGTAGTTCTGCCCGAGCATGTCGCCGAGGATCGCCTTGACCACCGCCTGCAGCGATTCGCCCTCGAAGTTGAACGTCGCCTCGCCGCTGGCCGCGCCGCCCAGCGCCGGCGCCGGACGCGCGGCCGCCGAGCGGTTGATGACCTCGCCGTTGCCGCGCCGGATCACCGGTTGCGGCCCGGCATCGGTGCCGGCGTCGTCGGTGTGCTGCGGCACGCCACGCGGCGGCTGCGCCTGCGGCGGCGCGCGGTGGACATCCGGCGTGGGGATACTGGCGCAACCGGCCAACAGGCCCAGCAGGAGGGAAATCAGGACAACACGTAACGTCATGTCTGCACTCTACGGGTTCTGTGGCACGGCGCCATCGGCATTGCGCGGGGAATTCTGTTGCTGCTGTTGCAGCGCGCGGCGGCGCGCCTCGATGCGTTCGCGGATCGCCTTCAGCTGTTCCTCGCTGGGCGCGGGCGTTGTCGCGGGCGGCGCGCCTGGCGTGGCCGGGGCCGCATTGCCAGCGGCGGCGGGCGGCAAGGCCGGCGTGGGCGGCGCGGGTTGAGCGACCGGTGCAGCAGCGACCGGCGGCGCATTGGCGGGCGGCAAAGATGGCGGCATCGTACCGGCGCCGCCGCGCAACACGGTCGGCGGCTCGCCGCCGTGGCCATCGAAGACCTGCATGTCCAGCGTCCGCACGCCGCCCGGCCCTTCCACCGTTGCGCTGCGCGCAGCCAGGGTCAGCAGGCGCCAGCCATCGACCGCGTCGCCCTGCAGGCGCAGGCGCAGCGAGCGGCCCTGGTCGGTGGTCAGGGTGGCCATCTGCAATTGCGGGGTGATCAGCACGCCGGTCAGGCGCAGGCCGGTGGACTGCGGGTTGTCGGTGCCGGCCAGCACGAACGGATGCGGGCGCCGGTCCTCGGCGAACACCGGCCGTTGCGCGATCGACGCATAGGCCGGCAGCTCGCCCAGACGCGGCGCGCCGGCGGCGGGAATGGCTGGCAAGGGCCGCGCGGCGTCGGCGGCATCGGCCAGCGGCAGGTGAGTGCCCAGGCCCACCCCGGCCATCAGGCACAACAGCAACGCCCAGCCGGCGAAGACCGCCAGCCACCAGGTACGAAGTCCGGCGGCGTCAGCGCGCATCGCCCACCTCCGCTGCCGACACGCTGGGGCGCACATAGCCGGACAGATCGAAGCTCACGTCCAGGCCGTTGCCGCTGTCGCCCGGCGCCAGCGCCGCCCGCTGCGCGAGCACGTTGAGGTTGTCGACGAACAGGCCGGGCGTGCCGGATTCGAGCGAATGCAGCACCGCTGCCAATTCCGGCGTGCCGCAGCGCAGACGCACCTGCACCGCCACGCGGGCGAAGCGTCCCTGGCGGTCGAGCGGCAGCGTCGAGCGGTTGCTGATGGCGCAGCTGCGGTGGCCGGGGCTGGCCTGCGACACCACCGTCTCCAGGCGCTGCACCAGCCCGGCGGCGGCCAGTTCGGCCGAGGCCTCGGGCAGGAAGCCCGAACGCGCCGCCAACTGCGTGCGTGCACGCTGCAACTGCGCGGCAACGCGCGGGCCGTCCTGCAGTTCGGCATGGATGCGTTGCTCGCGCTCGATGGCGGTGCGCACGCGCGCTTCGGTGGCCAGCAGCGGCTGGACGAAGAACGGATGCACGCACAGCAGGTAGACCAGCGCGACGACCACCGCCAGCAAGGCCAACGCCCAGATCCTTTCGCGCCGGCTCGGCACGGCGTTCATGGCGTGTCCCCGGGCGCGGGCGCGCTCGGCGGCGGCGTGGCAGCGGCCGGGGCGGCGGCGAGCGTGGCGGTGAGGGTGAAACGGTCACGTCCGTGCCCGGCATCGCTCTGCAGCACGCCGGTCAGCGCCGGCTTGCGCCAGTTCGGCGCGCCGTCCAGGCGTTCGACCAGCGAGGCGGCCTCGTCACTCAGGCCGATCAGTTGCAGTTCGTCGCCCTCGAGGGAGAACTTCTCCAGGTAGGTGCCATCGGGCAGCCGCCGGGTGAGCTCGTTCCAGACTTCGATCGCCGCCGGCCGCGCCGCGCGTTGTTGCTCGAAGAAGGTCGCGCCCTCGATCAACGACACCAGTTCCTCGCGCTGCACCGCCACCTGGCGCGCACGCTGTGCGTCCTGGCGTACCTGCGCCTCGAGCGCGTCGGCGGCATAGCCGCGGTTGTCGAGCAGCCACTGCGAACCCAAGCCCAGGCACACCAGGCCGGTGGCAAGCAGCGCGAGGTTCCAGCGCGCCATCGGGTCATGGTGCACGCGGCGTTCGGCCAGCGGCAGCAGGTTGATGCGCAGCGGCACCCCGGCCGCGTCACTGACGTCCACGCCGGCCAGGGCGTCGCGCCAGGCGGCGGGAATGCCGCCGGCCCCTTCCACGGCGCGGCGTGGCACCACCACCAGGTCGGCGTCGATCTGCCCGTCCTCGCGCTCGCCCAGCAGGCGCGCGTCGAACCAGACCTGGTCGGCCGCGAACGGCGTTTGCCGGTCGATCTCGAAACGCGCCACATCGGCCAGGCGCGCGGCGGCGGCGGCCGGCAGGCGCAAGCGGCGGCGCAGCGCCAGCTCGGCCGGCAGCAACCAATGCCGCGGCAGCGCGCGCAGGCGCGGTGGCAGCAGGCGGTCCCAGTCGGCCGGCGGCGCGGCCTCGGGCAGCAGGGCGAGGGGTTCGACCCCCTGTTCGCGCTGCCAGGCCAGGGCGATCTGCTCGCCATCGCGCCACAACAGCAGCCGCGCCGGCGAAAAGCCCAGCCGCCACTGCCAGGCGGCCGGCAGCCACGCCAGCAGCGCACCCTGCCACCAGCGCCAGAAGCCGCCGGCGCCTGGCGGAATCCGCAGGCCGATGCGCTCGAGACTTTGCCGCCACGCGGTCATTGCACTGCCGCTCCTTCTTCCCATTGCAAAACGGTGTAGGCCGAGTCGCGGGAAGCCGATGCAACGGTGCGCACCACCGCGCGCAGCACCACCTCGCGTCCCTCGCCCAGGCGTGCCCGGCTCTCGATACTATAAGTGCCCGTGGTCGCCGCCGCGCCCGCCGCAGTGACCGTAATACCGGCCCCCTGCCCGCTGCTCGCCTGCCGCGCGGCCATCCAGGTGGGCACGTCCAGCCCCAGGGCGGCCAGCACCGGCGGCGGCGCGAAGGCCGGCAGCGGCTGCGCGCGCTGGGCGTGCAGGGTGACATTGGGCAGCAGCCGGCGGTAGAGGTCGGCGTCCATGCCGCGCACCAGGCGCAGCTCGCCCAGGCTCTCGAACGGCGCGTCCTTGGCGCCGTAGGCCAGGCCGGCGCTGGCGTAGTCGGGGTCTTCGGCACCGCCGGGCGACTGCAGGCTGTCGCGGTCGCGCCAATCGACAATGGCCGCGGCAATCGCCTGCGCGCGTCCCGGCTCGACCTCGAGCGCGCGCAGCAGGCCGGCCAGCAACGCCGGGCTGGCATTGTTGAGGTCGACCTTGCCGCCCTCGTCGACGATGCGCACCTGCACCGGCACGCCATCGAACGACCAGTCGTAAGGCCGGCCGTCCGCCTGCCAGCGGGTGGCCGGCGCACCGCGCTGCCGCCACATCGCGTATTCCAGGCCGGCACGCGCCACCGACTGCGCGCGGGCGGTGCTGCGCAGCACGCTGTCCTGGCCGGCTTCGACGCGCGCGGTGAGTGCGAACGCGCCGACCAGCGCGGTCAGCAGCGCGATCAACCACAGCACCAGGACCAGGGCGACGCCCCGCACGCGCCGTGTCATAGCGAGATGCGCTCCCGCGGCGCCTGCGGCAGCGCCACCAGCAGCGAAGGCCAGGGCCCGCGCGCGTCGCGCAGTTCGATCCGCACGAAGCGCGGCAGGCGCTCGCTGTCGGCCCACTCGTTTTGCCAGTCGCCCAGTTGGCCGCGCTGCGGGTCGATGCCGCGGTAGGCGAAGCGCACCGCGACCAGGCCGTCGGCCAACAACTCCGGGGCCGCGGCCTGCGGCGCCGACAGCACTTCGCCCGCCTGCACCTGGGTCAACTGCAGTTGCATGCGTTGCGCCGGCGCCTGCCCGGTCACGCCGATATCGTGCAGGTAGGGGCCGCCGAGGCCGAGGTAGTCCGGCACGTCGGCGACGAAACGCAGCCGCTGCGGCTCGCCGATGAAGCGCTGCGGCTTCATCGTGCGGTCGTCGCGGCCCATCGCCACCGGCAACGCCGCGGCCAGGCGCCGGCGCAGGAATCCCTCGATCGTGCGCATGCGCTCGCTGCGCGCGGCCATGGCTTCGCCGCGCTGGCCGATCGTGCCGGCCGAGCGCAGCGTGGCGAAGGCGAGCGTCAGCCCTGCGGCCAGCAGCACTGTGGCCAGCAATACTTCGATCAGGGTGAATCCCGCGGCGCGGCGCGCACTCATGGCGGACTCCCGTTCACAGGCACCGGCACCGGCACCAGGCGCAGGCTGCGCCAGTGCAGCTGTTCGCTGGCGCCCTCGCCCCAGCGCACCGCCAGGTCGAGCTGCAGCAGCACCGGGTCGGCGGGCGAGACGGGCTGCAGGCTGGCCGGCGGCCGCGGATCGACCCAGGGCCGCACGTCGAGCTGCCAGCTGTAGCGGCCCTGCTCGAAGTTGCCCTGGCGGTGCTGCGGCGCCAGCGGTGCCTGCATGTCCAGTTCGGTGAGCAGCGACTGCGCATGCAGGGTGGCGCGGGTGGCTGCGTCGGCGGCGCGCACCTGGCGCACGCCGCCGGACAAGGTGCCCAGCAACAGGGTCAACGCCAGCGCCAGCAGCGCGAAGGCGACGATCACTTCGAGCAAGGTATAGCCGCGCTGGTGCTTCATCGCGCCGCCTCGACCCGGCCGCTGCGGACCTCGCCGGTGATCCAGGCCACGTCGATGCGCCAGTGCGCCTGCCGCACCGCCAGGTCGATGCGGCCGCCGCTGGAGGCGCCGTCGGCGAAGAAGCGGATGGCGCCGCGGCCGGGACGCGGCTGCAGTTCGCGCGCGCCGGTAAAGGCCAGCCGCAGTTGCGCGGGCACGGTGCCGCGGTGGCCGAGCGTGCTCGACCACTGGCCCGTGCGCGGATCGATGTCGAACTGCTGCGGTTTGCCGCTGGCGATGGCCCGGGTGCGGACCTGGCGCAGTTCGGCGGCCAGTTGCTTGCCGCTGGAACGCAGGCGCAGGCCGTCGATGCCGCCACCGAGCACGCTCGCCGCCAGCACCCCGGCCGCCGCGATCAGCGCGATGACCAGCAGCATTTCCAGCAGGCTGACGCCGCGCATCGGCGGTCGCCGCCCGCGCGTGCGCGTCAGTCCCGGGGCGGTTGCCATGGCCGCTTACTCGTAGACGATGTCCGCGTCGTAGCTGCTGCCGCCCGCCTGCCCGTCCTTGCCCAGGCTGACCAGGTCGAACGGACGGCCGGTGCCGGGGACGCGGTATTCGATGGGATGGCCCCACGGATCATTGAGTTCGGCCGGCTTGGCATACGGGCCGAGCCAACCGGCCGCGCCGCCGGGCTGGGTGACCAGCTCGTCGAGCTTGGCCGGCAGCTTGCCGGTGTCGAGCTGGAAGTTCTCGACCTTGCCGGCCAGCGTCTGGATCTGCGAACGGGCCAGGTTGGCCTTGCCGCGGTCGGCGCCGCCCAGCACGCGGCTGCCGACCAGGGTCAGCACCGCGCCGATCAGCACGATGACGATGATGATCTCCAGCAGGCTCATGCCCGACTGGCGGTGCGGCGAGGCGATCGAGAAGGAACGGCGGGGCTGGGTCATGCGGTTGTCCTGGTGTGTCGGGGGAAGGCGGTGGGGGTGCGGGCGCGTCGTCATACGCGCTCAACCGATCGCATTGGTCAGGTCGTACAGCGGCACGAGCACGGCGATGATGACGCCGCCGACGACGCCGGCCAGCAGCAGGGTCAGCAAGGGCACCAGCGCCGCGAGCAGGCGGTCGATCGCTTGCGCCGATTCCTGTTCGAACGTGTCGGCCACCCGCAGCAGCATAGTGTCCAGCGCGCCGGATTCCTCGCCCACCTGGATCATCTGCAGCGCCAGCCGCGGGAACTGCTTGCCGCGGCCCAGCGCCAGCGCCAGGCCGTGGCCATTGCGGACCTCTTCGGTGGCGCGCTCGACCTCGGCCACCAGCACCCGGTTGTCGAGCACGCCGCGGCCGATACCCAGCGCCTGCAGCAACGGCACGCCATTGCGCAGCAAGGTGCCGAGGGTGCGCGCCAAGCGTGCGGTATCCAGCCGCGCGACCAGCGGGCCGACCAGCCGGCGCCGCAGCAACCAGCCATCCAGCGCCAGGCGGAAGGCCGGATCGCGCCGGCGCCGCGCCAGCCACAGCAGGGCCAGTGCCGGCACGACCACGAACACCAGCCAGGCATCGCGCACGAACAGGCCCACCGCGAGCACCCCGCGGGTGAACCACGGCAGCACCACGTCCAGGCTTTCGTACATGAGCGCGAACTGCGGCACCACATAGCCCAGCAGGAACAGCAGCGCCAGCCCGACCACAACGATGAGGATGGCCGGATAGACCAGCGCGTTGATCACCCGCCCGCGCAGGGCCTGGTTGCGTTCGAGGAAGTCGGCCAGCCGCTGCAGCGTTTCGTGCAGGCTGCCGCCCGCCTCGCCGGCCCGCACCATGTTGATGTACAGCCGCGAGAACACGCCGTGCTGGCGCTCCAGCGCGACCGACAGCGGGGCACCGCCGCGCACGGCATCGCGGATGGCGGTGATGACGCGGCGTTCGCGCACATCTTCCGGCAGCTCCATCAGGATCGACAGCGCGCGGTCGAGCGGCTGGCCGGCGGCGAGCAGGCTGGCCAGCTGGTGGGTGAACTGCACCAGGTTGGCGCCGGCAAGCACGCGCGGGCGCCACAGCGTGCGCAGGCCGGGCCCGCGTTCGTCGGCTTGCGCCGCGCGCGCTTCCACCGGCAGGTGGCCCTGCTCCTGCAGGCGCGCGACGACATCGGCCTCGCTGGCGGCTTCCATCTGCCCGTCGAGCAGCTCGCCATCGCTGCTGAGCGCCTTGTAGCGGAACAAGGTCATGCGTGGACCGCCGGGCGCGACAGGCGCATCAGCCTTCCTCGGTGACGCGCAACACTTCTTCCAGCGTGGTCTCGCCGCGCAAGGCCTTGGCCACGCCGTCCTCGTACATGGTGCGCATGCCGGCGCGGCGCGCCAGCTGTTCGATCTCGCCCATGCCGGCGCGGCGCATCACCGCACGCCGCAACTCGTCGTCCATGACCAGGAACTCGACGATCGTGGTGCGGCCAAGATAACCAGTGGGCGCGGCGGCCGAAGGTCGCGGCCGGTACAGATGAATCTCACCCTGCGGCTGCCAGCGCCGCAGCTCGAAGCGCTCGATCTCCTCGGGCGAGGCCGCGTAACGCTCGGCATGGGTCGGCTCGAGCCGGCGCACCAGGCGCTGGGCGAGGATGCCATTGACGGTGGAGGTCAGCAGATAGTCCTCCACCCCCATGTCGAGCAGGCGGGTGATGCCGCCGGCGGCGTTGTTGGTATGCAGCGTGGACAGCACCAGGTGGCCGGTGAGCGCCGACTGGATGGCGATGCGCGCGGTTTCCAGGTCGCGCATTTCGCCGATCATGATGATGTCCGGGTCCTGGCGCACGATGCTGCGCAGGGCATTGGCGAAGTCCAGGCCGATCTGCGGCTTGGCCTGGATCTGGTTGATGCC
>Ga0160459_100075_pt1 | contig 128459 bp, 119 predicted proteins | sample HID1973K_E6MG_FD_108208 | JGI IMG/M metagenome (GOLD analysis project Ga0160459, IMG submission 108208) | Enriched mosquito-associated microbial communities from UW Madison campus, WI, USA - HID1973K_E6 MG | ecosystem: Host-associated > Arthropoda: Insects > Digestive system > Unclassified ...
CTTGAAGGCTTGCAGACCCTGAGCGACACTGCGCCCACTCGGCTGTCCGCTGTGGCTCGCTGAGTACCGTGCATCTCAGCTCTGTCCGGGCTGAAGACTTACACCATGCGCTGGGACGTGACCCGATCAGGCAGGCCGCCGAAGGACCCCAGACAACGCGACCCATCGGCTACAAGGCGATGCAGGCCGCGAACAGTCGATGATCAGGCACGTGCCTGATCCTGGTATTCCATGAACGAACGACGAAAAGTCATCGGATTGGAGATACCCGAGATCGGTGCCTGCGGGTTGCCGGCACCAGAGACGACCAGCGTGCCGAAGTTGAAAAGGCGACCCAGGATGCCCTGGTTGACCTGCATGCTTTCGACCTTGGCCAAATTGATCTCGACGGTCTTGCGGCTGATAAATCCGTACTTCGCAATCACGCGCTTGTTGGTGAAGGCGAGCTCTGTCGTGGCATAACGGATCCACGCCGCCAGCCAGAAGAGAAGGCCCAATCCAAAGGCTGGCAACAGAAGAAGTCCGACAATGAAGTTGGGTGCCAGCGACCACAAGCTGACCTTGCCTGTGTAGATGATTTTTTCGTTTTGAATGAGCGTTTTTTCGACGTAGCTGGTCATATGTGCTTTGAACGGAGGGGCAACCAGCTAGTTTGACAAATGTCTACGCATTGTTAAATACAGGGTGCTTCTGAATTGGGTTCAACGGGAGGCATAAGTCACGATTCCTTCGACGGGCACTCTCAACGTTGCGCGCCGGCGCGACCTGTTCGCAGTTCACCTCCTTACACCATGCGCAACTCACTCGACTTCAGTTCCTGGCAAGGCCTGCTCTCCACACTGTTCGGCCTGGCCCTGGTGTCGCTGGTCGCGGTGGGCATTCGCCTGCTGGTGATGCAGCGCGTGCAGATGCGGCGCGAACGGCAGAACCGGCAGATCAACGAACGGTTGAAGACGCTGATCGCGGCCTACAAGACGCTGGGCGGTTCCTTCACCGGTGACCTGGCGGTCGACCCGCGGCACCTGCGCGAGTTGCGCGCGCGGGCCGGCGCCGCGCAGGCGGCGCTGGCGCAGGCCGAGAACGCGGCGGGCGATGCCGACGCCGAACTGCCGCCCGCGGATGCGGCGGCAGGCGAGGAAGCGCTGGCGCCTTCGGAGCGGCGTCGCCGCATCCGTGACGCGGTGGAAGCGGCCCTGTCCGACGTGATCCTGCTGGGCACGCGCGAGCAGGTTCAGCTGGCGGCGCAGGCGGCCAACGACATGGTGGCGGGGCGGCCGATCGAGACCGCGGCGCTGGTGGATTCGCTGCGCAGTTTCATCCGCGCCGTGCTCGATCTGGAGGCGATTCCGGACACGGTGGTGATTCCCAAGCAAGGGCCGTTGCGCACCGGCGGCACGGGGGGGCGCGCTGGCGGCGGCAATGCCGGTGCGGGTCGGGGCGGTGGCGGGGGTGGCGGAGGAGGAGGTGGTGGTGGCGCTGGCGGCGGTGGTGCCGGCCTCGGCGCCGCTGGCATGGGCCTGGGGCTCGGCCACGCGGCAGGCAGCGCGCAGGGCACCGACGACGAGCGCGGCGCGCCCTGACGCTGCGCCGCAACGGCCGAATGCGCCTTCAGCGCGCCAGCACTTCGCGCACCACCATGTGCAAGCCCAGCAGCATCAGGCTGCCCATGAAGCAGCGGCGAAACAACTCCGGCGACAGCCGGTGCCGCAGCACCTGCCCGAGTGCCATGCCGGCCAGCGCCGGCAGCAGCATCAGCAGCGAGGCGCCAGCAGCTGTGCCCGGGTAGTGGCCGTTCAGCAGCAAGGCAAGGCCCAGCGCCACGGTGGACACGGTGAAGGAAATGCCCATCGCCTGGATCAGCTCGTCGCGCTGCAGGCCCAGCCCCTGCAGGTAGGGCACGGCGGGCAGAACGAAGACGCCGGTGGCGGCGGTCACCAAGCCGGTGAGCGCGCCGAGCAGCGGGCCGAGCCAGCGCTGCTGGCGCGGCGCCACCACCCAGCGCGCGCCCGCCAGCGCCCACAACGCATAGGCGACCAGCGCCAGGCCCAGCCCCAGCATGGCCAGTGCGCCGGCCGGTGCGCCGAAGGCCCAGCCACCGGCCAGCGTGCCGGCGGCCACGCCCACCTGCATCGGTGCGAGGCGGCGCAGCAGCGGCGTGAGCGTGGGCCACGGCCGCAGCTGCCAGAGGTTGGTGACCAGCGAGGGCACCACCAGCAAGGCCGCGGCCTGGGCCGGCGGCATGAACAGCGCCAGCAGGGCCATCGAGATGGTCGGCAGGCCGAGGCCGACCACGCCTTTCACCACGCCGGCCAGCAGGAACACGGCGGCCACGGGGAGCAGCGCGAGCGCGTGCGCGCAGAGTTCGGCAAAGTGCATCGTCATGGAGGCCGATTGTTCGCGCCGCCCGCGCCGGCGAAAAGCAGGAATGCGCGCAGGCTGGCTCAGGCACTGCCTGAGCCAGGCGATGAGCGTGCTACCTTGGCGCCATGCGTTTCGACCTGACCGACCTGCGCCTGTTCCTGAACGTGCATGCCGCGGGCACCATCACCGGCGGCGCGCAGGCCACCCACATGACGCTGGCCTCGGCCAGCGAGCGCATCCGCGCGATGGAAGATTCACTCGGTGCGCCGTTGCTGCTGCGCGCACGGCGCGGCGTGCAGCTGACGCCCGCCGGCCAGACGCTGGCCGAGCATGCGCAACGGGTGCTGGCGCAGGTGGAGCAGCTGCAAGGCGAGATCGGGCGCCACGGTGGCGGCCTCAACGGGCACGTGCGGCTGGCGTGCAACACCTCGGCGCTGAGCGAGCACCTGCCCGACCTGCTGGCGCGCTTCCTGGCCGAGCACCCGGGCATTCATATCGAGCTGGACGAGCGGCCGAGCGAGGCGATTGCCGATGCGCTGCGCAACGGCAGCGCGGACATCGGCATCGTGTCCGACGCAGCCGCGCTCGATGGCCTGGCGGTGCTGCCCTTTCGTCCCGACCCGCTGGTGCTGGTGGTGCCGCGCGGCCATGCGCTGGCGGGGCACGGCGCGTTGGCGCTGGCCGACGTGCTCGACCAGCCCTTCGTCGGCCTGGCCGAAGACAGCGCGCTGCAGGCACACATCGGGCGCCAGGCCCGGCGGCTCGGGCGCCAATTGCGCTACCGCATGCGGCTGCGCAGTTTCGAGGCGGTGTGCCGCATGGTGGGCCAAGGCATTGGCGTGGGCATCGTGCCGCTGGCGGTGGCGGCGCGCTGCGCGCGTGGCGCGCGGGTGCAACGCATTGCGCTGCGCGATGCCTGGGCCGCGCGCCATCTCATGCTGTGCATGCGCGAAGGGGCGGCGTTGCCGCTGCACGCGCAGTTGCTGGTGCGGGCCTTGGTGCCGTGAGCGTCAATACAGGACGATCTTGCCTTCCTTGAGGTAGCGCTCGTAATCCATCATCGGGATCGCAGTGACCTGGGTCTTGCCTTCATCGCCCCAGCTGAGCACGGCGCAGTCGATCTCCAGCGCCACCTCGACGGGGCCGCGCGGCACCTCGATCAGGGGACCATCGCCGGCGCGGTATTCCACTGAGCCTTTGACTTCTGCGTTGGCGGCCATGCAATTCTCCGAATTCCAAAACGAAACCGCGACTGTAGAGGCTGCCAGCCTCCGCGCTTGTCGTCTGTAAACGTAAGGATTTGTAGGCCGGCGCGCGGCGGGTTCAGTCGTGGCTCGATTGGGCCAGCAGCCGGCGCAGCCCGCGCCACAGGTTGTGGTGCGGCGCGTCGGGCGCCACCGAACCGGCCGGGTACAGCGCACGTTGCGATGCCAGTGCCTCGTGCAGCGCCGCGACATTGGCTTCGCTGTAGGGCCACACGCCGCGCACGGCATAGCCGCCCGAGGCCAACGGCGTCACCTGGATGTCGACCGCGCCGATGCGTTCGGCCACCGCCACGCGGGTCGCCGCCTGCGAGCGCGGCGGACCGAGCACGCCGATCGGCCGCGAGAACAAGAAGTGGATGGCCTGCACCTGCGCGAACTGCTCGGCCACGAAGGCGCACATCTCGTAGAAGATCAGCGCGCCGATGTTGCGCTCGTCATCGCGCAGCAGCGGCGTGGCCTGGAAGCTGCCCACTTCGATCTCGGTGCCGTTCTTCAGCAGCGCCACATCGATGGTCGCGATCACGCTGCGGTCCGCGCAAACGCAGATCGCATCGCCCAGCAGGTAGGGCGCCCCGTTCGGGCCGGTAAAACGCAAGAGACTGTGCATCGATCGAAGTGCGGCAGGCGCGACCGCCGACGGTCCGCCCGCGGACGCACCAGCGGGTCCTTTCTTCCGGCCATGACTCTAGGTGAATCAGCGGCTTTTGCGGGCCCGCATCGGCCGCCATCCGGCCACATTTCACAGATTGCGCGAAATGTAATTTCAACGTTTCCTGGCACTGTGAACTTTTGTGGCAAGCCGGCGCAGCCGTGTCAGTAATAAGGCACGTGGCGCTGCGGATCCTCGGCGCGGCGACAGGCGGCTGCCCAACGCGCCAGCAGCCAGCGGCGCAGCGCGATGCGCAGCGTCCAGCGCTCGTCGATGGCATCGGTGTGCGACACGCCAGATGCGCGCGATGCGCGGCCACGTTGCAGGAACTTGTTCGGCACGGCGGTGGACATCGGGGCCTCCTGGCTGGATTGCTGCGATGGCACCAGTCTGGGCGCCGATGCGCCGCCGCGCAGGAGGCCGTTGTCCCGTCCGCCAGGGGCGCCGGTGCCGCGCACCGCGCCAGGGCGGGACCGGTGTCCCGGGCCGGGTCAGGGGCCGGCGCCGAAACCCGCCTCGCGCGCACGCACGATGGCCTGCGCGCGGGTCGCCACGCCGAGCTTGTCGAACACCGCCGAAACCTTGTTGCGCACGGTCTTCTCGGACAGCGAAAGCTGCGCGGCGATCTGCAGGTTGTCCAGCCCGCGCGCCAGCAGTTCGAGCAGTTCGCGCTCGCGCGGCGTCAACGCCGCGAAGTCGCCTGCGCCGGCGGGTCGCTTGTCGTCGTGCGCCGCCAGGAAGGCAGCGATCTCGCCGAAGCCATGCGCAAAGGCCGGCTCGCTTCCGAGCAGCACGTGGTTGCTGCTTTCCAGCGGCACGAAGCGCGCACCCGGAATCAGCCCCGCCAGGCGCCGCCCTTCGTCGAAGGGCACGCGCGCATCGCCGCGCGCATGCAGCACCAGCGTCGGGCAGGCGAGCTGGCCGGCCAGTTCGCTCACGTCGATCTGGCCGAAGGCGGCCAGCGTGCGCGCCGCATGCGCGGGGCTGCACGAGAGGCGCTCCAGCTCGTTGAACCATTGCATCTGCGCCTGCGTGCCGCCCGGGATGTAGAGCGAGGTGAACAGCTGGCGAAAGGCCGGGTTGTCACGACCCCAACCAACCTCCACCAGTTCCAGCAGCAGCTTGGCCTCCTTGCGCTGCGCGTTGGTGATCGGACGCCGCAGCAACCCGCGCGCGTAGCCGCCCAGCAGCACCAGCGCAGTCACGCGCTGCGGGTGGCGCACCGCATAGGCGATGGCCACGGCCGCCCCCTGCGAACAGCCGAGCAGCGCAAAGCGCTCGGCACCGGCGGCGTCCGCCACGCACTCCAGGTCGGCCAGCCACGCGTCCATGCCCAGCGGCGCGCCGGACGGATCGGACAGGCCGCAGCCACGCCCGTCGTAGCGCACCAGGCGCCGCCCCTGGCTGAGCGCGGACAGCCAGGGACTCCACACGGGGCTGTTCAGATCGAAGTCGAGATGCGTCAGGAAATGGGCCGCGCGCAGCGTGGTCGGGCCCTGGCCGAGCGCGGCAAAGGCAATGCGCACGCCGTCTTGCGCGGCGGCAAAGCGGATGTGCTGCGTGAGCTTGGCCATGGGCGGAATGCCAGCGCTGCGGCGCGCCCCTCAGTTCAACCCGAACAAGGCCGCCGCGTTGCCCCAGGCCACGCGCTGCGCCACGGCGGGCGGCAGGTCGGCCAGCCACACGCGGTAGTCGTGCAGGGTCTGGTCGTAGCTCTCCCAGCGCGGGTTGATCCAGGTGTCGGAGCCGAGCACGAAGCGCTCCGGGTGCTGCAGGATCAGTTCGCGCCACTCGGGGCAGAGGCGGCCGCCGGCGCAGGTCAGGCCGGGGCGGTAGGAGAGTTCACCCAGCAGCAAGGGATAGCGCTCGAGCAGCGCCCGCACGCGCGCCACCGGCGCACCGCCGATGCCGGTGTGCGCCCAGATCAGGCGCAGCGACTGGCCCTTCGAGGGCGCATTCGCCATCAGCAGGTCGACCGCGGTGTCGTCGACATGGGCCAGCACGGCCAGCTGCTTCTCTTCGGCCAGCGCCATCAGCTTGCGCGCCACCGGGCCGTTGGCATTGGCGCTGTCGTACAGATGAAATTCACCGAGCCCGCGGTAGGGGCCGGCGGCAGTGCCGCGCGCCAGTTCGTCCTGCACCATCGCGAAGATGCTCTCGTCGCGAAACCAGTTGGTGTAGTCGGCGCGGTTGCGGTAGAGGCGCACGAAGGGCACCACGGTGATGCCGGCGGCGCGCGCCTCGGGCGCGGCGGCGAGGGTCTTGGTGCCGTCGTTGGGGCGCGAGTTGGCGATGATGGCCTTCACGCCGTTGCGCTGCATGCGCGCCAGCACGTCGGCCGGCGGATGCGGGCCGCTGCGGCCGTCCCAGGCTTCCTGGTTGTAGTGCAGGTGGGCGTCGAACAGCGGGCCGGCGTAGGCCGCCGGCGCGGGATCCTGCGCATGCGCCAACGGCAACGCGATGAGCGCGGCCAGCAAGGCCGATGCGGCGACAGCGAGAGACACGGACTTTGTCATGCAGACCTCGCGGGTGGGATGCGCCCGATTGTTGCCCGGCCGGCCGCGCCCGCTGCCCCTTTCCCCTGCGCCCGGTAACGGCAAAGCGGCGCACCAATTCGAACACCCGCCTGCCGCGCACGCGCCATGTCGAAGCACCGCGCGCGACGCACGGCCTGCCGGCGCACCGCAGCGGGTACGCATCGGCGCCGCCAGCGCCCGTTTTGCGTGGCATGGATGTTGCGTGACAGATCGCACTGCTCCACCGGCGCCGATGCCGGAGAAGTCAGTGCCTCCGCTAATGACGGCGGGATTCATGCGAACCGGCAGCAATGGGCTGGCGGTTCGTCTGCTCCAACCCGATTCGCATCCGTTCCACGCGGGGGCTGCGCTGCAAGAAGCCGTTTCGACGGCCGCGGCCTGCACCCGTCACGAGGACGGCGGTGTGCAGGAACCGACATGAAGATTGCAGTGATTGGCCACGGCATGGTGGGCCACAAGTTTCTCGAACAGCTCCACGAACTGGGCGTGTCGCAGGCCGAAGTCACGGTGCTGTGCGAAGAGCCCCGGCCGGCCTACGACCGGGTGCACCTGTCGGAATTCTTTGCCGGCAAGAGCGCCGACGACCTGTCGCTGGTCGAGCCCGGCTTCTTCGAGCGCAGCGGCTTCACGCTGCGGCTGGCGGCCCGCGCCGCCGCCATCGAGCGGCGCAACCACACGGTGACCACCGCCGACGGCGAAGTCATCGCCTACGACCGGCTGGTGCTGGCCACCGGCTCGTCGCCCTTCGTGCCGCCGGTGCCGGGGCGCGACCGCGCCGACTGCTTCGTCTACCGCACCATCGAGGACCTGGAAGCGATGAAGGCCTGCGGCGCCCGCTCCAAAAGCGGCGTGGTGGTGGGCGGCGGCCTGCTCGGGCTGGAGTGCGCCAAGGCGCTGCGCGACATGGGGCTGGAGACGCACGTGGTGGAGTTCGCCCCGCGCCTGATGACGGTGCAGGTCGACGAGGGCGGCGGCCGCGCGCTGCGCGCCAGCATCGAAGGCCTGGGGGTGCACGTGCACACCGGGCGCAACACGGTGGAGATCGTGGACGGCGCCGGCGCGCGGCACCGCATGGTGTTTGCCGACGGCACGCACCTGGAGACCGACATGATCGTGTTCTCCGCCGGCATCCGCCCGCGCGACGAACTGGCGCGCCAGTGCGCGCTGGCGATCGGCCCGCGTGGCGGCGTGGCGGTGGACAGCCAGTGCCGCACCAGCGACCGCGCGATCTACGCGGTGGGCGAATGCGCGGCCTGGAACGAGCAGGTGTTCGGCCTGGTCGCGCCGGGCTACGAGATGGCGCGCGTGGCGGCACGCCACATCGCCGGCCAGCACGACGCCGCCTTCGCCGGCGCCGACATGAGCACCAAGCTCAAGCTGATGGGGGTCGACGTGGCCAGCATCGGCGATGCGCAGGGCCGGACGCCGGGCTGCCGCAGCTACCAGTACGTCGACGAGTGCAAGCAGATCTACAAGAAGATCGTGGTCAGCGGCGACGGCAAGCAACTGCTGGGCGCGGTGCTGGTGGGCGACGCGGCCGAGTACGGCACGCTGCTGCAGCTGGCGCTGAACGGCATCGCACTGCCGGCCGAGCCGCAGTTCCTGATCCTGCCGGCCAGCGACGGCCAGGCGCGCCCCGGCCTGGGCGTGGACGCGCTGCCCGACAGCGCGCAGATCTGCTCGTGCAACAACGTCAGCAAGGGCGCGATCTGCGCCGCGGTGGGCGAAGGTGCATGCAGCGTGGCGGACATCAAGGCCTGCACCAAGGCCGGCGCCACCTGCGGCGGCTGCACGGTGCTGGTCGCTCAGGTGATGAAGGCCGAGATGGCGCGCCGCGGCATGGCGGTGAACAACCACCTCTGCGAGCACTTCGCGTATTCGCGCCAGGAGCTCTATCACCTGGTTCGCGTCGGCCAGATCAAGACCTTCGACGCGCTGCTGGCCAGCCACGGCAAGGGCCTGGGCTGCGACATCTGCAAGCCGGCGGCGGCCAGCATCTTCGCCTCGTGCTGGAACGAGTTCGTGCTGAAGAAGGAGCTGGCCAGCCTGCAGGACAGCAACGATTACTACCTGGGCAACATCCAGAAGGACGGCAGCTATTCGGTGGTGCCGCGCATGCCCGGCGGCGAGGTCACGCCGGACGGGCTGATCGCGGTCGGCCAGGTGGCCAAGAAATACGGCCTGTACACCAAGGTGACGGGTGGCGCGCGGGTCGACATGTTCGGCGCACGCGTGGAGCAGCTGCCCGCCATCTGGGAAGAACTGATCGCCGCCGGCTTCGAGTCGGGCCATGCCTACGGCAAGGCGCTGCGCACCGTGAAGAGCTGCGTCGGCTCGACCTGGTGCCGCTATGGCGTCGACGACAGCGTGGGCCTGGCGGTGGAACTGGAGAACCGCTACAAGGGCCTGCGCGCGCCGCACAAGATCAAGTTCGGCGTGTCGGGCTGCACCCGCGAATGCGCCGAAGCGCAGGGCAAGGACGTCGGCCTCATCGCCACCGACAAGGGCTGGAACCTCTACGTCTGCGGCAACGGCGGCATGAAGCCGCGCCACGCCGAGCTGATCGCCAGCGACCTGGACAAGGCCACGCTGCTGCGCTTGATCGACCGCTTCCTGATGTTCTACGTGCGCACCGCCGACCGGCTGCAGCGCACCAGCACCTGGCGCGAGAACCTGGAGGGCGGGCTGGACTACCTGAAGCAGGTGCTGATCGACGACAGCCTGGGCCTGGCGGCCGAGCTGGAGGCGCAGATGCAGGCCGTGGTCGACAGCTACCAGTGCGAGTGGAAGACCGCCGTGACCGACCCGGCCACGCGCGCGCGCTTTCGCTCCTTCGTCAACAGCGACCGACCCGACGAGCACATCGTGTTCGTGGAGGAACGCGGCCAGCGCCGCCCGGCGCGCGCCGACGAGCGCAGCGATGCCGCCGCCGATACCGCGCTGGCCTGAACGCCAACAGGAACCCCACCATGCCCAACGACAACACTTCCCGCTGGACCGCCGTGTGCGAGGCCGGCGACATCCTGCCGGGCACCGGCGTGTGCGCGCTGGTCGACGGCGTGCACGTGGCGATCTTCCGCGTCGAGCCGGTCGGCGCGGCACCGCAGCCGTCGCAGTACTTTGCCATCGACAACGTCGACCCGCGCTCGCGTGCCAGCGTGCTGGCGCGCGGCCTGGTCGGCAGCCTGGGCGAGCGCATCGTGGTCGCCTCACCGCTCTACAAGAACCACTTCGACCTGCGCAGCGGCGAATGCATCGAGACGCCCGAGCACTCGGTGCGCGCCCATGCCGTGCGCGTGCTGGACGGCCGCGTGCACGTTGCGCTGGCCTGACCCCTTCCCTTCACTTCCCCGCCACTTTCCCCGACCTTTCCAAGGACCCACCATGGCCTACCTCGCTCCTGCCGAATTCGTGACCAAGATGGTCGACGCCGGTGAATCCAAGCTGCTGATGTCGACCCGCGACACGCTGATCCGCGCCTACATGGCCGGCGCCATCCTGGCGCTGGCGGCGGCCTTTGCGGTCAGCATCACGGTCAACACCGGCAATGCGCTGGCCGGCGCGATCCTGTTCCCGGTCGGCTTCATCATGTTGTACCTGCTGGGCTTCGACCTGCTGACCGGCGTCTTCACGCTGGCGCCGCTGGCGGTGTTCGACCGCCGCCCGGGCGCCACGTGGCGCGGCGTGCTGCGCAACTGGTCGCTGGTGTTCTGCGGCAACTTCGCCGGCGCCTTCACCGTCGCGGTCTTCATGGCGATCATCTTCACCTTCGGCTTTTCCGAGGCGCCCAACATCATCGGCCAGAAGATCGGCCACATCGGCGAGGGCCGCACGGTGGGCTACGCCGCGCACGGCGCGGCCGGCATGCTGACGCTGTTCATCCGCGCCGTGATGTGCAACTGGATGGTCTCCACCGGCGTGGTCGCCGCGATGATGTCGACCAGCGTCTCGGGCAAGGCGATCGGCATGTGGATGCCGGTGATGATCTTCTTCTACATGGGCTTCGAGCACTCGATCGTCAACATGTTCCTGTTCCCCTCGGGCCTGCTGCTGGGCGGCAACTTCACGATCATGGATTACCTGATCTGGAACGAGATCCCGACCGTGCTGGGCAACCTGGTGGGCGGCCTGACCTTCGTCGGCGCGACGTTGTATTCGACGCACTACAAGACCGCGCCCAGGCGCATCGTGGTGGCCACGGCCGACAAGGCCGCCGCCGCGCGTGATCGCGTGATCGCCTGATCGCCTGATCGCCTGATCGCCTGATCCCCGCATGGACGGCGCCCTGCGCGTGACGCTCGGCCAGCATTCGCTGGCCGGGCGCCACGCGGTCAACCAGGACTTTCATGGCGCGATGCTGCCGCAGGGCGCGCTGCGGGCCGCCAAGGGCATCGCGCTGGCGATCGCCGACGGCATCGGCTCCAGCGCGGTCAGCCAGGTCGCCAGCGCGGCCGCGGTGCGCGGCTTTCTGGACGACTACTACGCCACCTCCGAAGCCTGGTCGGTGCGGCGCTCGGCGCAGCGCGTGCTCGACGCCACCAACGCCTGGCTGCACGCGCAGACCATGCGCAGCGCGGCGCGCTTCGACAAGGACCGCGGCTACGTCTGCACCTTCAGCGCCCTGATCCTCAAGGGGCGCGAGGCGCACCTGCTGCACGTGGGCGATGCGCGCATCTACCGCGTGCATGCGCAGGCGCTGGAGCAACTCACGCAGGACCATCGCGTGCAGCTGTCGCCAGCGCAGTCGTACCTCGGCCGCGCGCTGGGCGCCGAGCCGCACGTCGAGATCGACTACCGCTGCTGGCCGGTCGACGTCGGCGAGCTCTACCTGCTGGCGACCGACGGCGCCCATGCCCGGCTCGACGCCGCCGCGGTGCACGAGGCACTGGCCCAGGCCGCCGGCGATTTCGACCGCGCCGCGCGCTTGCTGGTGGCGCAGGCGCAGGCGCTGGGCAGCGAGGACGACGCCACCGTGCAGCTGCTGCGCATCGACGCGCTGCCGGCCGCCGATGCGCAACAGCTGCTGGCGCAGCGCGAAGGGCTGGCGCTGGCCGCGCCGCTCGCGCCCGGCATGCGCTTCGAGGGCTACACCGTGCAGCGCGAACTGCACGTCAGCGCGCGCAGCCACGTGCACCTGGCGCTGGACGATGCGAGTGGCCAGCCGGTGGTGCTCAAGCTGCCGGCGGTCGACCTGCAGCAGGATGCGCAGCACCTGGACAGCTTCGTGCTCGAGGAATGGGTGGCGCGGCGCATCGACAGCCCGCATGTGCTGAAGGCGGTGGCGCCTACACGCGCGCGCCGGCACCTGTTCGTGGCGATGGAATACGTCGACGGCCAGACGCTGGCGCAGTGGATGATCGACCACCCGCGGCCCGCGCTGGACAGCGTGCGTACGCTGGTCGCCCAGCTCGGCAAGGGCCTGCAGGCGCTGCACAGCAAGGAAATGCTGCACCAGGACCTGCGCCCCGAAAACGTGATGATCGACCGCGGCGGCACCGTCAAGCTGATCGACCTGGCCGGCGCCCACGTCGCCGGGCTGGCGCACAGCGAGCGCGACCGCGCCGCGCTGGCGATTGCCGGCACGCTGCAGTACACCGCGCCCGAATACTTCACCGGCGCCGGCGGCAGCCCGCGCGCCGACCTGTTCGCGCTGGCCGTCATCACCTACCAGATGCTGACCGGCCACCTGCCCTTCGGCCTGCAGGTCGCGCGCATGCGCGGCCCGGCCGATGCGCAGCGGCTGCGCTACGCGCCGCTGCGCCAGTACCGGCCCGACCTGCCGGCCTGGCTCGACGCGGTGTTGCACAAGGCGCTGCAGCCCAACCCGGCGCGGCGCCAGCAGGCGGTCTCGGAGTTCACCCACGACCTGCATGCGCCCGGGCCCGAATTCCAGCGCACGCGCACGCCGCCACTGGTCGAGCGCCATCCGCTGCGTTTCTGGCAGGCCAGCACGCTGCTGCTGGGGCTGGCGGTGATCGGGCTGCTGGGCTTGCTGATCGCGCGGCATTGAAGGCGCTGAACGCACTGAGGGTGCGCCGCTGCACGGGCCGCAACGGCGCCACAATCGCGCCTGGCCGCAACCGCCTCGCCATCGTTTCTCGTCGCCCGCCGCATGGACCACATCGCCGACCCGAACCAGTTCATCCACGTGCGCACCGTGCTCAGCATGGTCGTCAGCCTGGCGCTGGCGCGCCTGCTGTCGGGGCTGGCGCGCTTTGCGCAGCATCCGCAGCGTTTGCGCGTGTACGGCGTGCACCTGCTGTGGGTGGCCTTCATGCTGGTCATGCTGCTGCACTTCTGGTGGTGGGAGTTCGCGCTCAGCCGGGTGCCCGAATGGCACTTCGGCAGCTTCGCCTTCGTGGTCGGCTACAGCGCGGTGCTCTACATGCTCAGCGCGATCCTGTTTCCCGACGACGTGCGCGAATACCAGGGCTACCGCGACTACTTCATGTCGCGCCGCCGCTGGTTCTTCGGCCTGCTGGCGCTGGTGTTCCTGCTCGATGTGGTCGACACCCGCCTCAAAGGCACCGGCTACCTGCACGGCTCGGCCCTCGAATACGAGCTGCGCACCGTGCTCGGCGTGGCGTTTTGCGTGCTGGCTGCCTGGCTGAAGGACCAGCGCTTCCACTGGGCGCTGGCGATGGGCATGCTGGTCTACGAGGTGTCGTGGATCCTGCGGCTGTACGACGTGCTGGCTTGAGCCCGCAAGCTATCCCTCGAAGCGATCTCGGTCTCTTTGGCGTATAAACACCTAAACACCCAAACACAGAGGTCCATCGCATGAATTCGGTTCGCTGGAATATCGCAGTGTCGCCGGACACCGACCAGTCGGTGCGCCTGTATCTGGCGGGCCAGGGCGGCGGCCGCAAGGGCGATCTTTCGCGTTTCATCGAGGAAGCCGTACGCGCCCACATCCTCGAGTTATCGGCCGAGCAGGCCAAGGCAGCCAATGCCGATGTGAACGAAGCCGACTTGACCGCCATCGTCACCGAGGCGCTGGACTGGGCACGTTCGCAGCAGCATTGATGCGCGTCGTCCTGGACACCAACGTCCTGCTCAGCGCGCTCATCTCGCCGCATGGCTCGCCCGATGTGATCTACCGCGCCTGGCGGGCGGCACGTTTCGAGATCGTGACGTCGTCCGCCCAACTGGAAGAACTGCGGCGGGCCAGTCGCTACCCCAAGTTCAGGTCCGTGCTGCAGCCGCACCGCGTCGGCACGATGGTCAACAACCTGCAGCGCGCTCGCGTACTGCAGCAATTGCCAACGGACGTCGAGGCCGACGATCCCTTCGACGCCTTCCTGCTTGCCATGGCGAAAATGGGCGACGCCGACTATCTGGTGACCGGCGACCATCGCGCCGGCCTGCTTCAACGCGGGCATTTCGGTCGCTGCCGCATCGTGACACCTTCCGTGTTTTGCACCGCGACGCTCTGACGCAGCGCCCGTCGGCGCAAGTCGCTCATGGACAATCTCCCGACATGCCTGTTTCCCCCGATCGTTCCCCCACCCTCGAGGACGACGCCGCTGCGCCGCGCCAGGGCTGGCTCGCCTCATTCGCGGTCTACCGCGAAGCCTCCACGCTGCGCATGCTGGCGCTGGGTTTCGGCGCCGGCCTGCCCTTGCTGCTGGTGCTCGGCACGCTGAGCTTTCGCCTGCGCGAAGCGGGCATCGACCGCGCCACCATCGGCTACCTGAGCTGGGTCGGGCTGGCCTACGGCTTCAAGTGGGTCTGGGCGCCGCTGGTCGACCGGCTGCCGCTGCCGCCGCTGACCACGCTGCTCGGGCGGCGGCGCGGCTGGCTGCTGTTGGCGCAGGGCATGGTGATCGCGGGGCTGATCGGCATGGCGATGAACGATCCGCGCGCGGGGCTGGAGCCGCTGGTCTGGTGCGCGCTGCTGGTGGCTTTCGGCTCGGCCACGCAGGACATCGCGCTGGACGCCTTTCGCATCGAATCGGCCACCGTGCGCAAGCAGGCGGCACTGGCCGCCGCTTACCAGACGGGCTACCGGCTGGCCATGATCTGGGCCGGCGCCGGCGTGCTGTGGATTGCCGCGCGCGCCGAAGTGGCCACGCTCGATGGCTACCAGAACGGCGCCTGGCGCACCGCCTACCTGGCGATGGCGCTGTCGATGGGCGTCGGCGTGCTGACGGTGCTGCTCTCGCCCGAACCGGCCGCGCGCGCGCCGGGCGCCCCGCGCAACGCCGGCGAATGGCTGCGCGACGTGCTGGTCGAGCCCTTCGCCGACTTCTTCCGGCGCTACCGCTGGCAGGCCGCGCTGATCCTCGCCCTGATCGCGATCTACCGCATCAGCGACGTGGTGATGGGCATCATGGCCAACCCGTTCTACGTCGACATGGGTTTCAGCAAGGACGAAGTGGCCGCCGTGAGCAAGGTCTTCGGCGTGGTCATGACGCTGGTGGGCGCCTTCGTCGGCGGCGTGCTGTCGATGCGCCTGGGCGTGATGCGCGTGCTGATGCTGGGCGCGGTGCTCAGCGCCGCCAGCAACCTGATGTTCGCCTGGCTGGCCGGCCACGGCCACGACATGCACGCGTTGATCTGGGTGGTGTCGGGCGACAACCTGGCCGGCGGCATCGCCTCGGCGGCCTTCATCGCCTACCTGTCGAGCCTGACCAACGTCAACTACTCGGCCACGCAGTACGCGCTGTTCAGCTCGATGATGCTGCTGCTGCCCAAGTTCATCGCCGGCTATTCGGGCGCCTTTGTCGACGCCTACGGCTACGCCACCTTCTTCTACGCCACCGCCGCGCTGGGCGTGCCGGTGCTGCTGCTGGTGGCGCTGGCGATGCGCCATGCCAGCCCCTCGGCACAGGCACAGGCGCCGGTGTCCGACGCGGCCGACGCGCGTTAGCTGCTAGGCTCGTTTCCCACTACAGCCCATTGCAATTCGATTGCCTCCCTGACGTGCCTGCCCGCATACCGCCCCTGAAGATCAGCGCCTACACCGCCACCACCGCCGTCGGCACCGGCAAGACCGCCTTGCGCGAGGCGCTCGCCGCCGCGCGCAGCGGCCTGCGTGCCAACGATTTCGGGCCCACGCCGCTGCCGACCTGGATCGGCCGCGTGGCCGAACTGGAAAGCCTGCCGCTGCCCGCCGCCATGGCCGAATGGGAATGCCGCAACAACCGGCTGGCGTGGCTGGGGCTGCAGGCCGACGGCTTTCTCGCCGCGGTGCAAGCCGCCCGCGAACGCTACGGGGCCGGACGCGTCGCGCTGGTGCTGGGCACTTCCACGTCGAGCATCGGCGAGACCGAGGCCGCCTACGCCGCGCTCGGCGCCGACGGCCGCTTCACGCCCGACCAGCAACGCCCGCGCCTGCACACGCCGCATTCGCTCGCGATGTTCGTGCAGGAGGCGCTCGGCCTGGAAGGCCCATGCGAGACGATCTCCACCGCCTGCTCCTCCAGCGCCAAGGCCTTCGCCTCGGCCGAGCGGCTGATCCGCCTCGGGCTGGTCGACGCGGCCGTGGTCGGTGGCGTCGACACGTTGTGCGGCAGCGTGCTGTTCGGCTTCAATTCGCTGGAGCTGGTGTCGCCGCAGCCCTGCCGGCCCTTCGACGCGCAGCGCGACGGCATCAGCCTGGGCGAGGCCGCCGGCTTCGCGCTGCTGGAACGCGCCGGCGAAACGGCGCCCGACGACCTGCTGCTGCTGGGCTACGGCGAAGCCAGCGACGCGCACCACATGTCGACGCCGCACCCCGAAGGGCTGGGCGCCGAGCGCGCGCTCGACGACGCCCTGGCGCGCGCCGGCCTGGCCGCCGACGCCATCGACTACATCAACCTGCACGGCACCGCCAGCACCAAGAACGACGAAGTCGAGGGCGCGCTGGTGGCGCGCCGTTTCCCGGCGCGCACGCACGCCAGCTCGACCAAGGGCTTCACCGGCCACACGCTGGGCGCGGCCGGCATCGTGGAAGCGGTGATCAGCCTGCTGGCGCTGGAGACCGGGCTCATGCCCGGCACGGTGAACACCACCACGGTCGACGCCGACTGCGGCCCGCAGATCCGGCTGCAAGCGGCGCAGGGCGAGGTGCGCCACGCGCTGAGCAATTCCTTCGGCTTTGGCGGCAACAACTGCGCGCTGATCTTCGGCAAGGGAGCGCCCGCATGAGCGCCGTCGCAACCCCTACGCTCTACCTCGAAGGCCCGGCCTTCTGGGCGCCCACCCTGCCCGGCTGGGACATCGCGCGCGCCGCCTTCCGCGGCGAGGGCGCGCCGGCCGAGCCGCCGAGCAAGCGCCCGGCGCCGCAGGTGCTGGCGCCGGCCGAGCGCCGCCGCGCGCCCGATTCGGTGGCCATTGCGCTGGAAGTGGCCGGCGCCGCCGTGGCCGCCGCCGGCCGCAACGCGGCCGACCTGCCCTGCGTGTTCGCCTCGGCGCATGGCGACCTGGCGATCAACGACTACATGAGCAGCACGCTGGTCGACCACCCGACGCAGCTCTCGCCGATCAAGTTCCACAACTCGGTGCACAACGCCGCGGTGGGCTACTGGACCATCGGCACCGGCTGCATGGCGGCCAGCAATTCGCTCACCGCCTTCGAGAACAGCTTTGCCGCCGGCCTGCTGGAGGCCGCCGTGCAGTGCGCCGCCGACACGCAGGCGGTGCTGCTGGCCGGCTTCGACGTGCAGGCGGTCGGCCCGCTGGGCTCGGTGACGCGCAGCGACGGCCTGCTGGCCGGTGCACTGGTGATCGCCCCCGAGCGCACGGCGCACAGCGTGGCCGCCTTCGACTGGGCGCTGCTGCACGGCGCGCATGCCGCGCCCGCCTTGCAGAGCGACGCTGCCCGCGCCGTCAGCGGCAACGCCATGGCCGATGCGCTGCCGCTGTTCGAGGCGCTGGCACGCGGCAGCGCCGGCGCGCTGGTGTTGCCGCTGTCGGCCACGCTGGCGCTGCAGCTCACGTTGCGCCCGGTCGGTTGACTGCGCGGCTGGCCGCGGCCGGCACACCGCCCTTGCGTTTACCCAACTTTACAAAGCGTTCAAGACCGCTTGCCGGTGCCCCCCGATGATCAAAGCCATGACAACGCCCCAATTGCTGATGATCGAGGACGACGCCCGGCTGGCGCAGATGGTCAGCGAGTACCTGACGCAATCGGGCATGAGCGTGCAGCACGCGGGCGACGGCGCCACCGGGCTGGCGATGCTGCAGGACAAGACGCCCGACATGGTGCTGCTCGACCTGATGCTGCCCGACACCGACGGGCTGGACGTGTGCCGGCGCATCCGCGCGCTGGCCGGCCCCGCCGGCAAGGTCTCGGTGCTGATGCTCACCGCCAAGGGCGACCCGATGGACCGCATCATCGGCCTGGAGATCGGCGCCGACGACTACCTGCCCAAGCCCTTCGAGCCGCGCGAGCTGCTGGCGCGCATCCGCGCCGTGCTGCGCCGGCGGGGCGGCGCCGACAGTGCGGCCGAGGAAGCGGCGGCCACGACGCAGCGCTTCGGCTCGCTCGAGATCGACCGCGGCGCGCGGCTGGTCACGGTCGGCGGCAACCCGGTCGAACTCACCTCCTACCAATTCGACCTGCTGGTGGCGATGGCCGAGCGCGCCGGCCGCGTGCTGACGCGCGACCAGATCATGGAAGCCGTGCGCGGACGCGAGCTGGAGGCCTTCGACCGCTCGATCGACGTGCACATGGGGCGCATCCGCGCCGCCATCGAGGCCGACCCGAAGAACCCCAAGCGCATCCTCACCGTGCGCGGGGTCGGCTACGTCTTCGCCAAGCAGCAGGACTGAGCGCGCGCCCACTTCGCCCATGGACAACCCCTACTCGCGCCACCTCTACGTCCGCATCTGGCTGGCCGTGGTGGGCGGCGTGGTGGTGCTGGCGCTGGCCGCCGGCTGGCTGGTGCGCGAAGCCACCGAGAACGAACGCGAGCGCCTGGCCACGGTGCCGCGCACGGTGGTGGTGCTGGACCAGAACGACAAGGTGATCGGCAGCGGCAGCGCCACGCGCGTGCCGCGCCAGGGCGTGGAATTCGACGTGGCGCTGGACAGCGGCCAGACCTTCACGCTGCAGATCGCGCGCCGCGACGACCGGCGTGGCCCGCCCTCGCTGTGGAGCCTGCCCTTCGGCGGCGGCTGGGTGATGGTGATGGTCGGCGTGGCGGTGGCGCTGGGCGTCTACCCGATCGTGCGGCGCCTGACCAAGCGGCTGGAGGCCTTGCAGCGCGGCGTGCAGCGCTGGGGCGAAGGCGACCTGTCGGCCCGCGTGTCCGAAGAGGGCCAGGACGAGGTGGCCGACCTGGCCAAGCGCTTCAACGCGGCGGCCTCGCGCATCGAGACGCTGGTGCGCTCGCACAAGTCGCTGCTGGCCAATGCCTCGCACGAGCTGCGCTCGCCGCTCACGCGCATCCGCATGGGGCTGGAGCTGATGGGCGAGAAGCCCAACGCGGCCGCGCGCGACGAGATCTCGCGCAACATCGGCGAGCTCGACCAGCTGATCGACGAGATCCTGCTGTCGAGCCGGCTCGATGCGCGCGAGGCCGACATGGGCACCGTCGAGCGGGTCGAGCTGATCGAGCTGGTGGTCGAAGAATGCGCGCGCGTCGGCGCCGAGATCGAGGTGGCCGAAGGCACCGACACCGACGCGCTGACGGTCTCGGGCGTGCCGCGCCTGCTGCGCCGTGCCGTGCGCAACCTGCTGGAGAACGCCGGGCGCTACGGCGCCGGCGAAATCGGCCTGGTGCTGGCGGCCGACGCCCAGCACATCCGCATTGCCGTGAATGACCGCGGGCCCGGCGTGCCGCCCGAGTTGCGCGAGCGCATCTTCGAGCCCTTCTACCGCCTGCCCGGCGCCAGCGAGCGCAACGGCGGCGTGGGCCTGGGGCTGGCGCTGGTGAAGTCGATCGCCGAGCGCCACGGCGGCACGGTGCGCTGCACCGACCGGCCCGGCGGCGGCGCCAGCTTCGTGATCACGCTGCCGCGCTAGCGGCGCGCCGCCCAAGGCGGCGCCGACACAGGCCGGACACGGGAATTCCCTCATGCGGGAAGCCCCAGCACGCGGCATTTCTGCCACGGCGCGGGCCGCGTTCGGGGCTATTCTCGCGATCGACAAATTGGCCGATCCTGTCCAAAAGTTGCCGGCAGGCATGCACGGCAACGACAACCACCCGTGACAGGCCGGCTTGTCGGTCGCGACCCAGTTCACTGCCGTGGGGCGCCCTGTCCTCTTCCCCCTTCAATTGCCCTAGAACCATGAAACTCAACAAACTCTGGCTGGCCCTGTCGGTCGTGGCCATCGCAAGCGGCGCCACCGGTGCGGCCCAGGCGCAGGACTTCCCGGACGGCAAGCCGATCACGCTGGTCGTTCCCTTCGCCGCCGGCGGCCCCACCGACCGCGTGGCACGCGACCTGGCCGAGGCGCTGCGCAAGCCGCTGGGCGGCGTCAGCATCGTGGTCGACAACGCGGCCGGCGCCGGCAGCACCATCGGCAACGCCAAGGTGGCGCGCGCCAAGCCGGACGGCTACACGCTGCTGCTCACGCACGTGGGCATGGCCACCACGCCGGTGCTCTACCGCAAGCTGCCCTACAACTACGAAACCGATTTCGAGTACCTGGGCATGATCAACGACGTGCCCATGACGCTCATCGGCAAGCCGCAGCTGGAAGCCGGCAACTTCAAGGAACTGCGCGAGATGATCGCCAAGAACCCGGGCAAGCTGAACCTGGGCAACGCCGGCATCGGCTCGGCCTCGCACCTGTGCGGCCTGCTGCTGCAGACCGAGCTGAAGGCCGAAATGACGACCGTGCCCTACAAGGGCACTGCGCCGGCCATCGCCGACCTGCTGGGCGGCCAGATCGACCTGCTGTGCGACCAGACCACCAACACCACCGGCCAGATCGAGGCCAAGAAGGTCAAGACGTACGGCGTGACCACGCTCAAGCGCCTGACGACGCCAGCGCTCAAGGACATCCCGACGCTGGACGAGCAGGGCCTGAAGAACTTCCAGGTGACGATCTGGCACGGCCTGTACGCGCCCAAGGGCACGCCGGCGCCGGTGCTCAAGAAGCTCAACGACGCGCTGAAGGTCGCGCTGAAGGACCCGGACTTCATCCAGAAGGAAGAAGGCCTGGGCGCGGTGGTGGTGACCGACAAGCGGGTCGAGCCGGCCGAGCACAAGAAGTTCGTGCAGTCCGAAGTGGCGCGCTTCGGCCCCGCCATCAAGGCAGCCGGCATCTACGCCGACTGACCCTGGTCGGCACTGCGCCCCATGTCAGCCGCGTGAACCACGCGGTGCGAGCGCGCGCAGTGCGATCCGGGTGGCCTCGGCGATCACGTCGCTGCGGGCCTTGGCGTCGGGCGCCTTCTGCGTGAAATAGACGGCCAGCGCCAGCGGCGCACCGGTGGCCGGCCAGATCACGGCCAGGTCGTTGGTGCTGCCGTAGTCGCCGCCGCCGGTCTTGTCGGCGACGCGCCAGCCCGCAGGAACGCCGGCGCGGATGCGCTCGTTGCCGGTGGTGTTGGCCAGCATCCACTGCACGAGTTGCGCCCGCTGCGCCGCGGCCAGCCCATCCCCGACCAGCAGCCGATGCATGTTGCGCGCCATGTCGCCGGGCGTGCAGGTGTCGCGCGCGTCGCCGGGAAGGGCGGTGTTCAGTTCGGTTTCCCAACGGTCCAGCCTGAAGGTGCTGTCACCCAGGCTGCGGGCGTAGCGCGTCAGGCCGGCCGGGCCGCCCAACTGGCGTAGCAGCAGGTTGCCTGCGGTGTTGTCGCTGTACTGCAGCGCAGCGGCGCACAGCGCGGCCAGCGTCATGCCGCCGGCCAGGTTCGGCCCGGTCACTGGCGAATACGCCACCAGATCTTCCGGACGATAGTGGACGCGGCGCGCGAGCAGGCCCGGCTCCTGGGTGGACTGCGCCAGCACCGCCGCGGCGGCCAGGGTCTTGAAGGTGCTGGTGACCGGAAAGCGCTCGTCGGCGCGATAGGACAGCGCGGGCACGTCGCCCGCGACATGCACTGCAACGCCCAGCCGGCCGCCGGCCTCGGCCTCGAGTCGGCGCCAAGGGTCCTGGGCCGAGCGCACGGCATCGGCGTTCGTCGGCGTGGTGCAGGCGCCCAGCAGCGGCGCCAGCGCCATGCCGGTCAGCAGGCTGCGGCGCCGCAATGGCCTGGTCGGCGCATGGGTGTCGGCTTCGGCGGGAGCAAGAGAGAGGTTCAGCTTGGGCTTCATCGTTCGGTGGATCGGGCCGCGACTGCAGGCGGCGGGGTTGCAAAGCACCGAACGATAGGCGCCCGAAGCCTCCGGGACAATCGACGCGGATGGGCCCGGGGATGGGCCCCTAGAATCTCGACCCAATGTCGAGATTTCGTGCTGTGCGCCATGCGGCGACGTTCTGGGGCTTCGCCGTGTTCATGCCCGTGGGCCTGAACTACGCGGGCATGTTGTTCCTGCTGATCGCCATGCTGGCGACGCCGGCCGCGCTGCGCGAGCGCGCGGCGCGGGTGCGGGCGCACCCGCTGTGGTGGTTCATCGCGGCCTACCTGGCGTGGACGCTGGTGGTGCTGGCGGTCGGCCCGCACTACAAGGAAACCGGCTCCAACCTGTGGCATGGCACGCGCATCGCGCTGACCATGCTGCTGGCGCTGGCGCTCACGCGCGAGGAAGTGGTGTGGGCGCTGCGCGGCTTTCTGGCGGCAACGGTGCTGAGCCTGCTGATCGTGCTGGTGCACTACACCGTGGGCCTGCCGGACATCCAGATCTGGCACAGCCTGACGCTGATGGACGGCAACAAGGCGATCAACAACGCGCTGCTGTTCTCGCTGGTGGGCAGCACCTGCGCGGTGATCGGGCTGGCGCACCTGGGCGATGCGCAGCGCTGGCACTGGGCCGGGCCGGCCTTCACGGTGACGCTGCTGATGGGCTTCGTGGTGACCTTCGCGCTGATCAGCCGCACCTCCTTGCTGTGCATGCTGGTGGCGATCCTGGCGGCCTGCGTGCACCAGTGGCGCGGCCGCCTGCGCGTGCTGGCGGTGGCGGTGTGCCTGGTCGGGGCGGTGGCGGGCGGGCTGCTCTGGCAGGCGCCGGCGGTGCAGCAGAAGTTCGAGCTGGGCGTGCAGGAGCTCGAGGCGGCGCAAAGCGGCGCGGTGTCAGAGGGCAGTTGGATCGTGCGCTACTACATGTACCGCGACACCGGCCGCATGATCATCGACAAGCCGCTGGCCGGCTGGGGCATCGGCGGCTGGACCACGCAATGGCACCTGCGCGGCCCCAAGCTGCTGGCCGACTACAACATGCCGCACAACGACTTCCTGTGGATGGGTTCGCAGGCCGGCATCCCGGGCCTGCTGTCCTTGCTGGCGATCGTGCTGGCGGGCGTGTGGGTGAGCTGGCGCCGCACCGACCTGACCGGGCGCATCGGCTTCACGGGGATGCTCACGCTGCTGGTGGCGACCAGCGCGAATTCGGCGATGCGCGATGCGCAGATCGGGCTGAGCCTGCTGTGGATCACCTTCTCCTACCTGCGCATGGCGGGCGAGCCGGGCAGCCCCTGGCGCGAGGTGCTGCCGGCCCGCTGGGCGGGGCTGTTCAGTGGTGGTGGCCCACCGACTCACCCGCTTTGAGGCGGTAGACGGTGCCGCAGTAAGGGCACTTGGCCTCGCCGTTGCGCGCCACGTCGAGATACACCTTGGGGTGCGCGCTCCACAGCGGCATGTCGGCCTTGGGGTTGGGGCAGTACACGCCGCCCTGGGCGTTGAGGTCCTTGGCGAGCAGTTCGACCGTTGCGTTGGCAGCCATGTTCATCAGACCTTCGAGAGCCAGTGGGCGTATTTGTCGTTGCGTCCGTTCACGATGTCGAAGAACGCATTCTGGATTTTTTCGGTGATCGGGCCGCGCGAGCCGCTGCCGATCTCGATCCGGTCGAGTTCGCGGATGGGCGTCACTTCGGCGGCGGTGCCGGTGAAGAAGGCCTCGTCGGCGATGTAGACCTCGTCGCGCGTGATGCGCTTTTGCACCACTTCCAGGCCCAGGTCCTTGGCGATGTGCAGGATGGTGTTGCGGGTGATGCCGTTCAGGGCACCGGCCGACAGGTCGGGCGTGTAGATCACGCCGCCCTTGACCACGAACACGTTCTCGCCGGCGCCTTCGGAGACGAAGCCCGAGGCGTCGAGCAGCAGCGCTTCGTCGTAGCCGTCGTCCAGCGCTTCCATGTTGGCCAGGATCGAGTTGCTGTAGTTGCTCACCGCCTTGGCCTGCGTCATGGTGATGTTGACGTGGTGGCGGGTGTAGCTGGAGGTCTTCACGCGGATGCCGCGCTTCATGCCTTCATCGCCCAGGTAGGCGCCCCAGGACCAGGCCGCGACCATCGCGTGGATGGTGTTGCCCTTGGGGCTGACGCCCAGCTTTTCCGAGCCGATCCACACCAATGGGCGCAGATAGCAGCTTTCCAGCTTGTTCTCGCGCACCACCTGCTTTTGCGCTTCGTTGATCTGTTCCTTGCTGAAGGGCAGCTTCATGCGCAGGATCTTGGCGCTGTTGAAGAGCCGGTCGGTGTGCTCTTCGAGGCGGAAGATGGCGGTCGTGCCCTGGGCCGTCTTGTAGGCGCGCACGCCTTCGAAGACGCCGCAGCCGTAGTGCAGCGTGTGGGTCAGAACGTGGATCTTGGCGTCGCGCCAGTCCACCAGTTCACCATCCATCCAGATCTTGCCGTCACGGTCGGCCAGCGAAGGAAGCGCGCTCATATGTTGTCCTTGGGAAGCGTAGGGGGGTGCAAAGCCAGCGATTTTACGACCGCGGCGCGGATCGGTGCCCGGCCGCCGGGCGGCGACAATGGGCGGCTTTCGCCAACCGTACAGTCTCAGAGCAAAGGGTGCCCGTGTCCGTTTTCAAGAACGCCATCGTCTTTCGAATCGAATCCGCCTGGTCGCAGGCACTGGAACAGGCCGAGCAGGGCCTGGAGGGCTTCCGCTTCGTGCCGTGCAGCGCGAGCCAGGAAAAGTCGGCCGGCTGGACGCCGCCGCGCGGCGAGGAACACGGCCCGCTGCTCGAATCCGTGGATGGCCAGTGGGTGCTGGAATTCATGGTCGAAACCAAGACGCTGCCCGGCTCGGTGGTGCGCCGCAAGGTCGACGAGCGCGCCGCCCAGATCGAAGCCACCACCGGGCGCAAGCCGGGCAAGAAGGAACGCAAGGAACTGAAGGAAGACATCACGCAGGAACTGCTGCCGATGGCTTTCACGCGCCACGCGCGCATCAGCGTGTGGATCGACCGCAGCGCGCGCCGGCTGGTGGTGAACGCCACCAACATCGCGCGCGCCGACGAGGTGATCAGCAGCCTGGTGCAGGCGCTCGACGGCTTTGCCGTGGCGCCGATCCACACCGCCATCGAGCCCGCCGCCGCCATGTCGGGCTGGCTGCACAGCCAGGAGCCGCCGGCCGGCTTCTCGATCGACCGCGAATGCGAACTCAAGGCCACCGACGAATCGAAGGCGGTGGTGCGCTACGCCAAGCACCCGCTGGACATCGATGAAGTGCGCGCACACATCGAGGCCGGCAAGCGCCCCACCCGCCTGGCCATGACCTGGGAAGACCGCGTTTCCTTCGAGCTGACCGAAGGCATGACGGTGCGCAAGATTTCCTTCCTGGAAAGCACAGACGAAGCGGTGGCCGGCGGCAAGTCCGAAGACGACTTCGACGCCGACGTGGCGATTGCCACCGGTGAGCTGGGCCAGTTGCTGCCGGCGCTGATCGAGGCGCTGGGCGGCGAGCAGGCGATCGGCTCGGCGGCCGACACGGCGCCGACCGCCGCAACGGCAGCGAAGCCGGTCGTTTCCAGCGGCAGCACCGATGCCGCGTCGCCGGCCGAAGAGGAAGAAGCGCCCTTCTGAGAAGGCCTGCGTGGCGCGGCCGCGACGCCCGTTGCCGGCCCGCGCCGCGCCGCATAGAATCGCGCCGTCGATCGGGAGAGACCGGCGCCGTGCCCGCAGGGCGCGCAGCGCCGGCGCCGAAGGAGCAACCGCCCCGGAAACTCTCAGGCAAAAGGACCGGTCGACGTATTCAACTCTCTGAAGAGCGCCCGGCCTCGTCCGCCGGGTCACCGCAGGAGCAAGCGGCGCCAGGTAGAACTGGCCGCCCGCGAATCTCTCAGGTTCCAAGACAGAGGGGGCGCACGCCGTTGGCACGTTGGCCGGGGCGCGCTTCCCTCATGACGTCCTGGAGCTTTATTTCATGCAATCGATCGCCGTCATCGGTGGTGGCATCACGGGTGTCACCACCGCCTATGCGCTGGCCAAGCGTGGCTTTTCCGTCACCTTGTTCGAGCGGCAGCGCTACGCCGCCATGGAAACATCCTTTGCCAACGGCGGCCAGCTGTCGGCTTCCAACGCCGAGGTGTGGAACCATTGGTCCACCATCTGGAAGGGCATGAAGTGGATGCTGCGCAGCGATGCGCCGCTGCTGGTCAACCCCAAGCCGAGCTGGCACAAGCTGTCGTGGTTCGCCGAGTTCGTGGCGCAGATCGGCAACTACCGCCACAACACGGTGGAAACCACGCGGCTGGCGATCGCCGCGCGTGAACACCTGTTCGGCTGGGCCCAGGCCGAGGGCATCGACTTCGACGTCAAGCACGAGGGCATCCTGCACATCTACCGCGACAAGGCCGGCTTCGACCACGCCGCCGAAGTCTCGAAGCTGCTGGCCGAAGGCGGCCTGCCGCGCCGCGCCGTCACGCCCGAGGAAATGCGCCAGATCGAGCCGACGCTGGCCGGCAAATACTACGGCGGCTTCTTCACCGAGAGCGACGCCACCGGCGACATCCACAAGTTCACCAACGGCCTGGCCGCCGCGGCCGTGCGCGCCGGCGTGCGCATCCTCTACGGCCAGGAAGTGAGCCGCCTGCGCAGCGACGGCACCTCGGCCACCGTGACGGTGAGCGCGGCGCCGGCCGATGGCGCGCTGGAGGCGGAACACCGCTTCGACGCTCTGGTGGTGTGCGCCGGCGTCGGCAGCCGCGACTTCGCCGCGCAGCTGGGCGACCGCGTCAACGTCTACCCGGTCAAGGGCTATTCGATCACCGTGAACCTGCTCGACGCCGCCAGCCAGGCCGGCGCGCCGACGGTGAGCCTGCTCGACGACGAGACCAAGCTGGTCACCAGCCGCCTGGGCGTGGACCGCTTCCGCGTGGCCGGCACGGCCGAGTTCAACGGCGTCAACCGCGACATCCGGGCCGACCGCATCCGCCCGCTTGTGGACTGGGTGAACGCCTGCTTCCCGGAAGTGAACACGCGCCAGGTGGTGCCATGGGCCGGGCTGCGCCCGATGATGCCGAACCTGATGCCGCGCGTGGGCGCCGGCCGCCGTGCCAACGTGTTCTACAACACCGGCCACGGCCACCTGGGCTGGACGCTGTCGGCCGCCACCGCGGAGATGGTGGCCGAGCAGGTCTCGCACGCGCACCAGGCGCAAGGCAGCCGCGGGCTGTCGGCGGCGACCGCGCTGATCTGATCCGTGGCGGCCGGTCAGCGCGCGCCGTCTTCGGGCGCGGCGCTGGCCTCGTCGGCCGGGGCTTCCGGTCGCGTCAAGGTCCAGCGGGTCAGCTTGCCGCCATCGAATTGCGCGTCGACCCAGGAGCCGCCGGCGTCGCTCCAGCGGTAGTGCTCGGGCTGGCTCTCCTTGGGCGAGCGCAGTTCGCCCAGCGCGCGCGTCATGGCCACCACGTGCAGCAGCGTGGCGCGCGGCTTGAGCCGGGCGTTCAGCATGACGGCGCTGGCTACGGTGCCGACCGGCCGGTCCGCGGCGCGGCGCAGCACCTGGATCGTGCGGTTGACGTGCAGCAGCAGGAACATGACGAGACCGCCCGCGACCAGCGCCACGCCGGGCCAGCCGAAGCGGTACCAGGCCCCATACAAAAGAGCGGCGCCGCCGATGGGCACCAGATACTTGCCAAAATTCATGCGCGCATTGTCGCCGCGCGCGCCGCCGCCTATTTCTTGACCAGCTCGCGCAGCTTGCGGCGGAACTCGCGCTCGTGCACCTGCTCGTCGTGCCAGTCCTCGCGCACCGCCATCACCAGCGAGACCGCCATCAGCATCAGCACCACCGAGAAGGGCAAGGCGAACACGATGGTCGCGGTCTGCACCGCCTTGATGCCGCCCACCAGCAGCAGGCTCATGGCGATGGCCGCCACCAGCACGCCCCAGGTGATCTTCACGCGCGCCGACGGGTTGTGATCGCCGCCAGTGCTCATGGTGCCCAGCACCAGCGTGGCCGAATCGCCCGAGGTGACGAAGAACACGAACACCAGCAGCGTGGCGATGAAGGACAACAGGCCGCTCGCCGGCATGGCGTCGAACATGACGAACATCGCCGTCGAGACGTTGCTCTTGACCGCTTCGGCCAGCGGCACGCCGTGGAAGATCTCCATGTTGAGCGCCGCGCCGCCGAAGATGGCGAACCAGACGAAGCCCACCAGCGTCGGCGCCAGCACCACGCCGAGGATGAATTCGCGGATGGTGCGCCCGCGCGAGACGCGCGCGATGAACAGGCCGACGAAGGGCGACCACGCCAGCCACCAGGCCCAGTAGAACAAGGTCCAGTCGCCGATCCAGGTGCTGTCGCGAAACGGTGACATGCGCATGCTCATGCTGACCAGGCCGCTCAGGTAGGCGCCCACCGTGCTGGTCAGCGTGTCGACGATCGCCACCGTCGGCCCCAGCACCAGCACCGCCAGCGCCAGCGCGGCGGCCAGGATGAGGTTGCCGATGGAGAGGTACTTCACGCCGCGTTCCAGCCCGGTCACGGCCGAGGTGAGGAACAGCACGGTGGTCACCACGATGATGAGCGACTGGATGGTCGGCGTGACCGGCACGCCGAAGGCCGCCTTGAGCCCGCTGTTGATCTGCGTGGCGCCCATGCCCAGCGAAGCCGCCACGCCGAAGGCCGTGGCCACGATCGCCAGCACGTTGAAGGCCGGCGACAGCACGCGCGCGAACTTCCAGGGCAGCGCGTCGGTGACCGAACTGATCAGCGGCAGCGACTGGCGCCTGAAGGTGAAGAAGGCGATCGCCAGCCCGACCACGCCGTAGATCGCCCAGGGGTGCAGGCCCCAGTGGAAGAAGGCATAGCGCATCGCCGCCTGCGCCGCCTCGGGTGTGTTGGGCGGGATGCCGGCCGGCGGGCTGCCGTAGTGCGAGACCGGCTCGGCCACGCCCCAGAACACCAGCCCGATGCCCATGCCGGCGGCAAACAGCATGGCGAACCAGGCCGGCGTGGAGAACTCGGGCTCTTCGTCTTCGGCGCCCAGCTTGAGCGTGCCGTAGCGGCTGACCGCCAGGAACAGCGCCAGGATCACCAGGCCCAGCACCAGCCACAGGTAGAACCAGCCGAAGTTGTGCGTCACGCTGGCCAGGGCCGCGTTGAAGAAGCCGTCGAGGGAGGTGGGCGAGACCAGCCCCCAGATCACGATGGCGGCGATGATGCCGGCGGAAACGATGAGCTGCACTGTCTTCTCCTGGTTGTTCTGCGTGTTCTGGCGTGCCTACCGCATTTACCGCGCGCGGGCGCCTGCCGTCAATCGAGCTGGCGTACCACGTCCATGGCCTCTTCGATGCGCTCCACCGCGTGAATGGTCAGGCCCTCGATCTCCTTGGCGCCCTTCTTCGGCGCGTTCGCCTTGGGCACCACCGCCACGCTGAAGCCCAGCTTGGCGGCTTCGCGCAGGCGCTCCTGTCCGCGTGGCGCCGGCCGCACCTCGCCGGCCAGCCCGACCTCGCCGAAGGCGATGAAGCCCTTGGGCAGCGGCTTGCCGCGCAGGCTGGAGGTGATGGCCAGCATCACCGCCAGGTCGGCCGCGGGCTCGCTGATGCGCACCCCGCCGACCGCGTTGACGAACACGTCCTGGTCCATGCAGGCCACGCCCGCATGCCGGTGCAGCACCGCCAGCAGCATCGCCAGCCGGTCGCGGTCGAGCCCCACCGAGAGCCGCCGCGGACTGGGGCCGCCATTGTCGACCAGGGCCTGGATTTCCACCAGCATCGGGCGCGTGCCCTCCAGCGTCACCAGCACCACGCTGCCGGGCACCGGCTCGGCGTGCTGGCTGAGGAAGATGGCGCTCGGGTTGGTCACGCCTTTCAGGCCGCGCTCGGTCATGGCGAACACGCCGATCTCGTTGACCGCGCCAAAGCGGTTCTTGATGGCGCGCACCAGGCGGAAGCTGGAATGCGTGTCGCCCTCGAAATACAGCACGGTGTCGACCATGTGCTCGAGCACGCGCGGGCCGGCCAGCGCGCCCTCTTTCGTGACGTGGCCGACCAGCACCACCGCCGTGCCACTGGTCTTGGCAAAGCGCGTGAGGTGCGCCGCGCATTCGCGCACCTGCGCCACTGAACCGGGCGCCGAGGTGAGCTGGTCGGAATAGACGGTCTGGATCGAGTCGATCACGGCAATCGCCGGGCGCGAGGCGTCGAGCGTGGCGATGATCTTCTCCAGCTGGATCTCGGCCAGCACCTGCACCTGCGAATGGTCCAGCCCGAGCCGGCGCGAGCGCAGCGCCACCTGCGCGCCGCTTTCCTCGCCGGTCACGTACAGCGCGTTCTGCCCGGCGCGCTGCAGCGCATCGACCGCCTGCAGCAGCAGGGTCGACTTGCCGATGCCCGGGTCGCCGCCGATCAGCGTCACGCCGCCCGCCACCACACCGCCGCCCCACACCCGGTCCAGTTCTTCCAGCCCGGTCGGCGTGCGCGCCACCTCGGCCGCCTCGATCTCGGACAGCAGCATCAGCTCGGACGCGCCGGCCAGCGACGCGAACTGGGCGCCGAAGCGGTTGTTGCCGCTGCCGGCCGCTGCGGCCGGGGCCTGCTCGACCAGCGTGTTCCACGCGTTGCAGCTGGGGCACTTGCCCAGCCAGCGGGGGCTGGTGCCGCCGCACTCGCTGCACACGAAGATGCTCTTTTCTTTTGCCATGCCCCGAGTGTAGGCACCCCATGCAAACCCTGAGGCTGAAGTCTTGAAGGCATTTCGCCAAACATTTAACATGTTAAATAAATGACGCGAGACGACGCCACCACCTTCCAGCACCGCAACCTGCCGCGCCTGCTGCTGCAAGCCCGCGAGGCCGTGATGGGCCACACCCGGCCCAGCCTGCGCAAGCACCAGTTGTCCGACCAGCAATGGCGCGTGCTGCGCGTACTGGGCGAACACGGCGCGGTGGAAACCGGCCGCGTCGCGCGCGAAGCCTTCCTGCTCGGCCCCAGCCTGACCGGCGTGCTGGCCCGCATGGAACGCGACGGCCTGGTGCTGCGCAGCCGCGACCCGGCGGACCAGCGGCGCAGCGTGGTCGAGGCCACCGCCCAGGGCCGCAAGCTGGTGAAGAAACTGTCGACCAGCATCGAAGCGCACTACACGTGGATGGAGCAATCGCTGGGCAAGGACAAGCTGACGGCGCTGTACGCCCTGCTCGACGAACTGATCGCACTGGAGCAACCCGAATGAGTTTCAGACCCACCGGCACCGTCTACGGCGTGCTGCTCAACTTCCGTGCCGAATGGGATGCGCTGGCGCCGCAGATGAACGAGGTGCCCTACAAGGCGCCGCCGCAAGCGCCGGTGCTCTACGTCAAGACCGCCAACACCTTCAGCGCGCACGGCAGCGCCATTGCCTTGCCCGCCGACGTGCCGGAAGTGGAAGTCGGTGCAACCGTCGGCCTGGTGATGGGCGATGCCGGCCGGGTGGCGGGCTGCGTGCTGATGAACGACCTGTCGGTGCCGCACGCGAGCTTCTATCGCCCGCCCGTCAAGGCCAAGTGCCGCGACGGCTTCCTCGGCGTGGGCGCCCGCCTGCGCAGCGATGGCGTCGACCCGGCCAGCCTCATGCTCGAAGTGCGCATCGACGGCGAGCTACGCCAGCGCGCCGACTTTTCGCAACTGATGCGCTCGCCGGCCCAACTGCTGGCCGAGGTCGGCGGCTTCATGACGCTCGCCCCGGGCGACGCGCTGATGCTCGGCTGCAATGCCGGGCGACCGCTGGCCCGCGCCGGGCAGCGCATCGACATCTCGGCCCCAGGCTTCGAGGACTTGAGCAATACCTTGGAAGGGCGCGCGTCGTGAAACACGCCCGCGTCATGCACCAAGGCGTCATTTGCGACGCCACCGAACGCGACGGCCAATTGCTGCTGGCCGATGGCCGGCGGGTCGCCTTCGATGCCGTCACCTGGCTGCCGCCGCTGGCGCCGGTGCCGCAGGCGCGCACCATCCTGGCGCTGGGCCTGAACTATGCCGACCACGCCAAGGAACTGGCCTTCAAGCCGCCGGCCGAACCGCTGGCCTTTCTCAAGGGCGAGGGCACGCTGACCGGCCATCGCCAGTTCACGCGGCGCCCCGCCGGCGTGCAGTTCATGCACTACGAATGCGAGCTGGCGGTGGTGATCGGCAAGGCCGCCAAGGGCGTGCGACAGGCCGATGCCTACGACTTCATCGGCGGCTACACCGTTGCCAACGACTACGCGATCCGCGACTACCTGGAGAACTGGTATCGCCCCAACCTGCGCGTGAAGAACCGCGACACCTGCACGCCGCTGGGGCCGTGGCGGGTCGATGCGGCCGACGTGCCCGATCCGATGCAACTGGCGCTGCAGACCACCGTCAACGGCCAGCGCACGCAGCAGGGCAACACGCGCGACATGGTGTTCAGCGTGCCCTTTCTCATCGAGTATTTCAGCAGCTTCATGACGCTGTCGCCGGGTGACCTGATCCTGACCGGCACGCCCGACGGCGTGGTCGATTGCCAGCCGGGCGATGTCGTCGTGACCGAGATCGAGCGCATCGGCGCGCTCGTCAACACCCTCCAGGGAGAGCCTTCGTGAAGATCGATCATCTGATTGCCGGCGAGCGCGTCGCCGGCCGCGACTACTTCGAGACCGTCAACCCGGCCACGCAGGAGGTGCTGGCCGAAGTCGCCTCCGGCGGCGAGGCCGAGGTGCATGCGGCCGTGGCCGCGGCCAAGGCCGCCTTCCCCAAGTGGGCCGGCCTGCCGGCGCCGGAACGGGCCCGCTTGATGCGCAAGCTGGGTGAACTGATCGCCGCCCACGTGCCCGAGATCGCGCAGACCGAGACCAACGACTGCGGCCAGGTCATCGCACAGACCGGCAAGCAACTGGTGCCGCGCGCCGCCGACAACTTCCACTACTTCGCCGAGATGTGCACGCGCGTCGACGGCCACACCTACCCCACGCCCACGCACCTGAACTACACGCTGTTTCACCCGGTGGGCGTGTGCGCGCTCATCAGCCCTTGGAACGTACCCTTCATGACGGCGACCTGGAAAGTGGCGCCCTGCCTGGCTTTCGGCAACACCGCGGTGCTGAAGATGAGCGAGCTGTCGCCCATGACCGCGGCGCGCCTGGGCGAGCTGGCGTTGGAGGCCGGCATTCCGGCCGGGGTGCTCAACATCGTGCACGGCTACGGCAAGGACGCGGGCGAGCCGCTGGTGGCACACCCCGACGTGCGCGCCATCTCGTTCACCGGCTCCACCGCCACCGGCAACCGCATCGTCAAGAGCGCGGGCCTGAAGAAGTTCAGCATGGAACTGGGCGGCAAGAGCCCCTTCGTGATCTTCGAGGACGCCGACCTCGAACGCGCGCTCGACGCCGCCGTGTTCATGATCTTCAGCAACAACGGCGAGCGCTGCACCGCCGGCTCGCGCATCCTGGTGCAGCAGTCGATCTACGCCGACTTCGCCGCGAAGTTCGCCGAGCGCGCCAGGCGCATCACGGTGGGCGACCCGCTCGACGAGAAGACCATCGTCGGCCCGATGATCTCGCAGGCCCACCTGGCCAAGGTGCGCAGCTACATCGCGCTGGGCCCGAAAGAAGGCGCCACCTTGCTGTGCGGCGGCCTCGACACGCCCACCGGGCTGCCGGAGCGGGTCAAGAAGGGCAACTACGTGATGCCCACCGTGTTCGCCGACGTCGACAACCGCATGAAGATCGCGCAGGACGAGATCTTCGGCCCGGTCGCCTGCCTGATCCCCTTCAAGGACGAAGCGCACGCGATCGAACTCGCCAACGACATTCCATACGGCCTGTCGAGCTACGTATGGACCGAGAACATCGGCCGCGCCCACCGCGTGGCCGCAGCAGTCGAGGCCGGCATGTGCTTTGTCAACAGCCAGAACGTGCGCGACCTGCGCCAGCCCTTTGGCGGCACCAAGGCCAGCGGCACCGGACGCGAGGGCGGCACCTGGAGCTACGAGGTGTTCTGCGAGCCGAAGAACGTCGCGGTGTCGATGGGCAGCCATCACATCCCGCACTGGGGCGCCTGAGCCGCGCCACGAGGAGACCCACCGATGCCATTCATCCAACGCCGCCGACTGCTGCAGGGCGCCGCGCTCTCGGCCCTCCCACTGCCGTTGCTGCTGCGCGCCGAGGGCGCCTGGCCCACCAAGCCGGTTCACCTGGTCGTGCCCTTCCCGCCCGGCGGCACCACCGACTACGTCACGCGCCTGATCGGCGCCGAGCTGGGCCCTGCGCTCGGCCAGCCGGTGATCATCGACAACAAGCCCGGTGCCGGCACGGTGATCGGCGTGGACTACGTGGCCAAGTCGAGCCCGGACGGCAGCAACTTCGTGACCGTGGCCAACAGCTTCTGCGCCAACCAGACGCTGATCAAGAAGCTGCCCTACGATTCCCGCAAGGATCTGCGCGCGGTGGCGCTGATGGGGCTGTCCGAGCACGTGCTCGCCGCGCACCCCGGCAGCGGCCTGAAGAACCTGGCCGACCTGCGCGCCGCCGCCAAGGCCAAGCCCGATTCGCTCAGCTACGCCTCCTTCGGCAACGGCACGTCGGCGCATCTCGCCGGCGCCATGCTGGGCCAGCAGATGGGCATCGACCTGGTGCACGTGCCCTACAAGGGCCAAGGCCCGGCGCTGACCGACCTGCTGGGCGGCCAGGTGACGATGATGTTCGGCAACTGGCCGGAATTTCGCGGCCACATCGCCTCGGGCAAGCTGGTGGCGCTGGGAATGGCCACCTTGCAACGCTCGGCGTATGCGCCCGACGTTCCCACCCTGGCCGAGCAGGGCGTGCCCATCGAATCCAACTCGTGGAACGGCCTGCTTGCGGCAGCCGGCACGCCCGACGCCGTGGTGCAACGGCTGAACGCCGAGGTCAATCGCGCGCTCGGCGCGGCGCCCGTGGCGGCCGCCTTCCAGAAGGGCGGCATCACCTCGCTGGCGCGCACGCCCGAGCAATTCGCTGCCTTCATCGACAGCGAAATCGACAAGTACGCCGACGTGATCCGCAAGGGCCGCATCAGCCTGGACAGCTAGGAGGAAACCATGGGCACCCTTGCACTCGCCGCCAAGATCACGCACGTCCCGTCGATGTACCTGTCGGAGATTCCCGGACCGAACTTCGGCTGCCGCGACGCGGCCATCAACGGCCACAAGGAAATCGACCGCCGCTGCCGCGCGCTGGGCGTCGACACCATCGTGGTGTTCGACGTGCACTGGCAGGTCAACAGTGAATACCACATCAACTGCGCGCCGCAGTTCGAGGGCATCTACACCAGCAACGAGCTGCCGCACTTCATCAAGAACATGGCCTACGCCTACGACGGCAACCCCGCGCTCGGCCACCTGCTGGCCGAGGTGGCCAACGAGATGGGCGTGAAGGCTCGCGCCCATGCCGACACCACGCTGGACCTGGAATACGGCACGTTGGTGCCCATGCGCTATATGAATGCGGACCGGCACTACAAGGTGGTCAGCGTCAGCGGCTGGTGCGCCTGGCACGACCTGCAGGGGAGCGGTCGCCTTGGCCTGGCGCTGCGGCGCGCGATCGAGGAACGCTACGACGGCACCGTGGCCGTGCTCGCCAGCGGCAGCCTGTCGCACCATTTCGCCGACAACGGCCGCGCGCCGGAGTTCATGCACAGCGTCTACGATCCCTTCCTGGAACAGGTCGACCGCCGCGTGGTCGAGCTGTGGCAGGCCGGCGACTGGAAGAGCTTTGTCGGCATGCTGCCGATGTACGCCGACAAGTGCTGGGGCGAAGGCGGCATGCACGACACCGCCATGCTGCTGGGCCTGCTGGGCTGGGACCGCTACCAGGCGCCGGTGGAGGTCGTCACGCCCTATTTCGGCAGCTCGGGCACGGGCCAGATCAACGCGATCTTCCCGGTCACGCCGCTGCCCGCTGCTGCAAGCTGAAAGGACCACGGCGATGCCGCACATGGTGATTCTCTACACGCCCAACATCGAGCCGCACACCGACATGACGGCGCTGTGCCGCGCCATGGCCGACGTGATGCTGGCGCAGCGCGACGATGCGGGCAAGCCGGTCTACCCGGTCGGCGGCACGCGCGTGCTGGCCTTTGCCGCCAACCACTTCGCGGTGGCCGACGGCAGCGGCGACCACGGCTTCGTCTACCTCAACGTGCGCATGGGCGCAGGCAGGCCCGACGCGCTCAAGCAGCGCATCGGCGACGCGCTGGTGGCGCGCGCACGCGAGCACTTCGCGCCGCTGCTGGCGCAGCGCGCGGTCGGCATCACCTTGCAGATCGACGAGAGCGCCGGGCAGGCCTATGACGGCAAGCTCGGCAACCTGCACGCCCATTTCAACCGGTAGCCCCACACCATGCTGGCCCCTCACCTGATCGAACAACTGGCGCGCGAGCTGGACGCGAGCGAGAAATCGCGCGTGCAGCTCGAGCATTTTTCCAAGCGCTTCCCCGAGATGACGGTGCAGGACGGCTACGCCGTGGCGCGCCAGTGGGTGCGCGACAAGATCGCCGCCGGGCGCGTCGCGCGCGGCCACAAGATCGGCCTGACCTCGCGCGCGATGCAGCTGTCGAGCCAGATCGACGAGCCCGACTACGGCACGCTGCTCGACGACATGTTCTTCGAGCAGGGCGCCGACATCCCGTTCAACCGCTTCATCGCGCCGCGCATCGAGGTCGAGCTGGCCTTCGTGCTGGGCCGCAAGCTGCAGGGCCCCAACGTCAACATGTTCGACGTGCTGGCGGCCACCGACTACGTGGTGCCGGCGATCGAGATCATCGACGCGCGCATCGAGCAGTTCGACCGCCACACCAAGGCGCCGCGCAAGGTGTTCGACACCATCGCCGACAACGCGGCCAACGCCGGCATCGTGCTGGGCGGGCGGCCGGTCAAGCCCGACGCGGTGGACCTGCGCTGGGTCGGCGCCCTGCTGTTCAAGAACGGCGTGATCGAGGAAACCGGCGTGGCCGCCGGCGTGCTGAACCATCCGGCCAACGGCATCGCCTGGCTGGCCAACAAGCTGGCGCCCTGGGACCAGCACCTCGCAGCCGGCGAAGTGGTGCTGGCCGGCTCCTTCACGCGGCCCACGCCGGCGCTGCCGGGCGACACGCTGCACGCCGATTACGGCCCGCTGGGTAGCATCTCGTTCCGCTTCATCTGAACCCACCGCACCAACTGGAGCTACAGCCCACCATGCACACCCCCGTCAATCCGTTCAAGAAGGCGCTGCAGGAAAGCCGCGCGCAAATCGGCCTGTGGGTCGGCCTGGCCGACGGCTACGTCGCCGAGATCCTGGCCGGCACCGGCTACGACTGGCTGCTGGTCGACGGCGAGCACGCGCCGAACGACCTGCGCTCGGTGCTGGCGCAACTGCAGGGCATTGCCAGCGCCTGGTCGGCGCAGCCGGACGAACAGCGCTCGCACCCCGTGGTGCGCGTGCCGGTGGGCGAGACCGCGCTGATCAAGCAATACCTGGACATCGGCGCCACCACGCTGCTGGTGCCGATGGTCGACACCGCCGAGCAGGCGGCGCAACTGGTGCAGGCCACCCGCTATCCGCCGGACGGCATCCGCGGCATGGGCAGCGCGCTGGCGCGTTCCTCACGCTGGCAGGCCTATCCGCAGTACATCCACGAGGCGAACCAGCAGATCTGCCTGCTGGTGCAGGCCGAGACGGCGACGGCGCTGCAGAACATCGACGCCATCGCCGCCACGCCGGGTGTGGACGGCGTCTTCATCGGACCGGCCGACCTGTCCGCCACGATGGGCTTTCCGGGCCAGCCGAACCACCCCGAAGTGCAGGCTGCCATCGCCGACGGCATCGCCCGCATCCGCAAGGCGGGCAAGGCCGCGGGCATTCTCTCGACCACCGAGGAACAGGCGCGCAAGTGGCTGGCCGCGGGGGCCATGTTCGTCGCCGTCGGCGTCGACACGGTGGTGCTGACGCAGGCCGCGCGCACGCTGCGCGCCGTCTACAAGCCCGACGCGGCGCCAGCCGCCACCGGCAGCAGCTATTGAAGGACGCCCCATGAACTCCCGCAGCGAGATGCCCGCCGGCGAGCGCCTGCAGCAGTGCCACCCCGACGAGCGCGCCGCGCGCCTGCAACTGGCCGCCTGCTACCGCGTGTTCGCCATGCTCGGCTGGACCGAGATGATCTACAACCACATCACGGTGCGCCTGCCCGACAGCGTGACCGGCGGCGCCAAGCAGTTCCTGATCAATCCCTTCGGCCTGCACTACAGCGAGGTCACGGCTGGCAACCTGGTGAAAATCGACCTGCAGGGCCGGGTGCTCGACGGCTCGAGCTGGCCGGTGAACCCGGCCGGCTTCACGGTGCACGCCGCCATCCACGACGGACTGGCGGGCGCGCACTGCGTGATGCACACCCACACCACGGCCGGCGTGGCGGTGGCCTGCCTGCAGGGCGGCCTGCAGCAGACCAACTTCTACAGCGCGCAGCTGCACGACATGGTGGCCTATCACGACTTCGAGGGCATCACCATCCATGCCGACGAAGGGCCGCGCCTGTTGCACAGCATCGGCAGCAGGCAGGCGGTGATCCTGCGCAACCACGGCCTGCTGGCCTGGGGCCACACGCTGCCGCAATGCTTTGCAGTGCTGTGGACGCTGCAGCGCGCCTGCGAGATCCAGATGGCGACGCTCTCGATGGGTGCGCCGATGCCCGTCAGCGAGGCGATCGCGCGCCGCTGCACCGCCGACGCGCTGCAGTTCAACCCGAACCACGGCGCCGGCCAGGACGTGTTCGACGCCCTGGTGCGCCAGGTCGACCGACTCGACCCTTCTTATAGAAACTGAAACTCCGACATGAAGATCTGCATCTACGGCGCAGGCGCCATCGGCGGCTGGATGGGCGTGAAGCTGGCCCAGGCCGGCTGCGAAGTGAGCGTGGTCGCGCGCGGCGCGACGCTGACAGCGCTGCAACAGGACGGACTGGTGCTGCACACGGGCGGCGAACGCATCGCGGTGCCGGTGCAGGCCAGCGAGGACCCGGCCGCGCTCGGCGTGCAGGACGTGGTGGTGGTGGCGGTGAAGGCGCCGGCGCTGGCCTCGGTGGCGCAGCGCATCGGCCCGCTGCTGGGGCCGCAGACCATCGTGCTGACCGCCATGAACGGCGTGCCCTGGTGGTTCCTCTCCGGCGGCTTCGGCGGCGACGTCGCCGGGCGCCAGCTGACTGCCGTCGATGCGGACGGCGCCATCGGCCGCGGCATCCCGGCGCATCACGTCATCGGCGGCGTGGTGCACGCCAGCTGCTCGCTCGATGCACCCGGGGCGGTGCGCCATCACTTCGGCAACGGCCTGATCATCGGCGAGCCCTCAGGGCAGGCCACCGAACGCGTCGGGGCACTGCATGCGCTGCTGCTGCGCGCCGGCTTCGACGCGACCTTGTCCAGCGCGATCCAGAAAGACATCTGGTACAAGCTGTGGGGCAACATGACGGTCAACCCGATCAGCGCGCTGACCGGCGCCACCACCGACCTGATCCTGGGCGACGACCTGGTGCGCGGCTTCATCTCGGCCGTGATGCTCGAAGCCAAGGCCATCGGCGCGCGCATCGGCATCCCGATCGCCGACAGCCCCGAAGACCGTCACGCCGTGACGCGCAGGCTCGGGGCCTTCAAGACTTCGATGCTGCAGGACGTGGAAGCGGGACGGGCGGTCGAGCTCGACGCGCTGGTGTCATCGGTGCGCGAACTGGGTCAGCTGACCGGCGTGGCCACGCCCTTCACCGATGCGCTGCTCGGCCTGGCGCGCTTGCGCGCGCGCCAGCTCGGGTTGTATTGAGCTGGGCTGCGCTGGGCGCGACGCTCAGTTGACGATGGCGTTGATCACCACCGCCGAGATGATGCCGGTGGCGACGGCGGCCAGCACATAGTCGGCGCCGTTCTGCACCCAGTAGTAGCCGCGCGGCGGCTGGCGCAGCCCGCGTGCATGCCAGTCGTTCACGACGTACTGGCGCGAGTGGAATTCCGGCGGCAGGCGGTCGCCGCGCTGGTAGCGGTGGTACTCCGGGTAGACCACGTGCGCCGGCGGCGGCGCGTGGTAGCGCGGCGGCGGGCCGCCGTGGTGATTGTCATGGTGGTCGTGCTTGTCATGGCCGTGGCCATGGCCTTGCGAATGGCCCGGCGGGCCGCCGCGGTCGGGGCCGTGCTGGGCAGCGGCCGAGACACAGAAGCCGGCAGCGGCCAGGGCGATGCAAGCGGCGATGGCATGCGAAACAACGGAGGATCTCGCGATTCTTTGAAAAGTCATGCCGATGATTATCGGGGCGCCCTGGCCAGGGGGCCGGCGGACATGGCGCTGCCGCGCCGCAGGACCAGGCCCACAGCAAGGCCTGGCGCGGACCGACGCGCGCCGCTCAGTCGGAGGCCATCGGCACGCGGCGCGTCACCGCGCACATCAGCTCGTAGCCGACGGTGCCGGCGGCCCGCGCCACCTCGTCGATCGGCAGCACGGCACCGCTCGCGGCGCGGCCCCACAGCGTGACTTCGCTGCCGATGCCGGCCGCCGGCACCGGCGTCAGGTCGACCGTGAGCATGTCCATGCTGATGCGCCCGACGATGCGCGTGCGCACGCCGTCGACCAGCACCGGGGTGCCGGTATCGGCATGGCGCGGAAAGCCGTCGGCATAGCCCACCGCCACCACGCCGATGCGCATCGGCACCTCGGCCGTGAAGCGCGAGCCGTAGCCGACGGTGTCGCCGGCCTGCAGGTCCTGCGTGCCGATCAGGTGGCTGGCCAGGGTCATGGTCGGCTGCAGTTGCCAGTGCTGCGCGTCGTGTTCCGGAAAGTCGGGCGAGCTGCCGTACAGCACGATGCCCGGGCGCACCCAGTCGGCGCGCGTGCGCTCGGCGTGGCGCAGCACCGCTGCGCTGTTGGCCAGCGAACGTTCGCCCGGCAGGTCCTGCGTGACGCGCCCGAACTGCGCCAGCGCGGCGTCGATGCCGCGCGGTCCGTCGGCATCGGCGAAATGCATCATGAGCGAGATCTCGTCGACCTGCGGCAGCGCATTGAGCCGCGTCCAGGCGGCCCGAAAGCGCTCGGGCGCGAAGCCCAGCCGGTTCATGCCCGAGTTCATCTTGAGGAAGACCCGGTGCGGCACCTGCGTCTTGTGCGCGGCCAGCATGTCGATCTGCGCGTCACAGTGCACCGCGTGCCACAGGCCCAGGCGCGAGCACAACTCCAGGTCGCGCGCATCGAACACCCCTTCGAGCAGCAGCACCGGTCCGCGCCAGCCCAGTTCGCGAATGCGCGCGGCCTCGTCGAGGTCGAGCATCGCAAAGCCGTCGGCACCGCGCAGGCTCTCGAAAACGCGCTCGATGCCGTGGCCGTAGGCGTTCGCCTTGACCACCGCCCAGACGCGGGAATCGAGCGCATTGCGGCGCACGCGCTCGAGGTTGTGGCGCAACGCGGCACCGTGAACAGTGGCAAGAATGGGACGTGGCACGATGTTCTGAATCTGTTCGGATGTGAGGAAATGCCCACAGGACTGCGGGAAGTCACGGTCATTTTCACACCGGTGCTGCATGCTATAACCGCGCATCCGATCAGGACGCCAAGATTCCCATTACCGCCAGCAGTCTCCCTCTGGCCAGCCAGACTATCGATGAAGCGCGGTTTTTACACCATCATGGCGGCCCAGTTCTTTTCGTCACTGGCCGACCAAGCGCTTTTCGTTGCTGCCGTCGAACTCCTGCGAACGGCCGGCGCGCCCGAATGGCAGCGCGCCGCACTGGTGCCGATCTTTGCCGTCTTCTATGTGGTGCTGGCGCCGCTGGTGGGCGCCTTTGCCGACGCGCAGCCCAAGGGCCGCGTCATGTTCATCAGCAACGCGATCAAGGTTGCGGGCTGCCTGATGATGCTGTTCGGCTCGCACCCCTTGCTCGCCTATTCAGTGGTCGGGCTGGGCGCTGCGGCCTACTCGCCGGCCAAGTACGGCATCCTCACCGAGCTGCTGCCGGCCTCGCAACTGGTGAAGGCCAACGGCTGGATCGAGGGGCTCACCATCGCCTCGATCATCCTGGGCATCGTGCTCGGTGGCGTGCTGGTCGGGCACACCCTGTCGTCGCACCTGCTGGCGCTGGACTTTCCATTCCTCGACACCGGCATCGACACGCCGCCCGAGGCGGCCATCTCGGTGCTGATCGCGGTCTACGCCATCGCCGCCTGGTTCAACACCCGCATCCCGCACACCGGCGTGGAAATGCGCCCGCTGCGCGCCAACCGCCATCACAGCATCGTGCGCAACATGGCGGCGCTGCTGCCCGACTTCTGGCATTGCAACGCGCGCCTGTGGCGCGACAAGCTGGGCCAGATCTCGCTGGCCACCACCACGCTGTTCTGGGGCGCCGGCGGCAACCTCAAGTACATCGTGCTGGCCTGGGCCTCGCTGGCGCTGAACTACAACACGGCGCAGGCCTCGGCCCTGACCGGCGTGGTGGCCATCGGCACCGCCATCGGCGCGGTGGTGGCCTCGGCCCGCATGCGGCTGGACATGGCGACCGGCGTGATCCCGATGGGCATCGGCATGGGCCTGCTGGTGATCGGCATGAACTTCATCACCAACGTCTGGGTGGCGGTGCCCTTTCTCATCCTGCTGGGCGGGCTGGGCGGTTTCCTGGTGGTGCCGATGAACGCGCTGCTGCAGCACCGCGGCCACAACCTGATGGGCTCGGGTCGCTCGATCGCGGTACAGAACTTCAACGAGCAGGCCTGCATCCTGCTGCTGGGCGCCTTTTACAGCGCCTGCACCGGCCTCGGGCTGTCGGCCAACGCCGCCATCTCCGCCTTCGGCATCGTCGTGGCGGGCTTCATGTGGCTGATCAAGCGCTGGCACATGCACAACCTGCGCAAGTATCCAGAAGAGGTGGAGCATCTGCTGGCCATCGCGCGCAGCGACAAGCATCACTGACGCCGCTGTCTGGCCGTGTCACTACACTGCGAGCCATGACCACTGTCTACGACTTCGAAGCGCGGCGCATCGACGGCACGCCGGTCGCCCTGGGCGACTACCGCGGCAAGGTGCTGCTGATCGTCAACACCGCCAGCGCCTGCGGCTTCACGCCGCAGTTCGAGGGGCTCGAGGCGCTCTACCAGCGCTTCGCGGCGCAGGGCCTGGTGGTGCTGGGTTTTCCGTCGAACCAGTTCGGCGGGCAGGACCCGGGCAGCAACGCCGAGATCGGCGCCTTCTGCACGAAGAACTACGGCGTGAGCTTCCCGATGATGGAGAAGATCGAGGTCAAGGGCAGCGGCGCGGCGCCGCTGTACCGCTGGCTGACCCACGAGAAGCCGGGCCTGCTGGGCAGCGAGGTGATCAAGTGGAACTTCACCAAGTTCCTGCTCGGGCGCGACGGCAAGGTGATCCAGCGCTACGCGCCGCTGGACAAGCCGGCGGCGCTGGCCGGCGATATCGAGGCTGCGCTGGCGGCCGCCTGAAGCGCGGCAGCGGCAGCGCTAGAAGCGGAAGTCCAGCGTCTGGGCACCGCTGCCGAGCGTGACGTCCTGCGTCTTCGTCCGGCCTTCGGTGACGGCCTGCACGCTGTACTTCCCCGGCGGCAGATCGACCAGGCAGACCGGCCCCTTGGCGTTGAAGCTCAGCGCCGGCGCGGCCGGGCCCCGGATGCTCACGTCGACATCGGCCAGGTAATTGCCATCGGCGCGCGCGAACAGCAGCGACAGCGGGTGCGCCTTCATCTCGGCGCGTATCGCGGTGGCTTCGTCGGAGCCGATGCCGCCGCAGCGGTAGTTCGGCGCGGCCGCCTTTTCCATGTTTTCCACCTTTTCCGCCGGCATGGTGGCGGGCGGAACCGGCTGGGCCTGCGCCGCTCCCGTAACGGTGGCGACGGCAAGCAGCAAGGCGATGCGGGCGGGCCGCGTGGGGAAGCGAGGCATGGACATCTGCACTCCTTCGAAGAGTTTCAGGAGGCCCATGCTGCGCCCCACCCTTCTCGCCGCACGTCAGCCGGCGCCGCCAATGCGTGTGCGCATGGGCGGCGCAGCGGGGCGCATCAGGGCGTGGTCGTCATCTGCACTTCGACGCGGCGGTCCGGCGCCAGGCAGGCGATCAGCGCCGGCGTGGCCGCGTCACCGCGGCAACCGGTGGTGACCGGCTCGCGCTCGCCGGCGCCGAAGGCCTGCACGCGTTGCGCCGGAATGCCCTCTTGCACCAGCAGCGCGCGCACCGTTTGCGCACGGCGCAGCGACAGGGCGTCGTTGGCCGCCGCATCGCCCAGGCGGTCGGTGTGGCCCGTCACCTTCACCTGGCCGCTCGACGTGCCAGGGAAGCTGCGCCACTTGGCGGCCAGTCCTTCGATGCGCACGCGACCCGCCGGCTGCAGATCCTGCAGGCTGGAGCGGTCGAAGCGGAACAGGCCGTCGGCGGCCAGCACGGTGGGCGGCTCGGCGCGAGCCATCACCGCGGGTGCAGGCGTCTGCAGCAAGGCGGCGCAGGACGGGTCCTTCCACCAGCTGCCGGTGCTCAGTTCCGCATCGTCGTAGCGGACCATGTACTGGCAGGTGCGGTATTGCGCGTCGCTGCCAGTGCGGAAGTGGAAGATGTAGTTCCACTCGCGCACGCCCCACAGGCCTTCGCTGAAATGCGGCGGTCCCAGCAGGTCGCGCACCTGGTCCTTGCCCATGCCGGCGCGCATCGCACGCAGGTTGTCGATGGCGGGGAAGGTGCCCTGCTTCCAGCGGGCCTTGTCGAGTGCGGGAAAGTCCGCCGGTGCCGGGGCGGCCGGTTGCGCCGCCACGGCGCGCGCCTGGTCGGCGTTGTCGATCGCCCTGCCCGGTGCGGCGCAGCCTTGCAGCAGGCCGGCCACTGCCAGCGTGCTGGCCATCCATGTGAATCGCTTCATGTTTTTCTCCCTTGTTCTCAATTGAAGACCCACTCGGCGCCGACCGTGGCGGCCACGCCGGCGCTGCTCACGCCGACACCGCCGGTCAGGCTCCAGGTGTTGCTCTCGGCGGTGCGGCGGAAGCTCACGCCCACCGCACCCTCGCCCTTGAACACCGCCGTGCCGACACGCATGACGGTCTTGCCCGGCACGTAGGTGCCCGGCATCTGGACGGCCATGGCGGAGGCGACGCCGGCGTAGGCGTTGCGCGCCACCTTGTCGAGGCGCTCGTCGAGCCGGTTGACGCGCGCGTCGGTGTAGGCGTTGGCGCTGGCGACGCCGGCATTGACCTGGTTGACGTTCGCTGCATCGGTGCCCTGCACGCCCGGCGCCAGGTTGTGGATCGTGGTGCCGCCTTCGCCTTGCAGCGTGACGTCGTTGTAGTTGACCGTGTTGTCGCCGTTCTTCTCGTACTTGATGGCGTTCTGGTCGACCTCGGTCACGCTGGCCTGCACGCCCTTCAGCTGCGCGACGTTGGCCGCGTCGCTGTCCAGCGTGCCGGCGGCGACGCCGTTGATCTGGCGGTAGCGGCCGTTGGCGGCGTCGCCGACCGAGACGGCGCCGTCGGTGCCGGTGGTCGCCAGGATGGCCTGGCGTTGCGCCTCGGTCGCAGTGGCGGGCACGTAGCCGGGAGCGCCCGGTGCCGTTGCGGCCACCGAGCCGGCGCCCAGCGCCACGCCGCCCGCCTGCGTCACGCGGCTGTCCGGGCCCAGGGCCAGGCCGTCGTCGGCCGTGGCGGCGGTCCGTGCGCCCATGGCGATCGCACGGGTGCCGGTGCTTTGCGATTCAGTGCCCATGGCGATGCCGTGCGTACCGGTGGCGGTGGCGATGGGGCCGATGGCAATCGTGCTGTTGCCCTGTGCCGTGGCGCCGGCGCCGAGCGCGGTGCTCACCATGCCGCTGGCAACCGCCTGTTCGCCGACCGCCGTGCTGGCGTGGCCGAGCGATTTCGCGCCGCTGCCGATCGCGATCGACTGACCGCCGCTGGCCTCGGCCTGCAGGCCGACCGCCAGGTCCGCCGCCTGGCTGGCGCTGGCGCCGACGCCGACCGCCGTCGCCAGGAAGCCGGTGGCACCGTCGTTGTTGTAGTTGGCGCCCGGGTTGCCGCCGTCGTTGTTGCTGAGGTAGTGCGCCTGGCTGTTCGCCGCGACCGCCTTGAGTTGCGCGACGTTCACCGCGTCGCTGTCTTCGGTGCCCGCCGCCACCGACGTGATCTGGCGGAATTCACCCTGGGCGGCATCGCCCACCGACACGGCACCCCAGGTGCCCTGGGTGGCGGCGATGGCAGCCGCCTGGGCCGCATTGGCGCTGGCCGGCACGAAGCCGAGAATGCCGCCAGCGCGATCGGCCAGCGAACGCGAGCCCAGCGCCACGCTGTCGTTGGCCTGGGCCTCGGCCAGCAAACCCGCGGCGATGGCGCCGGCGCCGTTGCTCAGCGAGTCGGCGCCGATGGAAATGCCGTGCGTCTGGGTGGCGGTGGCCTTGGGACCCACCGCGATGGTGCTGTTGCCCTGCGCCGTAGCGCCGGGGCCCAGCGCAGCGCTCAGGGCGCCGATGGCTTGGGCCTGTTCGCCGACCGCCGTGCTGGCGTGGCCGAGCGATTTCGAAGCGCTGCCGATCGCCACCGATTGGCCGCCGCTGGCCTGGGCCTGCAGGCCGACCGCCAGGTCCGCTGCCTGGCTGGCGCTGGCGCCGACACCGACGGCGGTTGCCAGCACGCCGGTGGCCCCCTCGTTGTTGTAATTGGCGCCTGGGTTGCCGCCATCGTTGTTGCCCACATAGTGCGCGTCCTGGGCGTAGGCGCTGCCGGCGGCCATGGCCGCCAGTGCGGCGGCGCAGGCCAGTGCGGCGCGGCGCGCGCCCAGACGTTGGGCGCCCCTGCCGCGCACCGCAGGTTCGACGGCTGCGCGCAAGGTGATCGCCGAATCCTGCCCGGCGGAGCGGTAGGTGCTGTTCATTTTTTACTCCCGTTAATCGCTTCCACACCAGCCCTGTGACAAGGGCCGACAAACTGTGCTAATACGTAAGTGGTAACGTTTCGCAACAGGTGGCGATTATTGGGAGCAGCGCAGCAGGGGCGTGTGTAAGTAAGTCACACCGCGCCTCGAATAGAACTTTCGTATCCTTTTTAAGAAATTACTCAGTGATTGACAGTGGTTGTGCTGTCAGAACATGGTTTCCAAAACGTTAAATGGCCCGTCCGCGCCCTGCGGCGGGCCGTCAACCTGTCACTTCAGCGCGTTGCTGCCGCAGGCAGGAGCGCCGCATCAAGCACTTCCACCCAGTGACGCACGGGGATCGCACTGCCGCTTTGCAGGTGCGTGATGCAGCCAATGTTGGCCGAGACGATGGTGCTGGGCTGCAACTGGGCGAGATGGCCCAGCTTGCGGTCGCGCAGCGGATAGGCCAGCTCGGGCTGCAGCACCGAGTAGGTGCCGGCCGAACCGCAGCACAGGTGCGCTTCGTTGGCCGCCACGCGGATGTCGAAGCCCAGGGCGCGCAGCTGCGTCTCCACGCCGCCGCGCAATTGCTGGCCGTGCTGCAAGGTGCACGGCGGGTGATAGGCCAGCACCCCGGCCGGCGCCTGCACGCGGCCTTGCAGCAAGGGCACCAGACTCGGCAGCAGCTCGCTCAGGTCGCGCGTCAGGGCGCTCACGCGTTCGGCCTTGTCGGCGTAGGCGGGGTCGTCCTTGAGCAGGTGGCCGTACTCGCGCACCGTCACGCCGCAGCCCGAGGCGTTCATGACGATCGCCTCGACCGCCCCGCGCTCAACCAGCGGCCACCAGGCGTCGATGTTGGCGCGCATCTGCGCCTTGCCGCCGTCCTGGTCGTTGAGGTGGAATTTCACCGCGCCGCAGCAGCCGGCCGCCGGCGCCAGCACCGCCTCGATGCCGGCGGCGTCGAGCACGCGCGCGGTGGCGCTGTTGATGTTGGGCGCCATCGACGGCTGCACGCAACCGGCCAGCATGAGCACCTTGCGCGCGTGCTGGCGGGTCGGCCAGGTGCCGGCCGGTTGCGCCGGCGGCACCTTGGCCCGCAGCTGGGCGGGCAGCAGGCCGCGCACCGCCTGGCCGAGCTTCATGGCCGGCGCGAACAGCGGTGACGGCAGCCCTTCCTTGAGCGCCCAGCGCAACGCCTTCTCGCCGGCGGGGCGCGGCACCTTGGCATCCACCACCTTGCGGCCGATGTCCACCAGGTGGCCGTACTGCACGCCCGACGGGCAGGTGCTCTCGCAGTTGCGGCAGGTCAGGCAGCGGTCCAGGTGCAGCTGCGTGCTGCGCGTCGGCGTCTGCCCCTCCAGCACCTGCTTGATCAGGTAGATGCGCCCGCGCGGGCCGTCGAGCTCGTCGCCCAGCAGCTGGTAGGTCGGGCAGGTGGCGGTGCAGAAGCCGCAGTGCACGCACTTGCGCAGGATGGCCTCGGCCTCCTGGCCATCGGGGGTGCCGCGAAATTCCGGCGCGAGTTCGGTTTGCATGGGGGCGGTCAGAGGTCGGCGTACAGGCGGCCGGGATTGAACACGGCGTGCGGATCGAACTCCCGCTTGAGCGCGGCATGGATGCGTTGCAGCGACGCGCTCGGCGCATCGAAGGCGGCGACTGGCGGCGCGCCGGGAGCAGCCCGGAACAAGGTGGCGTGGCCGCCGGCGGCACGCGCGGTGGCCCGTACCGCTGCGGACTGGCCAGCCGGCAGCGCGTACCAGCGCTGGCCGCCGTGCCACTCGATCAGCGGTGCGCCACCGAGCGACAGCACCGGTGCGGTCTGCGGCACGGCGATGCGCCACAGGTCGAGCGCGGCCGCCTGCGCGAAGAAGGCATCGGTCTGGTCGCGCCAGGCGGTCCACTGCGCGGCAGCGCCGTCGCGACGTTCACCGCCCAGTTGCTTGCAGGCGGCCTCCACCGCAGCCACGGCGCCGCGCAGGCGCAGCCACAGGCGGCCCGCGTTGCCCTCCGCCTGCCAGCTGCTCGCGTTGAGCGGCAGCGGCTGGCCGCCCCATCCGTTGAGCAGGCGCAAGGCATCGGTCTGGCCGCATTCGAACACCAGCGTGGCCTCGGCCGGCGCCACCGGCAGCACCTTGAGGCTGACTTCGGCGATGACGCCCAGCACCCCGAGCGAGCCCGCCAGCACGCGCGAGACGTCGTAGCCAGCCACGTTCTTCATGACCTGGCCGCCGAAGGTGAGCGCCTCGCCGCGCCCGTTGACGAGGGTCGCGCCCAGCACGTAGTCGCGCACTGCGCCGACGCTGGCGCGGGCCGGCCCGCTCAGCCCGGCCGCGACCATGCCGCCGACGGTGCCGGCGTGGCCGAAGCGCGGCGGCTCGAAGGGCAGGCACTGGCCTTGTCCGGCCAGCAGCGCCTCCAGTTCGGCCAGCGGCGTGCCGGCCCCGACGGTGACGAACAGTTCGCTCGGCTCGTAGTTGCGCACGCCAGCCAGCGCCGTCACATCGAGCGGCTCGCCGGTGCAGGTGCCGCCATAGAAATCCTTGCTGCCGCCGCCGCGGATGCACAGTGCGCGGCCTTCGCCGGCGGCGCTGCGGATGCGTTCGATCAGGGCGGCGATGGCTGCGTTCGGTTCCGGCGCGGTGGCCGGCCCGGCGTGGCGGGAATCGGGGGGCATGGGTCGATGGTAACGGCGCCTCGCGCGCGAATTCAGTCCGCGAAGAAGTCGACCGGGCGCCCCGGCTCGTTCATGCGCTGGAACAGCACACTGCCCGACTGCGGCCACTGCGCCAACTCGGGCGCCGGCCGGCCGCGCCGCGCGGTGGTGACGAACAGCGTGCGCAGGTCGTCGCCGCCGAAGCAGGGCATGGTCGGGCAGCGCGCCGGCACGGGCAGCGCGGCCAGCGTGCGGCCGGCGGCGTCCAGTTGCTGCAGTTGGCCACCTTCGAACAGCGCCACCCAGTAGTGGCCGGCGGCGTCGAGCGTGGCGCCGTCGGGGCGGCCGGCATAGTCGCCGGGCGCCTCGGTCGACCAGCCTGCCGGCTTGGCATCGAACTGGCGCAGCACGTGCGGCCCGGCCAGGGTGTTGTCGGCCGCATTCCAGTGCAAGCGGCGCACCACATGCGCGGCGGTGTCGGCCCAGTACAGCTGCTGCGTCTCGGGCAGGAAGGCCAGGCCGTTGGCGGTGGTCACGCCGTCGGCCATGCGCTGCAGCGCGGCCGCCGGGCCCATGGCCGGGTCGAGGCAGTACAGCGCGGCGGTGGCGCCGTCCTTCGCTTCGTTGATGCTGCCGGCCCAGAAGCGGCCCTGGCTGTCGCACTTGCCGTCGTTGAAGCGCATGCTGCGCACGTCGTGCTCCACCGTGGCCATGACCTGCAGCGCGCCGCCCCACGCGCGCGCCCGGTACACGCCATCGCGCAGCGCGATCACCAGCCCGCCGCTGCGTGCCGGCGCCATGCAGCCGGGCTCGCTCGGCAAGGGCCAGCGCTCGACGCTGCCGGCGCCGATCTCGCCGCGCGTGCGCAGCACCGCACGGCCCGGGATGTCGAGCCAGTACAGCGCGCGTTCATGCGGGTGCCAGAACGGCGACTCGCCCAGTTCGCATTGGGAGGAAGGAAGGACTTGCCACATGGCGCCATTGTGGCGTGCGGCCGAAAAAAGGGCCCGGCGGAGCCGAAGCTCTGACGGGCCGAACATCCAAGGGGAACTTGCTTTGCCAACAGCGAGGGCGCTGCTTGCGGATGGGCGCGATGCCGCTGGGCACCGCGCCGCTGTCTCTCAACGGTTGTAGGCGGTTTCGCCGTGCGAGGAGATGTCGAGGCCTTCGCGCTCTTCTTCCTCGCTCACCCGCAGGCCGATGGTGAGGTCGGCGATCTTGAAGGCGATGAAGGCCACCACGCCGGACCAGACGATGGTCAGCGCGACGCTTTGGATCTGGATCCAGACCTGTGCGCCCATCGAGAAGGTGTCGGGCGTCAGGCCGCCGGTGCCGCCCAGGCCCTTGGAGGCGAACACGCCGGTCAGGATGGCACCCAGGATACCGCCCACGCCGTGCACGCCGAACACGTCGAACGCGTCGTCGGCGCCCAGCATGCGCTTGAGGCCACCGACACCCCACAGGCAGATCACGCCGGCCAGCAGGCCCAGCACGATCGAACCCATCGGGCCGATGAAGCCGGCGGCCGGCGTGACGGCCACCAGGCCGGCAACGGCGCCCGAAGCGGCACCCAGCATCGAGGCTTTGCCCTTGTGCAGGCTCTCACCCATGATCCACGACAGCGCAGCGGCGGCGGTGGCCAGCACGGTGTTGATGAAGGCCAGGCCGGCCGCGCCGTTGGCGGCACCGGCCGAACCGGCGTTGAAGCCGAACCAGCCCACCCACAGCAGCGAGGCACCGACCATGGTCAGCGTCAGCGAGTGCGGCGTGAAGGCTTCCTTGCCGTAGCCGATGCGCTTGCCCACCAGGTAGGCGCCCACCAGGCCGGCCACACCGGCGTTGATGTGCACCACGGTGCCGCCCGCGAAGTCGAGTGCGCCGTGTGCGCCCAGCAGGCCGCCGCCCCACACGATGTGGGCGATCGGCACGTAGCTGAAGGTGAACCACAGCACCGAGAACAGCAGCACGGCGGAGAAGCGTGCGCGCTCGGCGAAGGCACCGACGATCAGCGCCACGGTGATGGCGGCGAAGGTGCCCTGGAAGGCGATGAAGACGTGTTCGGGAATGGTGGTCAGCGCGCCGAAGGTCTCGGTGGTGACGCCCGACAGGAACAGCTTGTCGAAGCCGCCGAAGAACTTGCCGTCACCCGAGAACGCCAGGCTGTAGCCGTAGATGGCCCACAGGATGGAGATCAGCGAGAAGATGACGAAGACCTGCATCAGCACCGACAGCATGTTCTTGCTGCGGCCCAGGCCGCCGTAGAACAGGGCCAGGCCCGGGATGGTCATCAGGATGACCAGCAGGGTCGAGGTCAGCATCCAGGCGGTGTCGCCGGAATCGACCTTGGGTGCGGGTGCAGCAGCCGGTTCGGCCGCGGGCGCAGCGGCATCCGCTGCGGCAGGCGCCGCAGCGGCGGGGGCCGTGGCGGCAGGCGCGGAGGCGTCGGCCGCGGGCGTCTGTGCAAAGGCACCGACGCCGGCCGTGAGCACGCTCAAGCCGAGCGCGAGTGAAACGAGCAGTTTTTTCATGTCGGTTGTTCTCTTTTCTTGAACTCAGAGTGCCTCGCGCCCGGTCTCGCCGGTGCGGATGCGCACGACCTGTTCGAGGTCGTAGACGAAGACCTTGCCGTCGCCGATCTTGCCGGTGCGCGCAGCGCTTTCCACGGCTTCGATGACGCGCTCGACCAGCTCGTCGGAGACGGCGGCCTCGATCTTCACCTTGGGCAGGAAGTCGACCACGTACTCCGCGCCGCGGTAGAGCTCGGTGTGGCCCTTCTGGCGGCCGAAGCCCTTGACTTCGGTCACGGTGATGCCCTGCACGCCGATGGCCGAAAGGGCTTCGCGCACTTCGTCGAGCTTGAAGGGTTTGATGATGGCTGAGACCATTTTCATGTGAACTTCTCCTGGAGATGGAACGGGCGGGCCGCCGGCGCGCTGCCGGCCGGGGCCGCGCAACTTACAGCGTCTTGGTCAGCGAAACGATGGCTTTGGACTTGTTCACGTCACCGAAATAGCCGCTCTTGTTGGCGCCGGCGACACCGCCGTACAGGCTCAGGCCGCCGCCGAAGTCGTAGGCCAGGCCGACGCTGTAGTCGGTGTAGTCGGGCACGCCCTGGTCGCTGATGTCGCTCGAGAAGCTGGTGTAGCCGACCGCCGCCTTGAAGGTCAGCTCGGGGATGATGGCCTTGGCGTAGGCCAGGTTGATGTAGCCGGTGTTGGTGCCCTTGAGGCCCGAGCCGCTCTTGCTGCCGGCCCAGCCGAAGTAGTCGTCCGAGACGGTGTGCGAGTACTTCAGGGTGAAGGCGCCGACGACGTCGCTGGCGTAGGTCATGGCACCGTAGATTTCCCAGGTGTTGCCTTGCGTCGCGCCGGGGTAGATGTAGCCCAGCGTGCCGACGTCGAAGTCCAGGCCGCCGGCGCTGAACTTGTAGCCGCCGTAGACGTCGCTCTCGATGCTGTTGCCGTCGAGCCAGCCGACGCTGGAATTCCAGTTGCCGACGTAGAAGCCCGTGCTGCCGAAGGCGTAGTCGAAACCGCCCTGGATGGCCGGCTTGATCGACTTCGTCTTCATCGAACCATCGGACTCGTACTTCACGTCCTGGTCCTGACCGCGGAACTTGTAGTTGCTGGTCAGCGTGACGTTGGCAGTGAGGTTCGGCGCGGGTGCCGGCTCGGCTGCCGCCGTTTGGGCGAGGGCAGACGTCGAAACGGTCAGGGCGCAGGCCAATGCGATGCCGGACAGTGCGATGGTGCGGTTCATCATTCGGAAGATCCTCGGTTTGTGGGTGTTGAACCCTCTCAAAGCAGGGAGCGTGCCAATCGTCACCAACTTGTACGTCCAGCCGTACAGAGTGCAACGATTCGTACCGAACGGCGGCCGGCAGGCCGTGCAGGCGCGTGCGGGCCGCCCGTTGAATTGCCCCATGTTGGTGCGACGTTGCCGGAAAGCCCGTGCTTTTGGTGCGGCGCAGCGGCCGCTGCCGTGCATCCCCGCAAGAACATCCCCTGAAACCCTAGCGCGTTGCGCCGGCGCCGCAGCACGGGGCCGCGCCGCAAATACACGCGGCACGAATGTATCCAAGCGTTACATTCATTCCGCGAAACACGGTGCGTGCAGTTCGCGCACCGCGCCCGCATCACCCCCTGCTAGGAGACAAGTCTTGGATCGACGTTCTTTCATCCTGGGCACCGGCGCGGTCGCCCTTGGTGCGGCCTCGACCGTGCTGGCGGCCGAAACCGGTGCCTCGGCCAACGACATCGTGATCGGCCAGAGCGCGGTGCTCAGCGGCACGCTCGGGCCCACGGTGCAGGTGCTGCAGAGCGGCGCCCGGCTGGTGTTCGACGAAGTGAACGCGCAGGGCGGCCTGTGGGACAGGAAGCTGCGGCTGGTGGCGCTGGACGACGCCTTCGACCCGGCCAAGGCGCAAGCCAACTACCAGGCACTGGTGCAGCAGCACAACGCGCTGGCCTGCATCTGCGGCGTCGGCGCCGGGCCCACGCTGGCGGCCATTCCGGTGCTGCGCGACAGCGCCACGCCGCTGGTCGGCGCAACGGCGGTGGTGGATTCGGTGCGCGACAAGACCGACGGCCTCGCCTTCTACACCCGCGCCAGCCAGCAGCGCGAGGCCGCCGCCCTGGTGCAGCACCTGGGCACGCTGGGCATCCAGCGCATCGGCGTGAGCTACCTCGGCACGCCCGGCGGCATGGAGGTGCTGGCGCAGGTCCAGGCGGAAGCCGCCAAGCGCGGCATCAGCGTGACCCATGCCGTGCCGGTGGCGCCGGACGCGAAGGACGTGGTGGAGGCCGGCAAGGCGATGGCCAAGGACGCGCCGCAGGCCGTGATCCTCTACCTGACCGCCAGGCCGGCCGCGACCTATGTGCAGACCGTGTGGGCGCAAGGCGGCGCGCCGGCGTTCTACGGCATGTCGATCCTGGCCGGCGACGAGGCGGCCAAGGCGCTGGGGCCGCAGTCGCGCGGCATCGCCATCTCGCAGGTCACGCCCTATCCATGGGACGCGGCCAACACCGACGCCCTGGCCTATCGGCAGGCGGCCGAGAAGGCCAAGGTGCCGCTGGGCTATCACAGCTACGAGGGCTACATCGCGGCCCGGGTGCTGGTGGAAGGGCTGCGCCAGACCGGGCGCGACGCCACGCGCGCCCGGCTGCGCGCCACGCTGGCGCGCCTGAAGATGCGGGTGGCGACGCTGGACATCGACTTCACGCCGAACCGCCACACCGGATCGGATTTCGTGGAACTGGTGCAGGCGCGCAGCGACGGCCGCTTCGTGCGCTGAAGCCCCCGTGCCGGGGGCTGCTGGCCCCTTGCCACGGCCGGGAAAAATGTAACGTGCGCGCACGGCGTGGCGGCTTGGTGTACTGTATGCATATACAGTTCCATGGCCGCCTTGCCCTCCCGTCCCCTTTCCCCCGCCCCGCTGCCTGCGCACGTCGAGGCGGCGCTGTGGCGCGGCAATGAACTGGGCACGCCGCTGGCGGCGGTGGTCGGTTCCGGCCATGCCGCGCTCGACCGCGAACTCCCCGGCGGCGGCTGGCCCTGCCACGCGCTGACGGAAATCCTGAGCCCGCAGCCCTCGGTGCTCGAGTGGCGCCTGGTCGGCCCGGCGCTGCGCAGCGTGGCCGCCAACGGCCAGCAGATCGTGCTCATCGGCCCGCCCAAGCTGCCGCACCTGCCCGGGCTGCGGCACGAAGGGATCGATGCGCGCCATGTGGTCTGGCTGAAGGCCGAGACGCCGCTCGAAAGGCTCTGGTGTGCGGAGCAGCTGGTGCGCGCCAACGCCGCCGGCGCCGTGCTGGCCTGGCTGCCGCAGGCGCGCCAGGAACAGCTGCGCCGGCTCCAGGTGCGCGCCCAGGCGAGCGATGGCCTGGTGTTCCTGTTCAGGCCGGCCACCACCCGGCACGAAGCCTCGCCCGCGCCGCTGCGGGTGCACGCCAGCGCCGGTGCCGACTGGGAATTGCATGTCCAGGTCATCAAGCGGCGCGGCCCGGCACACGAGGGCAGCGTCGTGCTGCCATCCATTCCCGGCGGCCTGGCTTCCGTGCTGACGCCGCGCCTGCGGCACCCCAGCCGCCTGCTTCGAGAGGTACCCGGCGATGCTGTGGACCGCACTGCGTCTCCCGCCCCTGCCCGACACGTCGCCGCCCTCTGACGCCGCGCTCCAGGGCCTGGCCACCTGGGCGCTGCAGTTCACGCCGCGGGTGGCCATCGTCGATGAGGCGGTCGTGATGGAGGTGGAGGCCAGCACGCGCCTGTTTGGCGGCAAGCGGGCGCTGCGCGACCGCGTGGTGGTGGAATCGGCCGAGCTCGGCGTCACCGGCGTGGCCTGGGCACCGACCAGCCTCGGCGCCCTGGCGCTGGCGCGCGCCGGCATCGAGAACGGCGTGCGCCAGCCGCTGGCGGCCTTGCTCGACGCCCTGCCCATTGCCACGCTCAGCGCCGCGCGGCCACACCACACCACCTTGGCGCACCTGGGCTGCCCGACGCTGGGCGACCTGCGCCGGCTGCCGCGCGGCGGCATCAGCCGGCGCTTCGACAAGGAACTGCTGAGCGCGCTGGACCAGGCCTATGGCCTGCAGCCGGAACGCCACGCCTGGGAGACCCTGCCCGAGACCTTTCTCGCCCGGCTGGAGCTGCCGTCGCGGGTCGAACTGGCCCCGGCGCTGCTGCTCGGCGCGCGCCGCCTGCTGCTGCAGATGTGCGGCTGGCTGGCGGCACGCCGCGCCGGCACCGCGGCCTGCACGCTGCGCTGGTGCCACGACGTCATGCGCGCCAAGAACGCCGGCGACGGCGGCGCGCTGACCCTGCGCACCGCCGAGCCGACGCGCGATGTCGAGCACCTGTGCCGGCTGCTGGCCGAGCACCTCGCCAAGACGGAACTGCTCGCCCCGGTCGGCGAGCTGGCGCTGGAGGCCGTCGACGTGCGCCCGCTGACCGAGCTCAGCGCCTCGCTGCTGCCCGACCCGGTGCGCCAGGGCGAAGCCCTGAACCTGGTGCTCGAACGCGTCGCGGCGCGGCTGGGGCCGCAGCGCGTGCTGCGGCCGGTATTGAAGGAGGACCACCGGCTCGAGTGGATGCAGCACTGGCAACCGGCGCCCGAGCCGCTGCCGCGCAAGCCGGCGCCGGCCGTCGACATGCCGCAGCCGAGCTTCGTGCTGGCGGCGCCGCTGCGCCTGGCCAGCAAGGGGCCGCGGCCGATGTACCAGGGCGTGCTGCAGCTGCTGGCCGGCCCGCATCGCGTGGAAGGCGGCTGGTGGCATCGCGCCCATGACGCCGACGGCGAACAAGGCATGCTCAACGTGCAGCGCGACTACTACGTCGCCTGGAGCCCGCACGCCGGCGTGCTGTGGGTCTTCCAGGCCCGCTTCGCCGGCGAGGAAGCAGCCTGGTATCTGCAAGGGATGTTCGCGTGAGCGCCAGCGATGCCCATGGCCACACTTCCCGCCTACGCCGAGCTTCGGTGCCTCTCCAACTTTTCCTTCCTGCGCGGCGCCAGCCACCCGGAGGAACTGGTCGAGCGCGCGAAAGCGCTCGGCTACACGGCACTGGCCATCGCCGACGAATGCTCCCTGGCCGGCATCGTCCGCGCGCACGTGGCCGCCAAGGAGCACGGCCTCCGGCTGCTGGTCGGCGCCCAGTTCGCGGTGCGCTGCGATGCGCCCTTCGTGCTCACCGTACTGGCGACCAACCTGAATGGCTACGGCAACCTGTGCCAGTTCATCACGCAGCTGCGGCGCGCGTCGGAAAAAGGCAGCTACACGCTGCACCGCGAAGCCATCACTTCCGCCGCGCTGAGCGACTGCGTCGTGGTGGCCTCGCCTGAACGCGACGCCACGCCCGCGCAATTGCTGGCGCTGTGCCAATGGCTGCTGGCCCACTTCATCGGGCGCTGCTGGCTGGGCGTGGAGCTGCTGCGCCAGCTCGACGACGAGATGGTGCTGCACCGCCGGCGCGAGGCCAGCGAACTGAGCGCCGTGCCGCTGGTCGCCACCGGTGACGTGCACATGCACGTGCGCTCGCGCAAGCCGCTGCAGGACGTGCTGACCGCCACCCGCGTCGGCAAGCCGCTCACCGAGTGCGGCTTCGCCCTGCAGCCGAATGCGGAGCGCCATCTGCGCACCCGGCTGCGGCTGGCGCAGACCTACCCGGCCGAACTGATGGAAGAGAGCCTGCGCGTGGCCGCCCGCTGCGCCTTCTCGCTCGACGAGCTGCGCTACCAATATCCCGATGAGGTGGTGCCGGCGGGCGAGACGCCGAGCTCCTATCTGCGCCGGCTGGCCTACGAAGGGGCGGGCCGCCGCTGGCCCGACGGCTTGAGCGCGAAGGTGCAGCAACAGATCGAGCACGAACTCGACCTGATCGGCGAGCTGGCCTACGAGCACTACTTCCTCACGGTGGCCGACATCGTCATGTTCGCGCGCTCGCAGGGCATCCTGTGCCAGGGCCGCGGCTCGGCGGCGAACAGCGTGGTGTGCTATTGCCTGGGCGTGACCGAGGTCGATCCGGCGCGCACCTCCGTGCTGTTCGAGCGCTTCATCTCGAAGGAGCGCAACGAGCCGCCCGACATCGACATCGACTTCGAGCACGAGCGGCGCGAAGAGGTCATCCAGTACCTCTATCGGAAGTACGGGCGCGAGCGCGCCGCGCTGACGGCCACCGTCATCTCGTACCGCGCCAAGAGCGCGATCCGCGATGTGGGCAAGGCGCTGGGCTTCGAGGCCGAAGCGCTCGAGCGCCTGGCCAAGGACCACATGTGGTGGGACGGCCGGGAGGTGAGGCCAGAGCGGCTGGCCGAGGCCGGGCTGTCGATCGACGACCTGGCCGTGCAGCAGCTGATGCACCTGGTGGCCCAGCTCATGACCTTCCCGCGCCACCTCTCGCAGCATACCGGCGGCTTCGTGCTGACGCGCGGCCCGCTCAGCCGGATGGTGCCGATCGAGAACGCCGGCATGGCGGATCGCACCGTCATCGAGTGGGACAAGGACGACCTGGATGCGGTCGGCCTGCTCAAGGTCGACGTGCTGGCGCTGGGGATGCTGACCGCGATCCGCAAAGCGCTGGACTTCATCGGCGCGCAGAAGGGCTGCGTCTTCGAGATGCAGGACATTCCGGCCGAAGACGGCGCGACCTACGACATGCTGTGCAAGGCCGACACGGTCGGTGTGTTCCAGGTCGAGTCGCGCGCCCAGATGAGCATGCTGCCGCGCCTGAGGCCCCGCTGCTTCTACGACCTCGTGATCGAAGTCGCGCTGGTGCGGCCCGGCCCGATCCAGGGCGGCGCCGTGCACCCCTATCTCGACCGGCGCCAGGGCAAGGCGCCCGTGACCTATCCGAAGGACACGCTGGAGCCCGCGCTGGGCCGCACGCTGGGCGTGCCGGTGTTCCAGGAGCAATGCATGCAGATCGCCATCATCGCCGCCGGCTTCACCCCCGGCGAAGCCGATGGGTTGCGCCGCGCCATGGCGGCCTGGAAGCGCAAGGGCGGCCTGGGCAAGTACGAACACCGGCTGATCAGCGGCATGACCGATCGCGGCTACGACCTGGCGTTTGCGCAGAGCGTGTTCGAGCAGGTCAAGGGCTTCAGCTCCTACGGTTTTCCCGAAAGCCACGCCGCTTCGTTCGCGCTGCTGGTGTACGCCAGCGCCTGGATCAAGAAGCACCACCCTGCCGAGTTCCTGGCGGCCCTGCTCAATTCGCAACCGATGGGCTTCTATTCACCCTCGCAACTGGTGCAGGACGCGCGCCGCCATGGCGTCGAAGTCCACCCGGCCGACGTCATGCACAGCGCGTACGACTGCACGTTGGAAGGCGCGCCGCCGGCGGTGCGCCTGGGGCTGCGGCTGATCTCGGGGCTCAAGACGGCGTCGGCACAACGCATCGTGGCGGCGCGCGCGGCCGCGCCTTTCGAGAACGCCGAGGATCTCGCGCGCCGCGCCGCGCTGGAACAAGGCGAGATGCAACTGCTGGCCGGCGCCGACGCCCTCATGAGCCTGTCGGGCCACCGCCGCAACCAGGTCTGGGATGCCGCTGCGCTGAAGCGCCCACCCGCGCTGCTGCGCGATGCGCCGGTCCACGAGGACCTGCTCGAACTGCCGCCCGCGCCCGAGGGCGAGGAAATCGTCTTCGACTACGCCACCACGGGGCTGACGCTGCGGCGCCATCCGCTGGCGCTGCTGCGGCCCCTGCTCGCCCGGCGCAAGTTGCTGGCGGCCGTCGACCTGCAGAAGGTGCGCGATGGCGCGCTGGTGTCCTACTGCGGCATCGTCACCTTGCGCCAGCAACCCGACACCGCCGGCGGCACCATCTTCGTGAGCCTGGAAGACGAGACCGGCATCGTGCAGGCGATCGTCTGGCGCGCGTTGCGGGAGGCGCAGCGGCGCGAGCTGCTCGGTTCCCGGCTGCTCGCCGTGCACGGCACCTGGCAGCGCGAGGGCGAGGTGTGCAACCTGATTGCCGGCCGGCTGGAAGACCTGACGCCGCTGCTCGGACGGCTCGCCACCAGCAGCCGGGACTTTCACTGAGGGCCGCGCCCGGCGCCCACGCCATCCCGCACAATGGTTCGCACATCAGGCGACATCGCGGAGCCACCGGCATCCGGCGAGCGCAAGGGAGGGGAATCGATGAGTCTGTCTTTGGTGCAAAGTCGCGCGCTGCTCGGCCTGGACGCGGCCAGCGTGACGGTGGAAGTGCACCTGGCCAACGGCCTGCCCAGCTTCACGCTGGTCGGGCTGGCCGAAGTGGCGGTGAAGGAAGCGCGCGAACGGGTGCGCTCGGCGATCCTCAACGCCAATCTGTCCTTCCCCTCGAACCGAAAGATCACGGTCAACCTGGCGCCGGCCGACTTGCCCAAGGATTCCGGGCGCTTCGATTTGCCGATTGCGCTGGGCATCCTGGCGGCCGACGGGCAGATCGACCCGGCCCGGCTGGCGGGCCATGAATTCGCCGGCGAGCTGTCGTTGTCCGGCGAGCTGCGTCCGGTGCGCGGCGCGCTGGCGATGGCCCTGGCGCTGCGCGTGGCCAGCCTCTCGCACAAGCTGGTGCTGCCCAGCGCCAGCGCGCAGGAGGCCGCGCTGGTGCCCGGCACCGAGGTCTACGGCGCGCGGCACCTGCTCGACGTGGTCGGGCAGTTCCTGCACGAAGGCGTGGCCCGCGCCGAAGGCACATCGCAGGGCGACGGTTGGGCGCGTGTGCAGGCCCACGCCCCGCAGGCCGCGGCACCGATGGCCGACCTGGCCGACGTGAAAGGCCACGCCGGCGCCAAGCGCGCGCTGGAGATCGCCGCCGCCGGCGGCCACAGCCTGTTGCTGGTCGGCCCGCCCGGTTCGGGCAAGTCGATGCTGGCGCAGCGCTTTGCCGGCCTGCTGCCGGCCATGACGCTGGAAGAAGGCCTGGAAAGCGCGGCGCTGGCCAGCCTGGCGGGCAGCTTCCGGCCCGAGCGCTGGATGCAGCGCCCGACCTGTGCGCCGCACCACAGCGCCAGCGCGGTGGCGCTGGTGGGTGGCGGTTCGCCGCCGCGGCCCGGCGAGATCTCGCTGGCGCACCACGGCGTGCTTTTTCTCGATGAATTTCCGGAGTTCGCCAGGGCCGCGTTGGAAGCGCTGCGCGAGCCGCTGGAGACCGGCCAGATCCGCATCGCGCGGGCAGCCCGGCGCTGCGAGTTTCCGGCGCGCTTTCAACTGGTCGCGGCCATGAACCCCTGCCCCTGCGGCCACCGCGGCTCACGCCTGGCCACCTGCCGCTGCACACCGGACCAGGTCGCGCGTTACCAAGGCCGGCTGAGCGGTCCGCTGCTCGACCGCATCGACCTGCATGTCGAGGTGCCGGCGGTCACGCCGCAGGAATTGCTGGAAGCACCGCGCGGCGAAAGCAGTGCGCTGGTGCGCGAGCGCGTGCAGCAGGCGCGCGACCGCGCCACGGCGCGCCAGGGCCAGGCCAACCAGGCCTTGCAAGGCGCCGACATCGAGCTGCGTGCCCACTTGCACGATGACGCGCGGCGCCTGCTGCACAAGGCGGCCCTGCAGTTCGGCTGGTCGTCGCGCGCCACCCATCGCACGCTCAAGGTGGCCCGCACCATCGCCGATCTGGCCGCCTCTGCCGACGTGCAGGCCGCGCATGTGGCCGAGGCGATGCAGTACCGGCGCGTGCTCGGCAGCGCGAAAGACGCAATGGTCAACTAATTCCGAACTGATTCACAAATCTGATCGATGGCGATCAAACCGTGAAAAGGTGTACAGCGGCTTCGTTCGTCGATGAGTAGTTTTTGACTACGATGCACTTCGGCAGGGAGAGCAAGAACAAGCAAAGGACGGCGCACCACATCGCGTGCGACACGTCCATCGGTCATCCGGTGCGCAGTCCCGCCCCCAGTGAGGGTGAATGGCCACGCCATGCACGCGCACCGGGGGCGAGACCGCACGACGGCGACCCGTCGCTTCCGACAGCACTCCCATGCCCGGTCCCCTGGGCGTCGATACCACCAAGGTATCGGTCCACAGGATGTCGTTCCGTTTCGCAAAGGATTGCTGTCATGGCCCCAGGCCACATCGACGCGGCGCGCTCGGCGCCCGCCTCACCGTTGCAGGACGCCGTCGTGTTCCTGGCGCGCTTCTTCGGCACGCCGGTGCAAAGCGAACGCCTGCGCGACGCCGCGCTCGCCACCGGCGCCGATGCCGCCGTCGACAACCAGCAGGTCATGCAGTCGCTGGGCCATGCGGGCCTGTCGGGCACGCTGCTGCGCAACGCCACGCCGCGCGCCACCGAGCTGCCTGCGCTGCTGCGCAACGAGCAGGGGCAATGCCTGGTGGTGCTGGCGCTGCGCGACGGACAGGCCGAATGCCACGAACCGGGCATCGACGGCAGCCGCTGGCTCGCGCTCGACGCCTTGGCCGACGCAGTGCCCGGAGGCCACTGGATCGCCGTGCGCCCGCAACTGCATTTCGACGAGCGCAGCCTGCTCTACACGCTGCCCGAAGCCGGCCGCTGGTTCTGGGACACCTTCGATCGGCACCGCTGGATGTTCGGCTGGGCACTGGCCGGCACGCTGGTGCTCAACATCTTCGGCGCGCTGGTGCCGTTCTACACGATGGCGGTGTACGACCGCGTGATTCCGCACAACGCGCTGGGCAGCCTGGGCGTGCTGACCTCGGCGGTGCTGCTGATCACCGGCTTCGAGTTCGTGATGCGCCTGCTGCGCAGCCATTTGCTGGAAAGCGCGGCGCGGCGCATGGACGTGGCCTTGTCGGCGCGCGTGTTCGCCCAATGCCTGCGCATGCGCGCGGTCGGCCGTCCGGCCACCGGCGGCGTGCTGGCCAACACCGTGCGCGACTTCGAATCGGTGCGCGACTTCTTCGCCACCGGCACGCTGACCGTGCTGGGCGACCTGCCCTTCACCCTGCTCTACCTGGCCGTCATCGCGATGGTCGGCGGGCCGCTGGTCGCCGTGCCGCTGCTGTGCATTCCGATGCTGCTGGGCGTGTCGCTGCTGGCGCGCAAGCCGCTGGCGCGCAAGGTCAACGAGTCGATGCAGGAAAGCACGCAACGCACCGCGCACCTGTTCGAGACCATGAACGGCCTGGACACCGTGAAGGCGCTCGGCGCCGAGACGTGGAGCCGCCGCAAATGGGAATCGCTGACCCAGGTCATCGCCCACAACAACCAGGAAACACGCGAGATCACGGCCCGCATGGGCTACGCCAACGCTGCCATTCTCGGCATGGCCAGCGTGGCGGTGGTCGCCTTCGGCGCCTATCTGGCGAGCGAGCAGGCGCTCAGCCTCGGGCAGATCATCGCGGCCGGCCTGCTGACCGGGCGCGCGCTGGCGCCGGTCAGCCAGATCGCCAGCCTGGTGCTGCGCTGGGAACAGACCCGCCTGAGCTTCCGCGCCCTCGACAAGATCATGGCCGCGCCCGGCGACGAGACCGGCACCGCGCTGCAGGCGCCCACGCTGAGCGGCAAGATCGAATTCCGCGAACTGGACTTCGGCTTCCCCCAGCAGCCGCCGGTCATCGAGCACCTGAACCTGCGCATCGCGCCGGGCGAGCGCGTCGGCATCATCGGCAAGCTGGGCTCGGGCAAGAGCACGCTGCTCAAGCTCATCCTCAACCAGTACGGGCCGGTCGCCGGTTCGGTGCTGGTCGACGACCTGGTCACCACCCAGCTCGACCCGCTCTCGCTGCGCCGCCAGATCGGCTACGTGCCGCAGGACGTGCTGCTGTTCCACGGCAGCATGCGCGAGAACATCGAACTGGGCCGCGTGCAGGCCACCGACGAAGCGCTGCTCGAGGCGATCCGCAGCTCCTGCCTCGACGAGATCGTGGCGCAGATGCCGCAAGGCGTCGGCACCGCGGTGGGCGAGCGCGGCGAACGCCTGTCGGGCGGCCAGCGTCAGCTGGTGGCCATCGCGCGCGCGCTGCTGGTCAAGCCCAGGCTGCTGCTGCTCGACGAGCCCAGCAGCATGGTCGACCCGGCCACCGAGCAGAAGCTGATCTCGCGCCTGCGCGCGCTGAAGGGCACGACGCAGATCCTCGTCACCCACCGCATGGCGATGCTCGCGCTGGTGGACCGGCTGATCGTGCTGGACCGCGGCCGCATCGTGGCCGACGGGCCGCGCGACGAGGTGCTGCGCGCCCTGGCGCAACGCACCGCCAATGGCAGCGCTGCCGCGGGCGCTCCCCCGGGCGGGCCCAAGCCCGAGCCCGGCACGCGCCCGCCCGCCCCGCTTCAATCCGTTCCATCCGCCGCATGACCGCTGCCGACACGACACCCACCGCAGCACCACGGGACCTTTCTCCATGAACGCCGACCTGGCTCACCGCCCACCGTCTTCGCCCCACCCCGATCCGGACCGCGGTCCGCGCCGCACCGTGCTGGTCATGGTGCTGGTGATGGCCGCCTTCCTGGTCGTCGCCCTGGTCTGGGCCGCCATCGCGCAGCTCGACGTCGCCGTGCGCGCCTCCGGCGTGGTGGTGCCGCCCAGCAAGCTGCAGGAAGTGCAAAGCCTCGAAGGCGGCATCGTGCGCGACATGCTGGTCAGCTCCGGCGAGCGGGTGCGGCGCGGCCAGGTGCTGGTGCGCCTGGACACCGCCCAGTACGACGCCGACCTGGGTGAAAGCCGGCACCGCTATCTGGCGGCGGTGGCCGGGCGCGCCCGCACCGACGCCCTGCTGGCCGGCGGCGAACCCCAGTTCGATCCGGCCTGGCGCGCCGAGGCGCCCGAGCTGATCCAGAAGGAAACCCAGCTGTGGCGCGACGCGCTGCGCGAATACGACGCCAGCGTCGACGCTGCGCGCGAGGCGGTGCGCAGCCGCGCCGGCGAATTGCGCGAGGCCCAGTCCCGCATCGCTTCGCTGCAGCCCGGCGTGGCCGTGGCGCAGGAGAGCTTCACCATCGAGGAGACGCTGTTCAAGGAAGGCGCCGGTGCCCGCGCCGACTACCTCGGTGCCAAGCAGCGCCTGCTGCAGCAAAAGAGCGAGCTGGCCAGCCTGCGCGCCTCGCTGCCGCGCCTGCAGGCCGGCCTGGCCGAGGCCGAGGCCACGCTCAAGCAATCCACCGCCCGGGCGCGCGCGCAGTGGGGGGCGCAGCGCTCCGAATTCGAAACCCAGGCCGCCAGCCTGTCGGCCACGCTCGAAGGCCAGCAGGACAAGGTCGCGCGGCGCGAGCTGAGCGCACCGGTCGATGGCGTGGTCAATCGCATCCTGGTCTCGACCAAGGGCGGCGTGGCGCTGCCGGGCAAGCCGATCCTGGAGATCGTGCCCGACGAATCGCAATTGCGGCTGAGCGCGCGCGTGGCACCGTCCGACATCGGCTTCCTGCACCCCGGCCAGGTGGCCAACGTGCGCGTGCTGGCCTACGACACGGCCACCTACGGCCAGATGGCGGCCACGCTCGAACGCATCGGCGCCGACGCCGTGCTCGACGACAAGGGCCAGCCCTATTTCGAGATCGAGCTCAATGCCGACCGCGGCCAACTCAAGCTGCACGACAAACCGCTGCCGGTCAGCCCCGGCATGCCGCTGGACATCAGCATCCTGACCGGCGAGCGCAGCGTGATGCAGTACCTGCTCAAGCCCGTGCTGCGCAGCATCCAGGGCGCACTTCAAGAACGTTGACATGAAACACGCCAAACCTTCGCGCCTGCTGCGCGCGCTGCTGCTCTCCTCCGTGCTGCTGGGCGGTGCCGCCTACGCGCAGCCCGACCCCGAAGACCTCGCCGGCCAGCCCGAAGCGCTGCAGGCGCTGCTGGCGCGCACGCTCGAGCAAGACCCGCAGCTGCTGGTCGCGCGCGCCCTGAAAGTTGCCAGCAACGAACGCCGCCTGCAGGCCCGCTCGCGCTTCGCGCCCAACCTCAACGCCGAGGCGTCGTTCGGGCGCTCGAAGGACACGCTGTACAACGTTCCGGTCGATGGCGAGACGGACCAGTCCTCGGTCGGCGTGAGCTGGAACCTGTTCAACGCCGGCGCCGACACCGCCGAGCTGCGCGGCGCCACGCGGGAGCTGGCGGCCGCGCACGAAGACGTGCGGCGCGCACGCGAGGAAATCGGCGAGCGCGTGGCCTACGCCTACGCCGAGCTGCTGCGCCAGCAGGCGCTGCTGCCCGCCTCGCGCCAGCGCATGGACGAGGCCAGCCGGCTGGTGGCACTGGTCGGCCGCGCGACCGAGGCCGGCAAGCTGGCACCGTCGGACGAAAACCAGGCGCGCGCGGCCATGCTCGATGCCGAGGTCTCGCACGGCCAGCTGCTGGCCGATCTGCGCGCCTCGCGCGACCGGCTGGCCATCCTCACCGGCGTCACGCTGCGCCCGCCGCAAGCCGTGCAGTTGCCGGCCAGCTACTTCCTGGCGGACGCGCCTGCTGGCGATGCCGGCATCGAGGCCGCGGCGCGCCTGCGCGCGCAGGCCGCCGAGGCGCGCGTGCTGCCCTGGGTGTCGACCATTTCGCCGCGGGTGGACCTCAGCTACAACCGGCTGCTGAACAACGAAACCCGCCCGGTCAGCGAGCCGCAATCGGTGGAAGGCTGGCAGATCGTCGCCCGCTGGGACCTGCCGCTGGGCGGCGAGAACCAGGCCCGGCGCGCCGAAGCCATCGCCCGCGCCGCGGCGGCCCAGGCCGAAGCCGATCGCGTGGAACGCACGCAGTTGTCCGAGCTCGCCACCCTGCCGCCGCGCATGGCGCACAGCCGCACGGCCATGGGCCAGCTGGACGAACAGATCAAGCAATACGACGCGCTGGTGCGCGCCGGCGCCATGCAATACCAGGCCGGCAAGCGCAGCCTGCTGCAGCTGGTGCAGTTGCTGGACAGCCGCTACGTGGCGCAGCAGCGCCGGGCCGAGGAAAACTTCAAGCTGGTCACGGCGCAGCTGCGCTACCTGGCGCTGCGGGGCGACTTCCTGCCGGCGCTGGGCCTGACGCCGGACTAGCCGCAGCGCCGGCGGCAGCGGCGCGCTGCTGCGCCAGCACCAGCGCCAGGTCGCGCACCCCCGTGCCCCATTTGGCCATCGAGCGGAAGGCCTGCATGAAGGGCACGTCGATGATGTGCACGCGCTGCGCCGGCATCAGCAGCACGGTCCCCGAAAAGGGTGTGGGCGAACCGGGCATGAAGACGGTGAAGTTGCCGTCGGCGTGCTCCTCCACCACGTAGCCCAGCGCGGTGTTGTCATCGAACTCGATGAAGGCCACGCGGAAATCGGCCGATTCGTCGCCGAAGGTGCGGCCCAGCACGTTGCGCAGGAAGGTGTAGCCCGGCAGGCGGTCGAGCACGCCCTTGTCCAGCCAGCGCCCAAGCGGCCGGCCGGGCCAGGTGCGCACCGCCAGGCCGATGACGAAGCTGGCCACGATGACCAGCAGCACCGCCATCACGGCGTGGTATTCGACGCTGACCGGCAGCAACTTGACCAGCGGCTTGGCGCTCTCGATCAACACGCTCGCGCCCTTGGCAATGAGGATGATCGCCAGGTAGGCCGGCAGCAGCACCAGCAGGCCGCCGACCAGCGTGTCGACGATGAACTTCCAGATCACCTTCATGGCTTACCTTTCAATCGAAGAAGACAGGAGCCCGCGTTGCGCCAGATTGCGCATCAGCGCGACCAGGCCGAACTCCCAGCGCGCGGCCTGGTCGGCATGCACCACGCGGTTGACCAGCGCGCCCAGTTCCGGCGCGGCGATGGTGACGCGGTCGCCCACCGCGTGGGTGAAGCCCTGGCCCGGCCCGAAGCGGTCCTGCACCGGCGCGAACATGGTGCCCAGGAACAGCATGAAGCCGTCGGGATAGTCGTGGTGCGCGCCGATGGCGTGGGTCACGATGTCGAGCGGATCGCGGCTGATCTTTGACAGCGAGCTTTCGCCTTCCAGCCGGAAGCCTTCCGGCCCCAGCACCTCCAGCCCGACCGTGATGCCGCGCACCTGCGCGATGCCGAAGTGCGCGTCGAACAGGCGGATGAAGGGGCCGATGGCGCAGGACGCGTTGTTGTCCTTGGCCTTGCCCAGCAGCAGCGCGCTGCGGCCCTCGAAGTCGCGCAGGTTCACGTCGTTGCCCAGCGCGGCGCCCTGCGTGCGGCCGCGGCTGTTGACGGCCAGCACCACCTCCGGCTCGGGGTTGTTCCATTCCGACTTGGCGTGGATGCCGACATCGCCGCCGGTGCCGATGCTGGAGAGCACCGGCACCTTGGTGAAGATCTCGGCATCGGGCCCGATGCCCACTTCCAGGTATTGCGACCAGGCCCCTTGCGCCAGCAGCACGGCCTTGACCTGCTGGGCCTGCGCCGAGCCGGGCACCAGGCCCTTGAGGTTGTCGCCCAGCACGCCGACCAGCGCGGCGCGCACCGACTCGGCCCTGGAGGCATCGCCGCGCGCCTGTTCCTCGATCACCCGCTCCAGCAGGCTCTCGACGAAGGTGACGCCGCTGGCCTTGACCACCTGCAGGTCGCACGGCGCCAGCAGCCAGGGCTGGCGCGTGTCGCGCGCGGTCTCGTCGCTGTTGGCCAGCACGGCCGCCAGGTCCGCGATGCGCGGGGCCGACGCCATGGCGGCCTGCACCTGCTGCGCGGCGTCGTCCATCTCCAGCAGTTCGCTGCAGGTGGGCGCGATGTGCGAGAGCGCATGCAGGCCGCCCTGGTGCACCGCCACCAGCGTGGGGCCGATGCCGGGCTGCCAGAGGCGGCCGACCAGGGTCGCGCGCTCGGCGTCTTGGGGAAGGCTGCGTTCGGGCGTGAGGATCGGGTTCAAACGGGTGTCTCCGTGGGCTGCAAGGTCTGGCGCAGCGCGATCCTACGATGCAGCCGGCGATCCGGCCAGTCGTCCTCAGGGGCTGTGCCCGGTCCCCGGCGACGCCGCCGCCGCATGCGCGCGCGCCTGCGCCACCCGGCGTGGCAGCTCGGTCCACGCCGGTTCCTGCGGCGCGAAGCGCGCGCGCATCCAGCCGGCCAACTCGACGATCTGCGCATCGTCCAGCGCCTCGGCAAAACCCGGCATGAAGCCGATCTCGCGCGTGGCAGGCTCGCGCACGCCTTCGAGCAAGGTGCGCAGCAGGTTGTCGGGGCGCGCGCTGGTGAGGTTGCTGTTCAAGGCCAGTGGCACGTTGGCGCCAAGCAGCGTCGGGCCATTGCCGTCGTGATGGCAGGCGGCGCAGGCGCCGTCGAACAGGCGTTGCGCCGCGCCGGGCGCGGGCTGGCTTTGCTGCGCGCGGGTGACGGCCTCGCGCGCCAGCGCCTCGGCCTGTTGCGCCGAGGTGTCGCCCTGGAACGAGGCGAGATAAGCGGCCATGGCGCGGACGTCGGCGTCGGGCACCGCGCCCAGTTCGCGCACCACTTCGGCCATCGGCCCGCCGGCCACGCCGTGCTGCGCGCTGTAGCCACGTCGCAGGTACTGGTAGAGCGCGTCGGCGGTCCACGGCACGGCGGAGCTCGAAGCCAGCGCGGTCAGGGGCGGCGCTTCCCAACCGTCCACCAGGGCGCCCGACAGGTGCGCCTCGCCAAGACGCTCCGCGCCCAGTGCGTTGCGCGGCGTGTGGCAGGCGCCGCAGTGGCCCAGCCCTTCCACCAGGTAGGCGCCGCGGTTCCATTCGGCGCTGCGCGAGGGCTCGGGCCGGTAGGGCGCGGGGTCGAGAAAGAGCGCGTTCCACGCGCCCATGAGCGGACGCAGGTTGAAGGGGAAGCGCAGCTGCGCCGGCGGCGTCGGTGCGTGCACCGGTGGCAAGGTCGTGAAGTAGGCGTAGAGCGCGGCCAGGTCGTCGTCGCTGGTCTTGGCGAAATCGGTGTAGGGGAAGGCCGGGTACAGGCGATGGCCGTCGCGCGAGATGCCTTCGCGCATGGCGCGCTGGAAGGCCGTGAAGGACCAGCGGCCGAGCCCGGTCTCGGCGTCGGGCGTGAGGTTGGTGGTGTAGACGGTGCCGAAGGGCGTGTCCATGGCGCGCCCGCCGGCATTGCGCTGGCCGTCCGGCGCCGTATGGCACACGGCACAGTCGCCCAGCGCCGCCAAGGTGCGGCCACGCTCGATGGTGGCTTCGCTGTAGAGCGGCGCGCTGAGCGAGACCGGCGCGATGCTGGCACGCCAGCCGAGCAGGCCGGCGGCGACGCCGAGGCCGCCGATGACCAGCGCGGCCCCGGTGGCCCACACGCCCTTGCGCCTGGGCCAGGGCGCATCGCTCTTGCCCCTTCCCCCTCTGGGGGAAGGTTGGGATGGGGGCACGCCAGCGTCACCTTGCGCATGCCGCTCGCCCCCACCCCCGCCCGCCCCCAGAGGGGGAGGGAGCAAGCCCCGATTCAATTCCGCCAGCACGGTCTCCGGCGTGAACGGCGGCGCCCGAAAGCGCACCCCCGTCGCATCGAAGATCGCATTGGCAATGGCCGCCGTGCCCGGCACCGAGGCCGATTCGCCAGCCCCCAGCGGCGCCTCGCCGGGGCGCGGCATCTGCAGCACCTCGATCACCGGCACTTCGCGGAAATTCAGGATCGGATAGCTGCCCCACTCGCGATTGGCGACCACGCCAGCGGGCGGCTGGCCGGGGCGTGACGCCAGTTCACTTCCCGCACCGGCAAAACGCACCTGCTCCTTGAGCGCCCGGCTGGTAGCCTGGATGACGTTGCCGTGCACCTGGTGTTCGACACCGGCCGGGTTCACCACCAGCCCGGCGTCGTGCCCCACCACCACGCGGCGCACGTGCACCTCGCCGGTCTTGCGGTTGACCTCGACGTCGGCCACCCAGGCCGACCAGGCCGCGCCGAAGCCCGGCCACTTGCTGTGCACGTAGCGCGCGTAGGCAAAGCCCTGGCCGAACAGGATGTCGCCGCCCGGACCGACGCGCGCCGCGGCGGGCCGCGACGGGTGGTCGCCGTCGGCGTCTTCCTGCGGGCCGCTGCGCCGGCGCCAGCCGGCCTTGTCGGCGGTGGCGCGCACCAGTTCCTCCGCACGCGGATCGTGCAGATGGCGCAGGCGGAATTCCACCGGATCGACGCCGGCGGCACTGGCCAGTTCGTCGACATAGCTTTCGTGCGCAAAGGAATTGGGCAGCGCCGACACGCCGCGCAGCCACGAGGCGCGCACGATCGGCGCCATGTCGTTGACCTTCACGCGCAGGTTGTCGAAGCTGTAGGGCGGGCGCGCGGTGCGGTCGCCCATCTCGAAGGCCTGCGCCACCGGCTCGATGGTGCGGGTGAGCAGCAGGGCCAGCGTGGGCGCGCCGTTGGACGGATAGGAGGTCTCGAAGTCATAGGCCGCCACGCTGCCATCGGCCTGCAGCCCGCCGCGGATCTGCATCAACTGCGCCGCGCCCTTGGGCTCCCACGCGTTCTCCTGCTCGCGCGTGAGCTGCACCCGCACCGGCGCGCCAACGGCACGCGCCAGCAGCGCGGCATCGGCCGCCACGTCGTCGGCGCCGTTGCGGCCGTAGCAGCCGGCGGCCTCCATGCGCAGCACTTCGACGGCGGTGTCTGGCACGTCCAGCAGGCGGGCCAGGTCGGCGCGCAGCACGTGGGGGTTCTGCGTGCCGGCGTAGACGCGCAACGCCGTGCCCGACGAGGCATCGGCGTTCCATTCGGCCAGCGCGCACGAGGGTCCGATGGACGCGTGCATCTGGTACGGCCAGAGATAGGTGCGCGGCATCGCCTGCGCGGCGCCAGCGAGTGCGCCATCGACATCGCCCTCGTCGACCAGCAGCCGCTGCGTGGACGGGTTGGCACGCAGCGCGCCTTCCACGTCGTGCAGCGCCGGCATGCCGGGCCACGGCTTCCAACGCACGCGCAATTCGCGCAACGCCTGCTCGGCGTGTTCCTCGCGCTCGGCGACGATGCCGACGAAATCGCGGATCACCACCACCGCGCGGATGCCGGGGATGTGGGCGATGGAGCTTTCGTCGACCGCTTCGAGCGTGTTACCGATGAAGTCGCCATGGTCGGCGCCGGCATAGGGCGGGCGCAGCACGCGGCCGTGCAGCATGCCCGGCACGCGCATGTCGTGCACGAACACCTGTTCGCCGGCCAGCTTGGCGGGAATGTCGACGCGCGCCACGCGCTGGCCGACCACGCGGTAGTCGGCCGGATCCTTCACGCGGGCATCGCCGCGCAGTTGCAGCACGGTGCGGCGCCCCGCCACCAGGGCGGCGATGTCGATGCCGTGCGCGGCTTCGTCGCCCGCTTGCACGCGGCCTTCGCGCACTTGCAGCAGGGCCTGCTGCACGCCCAGATGTTCTGCTGCCTGCTCCACCAGCCAGGCGCGTGCCTGCGCCGCGGCGCTGCGCAGCGGCTGCGCATGGATCTGCAGCGAGGCGCTGGCGATGGTGGCGCCCTGGTTGGGCGCCCGCGCGGTGTCGCCCAGCACCATCGCCACCTGCGCCATCGGCACGTCGAGTTCCTCCGCCACCACCTGCGTCAACGCAGTGCGCAGGCCGGTGCCCAGGTCGACGTGGCCGTTCAGCGCGGTGACGCTGCCGTCGTCCCAGACGGCCAGCAGCACCTCCGGCCCCTCCAGCGGATTGCCGGCAATCACGGCAGGCTGGCCCTTGGCGGGCGGCGGCGCGGGCGGCGTCTCGCGCACCACCAGCAGCACACCGTGCGCGGCGAAGAAGTCGGCGCGCGTGGCGGGCGAATCGGCGCGGCGCAAGGTCACGCCGTGCGGTCCTGCGCGATGCGCCGGGCCGCGCGCTGCACCGCGTCGACGATTTCGACGTGCGTGCCGCAACGGCACAGGTTGGCCGACAGTTCGTCGCGGATGCGCGCCTCGCTCGGCGCGTTCTCGCGCGCCAGCAAGGCCGCCGCCTGCATCACCATGCCGTTCAGGCAATAGCCGCATTGCGCGGCCTGCGCGTCTTCGAAAGCCTGCTGCACCGGGTGCCAGTGCGAACGGTTGCCCAGGCCTTCCAGCGTGGTGATGCTGCGCCCCGCCACGCCGTGCGCCGGAATCACGCAACTGCGCGCGGCGACACCGTCGACGTGCACCGTGCAGGCGCCGCACTGGCCGAGCCCGCAGCCGTACTTCGGCCCGTTCAGGCCAAGGTCGTTGCGCAGCACGTGCAGCAGGCTGGCCTCGCGCGAGACCTGCAGCGTCACGGCCCGGCCGTTCACCTGCAAGGCGAGCGACAGCGCCGGCAGGGCACGGCGAACGGCGGACTCAGGCACCAACGATATCGCTCGACTGGATGCGCTTGACGCCCTTGGCCTGCATCTGCTTCCAGGCCGCGGCGAGCGAGCCGTTGAGGTCGATGGCGCGCGTGGCGTCTTCGATCACGTAGGCTTCGAAGCCGTGCTTGCGCGCATCCATCGCGGTCCAGGCGACGCAGAAGTCGGTGGCCAGGCCGGTCACGAACACGGTCTTGATGCCGCGCCCCTTGAGGTAGCCGGCCAGCCCGGTGGAAGTCTTGCGGTCGGCTTCCTCGAAGGCCGAGTAGCTGTCGACGCCCTTGTGGAAGCCCTTGCGCAGGATGATCTGCGCGGTCGGCAGCTTGAGGTCCTTGTCGAGCGCGGCGTCGTCGCTGCCCTGCACGCAGTGGTCGGGCCACAGCACCTGCGTGCCGTAGCTCAGCTTGGTGGTCTCGAAGGGCTTCTTGCCGGGGTAGCTGCTGGCGAAGGAGGCGTGGCCGGCGGTGTGCCAGTCCTGCGTGACGACGATGTTCTCGAAGGCGCCGGCCAGCTTGTTGATGATCGGCACCACTTCGGCGCCGCCCTTCACCGGCAGGGTGCCGCCGTCGATGAAGCAGTTCTGCACGTCGACCACGATCAGCGCGGCCTGCGCGCCGGGCCGGATGCCGGCGGCAAAAGCGGTGGGCAATGCGCCCAGCAGGCCGGCGGCGCCGGTGGCTTGAAGGAAATGACGACGGTCCATGTTCAACGCTCCAGAAAGTAGGGGTTCAACCTGAAAGCACAAAGCTTGCGCACTAAACCGAAAGGTACATGCGGCGCACCTCGTCGTTGGCGGCCAGTTCGGCCATCGACGCGTGGTAGCGGATCTGTCCTTTTTCCAGCACGTACGCGCGGTCCGAGACCAGTTCCGCGAAGTGCATGTTCTGCTCCGACAGCAGGATGCTCACGCCCTGCGCCTTGAGTTCCAGGATCATCTGCGCCATCTGCTCGACGATGACGGGCGCGACGCCCTCGGAAGGTTCGTCGAGCAGCACCAGATAGGGGTTGCCCATCAGCGTGCGCGCCACCGTCAGCATCTGCTGCTCGCCACCGCTCATGCGTCCGCCCGGGCGGTTCGGCATCTCGCCCAGGTTGGGGAACAGCTTGTACAGGCGCTCGGGCGTCCAGTGCGGCGCGCTGCTGCCGTCGCTCCAGCGGCGTGGGCTCTGCCGCCCCACTTCGAGGTTCTCGGTGACGGTCAAATCGGTGAACACGCGCCGGTCTTCCGGCACGAAACCCAGCCCCAGGCGCGCCGCCACGTGCGGCTCGCTGCGGCTGATGTCGTGGCCCATGAAGCGCACCGCGCCGCGCCGCTTGCCGAGCATGCCGATGAGGGCCTTGAGCGTGGTCGACTTGCCGGCGCCGTTGCGCCCCATCAGCGCCACCACTTCGCCGCGTTCGACGTGCAGGTCGACGTCATACAGGATCTGTGCGGCGCCGTACCAGGCGCACAGGGCCTTGGCTTCGAGCAGGGTCGGGGAAGTCATGCGCTCAGCTCCGTGGCTTTGTTCTCGAAGGTCTTGCCACTGCCGAAATAGACCTCCTGCACTTTCGGATCGTCGCGGATCGCCAGGGGTTCGCCCTGCGCGATGAGGCGCCCGCGCGCCAGCACGATCATGCGGTCGGCGTAGGCGAACACCACGTCCATGCTGTGCTCGGTGAAGAGCACGCCCATGCCGCGCTCGACCACCAGTTCCTTGGTCAGCGCCATCAGCGAGTTGCGCTCCTGCGGCGCCATGCCGGCGGTGGGCTCGTCCATCAGCAGCAGCCGGGGCGCGTTGGCCATCGCAATGGCCAGTTCGACGCGCTTGACGTCGCCGTAGGCCAGCACGCTGCAGGGCCGGTCGGCCTGCGCCTTCATGCCGACCTGCTCGAGCAGGGCCAGCGCGGCGTCGCGCTGGTGATCGGCGGCGCGGCGCCAGGTGGCGAACAGGCAGCGGTCGTGCGAGAGCAGCGCCATCTGCACGTTCTCCACCACCGTGAGCGAGGCGAAGGTCTCGGCAATCTGGAAGGTGCGGCCCACGCCCAGGCGCCAGATCTCGCGCGGCTTGAGGCCCACCAGTTCGGTGCCGGCCAGGCGGATGGAGCCCTGGTCGGCGCGCAACTGGCCGTTGACCATGTTGAAGGTGGTGGACTTGCCGGCGCCATTGGGGCCGATCAGCGCCAGCAGTTCGCCCGGTGCCAGGTCGAAGGAAATGCCGTCGACGGCCTGCACCCCGCCGAAGGACTTGCCCAGATTGCGTACCGCCAGCAGACTCATCGCAGCACCTCCCCGGCGGCCGCCGCGGCCTGCATCGGATGTTCGCCCGCCCGGTCGGCCTGCACGTCATCGCTGCGCCCGCGCAGGCGGTCGGCCAGCAGCTTGATGGAGCCGGCGATGCCCTGCGGGAACAGCAGCACCAGCAGCAGGATGATGCCGCCGAGCATGGCGCGCCAGTAGTCGGTGTTGCGCGCCACCGCATCGTGCAGCCAGGTGAGCGTGACGGCGCCGACCACCGGGCCGGCCAGCGTCTGCACGCCGCCCAGCAACACCATCACCAGGCCGTCGACCGACTTGCCGACGCTGAGCGTTTCGGGCGAGATGCTGCCCTTGGAAAAGGCGAACAGGCTGCCCGCCAGGCCGGCCACCGCGCCGGCGATGACGAAGGCCATCCACTGCACGCGCTTGACGTCGATGCCGATGGCGTCGGCCCGCATGGCCGAATCGCGCGCCGCCCGCATGGCGTAGCCGAAGGGCGAATACAGCACGCGCCGCAGCCACAGGACGCCGGCCACCACCAGCACCAGCGTGAGGTAGTAGTAATTGACCTTGTCCGACAGCCAGGCCGAGGGCCAGACGCCGGTGAGGCCATTGCTGCCGCCGGTGAAGTCGACCCACTGGTACGTGACGGCCCAGGTGATCTGCGCAAAGGCCAGCGTGAGCATGGCCAGGTACACGCCCGACAGGCGCACCGCGAACCAGCCGAACACCAGCGCGCCGACGGCGGCCACCAGCGGCGCCACCACCAGCGCCGCTTCCATCGGCAGGCCGAGCGAGCGCGCCAGTAGCGCCGCCCCGTAGGCGCCCAGCCCGAAGTAGGCCGCGTGGCCGAAGGAGTGCATGCCGGCCGGGCCCATGATGAAGTGCAGGCTGACGGCGAACAGCGCCGCCACCAGCAGGTCGATCGCCAGCACCACGGTGTAGGGCGAGGCGGCGGTGAGCGTCGGCAGCGCCGCCAGGGCCAGCGCCAGCACGGCGGCGGCCACCAGGTAGGCGCGGCCGGCGCGCCGCAGCGGCTCTTCCTGCATGCCGACGTAGCGGCTGGGCGCCTGCGCCCGCCCCATCAGCCCCCAGGGCCGCACCACCAGCACCACCGCCATCACCAGGAATTCGACCACCAGCGTCAGCTTGGAGAAGGAGATGCTGATGCCCAGCACGTCGACCACGCCCAGCCAGATGCAGATCGCCTTGAGTTCGGCAATGAGCAGCGCCGCCACGTAGGCGCCGGGAATCGAGCCCATGCCGCCCACCACCACCACCACGAAGGCAGCGCCGATGGTCACCAGGTCCATCTCCAGCGTGGCCGGCTCGCGCGGCAACTGCAGCGCGCCGCCCAGGCCGGCCAGCATGGCGCCCAGCGCGAACACCGCCGTGAACAGCCACGCCTGGTTCACGCCCAGGGCGCTGACCATCTCGCGGTCTTGCGTGGCGGCGCGCACCAGCGTGCCCCAGCGCGTGCGCGTGAGCAGCAGCCACAGCAGGCCCAGCACGAGCGGGCCGACCACGATCAGGAACAGGTCGTAGCTGGGGAATTGGCGGCCGAGGATCTGCACCGCGCCGCTCAGGCCCGGCGCACGCGGGCCGAGCAGTTCGTCCGGCCCCCAGAGGTACAGCCCCGCGTCCTTGATGACAAGCACCAGCGCGAAGGTGGCCAGCAGCTGGAACAGCTCGGGCGCCTTGTAGATGCGGCGCAGCAGCAGCATCTCGATCAGGCCGCCGATGACGCCGACCGCCAGCGCGGCCAGCAGCAGCGCCGGCCAGAACCCCATGCCGCCGCCCAGCCGTTCGACCAGGGTGTAGGCGACGTAGATGCCCAGCATGTAGAAGGAGCCATGCGCGAAATTGACGATGCGCGTGACACCGAAGATCAGCGACAGGCCCGCCGCCACCATGAACAGTGACGAGGCACTGGCCAATCCGTTGAGCAGTTGGACGATGAAACCCGAGAAATTCATGCGGCTGGATCTTGCGGTTGGGTCGTCAGTTCAGGGGCGAAACGCAGGGCAACGTCGCACCGGGGCGCGCCGGGCCCGCCCACCGCGCCACCGGCAGGGCCGGTGCGCTGGCAGGCACCCGCGGCACGCGGCGCGTTTACTCGGTGCGCGACTTCTTGATCTCGGCGTCCGAGGGCTGGAAGTTGGCGCCGTCAAAATACTTGTAGTCGACCATCACACCCTTGCCGCCTTCGTTCTTGGTCAGGCCGACATAGGCGCCCATGGTCGATTGGTGGTCCTGCGCGCGGTAGCTGATCGGGCCGAAGGGCGTGGACACCTGCAGCCCTTCGAAAGCGGCCACCAGCTTGTCGGGATCGCTGCTCTTGGCCTTGGCCAGGCCGGCCGCGGCCGACTTGATCATGCTGTAGCCGACCACCGAGCCCAGGCGCGGGTAGTCCTTGAACTTGGCTTGATAAGCCTTCTCGAAGGCGTCGTGCTCGGGCGTCTTGATGCCATACCACGGGTAGCCGGTGACGATCCAGCCGTTGGGTGCCTCGTCCTTGAGCGGGTCCATGTACTCGGGTTCGCCAGTGAGCACACTCACCACCGCACGGTCCTGGAACAGGCCGCGGGTGTTGCCTTCACGCACGAACTTCGACAGGTCGGCCGCGAACAGCACGTTGAAGATCGCGTCGGGCTTGGCATCGGCCAGCGCCTGCACCACCGAGCCGGCATCGACCTTGCCCAGCGGCGTGGCCTGCTCGGCGACGAACTCCACGTCGGGTTGCGCCGCCTTGAGCAACTGCTTGAAGGCCGCCACGGCGGACTGGCCGTATTCGTAGTTGGGGTAGACCACCGCCCAGCGCTTCTTCTTGAGCTTGACCGCCTCGGGCACCAGCATCGCCGCCTGCATGTAGGTGCCGGGGCGCAGGCGGAAGGTGTACTTGTTACCGCCCTGCCAGGTCATCTTGTCGGTCAGCGGTTCGCCGGCCAGGAAGAAGAACTTCTTCTGCTTGGCGAAGTCGGCCACCGCCAGACCGGTGTTCGACAGGAAGGTGCCGGTCAGCATGTCGACCTTCTCGCGCGAGACCAGTTCTTCGGCCACGCGCACCGCATCGCCCGGGTTGGCGTTGTCGTCGCGCGTGATCAACTCGATCTTCTTGCCGTCGACGCCGCCCGCGGCATTGATCTCGTCGACCGCCAGCTCCATGCCCTTCTTGTAGGGCTCGAGAAAGGCCGGCTGCGCCTTGTAGCTGTTGATCTCGCCGATCTTGATCACGCCCTGCGCATGCGCGGGAATGAGGGCCGTGGCGAACGAGGCGAGCGCGGCCGCGGTGTAGACATGACGCAGGGACTTCATCGAGAGACTCCTAGTGAGCAATCAAGGGGAATGAAAGGGGCAAGGATAGAGCGTCAACGCAGGCCGTCTTCGCCTTTGATCTCGCTGGCTTGCAGGCCGCCGATGCGCGGCAGCGGCCGTCCGCTGTCGGTCACCGCCACGGCCACCACGATCTCGTTGGCGCGCGGCGCGTCGGAAACGCGCGCCTCGATCGCGTCGAAATGGCTGCGCACGAAGGCCGCGTCCTTGTGGCCCAACGGCACGTCGATGGCCGTGCCCAGCGTGCCGCGCTTCTTGGCCGAGGGCACCAGCGCCGCGCCCTTCTCCACCGCCACGCGCAAGGGCGCGCCCAGCTTGGGGTGCAGGATGGCGGCGGCGTGTTCCAGCTCGCCCGCTTCGCCGACGATGGCGGCCTTGCCGTAGCTGTGCGCCTGCCCCGGCGCGATGCCCAGCGCCTTGACGCACTTCTCGCCGAGCAGCGCGCCGAGTTCCTCGCCGATGGCGATGAGCTCGTCCAGCGACTCGCTGTAGCGGCCGGCGTAGGGGTTCTCGATCACCGCCATGGCCACCGCGCGGCGCGTCGGCGGGTCGATGGCCTGGCCCATTTCCTTGCGGGTCTCGTCGACCTGCACGATCAGCTTTCGGATGTTTGCGCTCATGGTGTCTCTTCCGTAATCTCGTTTCTGAATGCGCCAGATCACCGCAGGCCATCCCACTTGGCGATGTTCTCGGCGCGCAGGCCGCCCACGCGCTCGTGCACGCGGTAGCCGGTGCTCATGGCCAGGATGAACACGATCTCGTCGGCCGCCGGCGCACCGGGCACGCGCACTTCGATGGAATCGAACTGGCCGCGCACGTAGCTGGCGTTGATGTTGGTGAGCGGCACGTCCAGCGTGGTGCCCGGCGCGCCGACCTTCTTGGTCGAGGGCACGATGGACAGCGCATTGCCGGGCTGCCCGCTCTTTTCTTCGGCCACGCCCTGGCGGTAGGCGTTGCGGTCGCCCTTCCAGCCCAGCAGTTCACGCATGGCGTAGCCGCCCGGCACGTGCCACAGCGCGCCATGTTCCTGTTCGCCGGCGGCGCCGACGATGGCGCCCTTGCCGTAGGTGGCGATGCGCTCGACCGGCACGTCCATGGCGGCGCGCAGGCGGTGCGCCATGTCGACGCCGACCGGATCGAGCAACGCCATCATCGGCAGGATGTCGGCCTCGTAGCGGCCAGCGAAGGGGTTGGTCAGCACCGCGCCGATGGCACCGCGCACCAGCGGCGTTGCGGCACGCGGGCCGAACTCGTGGTGGATGTGCTCGACCTGGGTGAAGACGCGTCGGATATCGATCATGGAGAAAGGCCTTGCTTTTCGTTAAGCAAATACTGAACCAACTGCAGCATCGGCACGCGGGGGTGAATCTGCGTGCGGCAACGACGCCTGCGAGCATAAGGGCTGCGCCACCTGCCACTGGCCCTGGCAGCCGAGCACGGCGGCCCACACCAGCCCGGCGCGCTGCAGCGCCTGCGCCTGGCGCAGGCCCGCGGCGAGTGCGCGCTGCACCTGCGCAGGCGCCAGCGCACCGACGTGCACGGTGACGGGAATGTCGCCCAGGTCGGCGTCGTCCTTGCAGGCGCTGGCCGGCAGCCGCTCGATGGCGCTGTCCTGCACGTCGACCGCGTTGGCGATCACGGTGGCGGCGGCATCGGCTTGCGCTGCGGTGTCGGCCAGCACCGTCACGCTGTCGGCAATGCCCAGCGAGAAGCTGCGTCCGCGCCAACCGCTGGTGGCGACGCCGCGCACCGGCATCGCGGCCTGCAACTCGAACTGCCCGTCGGCGCTCAGCAGACCGTGCGCCGACACGTCGATGCGCGCCAGGTCGCTCACCAGGCCGACGCGTGCCGACTGGCCCGGCGCCAGGTGCAGCGCGATGTCGCCGCCGTTGTTCAACCAGGCGCGCGCGATGCCGGGCCGCTGGTAGCAGGCGATGAGCTCCTGCGCCACCGCGCCGGCCACCGCCGCCATCGGCGTCATGAAGATGCCGCCGGCGGCCGTGCGCGCATCGGCACAGGCGTGCCACATGCGTTGCGCAACCGGGCCTTGCAGCGCGCAGTGCGCGCCGATCGGCTGGCGCAGCAAAGGCAGTTCGCCCACCAGCTCGGCCAGCAACTGGCCAAAGCGTTGCCATGCCGCCTCGTGCGCCGCGGCCACGGCCGCGGCATCGCCGTCGGCCTGGGCCACGATGTCGATCGGGCCGTGCTGCCAGTGCCAGCGGTCGGCGTCGAGTCGGGCGCGTTGCGGCGTCATGGCGGTCAGCCCAGCATCGGCGGCTGGCCCAGCGGCCAGGGGTTGGCGGGGTCGGCCGCCAGCCAGCGGCGCGACTGCGGTGCGCCATCCTGGTGCCAGGCGCCGCGCGTGAGCGCCTGTTCGAGCGAGAACACATGCGCCATGTGGCCGCCAAGCGCGGCGTAGTCGCTGCGCCGCATGCTGAATTCGATGGGCGCCACGATGGCCGGCGTGGGCACGGTGCCGAAACTGTTGTCGGGCATGCGCAGCACGTCGGCCATGACGGTGATGCCGCCGCCCGGCCACACATAGGCCGGGGCGCCGCCGCAGGTGACATTGACCAGCGCCTGCTTGATGGCGCGCGTGAGCAGCACCGGGTTCTCGGTGACGCCGGCGCGCAGGCTGCCGCCGGCACCGCCGAGGAACAGCACGGTGCACAGCGAAGGTTCGCAGTTCTCGCCGATGCGCTCGACGATGCGGCGCACCGGCTCGGGCATGGGCTGCTCGATCGGCTGCAGCGCCTCGTCGAGCACGTACCACTGCGCGTGCTCGCCGGTGGTGGAGGTCATGAGCAGGCGCAGCCCGGGGCGCGCCACGCCGGGTTCCCAGCCCTCGATGATCGAGAGCGGATCGGCGATGTCGGTGCCGCCCCAGCCGTTGCCCGGGTTGGCCACCTGGAAGTAACGCCCCGGCGTCGACTTGCGCCCGCGCATCTGGATGCCCGAGGCCGGCATGTCCAGGCAGCGCCCGGCCTGGTGCTCGGTCAGCACGCCGGTGATGTGGTCGTCGACCACCACCACCTCGTCGGCCTGGCCGGCGAACTGGCGCGCGAAAATGCCCACCGCGGCCGAGCCGCAGCCCACCCGCATGCGCTGTTCTTCGACGCCATTGACGATCGGCGCCTTGCCGGCCTGGATGACCAGGCTGGCGCCGCCGTCGATGGTGCATTCGACCGGCTGCTTGTTGCCCAGCAGCTGCATCAGCTCGAGCGTCATGCGCCCTTCCTTCTTGCTGCCGCCGGTGAGGTGGTGCACGCCGCCCAGCGACAGCATCTGCGAGCCGTATTCGGCGGTGGTGACGTGGCCCACCGCCTCGCCCTTGTAGCGCACGTTGGCCTGCTCGGCGCCGAGGAAGCGGTCGGTGTCGATCTTCACCTTGAAGCTGCAATAGCTGAAGATGCCCTCGGTCACCACCGTCACCATGTCCACGCCCTGCGCCTTGGAGGCGACGATGAAGGGCGCCGGCTTGTAGTCGGGATAAGTGGTGGACGAGCCGATGCCGGTGACGAAGACCTCGTCGGCCAGCAGCAGGTCGCCGCTCCAGTCGCTGGCCGCGGAGGCCTCCTGCGCATCGGCCGCGGCGCCCGGCGCAAACGGCACCAGCGCCGGCGCCTCGCCCTGCAGCGTGCGCCGCAGCAGCACCACGGGGTCGACCCGCACCAGCGCGCCGGCGCGGTTCGCATAGCGGTCGCAGGCGCCGCTGCGGCCTTCGGAAATCTGGCACAGCACGGGGCAGGCGTTGCATTCCACCTTGGCGCCGCTCATGCGCTCGTTGCGCGGCGCGGCACGCGCACCGATATCGGGCAGGGACGGCAGCACCGGCATGTCCATGCCGGGCAGGCCATCGGTCTTGGTGTGTTCGGTCATCGGGGCGGCTTGCTCTTGGTTCATCGGCTGGCGGGACCCGCGCGGGGCACAACTTCGTGCGCTTGCAACATCCGGGCCGGCTGTGTAGCATTCACTACACATTCATGTGGTGATCACTACATGAAATCAATGTAGCAAAGCGTCTGGGGGCTTGCAATGGTATTTTTCCGGACCGTCGCGGAAGGCGCGACAATTGCGGGCTCGGCCCCGGCCGACCCGCGCCCTGCACCCGTTCCGGGCCTGCGCCGCGCACCGTCTTCAACCCTCACCCGTCCTGACCCCGTATGAGTGCCTTCAGCGAAGAACGCGTTCTCTCGGTCCACCACTGGACCGACCGCCTGTTCACCTTCACCACCACGCGCGACCCGGCGCTGCGTTTCTCCAACGGCCACTTCACGATGATCGGGCTGAAGGTCAACAACAAGCCCCTGCTGCGCGCCTACAGCATCGTCAGCCCGAATTACGAGGAACACCTCGAGTTCCTCAGCATCAAGGTCGAGGAAGGCCCGCTCACCTCGCGCCTGCAGCACATCCAGGTCGGCGACACCATCATCGTCGGGCGCAAGCCCACCGGCACGCTGCTGATCGACTACACGCTGCCCGGCAAGCGCCTCTACCTGTTCGGCACCGGCACCGGCCTGGCGCCCTTCATGTCGGTCATCCGCGACCCGGAAACGTATGAGAAGTTCGAGCAGGTCATCCTGGTGCACGGCGTGCGCCAGGTCGACGAACTGGCCTACCACGACCTGGTGCTCGACCACCTGCCCAAGCACGAGTTCCTGGGCGAGATGATCGAGAAGCAGTTGCTCTACTACCCGACCGTGACGCGCGAAGAGTTCCGCAACATGGGCCGCATCACCGACCTGATCGAGACCAACAAGCTGACCGACGACCTCGGCCTGCCGCCGATCAACCCGCAGGAAGACCGCGTGATGCTGTGCGGCAGCCCCGGCCTGCTGGTCGACCTGAAGCACATCCTGGAAGCGCGCGGCTTCAAGGAAGGCAACACCAGCACGCCGGGCGACTTCGTCGTCGAGCGCGCCTTCGCCGAAAAGTGATCGAAGCCTGAGGCGAATGCCCGAAGCCAAAGCCGCGCCCAAGCCCGCCACCCGCCGCACCGGCGTGCGCGAGGCCGCGGCGCAGGCCACGCGCGAAGCCATTCTTCGCGCGGCGACCAAGGTGTTTGCCCGGTACGGCTACGACGGCGGCAGCGTGGAGAAGATCTCCAAGGCCGCCAAGTCGTACGACCGGATGATCTATTACTACTTCGGCAGCAAGGAAGGGCTGTTCATCGCGGTGCTGGAGGGCATCTACCGCCGCATGGACGACGCCGAGGCGGCGCTGGCGCTGGATGCGTCACGCCCGGTCGAGGCGCTGACCGACGTGATCCGCTTCGTGCTGGGCTACTACCGGCGCAACCCCGAATTCGTGACGCTGCTCAACAGCGAGAACCTGCACAAGGGCAAGCACATTGCCAAGTCGCTGCGGGCGCGCGAATACTCCTCGCGCGCCATCGCCATCATTCGCGAGATCCTGGCCAGCGGCGCCGCGCAAGGCCTGTTCCGCCCCGACGTGGCGGCGCGCGACCTGTACCTGCTGATCGCCTCGACCGGCTACTTCTACACCTCGAACCGCCACACGCTGACCGCCTTTCTCGGCGAGCCGCTGGAGACACCCGAAGCGGTGGCGCACTGGGAGCAATTCGTCATCGAGACCGTGCTGCGCACGGTCGACGCCTCGCCCGAAGCGTCCGCGCCCGAGCCCCTTCCCCGCATCCGTTCCAAGGAGTCCTGACATGGCAGAAGCCGCCGCCACCGCCGCATCCGGAAAAGTCGTCATCAAGAACATCGGCCTCTTGCTGTCCGGCGACATCGACCAACCGATCCTGGAGGCCGACACGATCGTCGTGAACGACGGCCTGATCATCGCCGTCGGCAAGCAGAAGGACTGCGACCTGGAAGGCGCCCGCACCGTCATCGACGCGAAGAAGACCTGCGTCGCGCCGGGCCTGATCGACAGCCACGTGCACCCGGTGTTCGGCGACTGGACGCCGCGCCAGGGCCAGATCGGCTGGATCGACTCGACCATGCATGGCGGCGTGACCACCATGATTTCGGCCGGCGAAGTGCACCTGCCGGGCCGGCCCAAGGACATCGTCGGCCTGAAGGCGCTGGCCATCACGGCGCAACGCGCCTTCGACAACTTCCGCCCCGGTGGCGTGAAGGTGCTGGCCGGCGCGCCGGTGATCGAGAAGGGCATGGTCGAGAGCGACTTCAAGGAACTGGCCGAGGCCGGCGTCGGCCTGCTCGGCGAAGTGGGCCTGGGCTCGGTGAAGGCCGGCTACGAGGCCAAGGAAATGGTCGCGTGGGCGCGCAAGTACGGCATCCAGAGCACCATCCACACCGGCGGCCCGTCCATTCCCGGCTCAGGCCTGATCGACAAGGACGTGGTGCTCGAAGCCGACGCCGACGTCATCGGCCACATCAACGGCGGCCACACCTCGCTGCCCGAGGCGCACGTGTGCGAGCTGTGCGAGAAGAGCAGCCGCGCGATCGAGATCGTGCACAACGGCAACGAGCGCGTCGCCATTGCGGCGGCCAGGGCGGCGCTGGAACTCAAGTGCCCGCACCGCGTGATCCTGGGCACCGACGGGCCGGCCGGCTCGGGCGTGCAGCCGCTGGGCATCCTGCGCATGGTCGCCATGCTCTCGTCCATCGCCAACATCCCCGCCGAGCTGGTGTTCTGCTTCGCCACCGGCAACACGGCACGCATCCGCAAGCTCAACTGCGGCCTGATCGAGGTGGGCCGCGCGGCCGACTTCATGTTCATGGACAAGGCGCAGCACTCGCCCGCGCCCGGCCTGCTGGAAAGCGTGCAGCTCGGCGACATTCCCGGCGTCGGCATGGTGATGATCGACGGCATCGTGCGCTGCGGGCGCAGCCGCAACACGCCGCCGGCGACAGAGATTCCGGTGGTGCTGGGCGCCGCGCACTGAACACCGCGGGCCGGGTCGGCCCGCCTGCACGCCCGCGCAACCGGTGCGAAAGATAGCGTCGCCTTTCGTGACGAAGGTCTGCACCAACCGCCCCCGGCACGCCAGACTCACCAGAAAATGAGTGCACTGGCCCCACAGAACGCCAGGGAGGAACTCAAATGCAAACAGAACTTCGAGGCGTGGATGGCGCCTATCTCCCCGTGAGCTGGGGCGCCCCGGCCAGGCGGCCGCTGCGCCTGTGGGCCACCGTGCTCATGAACGTGGCCTCCGGGCTGACCGGCATGGCGGCATTGCTGGTGCTGTCCACGGCCACCAGTGGCCCGGCCACGCTCCCGCTGGACGCCTTCACCACGCTGCCGGCTGCCCTGTGCAGCGCCGCGCTGATCGTCGTCTCGCTGCTGGCGCTCACCGGCAAGCCGGTCTGGCGCCGCCGCACGCTGGTCGCCGCGACGGTCTTCTACGGCAGCATCCTGGTGCAGAACCTGTACCTGCTGGCGCTCGGCTGGGACGCCGCGCCGGCCCAGGCGCCGCTCGTCAATGCGCTGCGCTGCGTGCTCGAACTGGGCATCAACTTCTGGGTGCTGCGCAGCGCCTGCGTGCTCACGTACTTCGCGGGCCGGCCGCCCAAGCTGCCCGCCTGATCAGAGGTTCGGCGCCAGCAGCCGTTCCAGCTCGGCTTCGCTCTGCTGGCGCCGCGCCGCCTGGTCGACCAGCTGGTCGTGCCCGATCTTCCCCACGTTGAAGTACGTGGCCTCGGGATGCCCCAGGTAGAAGCCGCTGACGCTGGCCGCGGGCATCATGGCCAGGCTTTCGGTCACGCTCATGCCGATGTCCTGGCATTGCAGCAGCTCGAACATCGGGCCTTTCACGCTGTGGTCGGGGCAGGCCGGGTAGCCGGGCGCAGGGCGGATGCCGCGGTACCTCTCGCCGATGAGATCCTCGTTGCTCAATGACTCGCCGGCCGCATAGCCCCACAGGTCGGTGCGCACGCGGCGGTGCATGGCCTCGGCAAAGGCTTCGGCCAGGCGGTCGGCCAGCGCCTTGAGCATGATGGCCGAGTAGTCGTCGAGGTCATCGATGAAGTACTTCTCCTTCTTCTCGATGCCCAGCCCGGCGGTCACGGCGAACATGCCGACATAGTCCTGCACGCCGCTGTCCTTCGGCGCCACGAAGTCGGCCAGGCAGCGGCTGGGGCGCATCACGCCGTCGATCACCTGCTTCTCGGTCTGCTGGCGCAGGCCATACCAGGTCAGCGCGGTCTGCGTGCGCGATTCGTCGGTGTACAGGGCAATGTCGTCGTCGTTCACGCTGTTGGCGGGCCAGAAGCCGACCACGCCGCTGGCGGTGAGCCAGCGCCCTTCGATCAGGCGCTTGAGCATGCGCTGGCCGTCGGCGTACACGCGCACCGCCTCGGTGCCGACGATCTCGTCCTTCAGGATCGCCGGGAACGGGCCGGCCAGGTCCCAGGTCTGGAAGAAGGGGCCCCAGTCGATGTACTTGGCGAGCTCGCTCAGGTCGTAGTTGCGGAACTCGCGCCGGCCGATGAACTTGGGGCGCGTCGGCTGGAAGGCCTGCCAGTCGATCGGCGTCTTGTTGGCGCGCGCCTTGGCCAGCGGCCACAGCGGCACCTGCTTCTTGTTGGCGTGCTGGTGGCGCACCTTGTCGTAGTCGGCGTTGATCTCGTCGATGTAGCGGGCGGCCTGGTCGCTCAGCAGGCTTTGCGCCACGCTGACGCTGCGCGACGCATCGGGCACGTAGACCACCGGGCCTTCGTAGTGCGGCGCGATCTTCACCGCGGTGTGCACCCGGCTGGTGGTGGCGCCGCCGATCATCAGCGGGATCTTCTTCACGCGGAAGTGATCGTCCTTCTGCATCTCGCCGGCCACGTACTGCATCTCTTCCAGGCTCGGCGTGATCAGGCCCGACAGGCCCACGATGTCCGCGCCCTCGACCTTGGCGCGCGCCAGGATCTCGTGGCAGGGCACCATCACGCCCATGTTCACCACCTCGAAGTTGTTGCACTGCAGGACCACCGTGACGATGTTCTTGCCGATGTCGTGCACGTCGCCCTTGACGGTGGCGATGATGATCTTGCCCTTGCTGCGCACGTCGCGCCCGGCCGCTTCGTCGAGGCGCTTTTCTTCCTCGATGTAGGGAATCAGGTGGGCCACGGCCTGCTTCATCACGCGCGCCGACTTGACCACCTGCGGCAGGAACATCTTGCCCTGGCCGAACAGGTCGCCCACGATGTTCATGCCGTCCATCAGCGGCCCTTCGATCACGTGCAGCGGGCGCCCGCCCTTTTTCAGGATGATCTGGTAGGCCTCTTCGGTGTCTTCCGTGATGAAGTCGGTGATGCCGTGCACCAGCGCGTGGCTCAGGCGCTGGGCCACCGGCACCGGTGCCTCGGGCGTGCCGCGCCAGTCGTTCTTCTTGCTCTCGTCCTTGGCCGCGCCCTTGGCCGATTCGGCCACCTCGACCAGGCGCTCGCCGGCATCGGGCCGGCGGTTCAGCACCACGTCTTCCACGCGCTCGCGCAGCGTCGGCTCCAGGTCGTCGTAGACACCGACCATGCCGGCGTTGACGATGCCCATGTCCATGCCGGCCTGGATCGCGTGGTACAGGAACACGGTGTGGATGGCTTCGCGCACCGGGTCGTTGCCGCGGAAGGAGAAGCTCACGTTGGAAACGCCGCCCGAGACCTTGGCGCCCGGCAGTTTCTCTTTGATCCAGCGCGTCGCCTCGATGAAGTCGACCGCGTAGTTGTTGTGCTCCTCGATGCCGGTGGCGACCGCGAAGATGTTCGGGTCGAAGATGATGTCCTCGGGCGGGAAACCCACCTCGTCGACCAGCACGCGGTAGGCGCGCTCGCAGATCTCGATCTTGCGCTGGTAGGTGTCGGCCTGGCCCTTTTCATCGAAGGCCATCACCACCGCCGCCGCGCCGTAGCGCCGCACCAGCCGCGCCTCGTGCTTGAATTTCTCGATGCCCTCCTTCATGGAGATCGAGTTCACGATGCCCTTGCCCTGGATGCAGCGCAGCCCCGCCTCGATCACTTCCCACTTGGAGCTGTCGACCATGATCGGCACGCGCGCGATGTCCGGTTCGCTGGCGATGAGCTGCAGGAAGCGCACCATGGCGGCCTTGCTGTCGAGCATGGCCTCGTCCATGTTGACGTCGATCACCTGGGCGCCGTTTTCCACCTGCTGGCGCGCCACCGCCAGCGCTTCCTCGAACTGGCCGTTCAGGATCATGCGGGCGAAGGCCTTGGAGCCGGTGACGTTGGTGCGCTCGCCGATGTTGACGAACAGCGTGCCCTCGCCGATCAAGACCGGCTCGAGGCCCGACAGCAACATGGGGGAAACAGCGGAATTGGGGGACATGCAGCGCCTCACCTGGAATGAACATCGATCAGGTGAGCGTCGTTGCCAGCCCGCGCCATGCGGGCCCCGGACCCAAGCCTGACGGGGGCGCCCTCGCATCCATCACGAGAGGGCCGGCCGGTGCAACGCTCCTTGGGCGGGGCCGTGATTTTAACGCCGCGGCGCGCGCCTGCGGCGCCGCGGGTCAGCCCGCCTGCGCCGCGGTGCGGACGGCGCCGGTGGCGGAAGCCGGCAGGCCGAAGACGCGGTCGAACACCCAGTTGAAGACGAAGGTGTAGACCAGGAAGAACACCACCAGGCCCAGGTCCATCACCAGCGCATGCCAGAGCGAAACCTGCAGCCACCAGGCGACGATCGGCACCAGGATCACCACCAGCCCGCCCTCGAAGCCGATGGCATGCGCCACCCGGCGCGCGACGCTGCGGCCGCGCACCGCCTGGCGCGACTCCCAGCGCTCGAACAGGCTGTTGAAGATGACGTTCCAGGTCACGGCGACGACCGAGCAGGCGACGGCGAGCGGGCCGGCGTGGCTCAGTTCCTGGCCGGACATCAGAGAGAAGCCGAGGCTGGCCACCACGATGGCGATGGCCTCGTAAAGACTGACATAGACGATCTTGCGCTTGATACCTTGCATGGCGATGCCTGAGAAAACCGTGAAGTGAAGGCGATCCGATTCGCCCGATGCCCTGACTTTATTTGCGTTCGACTGATATATAAAGTCATCTTCCTTCAGTTGAATTGATAGATCGACATGGCATTCAGCAGCGAGAGCGTGCAGGTGTTTCTGGCCGTGCTCGACCACGGCTCGTTCTCGGCGGCGGCGCGCGCGCTGGGCCGCGTGCCCTCGGCGGTGAGCATGAGCGTGGCCAATCTGGAGGCCGAACTCGACCTCAGCCTGTTCGATCGCAGCGGGCGCGAACCGCGCCCGACCGCCGCCGCCCGCTCGCTGGAACCCCAGGCGCGGTTGATCGACGCGCAGTTCAAGGCGCTGCAGGCGCACGCGCTGGGCCTGACGCAGGGCCTCGAATCGCGCCTGACGCTGGCGATCGCGCCGGAACTGCTGTCGGCACCATGGAGCGACGCCCTGGCCACGCTGGCGCAGGAACACCCGCTGCTGGAAGTGGAGGTGCTGTCGGCGCCGCAGGCCGACGCGCTGGTCATGCTCCACACCGGCCGCGCCCAGCTGGCGCTGGTGTTCGAGCGCCCCAGCCTGGACGGGCGCGAGGGCTTTCAGGAGGTGGCGACCGAGACCATGGTCTGCGTCATGGCGCCCAGCCACCCGGTGCTGCAGACGCCCGGCGGGCGGCTGCGCGAGGAGCACCTGACCAACACCCGGCAGATCGTGGTGGCCGGGCGCGACCTGGCCACCTCCGACCCGCGCTTCGTGTTCGCGCGGCACGCCTGGCGCACCGACAACGCGCTGGCCGCGCTGAGCCTGATCACCGCCGGGCTGGGCTGGGGCTGGCTGCCGCGCAACTTCGCCCGCCCGCATGTGGCGGCCGGTGCGCTGGTGGAGATTCCGTTCGAGAACCTGTCGAACGGGCTGGACCTGTGGGTCGACGTGGTGTGGTCGAAGGAACGGCCGCTGGGCCTGGGGGCGCAACGGCTGGTGGCGTTGATCGGCGCGGCGCGCGGGCGCAGCTGAGCCGCGACCGGCTCAGCCTCTCAAGGATTGTTCGGCGCCTGGCGGCCGCCGCCGCCCATGCCGCCCCGGAAATCGCCGGCGCGCTGCGGCGGCGGCCCCGCCGGACGCCCCGGTTGCTGCGCCCGGCCCGGCTCGAATGGCCGCGCCTGCTGGGGCGGGCGAACCATCTGGGGTGGACGCGCCTGCTCGGGCGGCCGCATCTGCGGCGGTGGCCGGCCTGCGTCGGGGCGCCCACCGCCGCCGAAGCCGCCACCCGGTGGACGTCCGTCAGGCCGCCCCGCGCCGTCATGGCGGCCACCCGGCGGGCGCCCGTCCGGTCCGCGATCGGGCCGTCCGCCACCGAAGAAGGGCGGTGGCCGGCCTTGGTCCGGTCGGCCGTAGTCGGGCCGGCCGGGCCGGCCATCGTCGGGCCGACCGGGCCGATCGGGCCGATCGGGCCGGCCATAGTCCGGGCGACCTGGGCGATCGACGTGGCCGGGGCGGCCGAAATCGGGCCGGCCGTTCCAGCCCGGTGGCGGCGGGCGCGGCGACCAGTTGGGCCGCGGCGGCGGCGGTGGGCGCCAACCCGGCATGGGCGGCGGCGGCGGGCGTCCATGCCACCAGCGCGGCTCGCCATACCAGGGGCGGTCGCGGTAGTAGCTGCCCCAGTACGAGCCGATGGCGAAGCTCACCAGCGGCACGCCGATGACGGCGCCATAGGTGACCAGCGGCACGGGGCTGCCTTGGTACGGGTAGTTCAGCCACTCGGCCGACACCCAGCCGCGCATGCCGTCGGGCAGCGCCACGTCGCACCAGCTGTAGCCGTCGGTGCAACCCATCACGTCGAGCGACTGGCCCTGTCCCAGCACGGCCACCACCGGGTAGTCGGTGCCCGGCCCGGCGCGCAGGTTCACCGCGTCGCTGGTGAAGGCCTGCTGCTGCGCCAGGGCGGCGATGGGTACCGCCAGTGCGGCGAGGATTGCCGTGGTGCGAAGCCATCCCTGAATCGGCTTGTCTTGCATGAAGTCTCCTTTGCGGATGAGCCTGTGGAGGCGGGTGCCGGTTGTCCCCCGGCCGCCGCGCTGGTTCATTACAACGGCAATCCCGGGCCGGCGCGCAGCGGCGCAACAAAGCGTCGCGCGCTTCACCGCAGCTTCATGCGAAGGAGTGGGCGCTTTACCGGTCTTTACTGCGATTTACCGGTCTTTACCGGCGCGGCGCTTCAGGCCGCTTCGCGGTAGAACGGCTGGCGCTGCACGCTGCGCGCCGCCATCGGCGCCACCGCCTGGCCAATCGCCGCGATGTGCTCGGGCGTGGTGCCGCAGCAGCCGCCGACGATGTTGACCAGCCCCTCGCGCGCGAATTCGTGCAGCAGGCGCGAGGTGACGTCGGGCGTCTCGTCGAAGCCGGTCTCGGCCATCGGGTTGGGCAGGCCGGCGTTCGGGTAGCAGCTGATGTAGGTGTCGCCCGCCACGCGCGCCAGCTCCTGGATGTAGGGGCGCATGAGCGCCGCGCCGAGCGCGCAATTGAGCCCCACGGCCAGCGGCCGCGCGTGCCGCACGCTGTGCCAGAAGGCAGTGACGGTCTGGCCCGACAGGATGCGCCCGGAGGCGTCGGTCACGGTGCCGCTGATGATGATCGGCAGCCGCTCGCCGCTGGCCTCGAAATACTCGTCGATGGCAAACAGCGCCGCCTTGGCGTTGAGCGTGTCGAAGATGGTCTCGACCAGCAGCACGTCGGCACCGCCCTCGACCAGCGCCTCGACCTGCTCGCGGTAGGCCGCGCGCAGCGCCTCGAAGTCGATGTTGCGCGCGCCGGGGTCGTTCACGTCGGGGCTGATGCTGGCGGTCTTGGGCGTCGGGCCGAGCGCGCCGACGACGAAGCGCGGCCGGTCCGGCGTGCTGAACTTGTCGCAGGCCTGGCGCGCCAGCCGGGCCGAGGCAAGGTTCATCTCGCGCGCCAGCGCGCCCATCTTGTAGTCGTCCTGCGCGATCGAAGTGGCGCCGAAGGTGTTGGTCTCGACCATGTCGGCGCCGGCCGCCAGGTAGCCCTCGTGGATGTCGCGGATGACATCGGGCTGCGTCAGCGAGAGCAGCTCGTTGTTGCCCTTCACGTCGGCAGCGAAATCCTGGAAGCGCTCGCCGCGGTACTGCGCCTCGCTCAGCTTGAAGCGCTGGATCATGGTGCCCATGGCGCCATCGAGGATGGCGATGCGTTGCGACAGGAGGTCGGCCAGGGCTTGGCCACGGGTGTAGGCGATGGGCTGCATGCCGCGATTGTAGAAAGTGCGCAACGCGCGAGTTTTGACAAGGGTTGACGTTTGGGCGCAGGATGCCGTGACCGCCGCGCCGCCAGGACGCGCCGGTGCCGGGCCCCGCCAAGGGTGTGTAGTCGATGCCGGAATCCGGAGCACGAGGAGGATCGCCATGCGTCGATCAGGCTCTGACAAAAGAAGCGCCGTGGCAGCGGCCGCGGCCCTGACTTGCGCGGTGGGCGGCGGTGCCTGCGCCCAGGCCCTGCCCGATCCCGACACCGACCCGGCCCGACCGCGCCTGCCTGAAACCCAGTACATGGGCACGCTCGACGAGCGCGGCGCCGCCTTCCGGGGCAGCGGCGGACTGGGTTTTGGCCGCGCGCTGCACTCGCCCGCCTCGGTCTGGCTGCGCAGCGCGGACGGCGGCTTTCGCCCGGTCAGCCCGGGCACCAACGGCATGGGCGTGAATGGACCCACCACCCAGTTGCAGGCCGGGACCGATGTGGCCAGCTGGTCGCTGCTGGGCAACGGCGACCGCGTGCGGCTGGGCGCCATGGCCGGCGCCGGCCGCGCCCCGACCGACCTGCTGGCGCTGGGCAACCCGCTGCAGCTCGACGGCCGCGCCAGCAGCACCAACGTGGGCGCCTACGCCACCTGGTTCCAGCACGACCGCAGCCGGCTCGGCTGGTATGCCGACAGCTGGGGCCAGTACGACTGGTACCGCAGCGAGTCCAACACCCAATTGCCGGCCAGCGCCGCCTACCGCAGCAACGACGCGCTGCTGTCCTTCGAGACCGGCTACACGCTGCAGCTGGCCGAAGGGCTGGACTGGCGCGTGACGCCGCAGGGCCAGGCGATCTATGTGCGCAAGTCGGCCGCCGGGCTGGCGGCCGCGGGTGCCGACGACAGCGGCTGGATCTCGCGCCTGGGCGTGCGCTTCACCACGCCGGCGGCCGAGGCCGGCGGCTGGCGCCTGCAACCCTACGCCGCCGTGAACTGGTGGCACGACGGCCTGGGCGCCACCGCCACGCTGATCGACCCCGGCCAGGCGCGCGCCTTCTACCCGAGCGAACGCTACGAGGTGAAGACCGGCCTGGAAGTGCTGTTCAGCCCCAAGTGGAGCGCCTGGGGCAGCCTGGGCATGCAGTGGGGCGACCAGTCGTACAAGAACTGGTCGGCCGGCATCGGCCTGCGCTACGCGATGTAGCCGAGCAGCAGGCGCTCACTTTCTTTTCAGCCTGAGGCCTGCGACGCCTCAGCCGAGCGCCAGGATCTCGCCCGCCAGCGCCGCCAGCCGTTCATCCGCCAGGTTTTCCGCCACCACCACGCCGCGCGTGGCCCAGTGCGCAAAGTGGCGCTCCTGCGAGCGCGAGTAGTGCGGGTCGTAGTGCAGCGCCATCAGTTCGCCGAACAGTTCGGGCAACTGGCCGGCGCGCGCCCAGACCTGCCAGCGGGCCACGATTTCCTTGCCCTGCAACTCCTTGAGCCAACCCAGCTGCGTGGCCAGCGCCTCGGCGTCATCGCCCAGGTAGGCGTAGTCGCGCAGCAGGTATTCCAGCCGCGCCGGCACGCTCGCCTGCACCTCGATGCAGTGCGCCGCGCGCATGCGCGCCACCAGGCCGAGCGGCAGGGCCAGGCGCCCGATGCGCGCGCTTTCGCCTTCGACGTAGACCGGCCGGCGGACATCGAAAGCCTCCAGCGCGGTGCCGATGCGCGTCTCGAAAGCCTTTTGCGAGGGCTGCGGCACGCCGGGCAGGTTGCCCAGCAGCGAGCCCTTGTGGCGGGCGAAATCTTCCAGGTCGAGCACCTGCGCGCCCTGCTCGGCCAGCGCATGGAGCAGGCGCGTCTTGGCGCTGCCGGTGGCGCCGCACACCACGCGCAAGTCCAGCTGCGGCACCAGCGCCTCGATCTGTGCGATGACGTGGGCGCGGAAGCTCTTGTAGCCGCCCGCCAGTTGCTGGGCGTCCCAGCCGACCAGGCGCAGCCAGGTCACCATCGAGCCGCTGCGCATGCCGCCGCGCCAGCAGTAGACCAGCGGCTTCCATTGCGCCGGCATGTCGGCAAAGCGCCCGTTCAGGTGCTTCGCCAGATTCGCCGCCACCATCGCGCCGCCGACGCGGCGCGCCTCGAAGGCGCCCTGCTGCTTGTACAGCGTGCCGACGATGCGGCGCTCCTCGTCATCGAGCACCGGGCAGTTGATGGCGCCGGGAATGTGGTCGAGCGCGAACTCGGCCGGCGAGCGCGCGTCGATCAGGGCGTCGAACTTGTCGCGCTCGGTGATGCGCACCGGTCCCCGGTGACTCATGTGGAAGCCTCCGCGCGGCGCATCGCGCTGGCAGAATGCCCGCTTGCGCTCTCATCGCGCCCTTGCTGCGCCTTCACTCGAGTCACCATGGAACCGATCAATCTCACTCGTTTTTCACATGGAGGCGGCTGCGGTTGCAAGATCGCCCCCGCCCTGCTGGCCGAGATTCTGGCACGCGCCCCGCAAGGCATCGTGCCGCCGCAGCTGATGGTGGGCACCGAGACCAGCGACGACGCCGCCGTCTACCGCCTCAACGACAGCCAGGCGCTGGTCGCCACCACCGACTTCTTCACGCCCATCGTCGACGACCCCTTCGACTTCGGCCGCATTGCCGCCACCAACGCGCTGTCCGACATCTACGCCATGGGCGGCACGCCGATCATGGCGCTGGCGCTGGTCGGCATGCCGATCGACAAGCTGCCGCCCGAGGTCATCGGCCGCATCCTCGAAGGCGGCGCCAGCGTCTGCCGCGAAGCCGGCATCCCGATTGCGGGCGGCCACAGCATCGACGTGCTGGAGCCGATCTACGGGCTGGTGGCGATGGGGCTGGTGCATCCCGACAAGGTGCGCCGCAACGCCGATGCGCAGGCCGGCGACGTGCTGGTGCTGGGCAAGCCGCTGGGCGTGGGCATCCTGTCGGCCGCGCTGAAGAAGGGCGTGCTGGGCGAGGGCTACGCCGACATGCTGCGTCACACCACGCAGCTGAACAAGGTCGGTATCGACCTGGCCGCGCTCGATGGCGTGCGCGCGCTGACCGACGTCACCGGTTTCGGCCTGGCCGGCCACCTGCTGGAGATCTGCCGCGGCTCCGGCCTGTCGGCGCAGGTCACGCTGGCGCAGGTGCCGCTGATCGACAGCGCGCTGGCCTTTGCCCAGCAGGGCATGGCCACCGGCGCCTCGGCGCGCAACTGGGCCGGCTACGGCGCCCAGGTCGACTGGCCGGCCGACGCGGCCGACTGGCAGCGCGCGCTGATGACCGATCCGCAGACCAGCGGCGGCTTGCTGGTGAGCTGCGCGCCGGCGGTGGCCAGCGACGTGATCGCCTTCTTCCGCCAGGCCGGCTTTGCCCAGGCGGCGCAGATCGGCGCGATGCAGGCCCCGCAAGCGGGGCTCGGCCCGCGACTCGCATTCCGCGCTTGATCTTGCGGGCCTGAGGCGCGCCGTCAGGCCCCGCCCGGCGCCGGGCTGACACAATGGACGGGCCCGCGCGCGGCATGCGCGCCGGTCCATCCTCTTTCGCGCCCCGCTTTGTCCACCTTCTCCCGCCCCTCCGCCCCGTCCCACCCGAACGCTGCCGACACCGATCCGCTGCAGATCCTGCAGGAGGTGTTCGGCTACGACGCCTTCCGCGGCCCGCAGGCGCCGATCGTCGATTGCGTGATCAGCGGCGGCGACGCCCTGGTGCTGATGCCCACCGGCGGCGGCAAGTCGCTGTGCTACCAGATCCCGGCGATCGCGCGCCAGCGCGCCGGCCGCGGCGTGGCGGTGGTGGTGTCGCCGCTGATCGCGCTGATGCACGACCAGGTCGGCGCGCTGCACGAGGCCGGCGTCGACGCCGCCTTCCTCAACTCCACGCTCGACTGGGAACAGACGCAGGAGGTGGAGCGCCGCATGCTGCGCGGCGAGATCACGCTGCTGTATGCCGCGCCCGAGCGCGTCACCACGCCGCGCTTCCTGTCGCAGCTCGATTCGCTGCACGAGCGCGGCCTGCTGTCGATGTTCGCCATCGACGAGGCCCATTGCGTGAGCCAGTGGGGGCACGACTTCCGCCCCGAGTACCGCGCCCTGACGGTGCTGCACGAGCGCTATGCCGGCGTGCCGCGCATCGCCCTGACCGCCACCGCCGACGCGCTCACGCGGGCCGACATCGTCGAGCGCCTGCAGCTGGAAGACGCGCAGCAGTTCGTCAGCAGCTTCGACCGGCCGAACATCCGCTACACCATCGTCGAGAAAAAGGACGCCACCACGCAGTTGCTGCGCTTCATCGAGCGCGAGCACGAGGGCGATGCCGGCGTGGTCTATTGCCAGTCGCGCAAGCGGGTGGAAGACGTGGCGCAGGCGCTGGTCAATGCCGGCATCAACGCGCTGCCCTATCACGCCGGGCTCGACGCCGCCGTGCGCCAGCGCCACCAGGACCGCTTCCTGCGCGAGGAAGGCATCGTGATGGTCGCCACCATCGCCTTCGGCATGGGCATCGACAAGCCGGACGTGCGTTTTGTCGCGCACCTGGACATGCCCAAGAACATCGAAGGCTACTACCAGGAAACCGGCCGCGGCGGCCGTGACGGCGCCGCCGCCGACGCCTGGATGGCCTACGGCCTGCAGGACGTGGTGAACCAGCGCCGCATGATCGACGAGAGCCCGGCTGGCGAGGAATTCAAGCAGGTCATGCGCGGCAAGCTCGATGCGCTGCTGGCGCTGGCCGAGGCCATCGACTGCCGGCGCGTGCGCCTGCTGGGCTATTTCGGCGAACAATACGTGCGCCGGCCCGCCGCCGGGCCGCCCCAAGGCGGGCCAGCTCCCTCGGGGGGCAGCGAACCTCGCGCAGCGGGGAGCGTGGGGGCCACATGCGGCAACTGCGACAACTGCCTGCAGCCGCCGCAGGTGTGGGACGGCACCGATGCCGCGCGCAAGCTGCTCAGCACGATCTACCGCGTGCAGCAGCACAGCGGCATCAGCTTCGGCGCCGGCCACATCATGGACATCCTGCGCGGCAAGGCGACCGAGAAGGTCAAGCAGTTCGGCCACGACACGCTGAGCACCTTCGGCATCGGCGCCGAGCTCAGCGAGCCGCAGCTGCGCGGCGTGCTGCGCCAGCTGATCGCCACCGGCGCGCTGGCGGTGAACGCGCAGGCCTTCAACACGCTGCAACTCACCGCCGAGTCGCGCGCGGTGCTGCGCGGCGAGAGCCAGGTGCGGCTGCGCGAATCGGTGTCGGCTGCGGCCGGCGGCAGCGGCCGCAGCACGCGGCGCGACAAGCGCGAAAAGCGTGGCACGGCCTCGCCCGCCGCGGCGGCGCTGGACGGCGTCGAACAGCAGCGCTTCGAGGCGCTCAAGGCCTGGCGCGCCGAGGTGGCGCGCGCGCACAACCTGCCGGCCTACGTGATCTTCCACGACGCCACGCTGGCCGCCATCGCCCAGCGCGCGCCGCAGTCGCTGGGCGACCTGCAGGGCATCAGCGGCATCGGCGAGAAGAAGCTCGAGGCCTACGGCGAGGACGTGCTGCGCGTGGTCGGCGCCGGCTGAACGCCGGCCTGGGCCGGGGCCGGCCGAATAAAATTCGGCCATGAGCACCCTCGGCACCCCCCTCTCCCCTTCGGCCACGCGCGTCATGCTGCTGGGCTCCGGCGAACTCGGCAAGGAAGTGCTGATCGCGCTGCAGCGCCTGGGCGTGGAGACCATCGCGGTCGACCGCTACGACAACGCGCCCGGCCACCAGGTGGCGCACCACGCGCGCACCATCACCATGAGCGATCCGCAGGCGCTGAAGGCGCTGATCGAGGCCGAGAAGCCGATGCTGGTGGTGCCCGAGATCGAGGCCATCGCCACGCCGATGCTGCAGGAACTGGAAGCGGCCGGCACGGTGCGCGTGGTGCCCACCGCACGCGCCACCCGCCTGACCATGGACCGCGAAGGCATCCGCCGGCTGGCCGCCGAGACGCTCGGCCTGCCGACCAGCCCCTACAAGTTCTGCGATTCGCTGGCCGAACTGCAGGCCGCCATCGACGGCGGCATCGGCTACCCCTGCGTGGTCAAGCCGGTGATGAGCAGTTCCGGCAAGGGCCAGAGCAAGATCGACGGGCCGGCCGACGTGTCCAAGGCGTGGGATTACGCGATGGCCGGCGGCCGGGTTGCCGGCGGCCGCGTGATTGTCGAGGGCTTCATCAGTTTCGACTACGAGATCACGCTGCTGACGGTACGCGCACGCGGTGCGGACGGCGAGATCGAGACCGCCTTCTGCGCCCCGATCGGCCACCTGCAGCAAAGCGGCGACTACGTCGAGAGCTGGCAGCCGCACCCGATGGCGCCGGCCGCGCTGGCCAAGGCGCAGCAGATCGCGCAGGCGGTGACGGCCGACCTCGGCGGCCGGGGCCTGTTCGGCGTGGAGCTGTTCGTCCAGGGCGACGAGGTCTGGTTCAGCGAGGTCAGCCCGCGCCCGCACGACACCGGCATGGTGACCATGGCAACGCAGTGGCAGAACGAGTTCGAACTGCACGCGCGCGCCATCCTCGGCCTGCCGGTGGACACCACGCTCAAGAGCTCCGGCGCCAGCGCGGTGATCTACGGCGGCGTCGATGCGCAAGGCATCGTGTTCGACGGCGTGGCCGAAGCGCTGCGCGTGCCGGGCGCCGACCTGCGCCTGTTCGGCAAGCCGGAGAGCTTCGAGCGGCGCCGCATGGGCGTGGCGCTGGTGCATGCGCCCGACATCGATACCGCGCGCGCGCGCGCGCGCACCGCGGCGGCCTGCGTCAGGCCGCGCGCGGCCGGCTGAACGCCCGCGGCAGCGCCGCGCACTCAGTGCGGCGTCGCGCGCCGGTCGAGGATGCGGTTCTGGCGCGCTGGCGAATCCAGCAGGTAGGGTTGGCGGCGGCCTTCGGCATCCAGCCGCGACCCCGCCGAACGCGCGCTCAATGCAGACGCCGACTTGCCGGCGGCGACAGCGGCCACCGGGCAGACACCGGTCGCCCGCAGTTGCAGCGCCGCGGCCAGCCGTGCCTCCTCTGGATCGCCCAAGGCGCGCGAGAAATCGTCGGCCACCGCGCAGGTCGGCGCGAAACCGTCGGCATAGTCCCCTTCGCCCTTGGCGTTGACGCCTTCGAACTGCACCGCGAAATAGGTCGTGCCGCAGTTGTCCTTCGGGTAGAAGCCATAGGGCTTGCCGCAGGTCGGCCCGCCCACCAGGTTGACCGCAACGTCGATGCCGCGCAGCGCGTTGACGATCGATTCGCTGGCCGAGCAGGTGTCGGGCCCCGACAGCACCGTGACACGCGAAAGTGCAAGCCGCGGCAACGGCTGGCCTTCCGGCACGGAATAGCCGATCGACGTCGGAGGGAAGGCATAGCGCGTCTGGGCGGTGCTGAAGTTGAACGGGTTCTTTCGATTGAACTTCAGTTGTTCGAACACCTTGCCGCTGGTCGCCGACGGCGCGGAAATCATCGCGGCCAACTCGGCCGCCACACCGAGCAGCCCGCCGCCGTTGTAGCGCAGGTCGAGAATCAGGTCGCTCACGCCCGCCGTCTTGAGCTGGTTCACCGCATCGATCAGCTGGCCTTCGGCGGGCTCGCTGTGCGTATTGAACTGCATGTAGCCGACGCGGCCGGTGGGCGTGTCGATAGCCTTGACGTTCATCACCGCGGCCATCTGCATCCTGCCGCTGGTGAGGGTGGTGGTGTAGGTGCTGTCGTCGAGGCGGGCGAAGCGCAGGACATGCTGCGCGCCCCCCACCCAGGGATCGATCGCCTCGTTCAAGGTGTCGATGTCGGTGCCGTTCGAGGTGTCCACGCCGTCGGCCTCGAGCAAGCGGTCACCGCGCGCGACACCCGCTGCTGCCGCCGGCGAACCCGGGCTGACGTAAGCCACGCGGATGTCGTAGGGCAGCGTCCTCGTCAGCAGCGCGAACGCGATGCCATAGCCGAACGACGTGTCGTTGGCCAGGATGTCGTTCCAGACGGTGCTGTCGTAGGTGTAGTGAAACCGGTCCTTCCACTGGCCCGACGCCGTGACGGCGGGGGTGCGGAGCACGTCGAAGTAGGGGATCGGGCCGCTGAAGTCGCTGGCCCTGTAAGTGGTGGGCACTTCGTCGTACCAGAGGTAGGTCTCGTCGATCCAGTCATGCACCCAGCGCTTCTCGTCGTCGAGCGTGCCGGGCCGGTCGACATAGGCGCGCCCGGTGGCCGGGTCGATGCCGCTGCGCGGTGCGGCGCAGCGTCCGGCCAGGGCGTCCGAGATCAGCGGGTGCGGCCCACCGGATCCATCCTCGGTATCGGTCGGGTGGGTGGGTGTCGGGTCCACGGCCATCGGGTCGGCGGGGGCTGCGGTCCCCGCCGTCACGGCGCCACTGCTGCTGCTGCCGCCACCGCCGCATGCGCTCAGCAACGATGCGGACATGAACAGCGCGACGCCCAGCGCCGCCCCTCCCCCCAATATGTTCTTCATTTTTTCGCCTGCGACCGTCGCGCTGCGTCGACGGTGGTGTTTGGAAGGCCTGAGGATAGCGCCGCGACCGGCCGGCGCGGCGAACAGGCCAGGCCCCTGCGCTATTGCATGAAGCCGATGCCGCGCGCTTCGCGCACTTCGGGCTTGATGCGGTGCTCGGCTTCGAGCTGGTCGAGGAACTCCTCGGCACTGAATTCGGTGGCCAGGATGTCGGTCTGCCGCTTGACCGCGGCGAAGTCGCCCGGGCACAGCTGGGACAAGCGCGCGAGCCGCGCGGCGCTGGCCGGCGTCAGGCTCGCCGCATCGCCGGCCAGCGCCTCGGTCACGAACATGCGCTCGCGCTGCGTCGCGGTGAGCGGCATGAACTTGATCTTGAAGGTGAAGCGGCGCAGCGCCGCCTGGTCGAGCCGGTCGAGCAGGTTGGTGGTGCAGATGAAGATGCCGTTGAAGCGCTCCATGCCCTGCAGCATCTCGTTGACCTCGGTCACCTCGTAGCTGCGCTGCGCGCCGCGCCGGTCCTGCAGGAAGCTGTCGGCCTCGTCCAGCAGCAGCACCGCCTTCTCGGCCTCGGCCTCGCGGAACATGGCGGCCATGTTCTGCTCGGTCTCGCCGACGAACTTGCTCATCAGGTCGCTCGCCTGCTTGATGATCAGCGGCCGCCCGATGGCCTTGGCCACGTGCTCGCCCAGCGCCGTCTTGCCGGTGCCCGGCGCGCCGTAGAAGCACAGCGTGCCGTGGCCGCGCGCGCGCAGTGCCTCGACGATGCGCGGCACCTCGAAGCGCGTCTCGACGTTCAGCATGTCGAGGTCGTAGGTGGTGACGTTGCGGCGCTCGCGCGCGGCGTCCGGCGTGCCCAGTGCCAGGTCGGCGTTGCGCAGTTGCCGCTCGATCAGGCTTTCCATCGACACGTCGTCGCTGCACGCCAGCCCGGCAAAGCGCACCGCGGTGCGGATCTGCGCCGGCGTCAGCCCCTTGCGCTCGGCCAGCCGGGTGGCGAACGCCTGCGACACCTCCACGCCCTCGAGCGTCTTGCGCACCAGTTGCTCGCGCGCACCGGGCGGCGGCGACTTCAATTCCAGGTGGTAGGCGAAACGGCGCCGGAAGGCCGGGTCGATCTGCTCGATGCGGTTGGTGACCCACAGCGTGGGCACCGCGTTCGACTCCAGGATCTGGTTGACCCAGGCCTTGCCGCTGACGCTGCCGCTGGGCGCCGATGGAATCTGCTCGGCGCGCGCCATGAACTGCGCGGCCTCGGTGCTGATGGGCGGGAACACGTCCTCCACCTCGTCGAACAGCAGCGCCGCGCGCGCGCTGCCCTTGAGGAAGACCTGGGCGATCTGCAGCGAACGGTAGCGGTCGCGCCCGCTCAGCGAATTGCCGTCGCGGTCGGCGTACTCCACCTCGAACAGCTCCAGCCCCGCCGCCTGCGCCACCACCTTGGCCAGTTCGGTCTTGCCGGTGCCCGGCGGGCCGTACAGCAGCACGTTGACACCCGGCTCCTTGCGCGCCACCGCGGCGCGCAGCAGCGTGACCAGCATCTGCGCGTCTTCACCGACAAAGGCGAAGTCGTCGGCGTGCAGGTTGCTCTTGACCGACGGGCGGGTGAACACCGCCATCAGTTCGCTGTGGTCGCGGTACTCGCGCATCAGCACCGGCGGCAGCTTCTCGCTGACCTTCATGAGGTCGGCCAGGTCGGTGATGTTGTGCTCGGAAATGAGGTTTTCCACCAACCCGATGCGCTCCAGCCGCGAGCCGGCGCGCAGCGCCTCGCCCACCTCGGTGGCGTTCACGCCGGCCACTTCGGCGATGGCGGCGTAGGCCTCGGGCGCGTTGTTGACCTTGAATTCCACCAGCAGCGAGCGCAGGTCGCGCTGGTAGCGCGCCAGCGTGCCGTACAGCAGCAGCGCGCGTTCGGCCTTGTTCAGCTGCAGCAGGCCGGCCAGCGCGTCGATGTTCTTCTCGACCAGGGTCGACTGCTTGCGCAGCGCGTGCGTGAGCCAGTCGCGCGTGACCGACAGCACCGAGAGCAGGTCCTTGGGCAGGTCCTTGGCGTATTCGTCGAGGTAGAAGAACAGCGTGCCTTCCTCGTAGGGGCCGCGCCAGACGCCGTGGCGCTGCAGCAGTTCGCGCCCGTCGAGCCGCTCGACGCCGCTCCACACCTCGTTGCCGGCACAGCGGCGCGCCAGGAATTCGCGCAGGCGCGAGAGCACCGGTGCCGGCCAGACCAGGTGCCGCCCGGTCAGCGAGAGCAGGCCGTTCAGGTCGCGCCGCACGTTGAAGCGCGGGCCCTGCTTGGCCGCCAGCGTCAGCACGAAGTGCGAGCACATCAGTTCCAGCACCGGCGCCTCGCGCAGACCGGGCGAAGGCAATGCCTGCCCGCGGATCGCGGCAGTCACTGCGTCAACGCCGGCGCGCCTGACCATCGAGGGTTACCTTCCTGCTAGAGCCAATTCAGCGCGACCATAGCGCAGAGTTTTCAGCAGGGGAAGAGATGGAAAGAGTAATAACCCTGTATTGCCGATTCACCTGACAATTAGTCAATGATTTCTCTCGAAGATGTGCGTCGCGCGGCCGATCGGCTGCATGGAAAAGTCCTCGATACCCCCTTCGTCGCCTCGCAGACGCTGTCCGAGATCGTCGGCGCGCAGGTGTTCCTGAAGTTCGAGAACCTGCAATTCACCGCCTCCTTCAAGGAGCGCGGCGCCTGCAACAAGCTGACCGACCTGGCCGCCCAGGGCGTGCAGGGCGTGATCGCCATGTCGGCCGGCAACCACGCGCAGGGGGTGGCCTACCACGCCCGGCAGCTGGGCCTGGCCGCCACCATCGTCATGCCGCGCTTCACGCCGGGCGTGAAGATCGAGCGCACGCGCGGCTTCGGCGCCGAGGTGGTGCTGCATGGCGACAGCCTCGATGCGGCGCGCGCCCATGCCTTCGCGCTGGCCGAGCAGCGCGGCCTGAGTTTCGTGCACCCGTACGACGACGAGGCCATCATGGCCGGCCAGGGCACGGTGGCGCTGGAGATGCTGGCGGTGGAGCCCGACCTCGACGTGATGGTGGTCGCCATCGGCGGCGGCGGCCTGATCGCCGGCATGGCGGTGGCGGCCAAGGCGATCCGGCCGGACATCGAGATCGTCGGCGTGCAGACCGAGCGCTTTCCGGGCATGTACAACGCCGTCAAGGGCACCCAGCTGGCCGGCGGCAACAGCACCATCGCCGAGGGCATCGCCGTCAGTTCCCCCGGCGCGCTGACGCGCGAGGTGGTGGCGCAGCACGTCGACGAGCTGCTGCTGGTCGACGAAGGCGACATCGAGCAGGCCGTGCTGATGCTGCTGGAGATCGAGAAGACGCTGGTCGAAGGGGCCGGCGCGGCGGGCCTGGCGGCCATGCTGCGCTACCCGGCGCGCTTTGCCGGCAAGCGGGTCGGGCTGGTGCTGTCGGGCGGCAACATCGACCCGATGCTGCTGGCGGCGATCATCGAACGCGGCATGGTGCGCGCCGGCCGGCTCGCCCGGCTGCGCATCAGCGCGCGGGACGTGCCAGGCGTGTTGGCCCGTATCACGGCCATCGTGGCGGAAGCGGGCGCCAACATCGATGAAGTGCACCACCAGCGCGCCTTCACCCTGCTGGCGGCGCAGAACGTGGAAATCGAACTGGTGCTGCAGACCCGCGGGCGTGAGCACCTGGCGGCCGTGCTGGCGGCGCTGCACCAGGCCGGGCTGGAAGCGAAAGCGCAGGATTGAGACAAAGCTGACAGCGCCAGGGGGTTGCCCCTGAGGGGAGCGCCGGGTGGCGATCGCTAGAATCTTGAGCCACTAGCGATCCGAGGACCCGTACATGTCGAATCCCACGCCCGTCGAACCTGGTCACGCTGCCGCCGTCGAAAAAGACGCGGTCGAGTCGATCGTGCCGTTGATGCCGCTCGTCCTGCCGCTGGCCGGCGGCGTGCTGATGCTGCTGCTGGCGTCGATCGCCGTCTTCCTGGCCTGAGGCCGGCGCGGCCGCCGCCAAGCTCGCGGCCCACTCCCCGGGAGAAAGACGTTTTCTCAAACGGTCCTTGCCGTCCCGCCCATCGCGGCGAGAAGGTCCGTTCGAAAAGACGATTTTCAACTTAGGAGTATTTTCATGAACGCACCCCTGACTCCGGCGCTCGCCATCCAGGCGCCCGCCTACGTCAAGAACCAGAAGCTGATCGCCTGGGTGGCCGAGATGGCCGCGCTGTGCAAGCCCGACAACATCCATTGGTGCGACGGCAGCGACGCGGAATACGACCGCCTGTGCCAGCTGCTGGTGGACGCCGGCAGCTTCAAGAAGCTCAATCCGGCCAAGCGCCCCAACTCCTACCTCGCCAGCTCCGACCCGAGCGACGTCGCGCGCGTGGAGGACCGCACCTTCATCTGCTCCGAGAAGAAGGACGACGCCGGCCCGACCAACAACTGGATGGCGCCCGCCGAGATGCGCGCCACCCTGCAGCCGTTGTTCGACGGCTGCATGAAGGGCCGCACCATGTATGTGGTGCCCTTCAGCATGGGCCCGCTGGGCTCGCCGATCGCCCACATCGGCATCGAGCTGTCCGACAGCGCGTACGTGGCCGTCAACATGAAGATCATGACCCGCATGGGCAAGGCGGTGTACGACGTGCTGGGCGCCGACGGCGAATTCGTGCCCTGCGTGCACACCGTGGGCGCGCCGCTGGCGGCCGGCCAGAAAGACGTGGCCTGGCCCTGCAACAAGACCAAGTACATCGTCCACTACCCGGAAACGCGCGAGATCTGGAGCTACGGCTCGGGCTACGGCGGCAACGCGCTGCTGGGCAAGAAGTGCTTTGCGCTGCGCATCGCCTCGAACATGGGCCGCGACGAGGGTTGGCTGGCCGAGCACATGCTCATCCTGGGCGTGACCTCGCCGCAGGGCAAGAAATACCACGTGGCCGCCGCCTTCCCGAGCGCCTGCGGCAAGACCAACTTCTCGATGCTGGTGCCGCCGGCGGGCTTCGAGGGCTGGAAGGTCACGACCATCGGCGACGACATCGCCTGGATCAAGCCCGGCAAGGACGGCCGGCTGTACGCCATCAACCCCGAAGCGGGTTACTTCGGCGTGGCCCCCGGCACCAACATGCTGACCAACCCGAACTGCCTGAAGAGCCTGGACCGCGACGTCATCTTCACCAACGTCGGCCTGACCGATGACGGCGACGTCTGGTGGGAAGGCATGGAGCAGGACGCCCCGGGCAAGGCGCTGCCGGCGCACCTGATCGACTGGCAGGGCAAGGACTGGACGCCGCAGATCGCCAAGGAAACTGGCGCCAAGGCGGCCCACCCGAACTCGCGCTTCACCGTGGCCGCGACCAACAACCCGGCGCTCGACCCGGCCTGGGACGATCCGGCCGGCGTGCCGATCGACGCCTTCATCTTCGGCGGCCGCCGCTCCACCACCGTGCCGCTGGTGACCGAAAGCCGCGACTGGGTGGAAGGCGTCTACATGGCCGCCACCATGGGCTCGGAGACCACCGCCGCCATCGTTGGCCAGGTCGGCGTGGTGCGGCGCGACCCCTTCGCCATGATCGCCTTCGCCGGCTACAACATGGCCGACTACTTCCAGCACTGGCTCGACCTGGGCAAGAAGCTGGCCGCCTCGGGCGCCAAGCTGCCGCGCATCTACACCACCAACTGGTTCCGCAAGGGCGCCGACGGCAAGTTCGTCTGGCCCGGCTATGGCGAGAACATGCGCGTGCTCAAGTGGATGATCGACCGCATCGAGAACAAGGGTGAAGGCCACGACCACCTGTTCGGCGTGACCCCGCGCTACGAAGACCTGGACTGGACCGGCCTGGACTTCAGCGCCGAGCAGTACGCCAGCGTCACCAGCATCGACAAGGCCGCCTGGGAAGCCGAGCTCAAGCTGCACAGCGAGCTGTTCACGCAACTGGCGCACCACCTGCCCCAGGAACTGCCGAAGGCCAAGGAAGCGATCGAGAACCGCCTGGCGGCCTGATCGCCCAGGGCGCTGCCGGCTGCGCGCACGCCGGCAGCAGACGAAAAAAAGCCGCCCTTGGGCGGCTTTTTCGTGGGCGGCACGTCCGGCCTCGTGAGCCGGTGCGCCATGGCTTGCGCTGGTTGACGCGGGCTGCGCTGGTTGACGCGGGCTGCGCCTGATCAGTCGATCAGTAGTAGGTGGCCATGCGCATGCGGCGCGCGGTTTCGAAGGCGTTTTCGCCCAGCGAAGGCACGAGCTTGTGCACGTTCGCGAACGACAGGCTGCCAACGGTGGCACCGGTGCGCGCTTCGTGACGCAGCACGGCGGCGTTCAGGTCGGCCATGATGCGCGGGTCGAACTGGGCGTAGGCCAGGAACTGCGCATCGGCGCGGCGGGCAGCGCGCTTGGCGGCGGCAGCTTGCCACTTGGCGGCCAGCGAAGCGCCGAACTTGCGCAGGGAGATCAGTTGATCACCCAGGGCTTCGCCGCGCAGCACGCCGGGATGTTGGTTGATGGTCGGGGCATTGACGAAACTGTTCATTTTTTTCTCCTATGAGGTGGCCTCATTCGGAGGCCTGGACGACTTGATGGGGTAATCATAGGGTTTTCCCTATTGTTCTTCAAGTTTATATTTGTGATGTTTGATATTCACAATCATGATGAATGTCAACTTCCAGACGCTCGATCTGAATCTGCTGCGGGTCTTCGATGAAGTCATGGCCGAGCAGAACCTGACCCGGGCTGCGCGCAACCTGTCGATCACCCAGCCGGCCGTCAGCAATGCGCTGCGCCGCCTGCGCGAGGCGCTGGGCGACGAACTGGTGCGCCGTTCCGGCCCCGGCGTCACGCCCACGCCGCGCGCACTGGCCCTGTGGCCGACCGTGCGCGAGGCCCTGCAGCGGCTGCAGCAGACCCTGGCGCCCAGCGAGTTCGAGCCCGCCACCGCCCGCGCCACCTTCGTGCTGGCAATGGCCGACGCCACCGCGGCCACGCTGGTGCCCAGCCTGCTGGACATCGGCGCGAGCGAGGCGCCCGGCGTCTCGCTGCGCATCGTTCCCCTCACCACGCGCAACCCACGGGCCTTGCTCGAGAGCGAGGAAGCCGACATGGCGATCGGCTATTTCCCGGCGCTGGTGGCCAACCTGACGGCGGCGGCGCAAGCCGGCGAATCGCTGCCCTTCGAGGCGCAGCGCCTGTACAGCAGCCACTACGTGTGCGTGATGCGCCAGGCCCATCCGCTGGCGGCCAGGCCGCTCACGCTCGACGGTTACTGCGCGGCGGACCACCTGCTGGTGAGCTTTTCGGGACGTTCTTTCGGCTTCATCGACGAAACGCTGGGCGCACTGGGGCGCGAGCGGCGCATCCGGGTCACGGTGAACCAGTTCTTCACGGCCGGGCGCGCGGTGGCCGGCTCGAACCTTCTGACGGTGCTGCCGCACCACTTCCTGGAAGTGCTCGGGATGGGCGAAGCGCTGGTGTTTCGCGAGCTGCCCTTCGAGCAGCCGCCGATGCATGTGGACATCGTCTGGCATCGCCGGGCCCAGCATGGGCCGGCACATGCCTGGCTGCGCGATGCGCTGGTGCGGGCGGCGCAGTTGGCGCACCCGGGGAAAGCGGACTGAACCGGCCTGGGCCGACCTGTGCCGGCGCGGCAGGCGAAGGAAATCAGCGAACGACGCGCAGATAGGCGCTGGCAGCAGCGCGCAGTTCCTGGGCCTGGTGCTGGTCGTGGCCGGCGGCATCGTCGGCGGCCTGCATCAGGCGGGCGGCGTGGCTGTCTTCGGCGACGGCGGGTTGGAAGAAGCGGACGAGTTGGGCGAAAAGGTTGCGCATGGTGGACTCCGGGCAAAGCTGAATCGGGTATGCCTCAAGCTTAGGTGTTTTCCCTAGTTGTTCAAGCAGAAGGTTATGCGTGCATTGCATGAACCAATGTCTGCCGCGGCAAAGACCCGTGCGCAGGCGCCGGCTGGCCGGCACACACGGGCAATCTGTCACCATCGCCGGGTTGCCGCCGTCGCCCAGGCCGATCTGGCCGGCCGCTCGATTCCCGCCCGATTTCCGCCGCTTTGCCCGCCATGAAGCTCCAACTCCTGTCGGACCTGCATCTCGAGGTCCACCCGCAATTGCACATCAGCCCCGCACCGGGCGCCGACCTGCTGGTGCTGGCCGGCGACATCGGGTCGTACCAGTCGGGCTCGCGCCTGGCTGACCGCCAGTTCGGGCTGGCGCGCTTTTCACCGCGCCACGGCTGGCCGGTGCCGGTGCTGTTCGTGCCGGGCAACCACGAGTACGACAACGACGACTTCGACGCCGTGCACGCGCGCCTGCGTGAAGCCTGCGCGGCCCTGGACATCGTGTGGCTGGAGCGCGCCACGCACGTGGCGCAGGGCGTGCGCTTCGTCGGCACCACGCTGTGGAGCGATTTCGACGCGCTGGTCGACCCGGCCGTCGACGGCATGACCGAGCAGCTGCGCAAGCGCGGCAAGGCGATGCGCGCCGCCAACTTCTACCTGGAAAAGATGGCCTGCACGCGCGCCGGCCAGCCCTTCCTGGCCGAGGCGCTGCGCGAGGAGGCACTGGCCTGCCAGCAATGGCTGGCCGCCGCGCTGGAGGAACCCTTCGACGGCACCACCGTGGCGATCACCCATTTCGCCCCGACCCTGGCCAGCGCCGACCCGCGCTACGGCCTGACGCCCGGCACCGCCGGCTTCTGCAACAGCCTGGACGCGCTGCTGCCCAAGGCCCAGCTGTGGCTGCACGGCCACCTGCATTGCGCCTTCGACTACCGCAAGGACGGCTGCCGCGTGGTCGCCAACCCGCTGGGCTATGCCAGCAAGGGCGAGCAGCAGGACTTTCGCGCGGGGCTGCTGATCGACGTGCCGCTCACCGAAGCTCGCCGCATCGGCCATTAGAGGAAGCGCACTTTGCTCAACGGCATCTGGCTCGGTTTCTTCTTCGCGGCAGCGCTGGCGGCCAGCGCGCGCTGGCTGGTCGGCGGCGACGCCAGCGTGTTCGCCGCCATGGTCGAGAGCCTGTTTGCCATGGCCAAGCTGGCGGTCGAGGTGATGGTGCTGCTGTTCGGCACGCTCACGCTGTGGCTGGGCCTGCTGCGCATTGCCGAGGCGGCCGGCCTGGTGGCGGCGCTGGCGCGCTGGCTCGGCCCGCTGTTTCGGCGCTTGATGCCCGAAGTGCCCGCGGGCCATCCCGCGCTCGGCCTGATCACGCTGAACTTCGCCGCCAATGCGCTCGGCCTGGACAACGCCGCCACGCCGATCGGCCTGAAGGCGATGCGCGAACTGCAGACGCTCAACCCCAGCAGCACCAGCGCCAGCAACGCACAGATCCTGTTCATGGTGCTCAATGCATCCTCGCTCACCCTGCTGCCTGTCACCGTCTTCATGTACCGCGCGCAGCAGGGCGCGGCCGACCCGACGCTGGTGTTCCTGCCGATCCTGCTGGCCACCAGCGCATCGACCCTGGCCGGGTTGCTGACGGTGGCCTTCGTGCAGCGGCTGCGGCTGTGGGACCCGGTGGTGCTGGCCTACCTGCTGCCGGCCGCGCTGGCGCTGGCCGGCTTCATGGCGCTGCTGGCCTCGCTCAGCGCGGCGGCGCTGGCGTCCCTTTCGGCGCTGCTGGGCAACCTCACGCTGTTTGCGCTGATCATCGCCTTCCTGCTGCTCGGCGCGCTGCGGCGCGTGGCGGTGTACGAGCGCTTCATCGAGGGCGCGAAGGAAGGCTTCGACGTCGCCAAGAACCTGCTGCCCTACCTGGTCGCGATGCTGTGCGCGGTGGGCGTGCTGCGCGCGTCCGGTGCGCTCGACTTCGTGCTCGACGGCGTGCGTTGGGCGGTCCAGCACGCCGGCTGGGACACGCGCTTCGTCGACGCGCTGCCGACCGCGCTGGTCAAGCCCTTCTCGGGCAGCGCGGCGCGCGCGATGCTGATCGAGACCATGAGCAGCCATGGCGTCGACAGCTTTCCCGCGCTGGCCGCCGCCACCATCCAGGGCAGCACCGAAACCACCTTCTACGTGCTGGCGGTGTACCTCGGCGCGGTCGGCATCCAGCGCGCGCGGCATGCGGTGCCATGCGCGCTGCTGGCCGAGCTGGCCGGGGTGATCGCCGCCATCGTGGTCTGCTACCGCTTCTTTGGTTAAGCCGCACGCCGGCGCGCCTTGAGCATCTCGGCGACGAGAAAGGCCAGCTCCAGGCTTTGCGAGCCGTTCAGGCGCGGGTCGCAGGCGCTGCGGTAGCGCTCCTGCAGGCCGGCTTCGGTCAGGCCCTGCGCACCACCGGTGCATTCGGTCACGTCCTGTCCGGTCATCTCGAAATGCACGCCGCCGGCGTAGCTGCCGGCGGCCGCGTGCACGGCGAAGAAGCTGCGCACCTCGGCCAGGATGCGCGGGAAGTCGCGCGTCTTGATGCCGGTGTCGGTGGTGACCGTGTTGCCATGCATCGGGTCGCAGCACCAGACCACGCTGCGCTGCGCGCGCTGCACCGCCTCGATCAGCGCCGGCAGGCGTTCTTCCAGCAAGGGCGCGCCCATGCGGGTGATCAGCACCATGCGGCCTTCGGCGTTGCCCGGGTTCAGCACGTCCAGCAGGCGCAGCAGGTCGTCCGGCCTGGCGTTCGGCCCGAGCTTGCAGCCGATCGGGTTGGCGACGCCGCGCAAATATTCGATGTGCGCGCCATCGAGCGCGCGCGTGCGCTCGCCCAGCCACAGCATGTGGCCCGAGCCACCGTACCAGTGGCCGCTGGCGTCGTCGCGCCGCGTCAGCGCCTCTTCGTAATCCAGGTGCAGCGCCTCGTGCGAGGTGTAGAACTCGACACCCGTCACCTGCGGCGAGCGGCTGGCGCCGAAGCCGCAGGCCTCCATGAAGGCCAGCGCCTCGCCGATGCTTTGCGCCACCGCCTCGAAGCGCTCGCCCTGCGGGCTGGTGCGCACGAAGTCGGCGGTCCAGCGGTGCACCTCGTGCAGGTCGGCAAAGCCGCCGTGCGCCATGGCGCGCAGCAGGTTGAGCGTGGCGGCCGAATGGCCGTAGGCGCGCAGCAGGCGCTGCGGGTCGGGCGTGCGGGCGGCGGCGGAAAACTCGGCGCCGTTCACGATGTCGCCGCGGTACGAAGGCAGGCTCAGGCCGTCGACGCTTTCCACGTCGGAAGAGCGCGGCTTGGCGAACTGCCCGGCAATGCGCCCGACCTTCACCACCGGGCAGGACGCCGCGAAGGTCAGCACCACCGCCATCTGCAGGATCACGCGGAAGGTGTCGCGCACGGTGCTCGCGCCCAGGTCGTCGAAGCTCTCGGCGCAGTCGCCGCCCTGCAGCAGGAAGGCTTCGCCGCGCGAGACTTGCGCCAGCCGCTCGCGCAGGGTGTCGGCCTCGCGCCCGAAGATGAGGGGCGGCTGCGCACTGAGCTGGCGCCGCGCCGCGGCCAGCGCCGCCGGGTCGGGGTAGCTCGGCATCTGGCTGACCGGGCGCTGGCGCCAGCTGGCCGGCGTCCAGTCGCTCGGGAGGGTCGGGCTGGTGTTCATGGGGCTCCTCGGGGTCATCGTCCGCGCGGCACCCGCCACGCCGATGCATCGGCCAGAATACGCCTCTGCCCGCCTCCGCCAAAGCCCTCTTCTCGTGACCCCTGCCACCCGGGCGCAAATGCCCTCCTTCACGCCCGCCGAGTTTCGCGCTGCGCTCGGCATGTTTGCCACCGGCGTGACCATCGTCACAGCACGCGCGGCCAACGGCACGCTGATCGGGCTGACCGCCAACTCCTTCAACTCGGTCTCGCTCGACCCGCCGCTGGTGCTGTGGAGCCTGGCGCGCGGCGCCGGCTCGATGCCAACGCTGCGCACCGGCTCGCACTACACGGTGAACATCCTGGCGGCGAACCAGAAGGAGCTGGCCGAGCGCTTTGCCAAGAAGGACGTGGACCGCTGGGCCGCGGTCGACTACACGCTCGGCCTGGGCGGCGCGCCGGTGCTGACGGGCACCGTGGCCAGCTTCGAATGCTTCAACCGCAGCCGCTACGACGAGGGCGACCACGTCATCTTCGTCGGCGAGGTCGAGCGCTGCGCGCACCGCCCGGGCGCCGCGCCGCTGCTGTTCCACGGCGGGCGCTTCTATACCGAGCACCCGCTGTAGCACGGCCCTGCGGGCCGCCTCCCGGCAATGACCGCGACCGCCGCGACGAAGAACAACAACGAGAGACTTCCTTGACCGAACGCAAGACCCACCTCGACTCCCGCGCCATGAGCCTGCTCGTGGCCTGTTGTGCCTTCTGGGGCCTGCAGCAGATCCTGATCAAGACGACCGTGGCCGAAGTGCCGCCGCTGTGGCAGGCCTCGATCCGCATGGCCGGCGCGGTGCTGCTGCTGTGGCTGTGGTGCGCCTCACGCGGCGTGAAGCTGTTCGCGCGCGACGGCACGCTGGGCGCGGGCCTGCTGGCGGGCGCCCTGTTCGCCGGCGAGTTCGTCTGCATCTACATCGGGCTGGAGTACACGGCGGCCTCGCGCCTGACAGTGTTTCTCTATGCCGCGCCGTTCTGGGTGGCGATCTTCCTGCCGCGCTGGGTGCCGGCCGAACGCCTGCGCGGCGCGCAATGGCTGGGGCTGGGCATTGCCTTCGCCGCGGTGGTCGCCGCCTTCAGCGAAGGCTTCTCGCATTCCACCTCCAGCCAGTTGCGCGGCGATGCGCTGGCGCTGGCGGCCGGCCTGTTGTGGGGCCTGACCACGGTGACCATTCGCGCCACGCGCCTGGCCACCGCGAGCGCCGAGAAGACGCTGTTCTACCAAGTGGGCGTGACCGCGCTGGTGTGCCCGGTGCTGTCGATCGCTTTCGGCGAAAGCTGGGGCCTGCACTACTCGCTCTACGCCTGGACCTCGATCGGCCTGCAGACGGTGATCGGCGCCTTTGCCAGCTACCTCACCTGGATGTGGCTATTGCGCCATTACCCGGCCACGCAGATGTCCTCTTTCACCTTCCTCACGCCGCTGTTCGCGCTGGTGTTCGGCGTGGCGGTGCTGCACGAGCCGCTGACGCTCACCCTGGCGGTGGCCCTGACGGCGGTGGCGGTGGGCATCGTGATCGTGAACCGGCGCCCGGCACGCGCGATGCCGCCCTGAGCGCGAACGGCGCGCATCAGGCGAGCGCGTCGTCGCAGCGCATCGCCAGGCAGGCAAAGCAGCCACGTCCGGCGTTGTGCAGGTGCACGTAGGCCACGTCCTCGCGCTGCATCAGGCGCGCCAGTTCGGCGCCGACCAGCGCGCCCTCGCGCACCATGCCGTCGACGATCCAGTGGCGCGTGTCGTAGGCGCGGATCGAGATCAGGCGCGTGCGCACGATGTCGGGCACCTCGCCGGGCGCCAGCATGGCGCGCTGCGCGCCGCGCCGCACGTAGATCGGGCCGCTGGCCTGGTAGGGCGACGTGGCGGGCTGGTGCGTGAAGGGCAGCAGCAACAGCTCTTCGCCTGGCACCGCCTGCGCCAGGCTCACGCGGCACGGCCAGGCCGCGTCGGGTGGGGCAATGCAGCGGGCGATGCCGCGCTGCGCCAGTTGCGCATCGGACAGATCGAAAAGAGGGGCGAACAATTCGGGCGCTAGGCCGGTCAAGCGAAAACTGTGCATGGCGATTCCATTGGCGTGATGAAGGAAGCGCCATGCTCGGCGCGCCTGCGCATCGGGTCTGGCCGCTTCCGGACCTGCCATTGCGAAGTCAGCGACCGCCCGCGCCGAGTGGCTATGCTCACCTCATGATCCCCTCCGGAACCCTGCGCGGCATCGTCGCCATGCTGGCCGCCTGCGCAGCGTTCGGCTGCATGGACGCGCTGCTCAAGGTGCTGTCCGGCAGCTTTTCGCCGGCCCAGGTGGCAGCGCTGCGCGGCCTCACGTCCTTGCCGCTGGTGTGCCTGTACGTGGCCTGGCGGCGCGAGACCGGTGCCCTGTTCGCGCGCGGGCTGCGCTGGCGGCTGCACCTGGTGCGCGGCCTGCTGACGGTGGCCATGCTGATGCTGTTCACCTATGGCCTGCGAACGCTCGGGCTCGCCGAGGCCTACACGCTGACCTTCGTCGCGCCGCTGGTCATCACCCTGCTTTCGGTGCCGCTGCTGGGCGAGACGGTGCGCGCGCGCCACTGGGTGGCGATTGCCTTCGGCTTCATCGGCGTGGTGGTGGCGCTGCGGCCCGAGAGCAACGCCTTCCTGTCGCTGGGCTCCTTGGCGATCCTCGCAGCCGCGGTCTGCTACGCGTTGTCCAACGTGCTGGGGCGCCTGGTCAGCCGCACCGAACCCAGCGCCACGCTGGTGTTCTGGACCACCGTCAGCCTGTCGCTCGGCGGCAGCCTGCTGGCGGCGCCGCAGTGGACGCCGCTGCGGCTCGAACACGCCTGGCTGCTGGCCGGGTTGGCGGTGAGCGGCTTCCTGGGCCAGCTGGCGATTTCCGAAGCCTTCCGCCATGGCCAGGCGGCCGCCATCGCGCCCTTTGAATACAGCGCGCTGGCCTGGGCGATTGCGCTCGACTGGCTGATCTGGCGCACCGTGCCGGACGCCTGGACGCTCGGCGGCGGCGCCATCATCATCGCCAGCGGGCTCTACCTGGCGCGCCATGAGGCGCCGCGTACGCGGCCTACGCCGCAGCCGGTGCCTTGAGGCGCAGTAGAACTACAGCACGCCAGCTTCGCGCAGCGCGGCAATCCGCTCCGGCGCCAGGCCCCACTCGGCCAGCACTTCATCGGTGTGCTGACCCAGCGCCGGCGGCGCGTGGCGCAACACCGGCGGCGTGGCCGACAGGCGCAGCGGGCTGGCCACGCCGGTGATCTGCGCGATGCCGTCGCCGGCGTCGCGCGGCAAGGTCACGGCCAGGCCGCGCGCCTTCACCTGTTCGTCGTCGAAGGCCTGGCCGATGTCGTTGATCGGACCGCAAGGCACGGCCTTGTCTTCGAGCAGCGCGATCCACTGCGCGGTGCTGCGCGTGCGCGTGACTTCTTCCATCGTCGGAATCAGCACCGCGCGGTGCTTCACACGCAAAGGGTTCGTCGCAAAGCGCGCGTCGCTCGCCCACTCGGGGTGACCGGCCGCTTCGCAGAAGCGCGCGAACTGGCCGTTGTTGCCGATCGCCAGCAGCATCGACCCATCCTGCGTGGGGAAGTCTTGATAAGGCGCCAGGCTCGGGTGGCTGTTGCCCTGGCGTTGCGGTGCCACGCCGGTGTTGAGAAAAGCGCTGCCCTGGTTCGCCAGGATCGCCATGCCGACGTCGAGCAGCGCCATGTCGATGTGCTGGCCTTCGCCGGTGCGGTGCCGCACTTCCAGCGCGGCCAGGATGGCGGTGCTGGCGTAGACGCCGGTGAACAGGTCGGTCAGCGCCACGCCCACGCGCAATGGGCCGCCGCCGGGCACGTCGTCGGGCCGGCCGGTGATGCTCATCATGCCGCTGGTGGCCTGGATCATCAGGTCGTAGCCGGCGCGCTGCGCGTGCGGGCCGTCGTGGCCGAAGCCGGTCACGCTGCAGTAGATGAGACGCGGGTTGGCGGCGCGCAGGCTGGCGTAGTCGAGCCCGTACTGCGCGAGGCCGCCGGTCTTGAAGTTCTCCACCACGATGTCGGCGCCGGCCGCCATCTGCTGCAGCAGCGCCTGGCCCTCGGGCGTCGCCATGTCGACCGTGACCGAGCGCTTGTTGCGGTTGCAGGCGGTGAAGTAGGTCGCCTGGTCGGTGTCGTTGCCCTGCGCGTCCTTCAGGAAGGGTGGGCCCCAGTGGCGCGTGTCGTCGCCCACGCCAGGGCGCTCGATCTTCACCACGTCGGCGCCCAGGTCGGCCAGGATCTGGGTGCACCACGGGCCGGCCAGCACGCGCGAGAGGTCGAGGACCTTGAGGCCTTCCAGCGCGGCGGAGCGCTTGTCCGTTGTCACAAGCGACATCCCGCAAGCGAAGACCCAACGAGCGCCGGCGTATGGCCCCCTCTCCCTCTGGGAGAGGGTTGGGGTGAGGGCACGCGGCCGCGGAGATGCTGCAGCGCAAGGTGAGGCCGGCTGCCCTCACCCCGCCCTCTCCCAGAGGGAGAGGGAGCGAAGAAAGATCGCAGCGTGTTCATCTCAATTTGCAAAGGCGGAAATGCCCGTCTGCGCACGGCCCAAGATGAGCGCGTGCACGTCGTGCGTGCCTTCGTAGGTGTTCACCACTTCGAGGTTGACCAGGTGCCGCGCGACGCCGAATTCATCGCTGATGCCGTTGCCGCCCATCATGTCGCGCGCCAGGCGGGCGATGTCCAGCGCCTTGCCGCAGTTGTTGCGCTTCATGATCGAGGTGATCTCGACGGACGCCGTGCCTTCGTCCTTCATGCGGCCCAGCCGCAGGCTGCCTTGCAGGCCCAGCGTGATCTCGGTCTGCATGTCGGCCAGCTTCTTCTGGATGAGCTGGTTGGCGGCCAGCGGGCGGCCGAACTGCTTGCGCTCCAGCACGTAGTTGCGGGCGCGATGCCAGCAGTCTTCGGCCGCGCCCATGGCGCCCCACGAGATGCCGTAGCGCGCGCTGTTCAGGCAGGTGAACGGGCCCTTCAAGCCCTGCACTTCAGGGAAGGCGTTTTCCTCGGGGCAGAACACGTTGTCCATCACGATCTCGCCGGTGATGCTGGCGCGCAGGCCGACCTTGCCGTGGATCGCCGGGGCGGAGAGGCCCTTCATGCCCTTCTCCAGCACGAAGCCGCGGATCGGGCCGACGGCGCCGCTCTCGCTCACTTCCTTGGCCCAGACCACGAACACGTCGGCGATCGGGCTGTTGCTGATCCACATCTTGGCGCCGCTGAGCGCGTAGCCGCCGGGCACCTTCTTGGCGCGCGTGACCATGCTGCCGGGGTCGGAGCCGTGGTCGGGTTCGGTCAGGCCGAAGCAGCCGATGAATTCGCCGGTGGCCAGCTTGGGCAGGAACTTCTGCTTCTGCGCCTCGGTGCCGAATTCGTTGATCGGCACCATCACCAGCGAGCTCTGCACGCTGGCCATCGAGCGGTAGCCCGAATCGACGCGCTCCACTTCGCGCGCGATCAGGCCGTAGGCCACATAGTTGAGGCCCGGGCCGCCGTACTGCTCGGGAATGGTCGGGCCCAGCAGGCCCAGCGCGCCCATCTCGCGGAACACCGCCGGGTCGGTCTCGCCGCTGCGAAAGCCTTCCAGCACGCGCGGCAGCAGGCGTTCCTGGCAATAGGCGTTGGCCGCGTCGCGCACCATGCGTTCTTCGTCGGTGAGTTGCTGGTCGAGCAGAAGCGGGTCGTCCCAGTGGAATGCGGCTTTGGCCATGGCTAGTCTCCGGATGCGGGTTCAGAAAAGCTGCCCATCGTAGCCGTGCGAGGGGGCTCGCCGCAACCGATTGTTCTTCACCCAGACATGACAAATTTGCATATCTGGGCGGGCTTTGCGCGCAGAATCCACGTGCAACACCGTCCACCAGCCATACAGCCGCCGAATACATGCGCCGCAAGATCCCGCCCCTGCAAACGCTCCAGTGCTTCGACGCCGCGGCGCGCCACGAGAGCTACACGCGCGCCGCGCAGGAACTGGCGCTGACGCAAAGCGCCGTGTCGCGCCAGATCGGCGCGCTGGAAGCCTTTCTCGGCGTGGCGCTGTTTCGCCGCACGCGCCACGGCGTGGCGCTCACCGCCAACGGCGCGGCCTACGCGCGCCAGACCGCCTTGCGGCTGCAGGCGATGGAGCGCGATGCGCTGGACGCCATGGCGCACCAGGGCGAAGGCGGCTCGCTCGCGCTGGCCGCCGTGCCCACCTTCGCCACGCGCTGGCTGGTGCCGCGCCTGAAGGGTTTCGCGGCGCTGCAGCCCGACGTGGTGGTGCACATCGAAACACGCACGCGCCCCTTTCTCTTTGCCGATGCCGAGTTCGACGCCGCGCTGTACGCCGGCACGCCGGCGCAGGTGCAGAACTGGGCCGGCACGCACGCGCTGCTGCTGATGCACGAGGACGTGGTGCCGGTCTGCAGCCCGGCCCTGCTGCCGCGCGGCAAGGCCGTGACGCCCGCCGCCATCGCCAAGATGCCGCTGCTGCAGCAAAGCACCCGGCCCGACGGCTGGCGCCAGTGGTTCGATGCGCAGCAGGTCGATGCGCCCAACGCCCGCGGCGGGCCGCGCTACGAGCTGTTTTCCATGCTTGCGGCGGCCGCGTCGCACGGCCTGGGCGTGGCGCTGATGCCGGCCATGCTGGTGGAAGACGAGCTGGCGCGCGGCGAACTGGCCATTGCCTGCCCGCGGGCGCTGTCGCGCCAGCGCGGGTACTACCTGGTGACGCCCGAGCGCGCCGATGCATCGCCGCCGCTGCAAGCGTTCGCGCAGTGGCTGAAAGGCGTGGCCAGTGGCCCGGGCTGAATCCCCGGCGTCCGCTGTGTCAGCATCGGGCCACACCGAAGCACCGAACCCCACCTGTTGTCCATGTCCTCGCAGCCCTTGTTGCCCACCTCGCTCGCCAGCGCCAACGGTCGCGCCATCGCTACCATGGTCGGTGCCATGGCCTGTTTCGTGTGCAACGACGCACTGGTCAAGCATGTCAGCCAATCGCTGCCTTCGGCACAACTCATCTTCCTGCGCGGGCTGATGGCGACCGCACTGGTGCTGCTGGTGGCGCAGCGGCTGGGCGCGCTGGGCCAGCTGCGCGCGCTGCTGCAGCCGCGCGTGGCCTTGCGCGGCGCGGTCGATGCCTGCGCCACCATGCTCTACCTGCTGTCGCTGTTCCAGTTGCCGATCGCCAATGCCACCGCGATCAACCTGGCCGCGCCCCTGTTCATGACGGTGTTCGCCGTGCTGTTCCTCGGCGAGCGCGCCGGCCCGGCGCGCTGGGCGGCCGTGCTGCTGGGCTTTGCCGGCGTGCTGTGCATCGTGCAGCCCAGTGGCGACGGCTTCAACGCCTGGTCGCTGCTGTGCCTGCTGGGCACGCTGTTCCACGCCACGCGCGACCTGATGACGCGCAGCATCGACCGCGCCGTGCCCTCGATCATCATCACGCTGGCGACCGCGCTGGCCGTCACGCTGCTGTCCGGTGTGCTGGTGCTGGCCGACGACTGGCAGGCCGTGGCGCCGCGCGAACTGGCCCTGCTGGCGGTGGCGGCCGGCTTCCTGGCCTCGGGCTACTTCCTGCTGGTGCAGTGCATGCGCTCGGGCGACGTCTCGCTTTCCGCGCCCTTCCGCTACACCGCCGTGCTGGTGGCCGTGCTGCTGGGCTACGTGGTGTGGCGCGAAGTGCCCAACGGCTGGGCCTGGCTGGGCATCGGCCTGCTGGTGGGCTCGGGCCTGTACATGCTGCACAGCGAGCGCGGCCGCACGCGTGCCGCGGCGCTGGACGCGCAGCCGGAGTGAGCGGCTTGCGGGCCACGCGCTTGTTCCATCTCCGGGCCGCACACTTCCCCGACAACGCCTCGACGACGCACCCTCCGAGTACATGACAATTCCGGAATGGACCAAGGCCCTCACACCACCGCCTCACTGGAAACGGCTTTCGCTGAAGTGGTGGGCATGATCGAACGGGCGCGCCAGCGGGCCTACCAGGCCGTCAACACCGAACTGGTCGGTCTGTACTGGCAGATCGGCGAATACATCAGCGGCAAGCTGGCGGCGGCCGAGTGGGGCGAAGGCGTGGTCGACAACCTCGCGCTGCACTTGGCGCGCTCCTTGCCCGGGCAGCGCGGTTTCACGCGCCGCAACCTGTTCCGGATGCGTCAATTCTTCGAGACCTATCGTGGCAATGAGAAAGTGACACCGCTGGTGACACAACTGCCGTGGACCCACAACCTGATCATCCTGACCCAGGCCAACGCGCGGAGGAGCGCGAGTTCTACCTGCGCATGGCCGCCCAACAACGTTGGGGCACACGCGAACTTGAGCGGCAGCTCCGTCTGGGCGCCTTCGAACAAGCCCTGCTGGCACCGCCAAAAGTGTCGGCAGCGCTGACACAAATACACGGCGACGCGGCGGCCGCTGCATTCAAGGACGCCTATGCCGTCGAGTTCCTGAACCTGCCCACTGGCCACACCGAGGCCGAACTGCATCGCGGCCTGCTGGCGGAGCTGCGCAAATTCCTGATCGAGCTGGGTCGCGATTTTTGCTTCGTCGGCTCCGAGTTCCCGGTGCAGGTGGGCGGGCGCGACTTCGCGCTGGGCCTGCTGTTCTTCCACCGCGGCCTGAATTGCCTGGTGGCCATCGAGCTGAAGGTGGATCGCTTCGAGCCCGAACACCTGGGCAAACTGAACTTCTACCTGGAAGCGCTGGACCGCGACGCACGGAAGCCGCACGAGAACCCGGCCATCGGCCTGCTGCTGTGCGCCAGCAAGGACAGCGAGGTGGTGGAGTACGCGCTGAGCCGCACGCTGTCGCCCGCACTGGTGGCGCAGTACCGGACACAGTTGCCGGATAAGCGGATGCTGGCGGCGAAGCTGCATGAGTTCTATGTGCTGAGTGCGCCGGAGGCGGCGGAAAAGGTGCAGGAGAAGCGCAGCGTGCGCGGTAAGAAAGCTGATCCATGACCAGGCGTTGGCCAGCGCGGAGCAGGGCTCGGTCGAGGACTACCACACAGGTCGTGGAGAACGACGAATTCAAGCGCTGCGTCGGCAACATGGCGTTCGCAATGACGACTGGGTGGGCCAGAACCACCACCCAAGCCGCTCAAGCCGCGCCATCGGCCGGCAACGGCACCGCGAGCGAATCCGCCAGCTGAACGAGCGTGCGCCAGATCGCCGGATCGAATTCCAGCTGCGTCGCATGGCGCGCGCGGTTGGCGGCCTCGAATTCGCCGGGGTACTGCACGCGATCGAAGCCGGGTGCCGGCGGGGTGTCGTGCAGGTAGTTCAGGAAGCCTTCGACTTCCGCGGTGGTCCACTCCTGCCCCAGGTGCTGGACCGGATCCATCAGCACCGCGAACAGGTTGTTGACTGCCACGCCGTTGGCTGGCGGGTCGGGCTGGAGGGTGCCGCCGCCCGACAGCACGCCGGCCAGCAGTTCGGCCACTACGCCCAGCGCATAGCCCTTGTGCGCACCGAAGGGCAGCAGCGCACCGGGCGGATCGGCGAACATTACCGAGGCATCGGTGGTCGGCAGGCCATCCGCATCGATGAGGCAACCCGGCGGCAGCGGCTCGCCCTTCTCTGCCGCCACCCGCGTCTTGTTGAAGGCCACGGCGCTGGTCGCCATGTCGACCACCAGCGGCGGCCGGCCGTTGGGCATCGGGCCGGCGAAGCACAGCGGGTTGGTGGTCAGGCGCGCCACCTTGCCGCCGTAGGGCGCCACCATCGGCGGGCGGTTGATGACATTGGTGAAGCTGAGCAGCACGTAGCCCGCTGCCGCGGCCATTTCGCCGTAGTGGCCCATGCGCCCGAGGTGGTGCGCGCGCTTGAGCGTGAGGATGCAGTGGCCGCTGTCACGCACGCGCTCGATGCCGGCCTGCATCGCCGTCTTGCCCACGTGCTGGCCGAAGCCGCTGTGGCCGTCGAACACCAGCAGGCCGCCGCGATCGGCGATGCACTCGGCGCGCGCGGCGCCCTGCACGTGGCCGTTCTGCAGCGCGCGGCGGTAGCTTGGCAGGATCGACAAGCCGTGGCTGGTGTAGCCGCAGCGGTCCGCTTCGACCAGGTGATCCGCCACGTCGGCGGCGATGTCCTCGGGCACGCCTTGGGCCGCCAACAATCGCCTGCCCAGCGCTTGGGCCTCCTGAATGCTGATCTTCATCGCAGACTCCTTGCACGGGCGGTGCCGACGCACACTAGCAGAGCCGACGGCCAAGGCCAAGCGATACGCGATGACCGATGCGCGACTGACCTACCATCCGCGCATGTCGCCCTCCCACGCCTGCGCCCTGCCTTGCGGAAAGCGCGCCCGCTGATGCCGGCCGAAGGGCGCATCGCGCGATGGCTGTGGCGCCTGCTGGCAGGCCTGTTGCTGGTGCTCGGCATCGTCGGCGTGTTCCTGCCGGTGCTGCCGACGGTTCCCTTCCTCATCGCCGCGGCCTGGGCCGGTGGCCGTGGCTGGCCCGCGCTGGAGCGGTGGCTGCTGGCGCACCCGCGCTACGGCCCGCACATCCGCCGCTGGCGCGAAAGCGGCGCCGTGCCGCGCCGTGCGAAGTGGGCCGCGATCTCGATGATGAGCGCCAGCGCGATGCTGCTGCTCTTCACGAATCTGCCGGTCGCGCTGAAGATTGCAGTGCCGCTGCTGATGGCCGTGGTGGCGGTCTGGTTGTGGCGGCGGCCGGAGCCGTGAGCAGCGGTTGGGAACGAAGGCGTCAATGCAACGGGCGCACGGCGCGTGACAGCAGCTCGTTCCTCCGCTGGCCTCAGATGGACCGCTGATCGACCCGCGCGGAAAGCGCTTCGGCGCTTTCCTTTCTTTCGCTGTAGCGGTCCACCAGGTAGGGGCTGACGTCGCGCGTCAGCAAGGTGAACTTGAAGAGCTCTTCCATCACGTCGACGATGCGGTCGTAGTAGCTCGAGGGCTTCATGCGGCCAGCCTCGTCGAATTCGAGGTAGGCCTTGGCCACCGATGACTGGTTGGGGATGGTGAGCATGCGCATCCAGCGGCCGAGCACGCGCATCTGGTTCACGGCGTTGAAGGATTGCGAGCCGCCGCAGACCTGCATCACGGCCAGCGTCTTGCCCTGCGTCGGGCGCACCGCGCCCAGGGCGAGCGGAATCCAGTCGATCTGCGCCTTCATGATGCCGGTCATGGCGCCGTGGCGCTCCGGCGAGGTCCACACCATGCCTTCGGCCCATTGCGCGAGCGCGCGCAGTTCCTGCACCTTGGGGTGGCTGTCCGGCGTGCTGTCGGGCAGCGGCAAGCCGGCGGGGTCGAACACCTTGACTTCGCCGCCCATGGCTTCGAGCAGGCGCACGGCCTCGAACGTCACCAGGCGGCTGTACGAGCGCTCGCGCAGGGAGCCGTAGAGCATCAGGAAGCGCGGCTTGTGGCGCGAGGGCGCGTGCACGCGCAGGCGGTCCGGGGTTGGAATCTGGAACGCCGCGGCCTCGAGCGAAGGAAGCGCAGCTGGGGACGAATGAGGCGTGGATTCAGACATCAGGTTCTGGCGTTGGATGGACCGGCCTCGTACCAATTCCGGGTACGGTTCACGACGGCGACAACGGCGAGCATCACTGGCACTTCGATCAACACGCCCACGACCGTCGCGAGCGCAGCGCCGGATTGAAAGCCGAACAGGCTGATGGCCGTGGCCACCGCCAGTTCGAAGAAGTTGCTTGCGCCGATGAGCGCGGAAGGACCGGCCACGCAATGCTTGACGCCAAGCTTGCGATTGAGCACGTAGGCCAGACCGGCGTTGAGGACCACCTGGACCAGGATGGGCACCGCCAGCAAGGCGATGACCAGCGGCTGGTCGAGGATGGCCTTGCCCTGGAAGGCGAACAGCAGGACCAGCGTCAACAGCAGCGCCGCGATGGAAAGCGGTGCCAGCCGGCTGGCCACGGCCTGGAAGTGCACGGCGCCGCGCCGCACGAGCGCCGCTCGCCACAGCTGCGAGACGATGACTGGAACGACGATGTAGAGCCCCACCGACACCAGCAACGTGTCCCACGGAACGGCAATCGAGGAAAGGCCCAGCAGCAGCGCAACGACGGGCGCGAAAGCGATCACCATGATGGCGTCGTTCAAGGCAACCTGGGACAGCGTGAAGTACGGATCGCCCTTGCAGAGTTGGCTCCAGACGAACACCATGGCCGTGCAGGGTGCCGCTGCCAACAGGATGAGTCCGGCCACATAGCTGTCGAGTTGGTCGGCGGGAAGGTAGGCAGCAAAGACATGGCGGATGAAGAGCCACCCGAACAATGCCATCGAGAAGGGCTTGACCGCCCAGTTGACGAAGAGCGTGACGCCGATGCCACGCCAGTGCGAAGTCACCTGACCGAGCGCACCAAAGTCGATCTTCAGCAGCATCGGGACGATCATGATCCAGATGAGCAACCCGACCGGGACGTTCACCTGGGCGACTTCCAGTGCGGAGACGGCCTGGAAGAAGGTGGGCAGCCACTGCCCCAGGGCGATGCCCACCACGATGCAAAGGGCCACCCACACGGTGAGGTAGCGTTCGAAGAAACCGATGGCGGGATTGACCGGCGGCGATGCCAAGGTAGCGGGAGCATTCATGGCAACGCTAATTCCTCGAGATTCGGGCGAGCGCAGCCTGCAGATCGGAATTGCCGAGGGTGGACAGCGGCAGCGCGAGGAGTTGAAGCATCCGGTAGCCGATGGCCTGGCGTGTGAGTTCGAACGCGGATGCCCGCTCTGCTTGCTGCGCATTCGACGGGTCCGCGTATCCCCAGTGCACCTTGACGGGACTGCCGGGCCAGTACGGGCACTGCTCGGCCGCCGCGTTGTCGCACACGGTGATGACGATGCGCATTTCCGGCGCGCCGATCCCGGTGAACTCGTCCCAATGCTTGCTGCGGCAGCCCGCGGTGTCGACGCCAGCGGCCTGCAGGGCCTCGATCGCCCACGGATTGACGCCTCCGCTCGGGGCGCTGCCCGCGCTGTAGGCACGCACGTCCTTGCGCAGAGCCTTCGCCCAGTGATTGAGCATCCCTTCGGCGAGCACGCTTCGCGCCGAGTTGTGCGTGCAGAGAATCAGTACGTTGGTGGCCATTGGATCGTCCGTTGAAGCTGCCGCAGCGTCAGCACCTGCAGGCGTCGCCGGTCGTGGCAACGCAAGGCGCGCCCTCGCAGCAGTTGTCGGTGAGGTAATCGAGCAACGCGTTCATGTGCGGGTACGCCGCGCGATAGACGAGGTGGCGACTGGCGCGCTCCTGGGTCACCAGGCCCGAACTCGCCAGCTCCTTGAGATGGAACGAAAGGGTGGCCGGCGCGACGCCCAAGGCCTCCTGCATCACGCTCGGCGTGAGGCCGCGTTGCCCGGTGACCACCAAGGCCCGAAAGATCTCGAGACGGAGTGGATGCGCCAATGCCGAGAGCGCCCGAACAGCTTCTATTGATTCCATTATTCGAGAATAATCGAATTTATGAGGTCGATCAAGGTGTGGGATTTCCGAATGCGATGTCCGGATCCGGCGTGCCCGCAAGCACCAGGTGCGACACACTGGCGCCATGTCCACGTTTTCCGACCGCGTCGCCGCCCTGCCCTGGCCCGACATCGAAGCCGAGCTGGCGGCGCGCGGCTGCGCCCGCACCGGTCCCTTGCTCACGCCGGCCGAGTGCGCCGCACTGGTGGCGCTGTACGACCAGGACGCGCCCTTTCGCAGCCGCGTCGTGATGCAGCGCCACGGCTTCGGCCAGGGCGAATACAAGTACTTCGGCGCGCCCTTGCCGGCTGCGCTCGCTGCCTGGCGCGCCGCGCTCTACGCACGGCTGGCACCCTTGGCCAACGGCTGGGCCGCGGCGCTGGGGCAAGCGGCCGATTACCCCGCGCAGCATGCCGAGTACCTGGCGCGCTGCCATGCGGCGGGGCAGGTGCGGCCCACGCCATTGCTGCTGCGCTACGAGGCCGGCGACTACAACTGCCTGCACCAGGACCTGTATGGCGACCTTCAATTCCCGCTGCAGTTGACGGTGCTGCTGAGCGTGCCCGGCGAGGACTTCGAGGGCGGCGAGTTCGTGCTGACCGAGCAGCGCCCGCGCATGCAATCGCGCGCCGAGGTGGTGCCGCTGGCACAGGGCGAAGCGGTGATCTTCGCCGTCAACCAGCGGCCGGTGACGGGCACGCGCGGCAGCTACCGCGTGACGATGCGCCATGGCGTGAGCCGCGTGCGCGCGGGCCGGCGCCACACGCTGGGCCTGATCTTTCACGACGCACGCTGAACACGCGACGAACGCGCGCGCGACCATCGAAATCAACGCCATCGCGGGATGAACGGGTTGCGCAGATGGCCCTGCAGGCGGCATGATGTCGACCGGGCGAGCGAGACCTCGGAAACACGAAGGCCGCCGACCCATCGAGATGAGCGGCATGGAGATCACACCAATGGCCGAGAAGCGCTGGCAACTGCGACCCGAGGGATCGAACTGGGGTGACTTCGGCCCCGACGATCAACTCGGGCGGATGAACCTTCTGACGCGCGAGAAGGTATTGCAGGGCATGGCCGAGGTACGTACCGGCCATGCTTTCTGCCTCAGCCTGCCGCTGGACCTGCCCGGCGGCAACCTGCTCAACCCCAACCGCTATCCACCCGTGCTGCGCCCGACCCGGCGCAACGGCATGGTCAACTTCAACTGCCTGCTCGGTGAACGCACGCCTGGGCGCACCGACGTGATGAGCGACGACCTGGTGGTGCTGCACCTGCAGTACTCCACGCAGTGGGACGGCTTCGCGCACGCCGGCGCGCTGTTCGACGTGAACGGCGACGGCATTCCCGAGGCGGTCTACTACAACGGCTTTCGCGCCGGCTTCGACGTGGTCGGCCCGGTCGACCTGAACGACTGCGGCGCGCCCACACAACCGGGCACCGACCGCAGCACCTCGTCGGCCAAGGCGCTGGGCATCGAGACCATGGCGCAGACCTGCGTGCAGGGCCGCGCGGTGATGATCGATTTGCACCATCACCTGGGCAACGCCCGCACCATGGTCGGCTACGACACGCTGGCGCGCATCATGGAAACAGACGGCGTGCAGATCGAGTCCGGCGACATGGTGTGCCTGCACACCGGCTTCGGCCAGTTGCTGGTGGATGCCAAGGGGCGGCCCGACAAGGACATGCTGGAGAACTCCTGCGCCGTGCTCGATGGGCGCGACCCGCAACTGCTGCAATGGGTCACCGACAGCGGCATGGCGGCGCTGATCGCCGACAACTACGCGGTGGAAGGCTTGCCGGCGCGTGCTGGCGGCGACGTGTGTGCCGCGCTGCCGCTGCACGAGCATTGCCTCTTCAAGCTGGGGGTGCACCTGGGCGAGCTGTGGTATCTCAGCGCGCTGGCGGGGTGGCTGAGGCAGCACGGGCGCCATCGCTTCTTGCTCACGGCGCCGCCGCTGAATCTGCCGGGGGCGATCGGGTCGCCGGCGACGCCGGTAGGGACGGTGTGAGCGATCTACCTCCTGCGCGCGCCCTCACCCCGACCCTTGTATGTAGCAAAGTAGCGCTTGGCCGGCACAGGCCGATCAGCCCAGGGCAGACATTCATTGTCATGCCGGGGGAGAGCGAGGGTCGTGCCGGCCGACCTCGGTTCATCGTGAACAGA